>WNFX01005482.1_pt1 | contig 12223 bp, 18 predicted proteins | sample 5400111 | NCBI WGS metagenome assembly WNFX01 (sample SAMN13153363, study PRJNA577476) | soil metagenome | isolation source: 40 cm soil or saprolite under grassland replicate 1 | place: USA:California | collected 2016-06-15
GATATCCACGGCGTGGCGATGATGAAATGCGGTTCCCGAAAACGATGGCCGTGCCCGACGATTATCATTTGTTCCCACCGCACGATGAGGCAGTTGTCGGGGGGACGGGGCGGAGGCGGCAGGTGTCCCATCACGGCCACGAACGCCCGCTTTGACCCCAGCATTCCCGCCAGCCTGTCAAACAGCGTCTGCTTCTCCAGGGCATCGGCCACCATCAGGAACAGCTCCCTGGCCTTGACCGGGGTGTTGTCGGGCAGGGCTGCGCAATACTCCTGCATCAGCCGATAGACCTTGCCATCGGCCACCAACTCCACTCCCCGTTCCGACCTGGTGTCCAGTAGGTGCTGACGGCGGGATGCCAGGGTCTCGGCAGATTCCTGGTCGGTGAACTGGATGATGTAGCCGTTCCTGCACTCAATGCCGTAGGCCTGGGGCTTGGGCAGGATTTGCTTGGCTACGGACAACGCCACCCTTTGGGCGTCCTGGGCGAAGCCGCTAACGGCATCACCAATGCGGGTGTAGACCCGAGACAGCACCGTCGTCTGGTTGTCGGCATCAGCGGGGGGCTGGGGTGGTGGCTGTTCCGCCTGTTCCAACCGACGGCGGGCCCGCATCTCGGAATCATCTTCATCCCTGATCCCACCGAAGCCCGGAGTCACGGCCCCGTAGCCATCATCGGGGTCTTCTTGAGCGTCAATATGCCTGGGCGGGATGAAGTCGTCGGTCATCCCCGCCTCGGCAGCGGGGGTTCGTCATCGTCGGGGTCGGGGGTGTTCGTCAACTCCTGCCACCAACGCCAAAACCGCCGTTTCATGTTGGAAGCGTGGGTGTAGCCCGCCCCGTAGCCATAGCCACGACCCGGTTCACCGTAGCCGTCATTATCGTCATCAGTCATCATCTTCTCCTTTCCTCAGTCAATGTAGCGTCTGTCGCCGATCCCCGGCTCTTCCTGCTCAATCTCTTCGTATGCCTGATACTGCCACCGTGCTTCGTTGAACGGCTTCAGGGTTCGGGCATAGGATGACGGCATCTTCCAGGGTTTGGGGCCAGCCTGTATCCGCCACCGGCGTTTATGCCGACGCAGATGCTGGTCAATGGCCACAGTGATCTTTTCATCCAGGACGGACTTGTCGCCCCCGTGGACGACGCCGTGGCGGGCCCGGATCACACTGGCCAAGAACTTGATGCGGTGCTTGCCGATCGGGCAGCGCAATAGAACCTGACGGATGCTGATGTTGGGATTCAGGATGTCGGGGCCCTCCAACGGGAACTGCTCCCTGACCTTGTCCTGTCTCCGTTGAAGCCGCTGGAGCGGGGTGAAGTGTTTAGTTGGGTGGGTATCCATCCCAGTTCATGGGCCGAGCCGATCCTGCCGTCATCAGCCAGATACAGATTGCGAACCCGCCTGCCCGTGGAATCCTGGATGAGGAACCGGACGGGATGGCGCATGCCGGGAGGAAGCCGATATGTGCCGTCCCGTTGCCGAATGAGCCGACGCTTCGGAACAGACATCGGCTGAACGACCAGGGGATAGGTGATGACGGTGGTGGTGGCGTTCTCCATCCTGTCAGGCAACATCAGCCACCACGAGCCGTCGTCCCGGTGTTCCACCCGCACCATCAAGCCCTCGGGAGAACGGGCAGTCATCGCTTCGCCCTGACGGGGCAGGCGATGCCGGGTCGGGCGTCCGGCGGGAGGCGGGGGAAGCAGGGGTTCAGCGAACAAATCCTTCGCCCGCAGTGCCAATGTCGGCTCCCTCGTCAGGACAGGAACGGGCGATCGGCGGCTCATCCGATATTTATTTGTTCCTTGCCCCGTATCCTTCCCCGCTGTTATTACAAGCAGTCGATGGCACCGACCTTCACAATCCAAGGCCAGTGGATCGGCGGAACGGGCAAATACAGCGGTCTTGAAGGCACATTCGAGATTCACCATACGCCACTGAAGCCTTTAGTGGAGGGCGTGGTGCAGGGGATCGGCAAAAAAATCGGGAGCTACAAAATCAAGGCAATGTGAATTCCCAGGACTATTCCCAGGTACCGAGACCCACACAAAGGGAGGTAACCAAAATGAAAAACCCGAAGGCCGTTGCGGACCGGATTGCAGAACTTCACAATGAAGGTGTGAAGTCTTCGGTCAAGCGGATAGAGGATGCGAAGCGTTCCGTTGAGGAGGCCAGCACCCTTGGAGAGAAGGGGATCTGGCTTGTTGAGAATGCTGTAGAGGACGCTTCAGCAAGAACCACCGAAGAAACCGTGGAGTTGGGTCACAAGCTTGCAGGTACCCGACCGCAGTGCTTCCAACGGTGCGGGCCCCGTTTTCCGTATACAAAACTTTATACGTCGTTCATCTGTTATTCATGTTCAGTGAGTCCACTTGAGGCCACGGGAGTTCAGCATTATGCCCTTAAGCCGAAAGCAGAGGATTGTGTCATGCACCGTAGCGAGGCGCAGTTCTGCCGTGACGAAGCAGAACGCTTATTGAATCTGGCTCGACAAACCACTGACTCGACGGTCCGAGAAGATATCACGAGGATGGCGACCGAATGGGCTCAACGGGCCAAGGCGAAGGAAGTGAGCCCTGCCATGACAGTCGAAACTGAACGCCCTCTTCCGCATTGATTTACGTGTCGTCGCTGGAAGATGGACCCGGCTACATTGTCCGGCACGGTTATCTCGTGGACAATTATTCCGGAGGCGGGCGGAACTCACTGACCTTACGGGTGTTCCTCGGGTGAATGGTTCTGTCGAACGCAGGAATTGCTACGTCCGAACTTGATTTTGATTCGTCTACGGGCCAAACGAGGCTACTACGTGACCGTGTTGTATGTCATCAAGTGGGTACCTAGAGACCAGGACGTCATCATTGATCACACCAAACGTTATGAAGATCCGGCAGAGGCACTAACGGTCGCCCGGGAACCTGCTGCAACTCAACCCGAAGAAAATCTGGATCGAAGACGAGAAGGGGGTATTGCACACGGATCACAATGCCATACTGAAATATGCCTGGGGTGGATGAATATTGCACGACTTCATTGAGCCATGCCTCGACATGACCTCTGCATGTTAACCGCCGTCAACTGGCAGCGGAGGTATATCGTTCTGGACAGGAAGGTCGGAAGGTTGCTTCAGGGCGTTCTGGATTTCGTCTCGATGCCTACTGGGACGACCTCTGGTAGTCGCAGAGGTTCGCCCGAGGTTGACGCCCGCTAGACGGCCATCACAGGGAACAAGGACTGGTCTGGGATATTCCGATTCCCAAAAGCCCATTCCGAAGGAGTCGAACCATCAGGCACAGAGCATTACGAGAGATTTGCCGAGGAATGCACCCGCCTGCCTCAGATACCGGTACCGCAACGTGACAAAAAGGCTCTCCTGCTGATGGCAGAGGCGTGGCTACTCCTGCCGAGCACGCCTTCATTCCCGCCGAGGAATAGTCCCACGGACGGGCGGTAGGACTCAACGGTGACGAGGGTCTACTTCTGCAATCAAGCGATACCCCTCTGCCAATGATAGCCACTTACGCTCCATTCGCAGGTGAAAATCCCGCTCCTCGTCTGCTTTCGCCGCCGCCGCCATCTCCTGATTCTGGATGGCCTTCATGAAACAGTCCTGGACTTCCCGCATATCCGACCATCTCTCAGGGGGAACAAGGATGGCCTCTCGTTTCGTCCAGTGGTGCTCTTTCCCGCAACGTGGACAACGAACGGACGATTGAGTGGCTTCATCAAGACGGTCGAAATCGTCCGCCGAAATCTGGACCCCGGTGGAGATGTGCCTGTGAGTTTTCGGACACTCGATCAAGACCAACGACATGACACTTACCGAAGGCAACAACGGCCTCCATGTCCCAAGGTCGCAACATTCTCGGTTTTTGTAGTTTAACCGGGATCTGGGGTCAGGACATTGATTGAGGTCAAATCCTGTAGGTTTCAGGGGCATTCGGCCCGAGGTTCCGTAGGATTCCGAAGGATCAAGACGTCATCATCGAATCACACAAAGCGATACGACGACCCCGGATCTTCTTTGTGGGTGAAGTTGTAGCAGGTTCTCGGCGACGATTCATGTCCGAGTATTCGGCCATTCACGTGCCAGTGAACATGCCTGCGCTCGTGTTCTGACCTCTTGGCTTCGGATTGCGCTGGATCAATGTCCGATTCCCACAAATGGCTACAATCCGCAAAACAAAACGGGAACCGTAGGAGGTCATCATGGCTCACTACAGCCCGGATTTCACCCTGAAAATCAATGAGATAGCAGGCGTTTGCCCGGCCGGAGAGGCGTATGCCCAGAAATGCATGGCCGAAAAGAAAATTCCGGTCTTCTCCTGCGAAGGACCTTGCATCCGTGGAGAGATCGCCCGGCTCGCTGCGAACATTGTGGCGAACGAGATTCCATCGTTTGCCCGTGCATGCCATGCCGAGACGTTCTTTGTGCCACACTCGTCTATGCTCCGGTGGGTGAAGGACGCTGAGAAGGCGATCATGATCGATGGCTGCTTTCTCACATGTCACGGACGGGTACTGAAGAACCTGATCGGGGAAGCAAAGTCACACAGATCGACGCTTTTCCCCTCTACAAGAAATACATCGACATCTTCTCGATGGAGGACGTTCCAGAGGAGGAGCGGAAAGCGGTGGCACGACAGGTGGCCGACAAGATTGTGGCCATGCTGAGGGAAGAAAAACACGTTGAACAAAGAACCCATGTCCCGCCTCCGCCCGCAACTGGTATGTTGCCCTCAACCCTTGTCGATAACCTGGGATAGGGCAAGAAGGATAGGAGGCGGTCATGTTGTGGTGGTGGAATGACTACGGGCCTTGGATGTTTGTCCCGCTCTTGATGATGATTGTCTGCGGAGTGATGATGCTCTCCATGATGGGCGGACATATGGGGCATTCCCGACGACATGACTCACACGCTCTGGAAATCCTGAAGGAGCGGTTTGCAAGCGGTGAGATCAGTCGGGAACAATATGAAGAACAGCGGCGACTGTTGCAGGCTTGACTGTAAGATTGCCTAGTGGGTTGCGGGCCGTTCTTGAGCCTTGAGTCACCCCTCAGGTGAGGAGAAAGCAATGTGCTTCCTATTCAGTTTGATTCCCGCCACATTCGTCGTAACGCTGGGCTATTTTATTTTGTTTTCGTCCACCAAGACCGAAGGGGCCGTGCAACTGTTCGGCCAAATCTTGGCTATTTGGGTGTTCGTTATTGCTGCGTTTTTCCCGGTGATGGGGGCTTATGTAACGTTGGCGGGTCTCTGTCCTTCAATAGAAACCATCATGAAGTCAATGCACTCTAGAATCACCCCCTAGCCTCAGGCATGATGATACCCTTCCACTCTGTAGGGGATCACGGCCGCCTCGATCCAGTGGCTGGTCAGCGTATTCCCGCCAAGAGCCTGCTACCCATCTATCTCGGGAAACGAACTAGCGAGCGGGTGCTGACCGGCGACGCCAAGCGTGGCACTGGTGAGAAAATCCACTCAGTCATTTGGCTGTGCGACCTGCGGGACTCAACACTGTTATCCGAAACAATGTCCATAGAGAAGTTCTTTGCACTCCTGAGTGATTATTTCGATTGCACTGCGGGTGCCGTTTTGACCAACGGCGGCGAAATTCTGAGTTACATCGGAGATGCCGTATTTGCGATCTTCCCCATTGGCGAAAGTGGAGCGGCCTGTAACCCAGAAGAACGTGCCTGTGCAGCAGCACTGGAGGCGGCCCGAGATGCATGTAGGAACCTGGAGTTATTGAACCAAACACGTCAAGAGCACGGTGAGGCGATTCTCAAGTTCGGTCTGGCACTCCATATTGGTGATGTGATGTACGGAAACATCGGAGTTCCTGAACGACTCCAGTTTACCGTCATCGGAGCCGCCGCCAACGAGGCCGCACGTTTGGCTGCACTTTGCAAGACGCTTGGTCAATCGGTTTTGATATCCTCCGTCTTCCCCCGGTGTTTTCCAAATCAGATGACCTCACTTGGAGTCCACCGTCTTCGTGGAGTAAAGCAACCTCAGGAAATATTCACTCTCTGCGGTGACCCGTTGAGGCAAACGTCCGCTATACTCTCAGGCGGTAAGCACGTCACGCCATGCCGCCCAACGGCACTGGCTGAATAGACGGGGGGACGCCTCGGGGGCCGGACTTCGCTTAGTACCGACCCATGGTTTGGGTATTGACACCCAGCGAGTATTTCAGTATTCGTTGAAATATGGAAAAGACGGATGCCGTGGCGGCCCTATCGGCTCTTGCACAGTATAATCGCCTCGACGTGTTCCGGCTGCTTGTAAGGGCTGGACCGGAGGGCATCGCAGCGGGCGAGATTGCCGAAGCCCTTGATCTCGCCCCCAACACTCTGACTTTCCACTTCGACCGTCTGCGGATGGCTGGCCTTGTGACGGTGCGCCGTGAAGGTCGCTCGATGATCTACACAGCCGCCTACGAGAGAATGAATGCTCTGCTGGCCTACCTGACCGAACATTGCTGTCAAGGTACATTTTGCAAGCCTGCCGACCGCAAAGCTAGCCGCACGACAACTCGCAAACGTGAGCGGGTGTCTTGAGGGATTACATCTTTGAGCCATAAGGAGAGATGAGCCATGAAGCGTCTACACGTCCATGTCGCCGTTGACGATCTTTCCCAAGCCGTGAAGTTCTACTCGACCCTGTTTGCGGCAGAACCGAACGTCACGAAACCGGATTACGCCAAGTGGATGCTCGACGATCCCCGGGTAAACTTCGCAATCTCAATGCGTGGTGCTCAGACCGGCCTCAATCACCTCGGCATACAAGTCGATAGCCAAGCCGAACTTCACGAGGTCTACGGCCGGTTGCGGGCAGCGGATGCGCCAATGCTGGAGCAAGGGCAAACTCAATGCTGCTATCACCGGTCGGAGAAGGCGTGGATTGACGATCCTGCGGGCATTTCGTGGGAGGCATTCTTCACCACGGGAGAGAATACGGTTTACGGTGACGGCACAGGAGAACGCAGCGGGCAAGCACGTCACGCCCCGGAAAAGGATCCCGTCGCCGAATCACCGGCTCCGACTTCCTCATCTTGTTGCAGAGCGTCGGCAGCGTAAAACCTAGCTCCCGGCAATGATAGGGTTTGCCGCCTCAGCCGTGTATGCAGTCGTCACTCGGAAACGTCGCAGAAACCAGGGTAGTCAACATCGTCATGATCCTGTCATACGGTCGCAATAGTTGAAAGCATATGCCAGACCGCCCCTACAATGTCCTATTCCTTTGCACTGGCAACTCGGCTCGCTCAATCATTGCCGAAGTGCTGCTGAACAAGTTGGGGGCGGGCAAGTTCAAAGCCTACAGTGCTGGAAGCCAACCGAAAGGCAGGGTCAATCCAACTGCCCTGCAACTTCTCAAGCGACTTGGCTACGATACTTCTACTCTGCGTTCAAAGTCGTGGGATGAGTTCGCCAAGCCTGATGCACCCAAGTTCGATTTCATCTTCACCCTCTGCGACGATGCTGCTGGTGAAGAGTGTCCAGTATGGCCCGGAAAACCACTTACGGCGCATTGGGGTATTCCTGACCCGGCAGCGGTCCAAGGTTCGCCAGCGGAAATCTCTCTCGCATTCAACGAAACCGCCCGGATGCTGTCTCAAAGAATCGGCGTCTTTGCAGCCCCTTCCTATCGCCAAGTTAGACGAGGTTTCGCTACGGGCTGGACTCCGGGAGATCGGGCGGATGGAGGGCGCAACGACAAAGGTGAAGGCAGAAAGTTGACGCCGTCTCTTGCTCAACGGGCTACAGCGGAAGGTCTCGGAACGGCATTCCTGCTCGCCACTGTCGTTGGTTCGGGAGTGATGGCCTTCAAGTTGGCAGGCGGGAACGGGGCGATAGCACTTCTGTGCAATACGATCCCGACCGGTGCCATTCTCACGGTTCTCATTCTGATATTCGGGCCAGTTTCCGGTGCACACTTCAATCCGGCTGTCAGTGTTGCCTTCGCCATTCGTCGTGAACTTCCCGCATCTGATGCCTTCGCCTGCATCGCCAGTCAGATTGTCGGGGCCATCGTCGGGGTCTGGATGGCTCACCTGATGTTCGAACTGCCGGTGTGGCAGTTTTCGATGACGGTAAGAACGGGGTGGGGACAGTGGCTGGCAGAAGGAGTAGCAACTTTCGGATTACTATTGACGATCTTCGGATGCTTGGCTTTCAGAAGTGACGCTATCCCCTATGCCGTTGGCTTGTACATCACGGCGGCATATTGGTTCACGGCTTCCACGTCGTTCGCTAATCCTGCCGTGACAATCGGACGGGCTTTATCGGATACTTTTGCGGGAATCGCTCCGGGCGGCGTATTGGCGTTCATCGTCGCACAGCTTATTGGAATGCTGTTGGCGATCGTGTTGGCTGGATGGATATTCGACAACGGTCACATTGGTCCTGATCGACTCAGTTAGCATCCGGAAGCTGGCAAGAGCCCCGACTGTACCCCGCTGGAAAGCGGACCCGATGCTTGCAGGGGCTGCGGGGGGGTTGGGTTTTTCCTCAGACAATTCTGGCGGCGGTCTTGCTTTGCTGCCCCTCAGAAGTAGGCTGGGGCGTCTCTCCCGGAACGCTTGAACACCCGGAACGGACAGGACGGTCTCGGTCGGCTATGCGACGCCTAACCGAGACCGTTCCGTTTTTTGGCGAGTTATCCCGGTCGTCGTTGCGGGCTTTTACTACGCCCTTTGAATTTTGTGGCACGTCCACCCATCGCAGCCAAAAACCCATCCTCGGGGGACTTGTCCAAGCCCGTGGAAGCCCCGCCAACGCCCTGGGGACGCCATAGGGCCGTTTCCACCCTGACCCTGCTGCCCGAGGTGGCGTTTTGGGAGAGATTGCCGCTAGCCCGAGAAAAGGAAAAGGGGCCCAGTCGTTGCCGAGCCCCAGTTCAAAGGAGGGAGAAGAACTCCAGCCCCCGTCGTGAAAGGGCTGAAGAACGGTTCAGCCTAGTCCCATTGGTCAAGAAAATCAAAAGACCCCTGGCTGACGGAGACACACGTCCTCGGTGCTTACTCCGTCTGCCGGTCCCGCCGCAGCCGACCTCCAGTTTATGAACGTGCGGCCGTCTTGGCGTTCCCACCTTCGTCGTACCACAGGTCTGCACCATCATGCCGTCAATCGAAAAATGAAACTGTCCTAACGAAACGATGCCGAAACACCGCCCGCCGCATGACACGATCATACAGCGCACGATGGGCTATGAGGTATTCGTCAAATGTCTTCCAACTCTCTATCGCCAGCCCAGCAGTGAGCGGCGGTTACCGCTTCGCTGAGCTTCCTTTCGGCAAGCGAACACAGCTGTCCTCCGCTGACCGTACTGACGTTGGCCTTGAAGGTAATAAGTTCTCTTCTTCAAATCGAGCCAGACCACGGCGTCGTTCGGGCAATGCTGTTGAGCTTGTCCTTCGGTCCGAAACAGACCCAGCCCTTGAGCTTCCGCCTCTGTGGCAGTCAATATGAACAGTGTTGTGGTCAGGGTGGCGATGAGAGGGAGCACCTTCACGAGCCGCACATGTCTTTGAATCAAGCGACAAGCCCTTATTTGTTGGCGCCCAGCACAGATTCGATGGCTTGCATAACTGTCACGTCGGGAGTCATGATGCAATATGTCCTCACCTTACCGGCATTTGTTTTGATTGTTTGCGGGTCAATGATGGTGTTTCCACGTCTGCCGTTGTAATAGCCAGATAGCCAGATCGCCACGCTCTCGTCGTTTGTTATTTTGTATTGGGTAAACTGCTCACACGTAATCTTGGCGACGTCGATAGTGACTTGCGCTTGGACGCCTGACATCGAAAGAAGGGTTATCATGAGTCCCAAAAGCGCATAAGAGTTGCGAGTCATGAATCGTGTCCTAGCTGTAGGATAGTCGATAACACAGATTGCTCGCCGATACTAGACCGGGATGCTAGCTCCTCGAAATCCGAGACAGACCGAGCCCCTGACTTTCCGGATCCGTTGCAGTCAATATGAACAAAGTTGCCAGGAGCACAGAGACGTTCCATGCTGCGGCGTTCATGATTGCTCGCTCCAGGCTGCGTGCCACTGATTGCGGCGAGTGTAGAAATATGCCGCCATGAGAAAGTCATAGGAGGCGCAAAAGAAGGCATAACCTAGTGGCACAGACGTGATCTGCCGAGGGCCCAACGGAGTGAACTCGTGGACCGCATCCCATAGGCCATGTAGCAGGTATCCGACTATGAGAACAAATGAAACTCGGGCTCCTACTAAACCGAAAACAGTAAAGACTGCGACTGCTGTCGCCTCTAACTGCCACGCATCTTTGTTCCCAAAGTAAGCCGTGAACGCCAAATAAAAGCCAGCGATTGGGATAAGGAACAATCCGAAAAATATCTGCTCTGCCCTTGCAGCAAAAATTGACTTAGCTATGTACACCGATCCAGCGGCCGACATACCGCCAATACTGATGTAGAGTACGACGATCACTATGAGCCCTATTGCGCTCGACGGTTCCATTTCGTTCTCCTGATTAGCAAGAGGCACTTGTTCGACGCCCAGCGTGTCATGCCCCTCAATCCAAATCGCATCGAGTGCGGTCGACAGGAGCAGAGTTGCGGTCAGGAAGCGTGGATGCAGGGGTGTTTATTAGAGGGCCCATTGCCATAGCCGGAAAATGAGAGTATCTCATTATAAGTTCCAATGATATGAGGTTGAATCATGGCTACACGTCGAAAAAGAGCCCCGTGGCTCGCAAAGCAAGTTCGGCAACTAAGATCACTAGCAAAGAGCACACCCGCTCGGACTATTGGACGCAGGTTGCGGCGAACCGAGGGTGCGATCCGGCAGAAGGCATTCACGCTAGGTATTTCTTTGAGAGCGGGGCGGAGATAGCGGCGGCGGAGGACATGACGACCGCAAAGATCGCTCTTCTTAGAACTGAATAAGGCCCCGGCCCCGAGGCCGGGGCCTTCTCTTCCTGCGGCGGCGTCGGGATATTTGCCCGGAACTAAGTCGGGTGTGATTTACGTCACATCTCAAAGATCTATTATTTGCGCATGTCCGGCGACTACCACGGCTAAGCTCCCAGGAGTCATTAGGGCCGTTTAGCTAGGTGTCTCCGCTCGGTACCGCATCTTTGGCATCTGTATACGTACTCGTCCAAATCCTGAAATGAAGGATGCGGCACAATCACCGACACTCCTATTGGCTTTCGACACTTTGGACAGATTGCCTGCAACATTTCGATTGCTGACGACTCGATGTCCGCAGAGCGACCGTGCACGGAACCAGCTCCCTGAGCCTGCTATGTTTACTCAGCTATCGTCTTCAAAGAGATTCCGTCAATCCATACGAAGGTACTACCGCTCTCCCGGCACAATCTCGCAAAGAGGCGCAATCATGACCCGCAATGGTCACAATCTCGCCTTCCAGATGCGGAACATGCTGAGTTGGCAAACAGGTTCAGTCGAGTCGCAAAGATGAGTGCCCTTCGAGCTGGGTTGCTGCTGCTTTTTGTAACCGTGGGTGTAGCCGTACTCGGACACAGCCGAGCGCAGGCTGAAAATTTGGAATCCGGAAGATCAGCTCAGAAGCTCTTCTCAGGCAATTGCTCGACATGTCATAGTAATCCTCGCACATTAGCAAGGCGCATGAACAATTGGGCGCTCACGCAGTTCCTCCAGGAGCATTACACTGCGAGTCAAACGGCGGCCTATGAACTCGCAGCCTATCTAATTGCAGTAGGCGACCACAGCCCCCGTGGGAAGCAGCATCCTGCGGCGAGCGAGGCTAAACCCCAACAGTCCTGGGCAATTCAAACGAGCGCTCCGGTAGAGCGTCCGCCTGAGAGCGTACCTACCCGATAAGGTCGCCTTCGGGCCTCTTTGGATGGCCAAAGCGGAATCTGTGGTTCCGGTTCAGTTGACCACGCTCGACCCTTCCTGAACCACCTGCATCTTGAACTCCGGCATTTGCGGGAACACCTTGCGAAGGTCGGCAAAGCCCTCCCGCAGCAGGGTCGCATCGTCCTTGGCGGCGCATTTCTCGCAGATACCGACCAGCATCATCTGCCTCGGCACGCCCGCCTTGTTGACGGATACCCGGAGGAACAGCCACGCAGGCGGCACGCTGCCCTTGGGGTGGAACGCATGCTCGCAGGTCAGGCACAGCGGGCGTCGGCTCGGGTTGGGTCGCCGCTTTCCCCAATCCTGCAGGGCTTGCTGGAAGTGCCGCAGCGTCGGGTTC
>WNFX01017914.1_pt1 | contig 12223 bp, 10 predicted proteins | sample 5400111 | NCBI WGS metagenome assembly WNFX01 (sample SAMN13153363, study PRJNA577476) | soil metagenome | isolation source: 40 cm soil or saprolite under grassland replicate 1 | place: USA:California | collected 2016-06-15
GCGCACGGCGCCGCTCTTTGTTTCAATTTCCGTTTCGAGGATAAGCGAGTCTCCCCGGTACCGGCGACGCGTCTCTTCAATCTTTTCTTCGGGGAAAAACCGCCAGTGTCCGTTTTTCGTATCGCCCAGCAGCGAGGCAAAGCACGCCGGCGAATCGAACCGCGGAAAGCAAAGCCAATCAACGCAGCCGTCTCGGCTCACCAGCGCGCCGGTTTGGGTGTCGCTGAGAAACGCGTAGTCCTCGATCTTTGTTTTTTCCTGCGCCACCTGATTCTTCCTCTTACTCTTGCTCTTGCTCGACTTGCTCCGTCTCCGCCAGTTTGACGATCCCATCGCGCGTCAATCGGAACACGCTCCATTCATCCAACGGTTTCGCGCCCAGCTTGCGATAAAATTGGATGGCGGGGTCGTTCCAATTGAGGACGGCCCATTCCATCCGGCCGCAACCGCGGTCGCGCGCAATCTTCGCAAGATCAACAAGCAACGCGCGGCCGTAACCTTTACCGCGATTCTCCGGCTTCACGAACAAATCTTCGAGATAAAGCCCCGGACGCCCGAGCCAGGTCGAGAAATTGTGAAAAAAAACGGCGAAGCCAACCGGCTTGTCTTTCTCGAACGCAAGCAAAACCTCGGCGGCGGGTCTTTTGCCGAATAAAACATCGACAAGTTGTTCTTCCGTCGCAGTGACCTCGTTTGGCGCGCGTTCGTAAGTTGCCAGATCGCGAATCAATTGAAAGATGATCGGCACATCTTCCACACGCGCTGAACGAATCGCGAAATCAGTTTGAATTTTCATTTCCCGCTGATTCTCGACGACACGTGGGCGTAAGCAACTCCGAGCAGGGTCATGGCTTTGCGGTCGTCTCGCTCGCCAATGCCCGGCCGATGCGACTCAGGCCTTCCGCGAACATTTCCGTGTTCACACCCATGCCGATCCGGAAATGGTCAGGCGTCCCGAAGAATCGGCCGGGGACCGCCGAGGTTTCGAACTCGGCATGCAGCCGCTCCAGGAAAACATCGGCGTTGCTCCCACGACTGCGGGACAATCGCACGAACGCGGTTGTCCCCCAATCCGTCCACACAGCGGAAAGGGCGGGCTGACGCGCCAGAAAATCGCGGAGCAATTTACGATCTGCTTCCACGATGCGGCGCGCTCTTTCGCGAAGCTGGTTTAGATGTTGGAATGCGGCAACGCTAAGAAGTTCACCGGGATAAACCGCCGTCGCGGCATAAAGGTCATTCAGGCGCTGCATCTTCCGTGCGAGGTCGGAGCGAGCCAGAATCCATCCGCAACGCAGTCCGCTGACGCCATAAACCTTGGTCAAGCTGCTGGTCACTAAAAACTCGGGTCCGAGGTGAAACGAGGTTCGGGGCGTCCCCTCGTACACCGCGTCAAGATAGACTTCATCGACCAGCACAAGCGCTCCGATACGGCGCGCGATATCGCCAACCTCGCGCAAGACTGAATCGGGCGTAAGCACACTTGTTGGGTTGTGCAGATTAGTGATCACGATAAGCCGAGTCTTGGGCGTGACCGAACGGAGAATCTCCCCCGGATCCACCGTCCAGCCGTTCTCTTCCGCGCGCGAGAAGCGTTTCACGTCTGCTTCCAGGTACCGGGCCACATCAAGAATTGGACCGTACGCGGGATACTCGATTAACACTTCGTCGCCTGGCTCCAGCACCGCGGCCATCGCCAAGTGATTCGCCATGGAAGTGCCGGCGGCCTCCACCACACACTCGGGATCAACGCCATGATATTCGGCGATGGCGGACTGCAGCAGTGCGTAGCCATAACTGTTGTCGCCGTTGATTTCGAGTTTTTCCAAATCCACTGGCAGTTCGTGGAGAGCAAATGCGCCGACGCCGCTGGTGGCGAGATTGAACCGGGCGCGGCTCTGCGTCTTGGACCAATGCATGTAGTCGGAGTACTTATGTCTCATGAGTGGGCTCGTCTGAATCTGTTCCAATAATAGTAAACCGGGAGCGCGGCCAGCATGATGCACAACGCGATCGCGCTATTGGCAGGCGAAGCAACGATGGCGCTCCCGACAATTCCGGCGCAGGACAAGACAAACATGATCGTCGTAAATGGGTGTCCCGGCACGCGGTAAATGGCGCTGTCTGCTCCGACCTGACGCTGGCGCAAAATAAAGAGCGATGCCGCTGTCATTCCGAAAAAAATGAAATCGACGGTCACGGCAAAGTTCAAAATCTCGCCATATGTCCCAGAACAGGCGATGGCGATTGCCGCTATACCCTGAAGGATGATCGCGACTATCGGCGCTCTCGATCGCCGCGACAGTTTACCGACGCTCTCGAAGAAAAGCCTGTCGCGGGCCATCGCGTAGTACACGCGCGGAGCGGTCAGCATGCTTTGGCTGAGGAATCCGAGTGTCGAGATTACAATCCCGACGGCAATCCATTGTGCTCCGCGTTCGCCCAGTGCGATCCGCATCACATCAGAAGCCGGAATCGTTGTTGCGTCGACGGCGCGGATCGCGCATTTCACCCGCAACAAAAGTGGCGGTTTGCCATCCGCCATAGGCAAAGGCGATGGGAACCATGGCGGATCCAATGCTTTTCAAGAGCCCGAACGAAACCGGCTGCGCAAGCAACGGCCCAGATCTGAGAGATCCACCGCCCAACGCGAATCCAAGTGCCACGAGTGCCGCAATCGCGCCAATCTTCAACAACATGAGCACGCTTTGCACGTTGCTACCGGCGCGTGCTCCCATGCAATTGATGGCGGTCAATGCGAGCAGCACCGTTGCCGCTACAACGCCGTCACTCCAGCCTAGCCCAGTGAGCGCACGAAAGTAGGATGCAAAGATGACCGCCACTGCAGCCATGCCTCCAGTCTGCGTGACCAGCAGCAGTCCCCATCCATATACGAACGCGACGGAAGGATGGTATGCCTCGCGCAGATATACATACTGGCCGCCGGCTTCCGGAAAACGTGTGGCGAGTTCCGCCCAGATAAATGCCCCGCACATCGCGATGAACCCACCTAGCACCCACACGCCGAGGATCAAAAACGGCGTATGGACGCGGTGCGCTACCTCCGAAGGATTAGCAAAGATTCCCGCGCCAACGATGCCGCCCATTACGATCATAATGGCGTCAAATAATCCGAGCTGACGGCGAGGCTTTTGGACGTCCGACATTAAGCTTTCATTTTGCTGCGCCAGTCAATTTGTAGACTCTGAACTGAGACGTTACTTCCAAGAGCGTCGCAGTCCGTCCCAGATGCTGTGCGAATTCAGGATAGTAATCCAACCACCAAACTGTGTTGGCGGTGAAAACAAGATGCGTGGCGCCGCGCCCACGCAATCGGTCAAGATCGACAATCAACTGCTGGTTATCGCTGGGATTGCCGTCGTAGACGCCGTCTTTTTCCAGAAAGTGCCAACCCTGGCGCTCTGCGTAATAGAAAATAGTCGGATCGCCGTCGTCCGCCGCGATAACTAACGCATCTGGCGATGTGATTTTCCTTAATTCCAGCCCAGCAGCGCGAAGTTCAGCGGCCGACGGGCGGTAAAGAGGTCGCACGTAACCGTAGGCTAGAACCGAGAACGAACTCGTAACCAAGATTGACGAGGTAATCACCGCAACGCGCAAAGCAGAGATTTTCAATCCGACCAATGCGCAAGCTTCGCCGGCAAACGCGGCTGCGATCGGCACGAGCGGGAGCTGATACCAAGGATGGCGATTGCCATAGCCCACCATGATGATGAAGAGAATCATCGCAGCTAGCCACCAATGAAAAAAGTACGCCTGTTTCCCGCGAGGCGCTACGAACAGACCAATAACCGCAATGATCGAAAGAATCGGAGTCAAGCTTGATGTCGCGGTTAGTCGCGCAATGTTCCAGTACCACGTGAAATCTTCGATCCGAAATCCTCCCGCGCCGAAAAAATGATGGGGATAAAATCTCTCGGCGATTTGATGTGCGTGCCAGTACCACGCGAGTGAAGGTAAAATCGTCATCGCCGTAAAAAGCCAGAGCACCCGTTGCCGAAGGAAATTCCAGCGCCATTTTTGCCAGACGAGAAACAGAAGTGGCGCGCCAATAATCGCAGTCGGCAACTTGATAAGCACCGCCAATGAAATGGCGACGGCGCTGGCAAAAAACGGAACATAGGCTTGTAGCCTGTGCGGCCACCGGACATTTTGTCCGGTGTTTGTCCAGTCCCGAAAGCTTTCGGGGCTGGGCCCACAGAGTGAAGCTCCATGCTCCATCCAACGCAGAAAGAAATATAACCCGATGATCGCGAGACTCAGCGACGGAACGTCCGGCATGAATGATCGACCAGCGAAGATATTCAGCGGCGCGAAGCTGTAGAAGAACGTTGCCCAAGTGGCTGCCATGCCGCCGAAAACTTCGCGCACGAGTAAAAAGAAAAATGGTAGCGAAAGAGCGAAAAAGATTACAGCCTGGCTGCGTCCGATCCACTCGTGAATGCCTGAGACTTTGTAACAGAGCGCCGCTAGAAATGGCAAAATCGGAAATTCCGTGCCGACGTAGCCCGGCGCTTCGCCTGCCCAATCAATCTGCGGGTAACCAAAATGAAAACCGTTCTTCTCAAAGTTTCGCGCAATGGCCGCAACATCGCTTTGTCGCCAGCTCCAGCCGTCGATGTAAGGCTGATCAATCAAAACCAACCGGACCGCCACGGCGAAGATCGACAAAGTTATCGCCAGTTTGCTCATTCGGGTCATGCAACCGCGTCTTGACAAACAGCCTCGGCAAAGTCAATCGAGTACGGTAATCTGAGGTCGCGGCAAAGACACTTCCATGAAACCAACGGCTCTCGTTTATCGGCAGCAATCTCGCTCTCCCGCGCAGGCTGGATTTCTTACGGTAGCGTTGCTCATTGCCTTCGCCATTCCTCCATCGCACGCGCAAAACGAGCCGATCCTCGTGCCCGATGTCGTCGATTATCAGAAATTGCTTCCCATTTTGCCAGAAGCACCGCAAGGCTGGACTGCCGATAAACCGGAAGGCTCGACCGAGGATGTTGGCGGATTCAGAATTACCAATGTCCATCGCGATTACCGAAAAGGTGAGGGCGACAAAGCTCCGACCGCAGCGGTTAGCATTCTCGATTCCGTCGCGAATCCAGATTACGTAAGCGCCACGACGGCCGCGTGGAATAACAACAGCGAAACCAGCGAAGGCTACAGCAAATCAGTCACGATCGACGGCAATCCCGGCTTCGAGGCGTTCGAAAATGAAGGCAAACATGCCACGCTTTGGGTCATGGTCGCCAATCGCTATTTTCTTCAGATCGAATTGCAGAACCAAGACGCAAAAGAGCTGCAAGGATGGGTCAAGCGCGTTGATCTAAAGAAGCTCGCCGCGATTAAGTGACAAGCCAAAAGCTTGTCGGTGGATCGACCGCTCTGTCGGGCGATGCTAAATATTTTGCGGCTTCGCCGCCATTTTAACCTATTTGCGCTCGCTGGCTTCACCGGCCATCGGAACAAAGCGAACGGGCAGCGTGGCGCTTTGTTTCAGTTGGCCGTTTTTCTTTTCGAGCAGATACAATTCCTGAGCGAATCGGTCGCCGACGGGAATGACCATGCGCCCGCCGTCTTTGAGTTGATCGATGAGTGGCTGCGGAACTTTGTCCGGTGCGCAGGTGACAATGATCGCATCGAACGGCGCTGTTTCTGGCCAGCCCTTGTAGCCGTCACCGATTTTCACGTGCACATTTTTGCAGCCGAGCCGCTGCAATGTCGCCTCGGCATTTTTCGCCAACGGCTCGACAATCTCGACCGAATAAACTTCCGCCACGAGCTCGGCCAAAATCGCCGCCTGATAACCTGAACCGGTTCCGACTTCCAAAACACGATCGCTCGGTTTCGGTCGTAATTGCTCTGTCATGAAGGCGACGATGTACGGCTGCGAAATGGTTTGACCGTAGCCGATCGGAAGCGGTTGATCGGTGTAACTGGCCGCCCGGGAGTCTTGTGGCACAAATTCCTCACGTGGAACTTTATTCATTGCCGCCAGCACGCGTTCGTCACGAACACCGCGCGACATCAACTGCTCCTGCACCATCCGTTGGCGCTCGCTCGCCAGATCGAACACCGAGACAGCCTTCTGACCGCAACCGGTCACGGCCAGCATGGCAACAATCAGAAATTGCCAAAGTCGTGCCACAGCTAAGAATACGTCGCACTGAACGCCAGGAAAGGGTGCACTTTGTAAAACACGAAGAGCACGAAGGTTTCTGAGGTTTTGGGATCGGCAAATTTCTTCGTGTTCTTCGTGCCCTTCGTGGTTAATTTCACCGGCTTTTAACCCGACGATGACGGACATCGAGCGTCTTCGTCACTCTGCGTCGCATGTCCTCGCGACGGCGATTCTGAAGATTTGGCCGGAAGCGCAGTTCGCCGCCGGGCCGCCCGTCGAGAATGGTTTTTATTACGATGTCGATCTTCCACACCGCATCTCGCCAGACGATTTCGAAAAGATCGAAGCGGAGATGAAAAAGGAGATCAAAGCGAATCATCCGTTCGAGCGGATGGAAGTGTCGCGCGATGAAGCGCTCGAGCTTGGAAAAAAAGGGCGTCTCGCTGCGCTAAGCGATCGACCTGAACCAAGCAAATACAAAATCGACATCATCGAAAACATTCCACCGGACGAAAAAATCTCTCTCTATCGCAGCGGCGACTTCATCGATCTCTGCGCTGGGCCACACGTGATGCGCACGGGCAACATCGGCGCATTCAAACTCACGAACGTGGCGAGCGCTTACTACAAAGGCGACGAAAAAAATCCTCAGCTGCAACGCGTTTACGGCACAGCGTTCAACACAAAGAAGGAGCTCGATGAGTACCTTGCGATGATCGAGGAAGCGAAGAAGCGCGACCATCGCAAGCTCGGCAAGGAACTCGAGCTGTTCGTTTTCGACGACGACGTCGGGCCGGGTCTTCCGATGTTTTTGCCACGCGGCGCAGTCATCGCCGACGAACTAGAGAAACTCGCGAAAGAAACCGAGTTCGCCGCTGGCTATCAACGCGTTCGCACTCCGCACATCGCGCGCGAAAGCTTGTACAAAAAGAGCGGTCATCTCCCCTATTACGCCGACTCCATGTTTCCACCGATGGAGCTCGATGAAGTTGCTGCTGAACGAGTGGAATTGGAAATCGAACTTAACAGCCTCGCCGCTCCGATGGGAGCTGCGTGTCAGCGCGCTTCAGAAGAACTCAACTTTATCTTGCCTGACAAGTTCAAGCTCAGCGATATCGTCCAAGAGATAGAATCCATCGGAAAGAAGGTACCAACTTACCTTCAGGAAATGGTGAATCAGCAGAACAGCGTTCTCGCTCGTTTGAATGAGTTGCCTTCGCCAGATCATTATTATCTCAAGGCGATGAACTGTCCGCATCATCATAAGTTATTCGCGGCATTGCCTCGCAGCTATCGCGATCTGCCGTTGCGGCTGGCGGAGTATGGGACGGACTATCGGTACGAGAAGAGCGGCGAGCTGTTCGGCCTCATGCGGGTGCGCTCGATGCAAATGAACGACGCGCACATTTACTGCACGCCCGAGCAGTTCGAAGCCGAGTTCAACGCCGTCAACCAAATGTATCTGAAATACTTCAAGCTCTTCGGGATCGAGAAATATTTGATGCGTTTCTCCACGCACGATCCGTCGAAGCTTGGACAAAAATTTGTTGATGAACCCGAGCTTTGGAAACAAACCGAAGTGATGACGAGAAATGTGCTGAAAAATTCCGGGATCAACTATATCGAAGTGCCCAACGAGGCCGCGTTTTACGGGCCAAAGATCGATGTCCAAGCGTGGAGTGCGATCGGCCGCGAGTTTTCAATTGCGACGAACCAGGTCGATTTCGCGCAGCCGCGAAGATTCGATCTTCGCTACAAAGATCGCGATAACATCGACAAAATTCCGTTGTGCATTCATCGCGCGCCGCTCGGCACGCACGAACGTTTCATCGGATTCCTGATCGAACATTACGCCGGCAATTTCCCGCTGTGGCTCTCGCCGGAACAGGTGCGCATTCTGACGATCGGCGATGATCCAAAGCTAATGGATTACGCACGCTCGATTCTGAACGAGCTACGCGCTCATCAAGTGCGCGCGGAAATCGACGAAAGCACAGACAAAATCAACGGCAAAATCCAGCGCGCCGAACAAATGAAAGTACACACCATGTTCGTGATCGGAAAGCGCGACATGGACGCCGATGCAGTCAGCGTCCGGGTCCATGGCAAAGGTAACCTCGGCGCCAAACCGCGCGACGAAGCGATTGCAGACATTTTGCAAGCCATCAAGGAACGCAGAGGATAGGCGAGACCGCACGCGGAGTCTCTAAGGCGGAAGATCTTTGGCGATGAGTGTTTTGGCGTTTGTTCGCGCTTTCGCAATTGAACCTCTAGTGAGACCCTTGACTCCCCTGAGATCAACGTTGCCAAGGTTGGCACCTGAAAGGTTGGCGCCCCCAAGGTAGGGGCTCACAAGGTTGGCGCCCGAGAGATCGGCGGCGCCAAGGTTGGCATCTGAAAGGTTGGCGCCCCCAAGGTTGGCGCCCATAAGATCGGCGCCCCCAAGGTTGGCACCTGAAAGGTTGGCGCCCTCAAGGCGGGCGCCCATAAGGCGTGCGGAGATGAGATTGGCGTTCGAAAGATTGGCTCCGTGGAGGATCGCTCCTTGGAGGGAGGCGAGCAAGAGGTTGGCGTGCGACAGGTTGGCACCCATGAGGAAGGCTTGGTCAAGATGAGCAAAACGCAGATCAGCGTTAACCAAGAAAGCATCATCCGCCGCCGCGTCCTTCATTTCAGCGTAGCTCAAGCGCGCGCCTCTAACCAAAGGGTATTCTTTAGGATCTCCAGTCCAATTGGCGGGCTTGGCAGAGATGTCCACCCGCGAAAGGTTCAGGAACGGTTTGAGGCCAATAGCTCCTAAAATGCGTGGAACAAAGAAAAGAACCGCGGCGATAACGAACGTTCCTAGGATTCCAGCAACTCTCTTGAATGTTCTTCGATCTTTCCAAGCCTCCGACCAACGAAATGGGTTGCGTCGAGCGCCGCGAAGAGTCATGCGCGCAAGGCGGTAAGACATCCATCCAAAGCCTATCGCCGTGGCGAGCAGGCTCAGTTGCAGAAGAGTGCCGAACCTATCGTGACGTACGAGAAAACGCGCCCAGAAAATAAATAGTGTTGCGGGGACAACCCACCAAGCCAGCAGAATGGAGAGCCATTGCTGGACGCGCGATAGTGATGGTCGCTCCTGTCTTAACCTGGCAAAATGGGCATTGACCAATCCGTTCAGCAACCACGGATCCGCCTTCTTATCCAGACTTCTGCCATCAGGGAAGACCGCGGGCAAATCTGCCAGCGCCTCCCAGAGCCGCTGCATGTTCAAGTGAAAATAAAAGTATAAGGCCAGTAAGATAACGGGCGCGACCAAGTAGAATCCGACGATTGGGAGCGCCGTTCCGATGATCGGTAGCGGCGAAGAAGCGGAATTTGTTAAAAGGGCTGCGTCGGTAGTCGTGCCGATTGTTAGCCAAGAGTAAAGACAGCCACCCAACATGGCGATGAACAGTTTTTGCGCATTCGATGTCGCCTCAGCGATCGTCTTTAAGCCTTCGAACTCTGCGACGGGCCGTGGAAGTTTTGCACCAGCGACGTTTGCGCCCGCCAGTTGTGACGTCAGAAGAAAGTTGGCTTCTTCAAAATTCGCATTCTGCAAATCAACTTCGCGAAAATTTGTTCCTCGCAGTATTGCCCCATCAAAGCTCGTTCGTCGCAGCTCGGTGCCCTGAAAATTTGCGTTAGTGAGATCGGCGTTTTTGAACTCTGCGCGGTTCAAAATCGCCCCCTGAAGATTGGCGCTCCGCAGTTCGATGGCTGCCTGAAGATTGGCACCTTCCAAGTCGGCTCTTTGTCCTCCCTTTCCGCTGGAGTTTAGCCATACTTTGTGTGCGTCCAATATCTTGGTTAACTCTTGGGGCTCCATGCCAAACTCCGACAAAATACACCGCGATGGCGTCGACGAGTAAACCCGATTTTATTGGGCCAATTCAAGAATAACGGCAAGATTCAGCACGCTGAGCAAACGAACGTGCACACCATGTTCGTTATCGGAAAACGCGACATGGAAGCCGACGCCGTGAGAGTGCGAGTCCACGGCAAAGGCAATCTCGGCGCCAAGCCCCGCAGCGGGGTGATTGTCGATCTTTTAGCCGCGATCAAAGAGAGGCGGTCGTAAAGATCCAATTCAAATCGCAAATACGCGCTGTGCCGATTGTCGATCTTACAACGTGAACTCGGCCCAGACAGCGGCGTGATCGCTGGCTGCGCTGGTGTCGCCGGTCACCGTCGAGAATGGCGGATATTTGTCGCGAACTTTTTTGGTCTTTGACCAAATGCCGCGCCGCTCAATCCCGACCTGTTGCAAGTGCGGCCAGAGCGAATCGGAGACGAGCAGGTAATCGATCTGATTGTTTTTGCTCGGTGTCGCATCGTCACGATGCGTCCAGCGATCCTCGCCGGCGGGCAACTTTTCAAAGGCGTTGCGCAAACCGGGGCACTGTAAGAGCGGCTTAAGCGAGTCGGACGATGGCAACTCATTGAAATCGCCCGCCACGATGACCCACGCGTTCGAGAGATTGAAACGATTGAGAATCGCCGAGACGCGCTCGGTCTGGCGGCGGCGCTTGCGATCATTATCTGCTTTGTTGCCGTAGCCGCGACTCTTGAAATGATTGCAGAGTATCCAGAGGCTTTTGTTTCCCGGTAGATCGATTTTGAATTCGGCGCAATCACGGCTGAAAACCGGCTTGCCCGTATCGGGATCGGGATCGTCCACGTGACTGCGCATATCGGTGACGGGAAAACGGCTAAGCAATCCCACATCGATCCCGCGCTCGTCGTTGCCATCGATCAACATGGCGTGGGGATAAGCGAACGCGTCCAGGACGGTATCATTGAAACGCCGGAGGACCGGCCGGCTCTCTACCTCAATCATGCAAAGCACGTCGCCTTTTATTTCGGACACAATCCGGCCGGTATTTTGAATGGCGGGATTCTCGATCAGCGTGCGCCGCCACTCGATCCAACCCACCCAGTCGCCACGTCCGTCTGCGACTATCTTTCCTTTCCAGACCAAACGTTTGCGGGTTTCCTGGAGAAAAATTGGCCCTTCGTCACCAAGTGCCTTGTGCTTTTTCAGCAACTTCAACATTTTCATTTTGTCCGCCGCGCTGTAAGTGGGCTGTTCGATCAATCTCTGCAGCTCCATTACATCCTCCAGCACCTCCTTGGATTTGGCGGGATCCTCGGTAGCCATCGCCCGGACACGGCTGAAAAGGTTCTCAACGTTGTAAGTGGCGACACGCATGGGTTGAAGTTGGCTTAGTGAGATTTCTCGCGGCGACGTTCTTCCAGCGAAGCTTTCGTGCTCGCCTTCACGTCGCGCTCCACACGTTTCAGTCCATGTTGTTCAGGGATAGAAATCAAGACTAATCACTCATCGAGCGTTCCGTTAGTTAATCTTGCAACACAGGGCCATGTGATTGTCGATCTTTTGGCGTCAAAGGCCGCCGTATTTAATTCGGCTGTCGAAATTCGCTCCAGCCAGCTAACATGCTGAATGCATTTAGCTGGCGCACTGAAGAAATATTTCGGGTACGATGAATTTCGGCCCTTGCAGGAAGAGATCGTGACGGACGCGCTGGCTGGCCGCGATGTTTTTGCGTTGATGCCGACTGGCGGCGGCAAATCGCTCTGTTTTCAACTGCCGGCATTGATGCGCGATGGACTGACGATCGTGGTGTCCCCGCTAATTTCGTTGATGAAAGACCAAGTCGATGCGCTGCAAACGAGCGGGGTCGCAGCGACGTTTCTGAATTCAGCGCTCAACGCGACGGAGGCTCGAACGCGGTTGCGCGGACTTCATCGCAGCGAATACCGGCTGCTTTATGTCGCGCCGGAGCGGTTGATGCTTGAACATTTTCTCGAGAACGCCAAACGCTGGAACACCGTCCAGATCGCCATCGATGAGGCGCATTGTATCAGCGAATGGGGCCACGATTTTCGGCCGGAGTATCGGGAGTTGGCGAAATTGCGCACGTTTTTTCCGCACGTTCCGATCATGGCGTTAACTGCGGCGGCAACCGAGCGCGTCCGCAAAGATATTGTGCAACAATTGGAACTGCGCGATGCGCGTTGCTACGTCGCCAG
>WNFX01005484.1_pt1 | contig 12222 bp, 11 predicted proteins | sample 5400111 | NCBI WGS metagenome assembly WNFX01 (sample SAMN13153363, study PRJNA577476) | soil metagenome | isolation source: 40 cm soil or saprolite under grassland replicate 1 | place: USA:California | collected 2016-06-15
GGCCCCGCCGACGGTGCCAGCCGCGCCGACGGTGCCAGCCGCGCCGACGGCGCCGGCCTGGCGGACGGCACCGGGACCGCCGTACCCATCGGCTGAGCCGTCGGTGGCTGAGAGCCGAGAGGCACCGGCGGCCACCCCGTCGTCGGTGATCTCGATGGACAGGTCGCTCTCGCCGTAACCGACGGTGACCAGGCACGAGGTGGCCCTCGCGTGCTTCACCACGTTGGTGAGCGCCTCCTGCACGATCCGGTACGCGGCAAGGTCGATGCCTGCGGGCACCTTCCTGCGGCGGCCATGCCATTGCAGCTCAACGCTAATACCGGCGTCAGCGGTACGCGCGACGAGCCGGTCAAGGTCGGCGAGCCCGGGCGCGGGCAGCAGCGCGGGCGCGGGCGGCAGCGCGGGCGGCGCTTGGGCCGCGCCCGCACCGGCGCCGTGACCTCCACCGGAGCCGGGCGCCCCGGACGCCCCGGGCGCCCCGGGCGTCACGGGCGCGGCCTGGCGCAGGACGCCGAGCAGTCGCTGCATCTCCGCCAGGGCCTCGCGGCTGGCGGCTTGAATCGCGCCGAGCGTGGCGCGCGCCTCGGCTGGCTGGGTGTCGAAGACATACTGACCGAAACCGGCCTGGACGGCGACCACGGTCATGCTGTGCGCGACAACGTCGTGCAACTCGCGGGCGATGCGCAGCCGTTCATCGGTCACTGCGCTGCTCGCGGCCTGTACCTGTAGCTGTTCGGCGTAGTTGCGCCGCTGCTGGGCGGCGTGGCCGATGGTCCAGGCGATCACGACCACCAGGTCGATCGGGACGATATCGCCGCCGCCGAACCGGGGGCCGCGCGCGGCGACGGCCTGCAGGGTCAGCACGCCGAGGGTCGCGGCCAGCGCGGCGATCGAGACCTTGCGGCGGCACGTCGCCGCGACCAGGTAGAGCACGTAAGCGAGAGGAAGGAAGGATGGCGGCAGGGCCGTGGTCTGGATTATCGCCGTCACCACGGACGCGGCCAGGGCCACGGCGAGCGCGATGACCGCGCCCCGCCTGCGCACCGCGGCCGGTACGCACGTGAACAGCGCGAGCAGCAGGGCGATCGACGCACGCTGATACCACCCGTGCACGGGCAGGCGGTAGACGACCGTGCCCTTGAGATAGACCCCGAACAAGATCGCGGCGAACGCGGCCCCGATGGTGACGTCCAGCGCGGCCCAATGGCTGGGGCGGAGCCTCTTGGTGAGCGGCGGACGCAACTCCGTGCGCACCCACCTACCGTATCCGCGCTTCGGCGCACGCACATCGCCCGTGACGCGTACGCCTGGCGGCGGATCTGGCGTGGTCCGGATGCCGGAATCGGGCCATGGGTGGACGCAAAGAACGGCCCGCGGGATGACGACGGGCGTTACCCGGGTCCGGCATTGTGGGGACTCGCGGCCACCGCCCGAATCGGCTGGCCTCAGGGCTGAGGGCACACATGACGGGCAACGTGACAGGCAAACGCGACATGACGCCGGAGGAGATCATGATGGAGGAGGGGCCGGTCGGCCCGCCAGCCGTGATTGAGACGGCGGCGCTGACCAAGCGTTACCCGGGCGGGGTGACGGCGCTGGACGGGCTGACGCTGGCTGTCGCCCCGGGTATCACCGGGCTGGTCGGCGCCAACGGCGCTGGCAAGTCAACGCTGATCAAGATCCTTCTCGGGCTGCTCGCGCCCGGGCGCGGCCGGGCCAGCGTGCTTGGTCACGACTGCGTGCGGGACGGCGAGCGGATCAGGGTCCTGGTCGGCTACATGCCGGAGCACGACTGCCTGCCGCCGGATGTCACAAGCACCGAGTTCGTCACCCACCTTGGGCGCATGTCGGGCCTGCCGGCGACGGCGGCCAAGGAGCGGGCGGCGGAGTCGCTGCGTCACGTGGGCCTGTACGAGGAGCGCTACCGGCAGATCGGCACCTACTCGACGGGCATGAAGCAGCGGGTGAAGCTGGCCCAGGCCCTGGTCGGCGATCCCCGGCTGCTGCTGCTCGACGAACCGACGATCGGGCTGGATCCACCGGGACGGGCCGCGATGCTCGACTTGATCAGCCGGGTCGGCGCCGAGTTCGGCATCTCGATCGTCGTCGCCTCCCACCTGCTCGGCGAGATCGAGCAGATCTGCGACAACCTCGTGGTGATCGACGGCGGGCGCCTGTTGCGCGCCGACACGATCACCAGCATGACCCAGGCGAGTCAGGTCCTGGAGATAGAGATCGATGAGGATGCCGAACGGCTGCGCGAGGAACTCAGCCGCCGGGGTCTGCAGCCGCGCCGGTGGCGGCGCGCTCTGCTCGTCCAGATGGACGGCGAACAAACCTGCGATGTGGTCCGTGACGCGATAGCCGACCTCGGCCTGCCGCTGAGCCGCATGGAGCAGCGGCGGCACCGGGTGGACGAGTTGTTCCGCGAGGACGAGGCGCCGGTTGCCGACATGACGGGAGCACCCAATGTCCGCTAACAGCGGGGTCATCCACGATCTCGGCTACCGCCGCTACGACGGGCCGCGGCTGGGCCGCGTCCACATCGCCCGCGCCCTGTACTGGCACAGCTTCCGGTCCGCGTTCGGCATCGGCCGCGGCGCCAAGGCCAAGATCGTGCCACTCATCGCCTTCGGCATCATGTGCCTGCCCGCGGTCGCGAATGCCGTCGCGGTCGCCCGCGGTGACGCCCGCATCGTGCCCTACGACGCGTATCAGTTCCTGGTGCGGGTACTCGTCATGACGATCTTCTTGGCCGCCCAGGCGCCGGAACTGGTCTCCCGCGACCTGCGCAGCCATGTCCTCCCGCTGTACTTCGCCCGCCCGCTGCGCCGCCTCGACTATCCGCTGGCCAAATACGCCGCGTTCACCACGGCCTGCCTGGTGGTGATCGAAGTGCCGCTGCTCCTGCTCTACCTGGGCACGATCGCCCAGGCGCACGGCGGCAGTGCCGTCTGGAGCGAGACCAGGGCGCTGATTCCCGGCCTGCTTGTCGGGGTGATGTGGGCCGTGTTGCTGGCCGCGATCGGGCTCGCGCTGGCTTCGCTGAGTGGCAGGCGCGCGTATGCGACCGGCGCCGTCGCCGTCTTCTTCTTCCTTACTTTCGTGCTCGCCCGGGTCGTGTTTGCGGCAATCGACCATACCGGGCCTGTGCGGCAGGGCGGGCCGCCTGCGCGGGCCGCCCTGACCGGCCTGATCAGCCCATTCACGGTAATTGATGGCGTGCGCCAATGGCTGGGCGGCGGGCCCGCTCGCGGCACGATCGAACTGATGGGCCACTACGGCCCGGTATACGGGGTCGTCTTCGTCGTGCTCCTCGCGGCCAGCCTCGGGGGCTTGGCCGCCAGGTACTGGAAGGTCGGAGTGGCATGAGCAGCATCGAGCTTCGCAGCGCGACGCGCTGGTACGGCAACGTCGTCGCGGTCAACGACATCTCGATGGCCATCGGCCCGGGGGTGACGGGGTTGCTCGGCCCGAACGGCGCGGGGAAGTCCACGCTCCTGCACCTGATCGCCGGTTTCCTCGAGCCGTCCCGCGGGGAAGTGACCGTCGGCGGCGTCCCGAGCTGGCACAATCCCGCCCTCTACGGAACGCTCGGCCTGGTGCCTGAACGTGAATCCGTCTATGCGTTCCTCACCGGCCAGGCATTCGTTCGCGCCACGGCCAAGCTTCATCGGCTGCCTGACCCCGATGCCGCCGCGCGCCGCGCGATTGGGATCGTGGAGATGGCAGCCGCGCAGGACCGCCGGATTTCGACCTACTCCAAGGGCATGCGGCAGCGGATCAAGGTGGCGGCCGCCCTCGTCCACAATCCCGAGGTGCTCTTGCTCGACGAGCCGTTCAACGGGATGGATCCGCGGCAGCGGCTGCACATGATGGGCACGCTCGAACGGCTCGCCGCGCAGGGGCGGACCATCTTGTTCAGCTCGCACATCCTGGAAGAGGTGGAGCAGCTCGCCGGGACCATCCAGGTGATCGTCGCCGGTCGGCTGGCGGCCTCCGGCGACTTCCGCGCCATCAGGCGGCTCATGACCAGCCGGCCGCACGTGTTCCTGGTCCGCACGTCCGACGACCGGCGGCTCGGCTCCGTCCTCATCGGCCGCCCAGCCGTCAACGGCGTCGCGCTGACCCCGAAGGGCCTGCAGGTCAAGGCGTCCGACTACGGCGCGTTCAGCCGGGAGCTTGCCGTGCTCAGCCGGGACCAGGGCATCAGGCTCCGCGAGGTCCTGCCGGAAGACGAGTCGCTCGAGAGCGTCTTCGCCTACCTCGTCGAGTCGTGATCAAGTACCAGGCAACCAGATCGTCAAGAAAGCGGTGAATCCCATGGCAGGCGTCCTCAACGGCGTTGTCGCCTCGATCACGTTGCGCGCGACGATGGGCCGTAAGCGGGCCTTCCTGTTCGCGATCCCGCCGCTGATCCTGATCGCGACCACGTTGGCGCTGAAGGCGGCAAAGCCCTCGATGGAGTCGTGGCCGAGCACGCTCCTTGGCGGCTTCGGGTTCTCGGTGGTCCTCCCGCTCACCGCGCTCATCATCGGCACCAGCGTCCTCGGTGCGGAGATCGACGACGGGAGCGTCGTTCACCTGCTCGCCACACCCGTACGCCGCTCATCGGTGATCATGACCAAGTTCGCGGTCGGGGCCGCGCTGACCATGGTCTTCGTCGCGGTGCCCGAACTGCTGGCCGGGCTGATCGCGACCGGGGGCGCGACCAGGCTGGCGATCGGGCTGTTCATCGGGGCGCTCGCCGGATCGGTGATTTACAACGCGCTGTTCGTCATGATCTCGGTACTGACGACCCGGGCGGTCGCGGTGGGGCTGCTCTACGTGCTGATCTGGGAATTCGCGCTCGGCAACTTCGTCAAGGGAGCCCGGCTGCTGTCTATCGAGCAGTACTCGCTCGGCGTGACGAACTCGATCGCACACAAGACGGCCCTGAACGCGGGCCTGACCCTGACCACGGCGGCCGTGATGGGCTCGATCGTCACGGTCGCCGCGCTTGGCTTCGCCATCCGGGGCCTGGCGTCCTTCTCCCTCAAGGGCGACGCCGCGTGAGAGTTCAGGGCGCTAGGAGCGCTGCGACGGCTCGCCTTGCTCCCGTGGCCCGGCGGGAAGCTCTGCCTGCCCGTCGCCGTGCCCGTCGCCGTGCCCGTTGCCATGACCGTTGCCGTGACCGTCGGGCAGCGGGATGTCCTCGGTGAAGACCCGGTTGAGCCTGGTCCGGAGCTTTCCTATGGCCTTGCGCGCCGCGGGGGACGGCACGCCGTTCTCGTCCGCCGCCTCGAGTTCCAGCCTGGGCACTTCCGTCCTGCCGGTGAGCACCGCACGGGCCTCATCCGACACCGGCCGCGCGATCTCGATGAACTCGCCGTCCGGCTGCTGCCTGATAATGCCGGTCTCGACTCCGTGCTCGAGCAACTCGCGGTCCTTGCGCTGCAGGCCCAGGCAGATCCGTTTGGTCAGGATGTAGGCGATGATCGGCCCCACGATGATGGTGATGCGGCCGAACCAGGTGGTCCAGTAAAGCTGGATGTCGAAGAAGTGGGCGATCAGGTCGTTGCCGCCGAGCAGCCACAGCACGCCGTAGAAGGTCACGCCGCCCACGCCGATCGCGGTGCGGGTCGGCGCGTTACGCGGGCGGTCGAGCACATGGTGCTCCCGTTTGTCGCCGGTCACCCACTGCTCGATGAACGGGTACAGCGCAAGTCCCGTCATCAGCACCCCGAGAACAAGCAGCCCGGCGATGAAGACGCTCAGAGCAAGGCTATGGCCCAGGAAGTTGATCTGCCAGACCGGCATCATCCGCAGCGCACCCTCGAGCCAGCCCATATAGAAGTCCGGCTGCGAGCCCGCCGAGATCTGCGCCGGGTTATAGGGACCGAACAGCCAGATCGGATTGATCTGGGCAAACGTCGAGAGCCCCGCACACATGGCGAAGATGAAGAAGAACCACGCCCCCGTCTTGGCGGCGAAATACGGGTACGCCGGCGCGCCGACCACGTTACGGTCCGTGCGCCCCTTGGCGGGAAACTGCGTGTGCTTCTGGTGGTACATGAGAAACAGGTGCGCGCTCACCAGCGCCAGGATGATAGCGGGGATCAGCAGCACGTGCACGATGTACAGCCGCGGTATCAGGTCCTGACCGGGGAACTGGCCGCCGAAGATGAAGAACGATGTGTACGTCCCGACGATCGGGATCGACAGCACCACGCCCTCGAGGATCCGCAGGCCGGTGCCGCTCAGCAGGTCGTCGGGCAGCGAGTAGCCGGCGAACCCTTCGAGGATGCCCAGGGTGAGGAGGGTGACGCCGATCAGCCAGTTGATCTCGCGGGGCTTGCGGAACGCGCCGGTGAAGAAGATCCGCAGCATGTGGGCCATGATCGCGCCCAGGAACAGGATCGCCGCCCAGTGGTGGATCTGCCGCATCAGCAGGCCGCCGCGGACGTCGAAGCTGATGTTCAGCGTCGAGGCGTAGGCCTCGCTCATCCGCACGCCGTTCAGCTTGGTGTAGGAGCCGTGGTAGATGACTTCGGTCATGCTCGGCTTGAAGAACAGCGTGAGGAACGTTCCGGTGAGCAGCAGAATAATGAACGTGTAGAGCGCGATCTCCCCGAGGAGGAAGGACCAGTGGTCCGGGTAGATCTTCTTGAGGACCCTCCGCAGCGGAGCCGCGCCCCGGAGGCGGTCGTCCAGGTAGCCCCCAAGGCCGCTGAGCGCCTTGTTCTCGGTGGTCATCCTAGCTCCCAGAAACTCGGGCCGACCGGTTCGCGGAAATCGCTCTTCGCGACGAGGTAGCCCTGGCTGTCGACGGTGATCGGCAGTTGTGGCAGCGGCCGCGGGGCCGGGCCAAAGATCACCTTGGCCCCTCGTTGCGCGTCGAAGGTGGACTGGTGGCATGGGCACAAGATGTGGTGCGTGGTGTGCTCATACAGTGCGGCGGGGCAGCCAACGTGCGTACAGATCTTGGAGTACGCGACGATGCCGTTCACCGTCCAGTTCATCACGGTGGGGGGCAGCAGCTCACCCGGCCGGAACTTGATGATGATGACGGCCGCCTTGGCGATCGCGTCGAGGTCGTTGCCGGTTCCCTCGGGGACCACCGTGATCAGGCTGCCTGGTGAGCTGAAGTCGGCGGGCCTGATCGGCTGGTTGGTGCTGAGGATGACCAGGCGGCTTCCCTTCCGCCAGGCGGTGTGCCGCAGCGTCTTGCGCGGCAGCGGGCCGAGGTCGCGCAGCAGCACGAGCGGCGCCAGGGCGAGCGGCAACGTGGCGGCGAGCAGGCTCCGTCGCACCAGCGGGCGCTTGACGAACTGGCTCGCCTCTGTTCCCTGGGTGAAGGTCTCCCCGAACGCTTGCCTGTCCTCCGGCTCGGACGCGAGCGGATGGCGGTCCTCGCTCATCTCGACATGTGGCATCACATTCCGGACCCAGATCACGGCACCGGCCCCGATGGCGAGGAACGCGAGCGTCATCGACAGGCCGAGCGCCATATTGGACCGGAAGGTCTTGTCGACCGTATGCACCTGGAAGATCACATAAGAGGCGATGAACGCCGCGCTGCCCAGGAAGGAGATGAGAAAGCAGAGCGCGACGATCCGCTCGGCGCGCCGCGCGTTCGCCGGGTTGTCGGGATCGGCCGGCAGCTCGCGTGGCGCGGGCGCAGGCCGTTCGGGCCCGCCATTGCCGAGCAGGCGCCGCGCGACCGCGGGCGACGGAGTGCCAATGACGCGCTGGCGCGGGGAACCGCCGTGTCCCTCGGCCGCCGGCTCACCGCGCAGGCCTTCGAACTGGTCGTCGTGCTCAGTCATTGCTCACGCCGCTTCGCAGTGATCCACATGGCGCCGAGTATCAGCACGCCGATGCCGCCCAGCCAGCCGACGAGGCCTTCGGTGACCGGTCCGACGCGGCCGAGGCTGAACCCGCCCGGATTGGGCTCGGCCCGGGTCTGTGTGATGTACCGGATGATGGCGCGCTTCTGGCTTGGCGTAAGGGTGGTGTCGCTGAAAACCGGCATGGACTGCGGGCCGGTCAGCATGGCTTCGTATATCTGTGTCGGGGTGGAGGTGGTGAGCGCCGGTGCGTACTTGCCGTAGGTCAGCGCACCGCCGGCGCCGGCGAAATTGTGGCACGCGGCGCAGTTGGTATTGAACAACTGCTGGCCGAGTCCGACATCAGCGCCCGCCGGATCCACCTGCGCGGCTGAGGGGATCGGCGGGCCGCCGCCGAGCGAGGCGATGTAAGCGGCGAGCGCCCTGGTTTGTGCCGGGGTCATCTGCGGCGCCTTCTGCGGCACCTGCGCGCCCGCCTCCTTGGCAGGCATGCGGCCGGTGCTCACCTGGAAGAAGACCGCCGCGGCTCCGACCCCGATGAGGCTCGGCCCCCGAGAAGTGCCCTGGGCGTTGACGCCATGGCAGCTGGCGCAGGTGACCTCGAACAACTGCTTTCCCTGCGCGATTTCCTGCGCGGTCGCTCCCGGCGGGTTTGCGGCCGAGGCGCCGTGACCAGCGAACGCCGCGTAGATGGCGCCGACGAGCACGAGCCCGAGGACGATGACGGCGAACCCAGCGGCAGGTTTCCGTCGCCGCGCGGTGATCCAGCTCACTTGTCCTTCGTTTCGCTCAGTGGATGACGTAGATGGTCATGAACAGGCCGATCCACACCACGTCGACGAAGTGCCAGTAATACGACACGACGATGGCGCTGACCTGCTGCTCATAGGTGAATCGTCGCGCGGCGAACGTGCGTCCGAGTATGAACAAAAATGCGATCAACCCGCCCGTCACGTGCAGGCCGTGGAAGCCGGTGGTCAGGAAGAACACCGATCCGTAGCCACTGGACGACAGGGTCACGTGCTGGGCGGCGACCAGGTCGTGGTACTCGTACAGCTGGCCGCCGACGAAGAACGCGCCCATCAGGAACGAGATCACATACCAGAAGCGGAGCCTGCGGACGTCGCCGCGCTCGGCCGCGAACACGCCCATCTGGCAGGTCACGCTCGAAAGCACCAGCACGGTCGTGTTGAACGACGCGAACGGCCGGTTCAGCTCCGCTCCCGGCCATGCGCCGCCCGCCCCCTTGGTGACCGAGCGCACCGTGAAGTACATCGCGAACAGCGCCGCGAAGAACATGAGCTCGGAGGACAGCCAGATGATGGTGCCCACGCTGACCAGATTCGGCCGGTGGGATGACGGCGCTCTTGGTGCGGTCTCGGACGCGGTTGCTGTCGCCACGTGGGCCATTATTGCGACACCGCGCATATGGATGTCGCGCGACCCCCCGGTAGCATCCATGCGTACACCCTTTGCCCGCACCTGTTGCCCGGGGACTCCCGGCAGTGGTCAAGCCGATGGACGAGACATGAGCGGTACAGACGAGTCACTCTCGCGTCAATCGCGGGAGAAAGGGCGGGAGAAACAGATGAGGGTTGTCGTGTACAGCCACGACGCCGACACCCGCGCCGCGATACGGCTCGCCATCGGGACCCGGCCGGCGCCTGACGTACCGCGCGCCGATATCACCGAGTGCGCGACCGAGCCTGCGCTGTTCCGGCTGCTCGACGACGGCGCGGTCGACGTCATGGTGCTCGACGGCGAGGCGCAGCCCGCCGGCGGTATGGGTGTGTGCCGGCAGGCCAAGGACGAGATCTACCATTGCCCGCCTGTGCTCCTGCTCATCGGCCGGGCCGATGACGGCTGGCTCGCGACGTGGAGCCGCGCCGACGCCGTGGTCAGCCAGCCCATCGACCCGGCGGTCCTGGCCGGCGCCCTGGCCGGCCTCATGCGCGAGCGCGCCGCTCTCGCGGGCACCTGACGCGCCGCGCCCGGCCCGGCGCCCCGCCTCGCTGTCCCGCCGTGGGGCGCTGTTAATCTCCCGAACGACTCCGAAGGTGACGCCATGACTGCCCGGACGACCTGGCCCGCCCTGATCGGCGCGCTCGTGCAGGGTCAATCGCTCACGGCGGCGGACACCGGCTGGGCGATGAACGAGATCATGTCCGGTGAGGCCACCTCCGTGCAGATCGCGGGTTTCGGCATCGCGCTGCGCGCCAAGGGCGAGACGGTCGCCGAGATGACCGGCCTCGCGCAGGCCATGCTGGATCACGCGCTGCCGCTGCGCATCCCCGGCCGGATCGTGGACCTGGTCGGCACGGGCGGCGACGGCGCCCGCACGGTGAACATCTCGACGATGGGCGCGATCGTCGCGGCGGCGGCGGGAGCCCGGGTGGCCAAGCACGGCAACCGCGCCGCATCATCCGCGTGCGGGGCAGCCGACGTGCTCGAGGCGCTCGGCGTGGTCATTGACCTGCCGCCCAAGATGACCGAACGGGTGGCGGAAGACGCGGGAATCGCGTTCTTGTTCGCGCCGCTCTACCATCCGGCGCTGCGCTACGCGGCAACCGCGCGGCGCGAACTCGGCGTGCCGACCGTTTTCAACTTCCTCGGGCCCGTCGCGAACCCCGCCCGCCCGCAGGCACTCGCGGTCGGGGTCGCCAACGAGCGGATGTGTGCGGTGATCGCCGGGGTGCTCGCCGCGCGGGGGTGCTCCGCGCTGGTGTTTCACGGCAGCGACGGCCTGGACGAGCTGACCACCACGACCACATCGACGGTATTCGTGGTCCAGCCCGGCGACGCGGGCCAGCAGGCGAAGGTCAGCCGGGCCCTGTTCGACCCGGCCGACCTGGGCATCGCCCGCGCGAAACCGGACGACCTGAAGGGCAGCGATGCGGCGGGCAACGCGGCGGTCGCTCGTGCGGTCCTCGGCGGCGAGCGCGGCCCGGTGCGCGACACCGTCCTGCTCAATGCCGCGGCCGCGCTCGCCGCCGAGGCCGGGGTGGGCGGCGCGGAGGCGCTGACCGAATCCCTGCGGACCGGCTACGCCCGCGCGTCGCAGGCGCTCGACTCGGGAGCGGCGGCGGCGCTGCTGGCCCGGTGGGCGGAGACCACCCAGCGCCTCGCCGCGGCCAACACTGCGTAGGCCGCTGACACGACGACCGAGTGGCACGCCGCGGCAGCCGTTCGGGATCTGCTGACGGCTCCTGGCGCGGTTGGGGCACGCCCCGGCCCGCCACGGCGTCGCCGCCGGCCGGTGGCTACCCCTCGGCGCCGTCGGCGAAACCGAGCGCGAACGCGGCCTCGAGGTCGTGACGCGAATACGTGCGGAACGCGACGTGGGTCTCGGTGTGCTTGACACCGGGCACCTTGTTAATGCCGCCGGGGATGATGTCGGCGAGTTCGTCGTGCGCGCGGACTCGCACCATCGCGACGAGGTCGAACTCGCCAGTTACCGAGTAGACCTCGCTGACCTGGGGGAGTTGCGCGATCTCGGTGGCAACCTCGGGAATGCGGTGGACGTCGGTGCGGACGAGAACGATCGCGGTGACCACTTACTGCCTCCTCGGGCCGTCCGGCGGCCTCGCCCTCGCGACTGCCGACGACAGCGGTAGGCTACCCGACCTTCATCGCGGGTACGGGGGAGCACCACGTGCCGTCCACGCCGATCAGCCGGACGCCAGGCGATTCGAGCCAGCCGAGCAGGCATTCGGTCTCGGCTTCCCTGACCGGCCCGCGTACTGTGCACGGCGCGGCCGCGTCCATGTCCGCGTCCCCGGCCGGCGGCGCGGCGCCCGGGGGCAGCACGGCGGTGCGCTCAAGCGACCCGTAGCGGATCCATGCCACGTCCCAGCCGCCGGAGAAACGCGGCCGGGCGGCCACCACCTGCGGCACGGCGGCGAGCACGGGTGCCTGCGCTGGAGCCGCGTGTCCACCGTATCCCGCAGCCGCGGGCCGGACGTGCCCTGGAGCCGCGGTCTGGCTGTGCGGTGGCTCGCGCTCGCCCTGCCGCTGGTCGCCCTGCTGCTGGTCGCACGGCGGCAGGTGCTCGGCGATCAGCCGGATCTCGGCTACTTCGGCTTCCAGCGCCGTCGTACAACGCACCGCGACAATCCGGGTTGTCTTGTCGATCATTTCCCGTATGCTGCGGCGGTTCTCCGCGGCCGCGAAATAGCCGCACGCCCGGGCGTGCATGTCCGAGCTCTTCACGACGTGGAGCACACGGCCGTCCGCTCCCGTGAACAGGCACACCCCCGGTGCCCGCGGCACGGTCGCCGTGAGCTGCCGCATGCGCCGGCGCTGCGGCGCCGACGGCTCGGCAAAGCCGCGGAGTTCCTCCAGGGTGTGAACGCCGCGGCTCGCCAGCCGGTCGATGAGGCCGTGCAGGACCGCG
>WNFX01007639.1_pt1 | contig 12219 bp, 12 predicted proteins | sample 5400111 | NCBI WGS metagenome assembly WNFX01 (sample SAMN13153363, study PRJNA577476) | soil metagenome | isolation source: 40 cm soil or saprolite under grassland replicate 1 | place: USA:California | collected 2016-06-15
GGTCACAATTGGTCCCTCACAGAAGGAAACGGCAGGAATGGAGGTGTGGTGGGTGACAGCCTCCGAGACGATATTCACCGGGTTGGTGTAGTTAAAGAGGCGGGCATTGGGACAGACTGCTTCCATATCTTCAATGATGTTTTTCGTTACGTGGATAGAGCGCAGCGCCATGAAGAAACCGCCTGGCCCCTGCGTTTCCTGACCGATCACACCGTGTTTGAGCGGGATGCTTTCGTCAAGATAACGGGCCTCAAAGCCTCCGGGACGAAAACTCGTCAAGACGGCGTCACATCCTTGCAGGCCAGCGCGCCGGTTCGTAGTGGTCGTGAAAGTGAGATCCAGACCCCTGGCATTGGCCATCTTCTGGGCGATGCTTTTGACAATACCCAGGCGTTCTTCATTGAGATCGATAAGAACGACCTCGGAGCCGTTGAAATTTTCACCCTGGTGGACAAATGAGGCCATTGTACCGGCGGCGCGGGTACTGCCACCGCCAATATAGGCCAGTTTAATGCGTGCCATGCTTTGCTATGCTCCTTGTTATGCCGGTTCTATCGTATGTAGATATGTCAGTACTCTGTACGCAGGTAGAAGAATCTGCCTCCCGCTCCTTACCGCTGCCATACAGGAAACAATGAGTCCAGTGACCTCCACCCAGGTCGGTGCGTCCGGGAAAACGCTGGCTACAGACCGGCATAGCGTGTGGACAGCGTGGGTGGAAACGGCACCCGGTGGGCGGGTTAATTAGGCTGGGAATCTCTCCCCGCGCTGGCAGACTTTGCGTGCTCTTGCCATCCTCTCCGATACGATCCGGGTCCGGCGCCGCAGAAATAAGCAGTTGCGTATAAGGATGTTTGGGCCGCTGGATGACCTCCTCGCTAGGGCCCCCCTCAACCGTCTGTCCGGCATACATGACCAGCGTATCCTCGGCGAAGTAGCGCGCGCTTGCTATATCGTGAGTGATAAAAAGTAAAGCGAGATGTTCCTCGTCTTTGAGGCGCAAGAGCAGGTTCAGTACATCCAGGCGTATGGAGACATCGAGCATAGAAACAGGCTCGTCGGCCAGCAGTATCTCTGGACGTGCAGCCAGTGCGCGAGCGATAGCAACGCGTTGCCGTTGCCCACCGCTTAACTGGTGTGGATACTTCTGAATAAACTGCTCCGCCGGGCTAAGGCTTACTCGATTGAGGAGAGCTAAAATCTGCTCTCCCTCTTCTCTTGCAGAGTGCGCATACCCATGCAACCGTAATGGACGGCTCAAGTGGTAGCGCACATCGTGCACAGGGTTGAGCGACGAGAAAGGATCCTGGAACACTAACTGTACATGGTGGCGGTAGGAGCGTAACGAGGCTCCTCTGCCAACCTTTTCCGATTCGCCACGAAAGAGGATCTTGCCCGCAGTAGGCTCATAGAGGCGCGCCAGCATACGTGCTACGGTGGTTTTCCCACTGCCGCTCTCTCCCACGAGAGCAAGGGCGCGGCCGGGATAGAGCGCCAGCGAAGTGTCTTCTACGGCGTGTACTACCTTTTTTGGTCCGAAGAGTTTGAGCGAACGCAAGGGAAAGTACTTGCGCAAGTGTTGAGCCTCCAGAACAGCGGGTGTAGTAGGAAGCTCACCCATTTCACTTATTCCACTTGTCACAGCACCTTCTATGGTATCTTTGGCAGTTTCATTGAGTGCGACAAATGGGTAGTCGGCTCCCAAATGTTCGGTGCTCATTGCACTTTCCTCGTTCCTTGCATTACCTCATATGTTGCATCATATTTTGCCGCAAAATCGTGATTAGTTGGTACCCCTGCTGCATTGAACCTGGGGTCATAGAGATGACAGGCAACGAGCTGCCCCGGCGTCCCAGGCGTCCCAGGCGTGGAAGGCAAGAGGGTTGGCAAATTGGTATTGCATATTTCAAAGGCCATCGGACAACGGGGATGAAAAGCACAGCCCGGCGGTATGTCCCGCAGATCGGGAGGAGAACCAGGAATACCCGTCATCCTGCGGCGCGGCCCGCGCAGCGTTGGAAACGAATTTAAGAGGCCGTAGCTGTATGGATGACGGGGCTGTTGACGCAATTCCCGGCATGTTGCCATCTCGACGATACGTCCCGCGTACATAATCGCAATCTTGTCAGCTAATCCGAGCAGCAGCGAGAGGTCATGCGTAATGAAAATGACGGAGAAGTTCAGTTTCTCCCGCAGCTCCATAATCTCCATCAGAATTTCACGCTGCACCACGACATCGAGCGCGGTTGTTGGCTCATCCATGATGATCAGTTCAGGCGAGAGCGCCAGGGCAATGGCAATGATTGCACGCTGGCGCATGCCGCCGCTCAGTTCGTGTGGATAGCTGCGAATGCGGTCAGGGGCAATACCAACAAGACGCAGCAGTTCTATAGCCCGTCTACGGCGTGAGTCTGGTCCCATATGAGGTTGATGGGTACGTAAGACATCAGTAATCTGCGTACCAATATTGATTACAGGATTGAGCGCGTTCATCGCGCTTTGGAAAACAATCGAAAGTTCATTCCAGCGAAATTCACGCAGTTCCGCGGGGTTAAATTGAAGAATGTCCACTGCTTCTGTTGCCTCACCGGGTACTGCATTCTTAAGCGTAGAGGTAATTCTTGCATTTGCCCTCGAAGACCCTTTCAATTTCCCTTTATCCTCTTCATCGCCAGGGCGAGGATAATACAACAGTTTTCCCGCGATGATCTCAGCCGGTGGACGGAGCAGGCGGGTAATGGCATAGGCCAGGGTAGACTTGCCGCTGCCACTCTCGCCGGCAAGGCCGAGGATTTGCCCTCGTTCCAGGGTAATGCTTACATCAGTCAGGGCATGGACGGTCCCGTTAGCGGCGTAATAGTCCACGCTGATATTCCTGATATCTAGCAATGTATTGCCTGGGTTGAGGTTTAATTCCTTAGTATTCATGATGCAGCTGCCTTCCTGGACTTACTGAGTTTAGCATGCTTTGACTTTGGCTCGGTTCGCAGACGAGGGTTTGCTACCTCGTCAATACCAAAATTGATGAAAGCCAATCCTGCGCCCAATACAGCGATGCACAGGCCTGGTGGCAAGAACCACCACCATGCGCCTAATAGGAGCGCATCATTATTACCCGCCCAGTAAAGCATTGTCCCCCAACTTGTACTTGTAATATCGCCCAGGCCCAGAAATTCTAATCCCGTCTCGGCTAGAATGGCATAGATCACTGTACCAAGAAATTCCGCGGCCACAATCGAGGTCTCATTGGGCAGGATTTCGAAGAAGATGATACGCAGCGTGGACTCCCCGTTGGCCTTCGCTGCTTCTACATAATCCCGGTTGCGCATCGAGAGTGTTTGCGCACGCAGCACTCGTGCCCCCCACGACCAGCCGGTCACTACCAATACAATCACGATAGTCAATGGCCCCCTATATGCAGCAAAGGCGGCAAGGAGGATTGCCAGGGGCAGCGTAGGCAGCACCAGGAAGACGTTGGTTAACAACGAAAGCACTTCATCGGCCAACCCGCCAAAGTATCCAGAGGCCAGGCCAATAATGATCGAGATGATCATTGTCAGTGTGCCGATGAGAAAGCCCATAGTGAGCGAAAAGCGCGTACCATATACAAGCTGGGTCAGAACATCCTGACCTGTTTGCGTTGTGCCCAACCAGTGAGCGGGTGATGGAGGCTGTAGTATATCCGCACTGAAAGCATTAGGATCCCCAGGAAAGAATACCGGCCCGAAGATTGCGATCAGTACAAAGAAGGTCAGGATAAGAAGACCAAAACTCACCTTGCGGTTTTGCGTAACTAATCGCCACGTATCGCGTAAGCGCAACCTTGCAGTTGAAGACATGGTTGAAGACATAATCACGGTTTGCTAACTCCCTCCTAAGCGTACTCGCGGATCGAGCACCACGTACATCAGGTCAGCGAGGAAATTTGCACCCAACACCGCCACGGTAATCACCAGGAAGATGCCCTGTAACAAGGCGTAATCAAGGTTTTCAACCGCCTGTAGCAAGGTAAAGCCGATACCGGGATATGAAAAGATGATTTCAGTGAGTAATGAGCCGCTCACCACAAAGCCTAAAGAGAGCGCGAAGGCAGTTATATTCGGCAAAATAGCGTTGCGTGCTCCATACGTATACATAACTTTCCAGGAAGTAAGACCTTTCGCCTCGGCCATCAATACGTAATCCTCTGAAAGCGTGGTAATCATCGCGTTACGCATACCGAGCATCCACCCGGCAATAGAGCCGATAACGATGGTAATAGCCGGCAGAATGGCATATTGTACTGCACTTAAGAGGAAGTCAAGGTTCCAGCCCGGGACGGTATTGTCTGTATCATACCCTCCATGGATAGGAAACCAGTTAAGCTGCGAACCAAAGATATAAAGCAGAACTAATGCCAGCCAGAAGTAGGGTATCGCAGAGAGGAACGTGAAAAAAGGGGTGAATACAGCGTCCGAGAAACCGCGCCGCCAGACGACGATGATACCCAGCACTGTTCCAACAATAAAGCTAATTATGAGCGCAACGCCAACCAGTACGAGCGTCCAAGGGAGATCCTGCCAGATCACCACAGATACAGGTGTTGGAAGATACGTAATTGAAATCCCAAGGTTGCCATGCAACAGGTTGTTAATATACTGTACATACTGCGACCATAAAGGATCGTGATTCACTCCAAGCGAGATCTCTAACGCATGTTGTGCCTGAGGAGAGAGTTTTCCGCGCATGCGGGCCATGAGTGCTTGTGCCGGGTTACCCGGAGACAGATGCGGTATGATGAAATTCAGCGTAACCGAAGCCCAGAGCGCAACGAGATAAAAACCTATACGACGTATCAGGTGACGCATGCACATCTCCTTCCAGAGAGTCGTTGTAATGACTACCGGGGTCGCCTGGGAGCAACAGGGGGCATATAGCTCCCCTGTTGCTCCCAGAAGTCCGCGCCTGGCACCGCCATCCAATCTGCAGCCAGACGGATCAACTAATCGGCTGGATGGAGGTTCAAAACAACATATTCAATATCTGGATACACTGCTGTTCCAGGTGCTGCATACGGGTGCTGCTGATCTGGCCAACCAACAAATTTGGATGTGTTGTACTGATACCAGTATGGTTCATTCGTCAATGGAATGCTTGGCAACTGCTCAACCATAATCTTCTGGATACCCATGATCACTTGCTTCTGCACAGTAGGATCAGTAGAAGTAGCATACTGATTCAATAACGCATCTGTGTTCGGGTCCATCCAACGTTCATAGTTAGAGCTTGCGGGCTGACCAATAGGAGCGCTATTCGTGCTTCTCAATAGTGCGTCGTACAAGTAGTAAGGCGTTGGGCCGGGATTGGTCCAGAGCATCGCCATGTCATAGTTACCATTCTGCAGAGCATTATAATAGGCGTCAAAGGCAATCACATTGACGTTGACTTTGATACCAACCGCTTGCAGCTCTTGTGCCATTAACTGGCAATCGGTAATCCAGTCGGTATAACCACTGACAACGTTGAGGTTGAACGACAGCTTCTTGCCATTTTTATCGGCATAGATGCCATCAGATCCTTTTGTAAAGCCAGCCCCCTCCAGCAACTGTTGCGACTTAGCGGTGTCTACCGAGAACGTCAGATTAGCGTACTCAGGGGCCATGTAGTCTTTATTATAGGGCAGCAGGCCTGTAGGGCTAGCAGGGGGTTCGTAGCCGCTTTCCCCCAATTGGTTGAGCTTATTGCGGTCGATGGCAGAACTAATCGCCTGTCGAACCGGCAAAAGGTTGAATGGGTATTTAGTAAGGGGAAGGAAGAGCATAACGATGTCACTGGCGGGGAACCAGTAGTGGTTATGCTGCGGATTGAGATTGATGTACGTTTTCTGGATGTTCGGTATGTAGAGGTTTGTCCAGTCAATCTGACCTTTCTGGAGTGCCAATTCGGCACTCGTGTTTGAATTGAACGAGGGAATCTTCAGCTGACTCACTTCTGGCTTGCCGGGTTGCCAGTATTTCGGGTTCTTGCTCAAGACGATAAGTTGCGGGGTGAAGGACTTAACGATATAAGGGCCCGTCCCGACCGGGTTAGGATCGGCATACTGGGAGCCGTCACCCTGCACCGAGGACCATACATGTTTGGGAAGGATATACGTTTGCCCACCAAGGTACCACAGAAGAGGATAAAAGGGCTTGTTGAGCGATACCACTACCGTATTCGCATCGGGTGCGCTAACGTCCTTAATAAAAGGTGTTATGCTGCTGACATCCATTGCAGGATATTTCTTGAGCAAGCCAAGGGTAAATATCACATCACCACTGGTGAATGGCTGACCATCTGACCACTGCACGCCCTGTCGCAAGTGAAACGTAATGCTTGTCGCATCGCTCGAGCGATCGTAGCTCGAAGCCAACCACGGTTTCACACTGCCATCAAGCCGGTTGAAATAAAGCAAGGTTTCATAGATCAAACCGGGCGTTCCACTGATAACGCTGGGATTATACGGGTTGAAGTTTCTGGGATAGTCACCACCTGCATTACCCAGGAGTGTCAGAGAGCTGTTCTGGTTTGCCTTATGAGTAGCAGTATTGGTCCCGCCACAGGCAGCCAGTACCATTGTTAAGATCATCAGAAATGACAGGAGTAGCATTCCTTTGTTTGCCTTATTGGCGAATAGCGGGTTGAGAGTCATCGAAAACCTCCTAACACTGGATGAATGGATCTATCGTTGATCCATGAGATGAACCAGATCAAAGCGCCATGTGTTCGTAGCGGGGTTCTAAGGAGTTTCCCATGTGAAAGTAGCCCTTAGCGTACCCCTCTATCTCACCTTTCCCTCAGAAAAGATGGAGAAGACGACTGCTTACGAGAGCACATCTTCACCCGAAGATGTTGAGATAGTGATTTGATAATTTGCTCCACACGATTCACGCACTACGAGGCTGGTAGGCAATAGTATTCGCGTTGGCAGAGGGTGTTGCGCGTCCCTTGTACCTTCTCCACCTGTTGTATGCCAAGTTCTGGCAGGATACCTTCCTTCCTGGGTTAGCCTTTGCTGAGAGGAGACCATGGATAACAATAGCTCCATACCGCTTTTCCCCATCTCGTAAACCGGCTGCCTGATGGTTGTCAGCGCAGGTCGGACATGAGCGGAGGGAGCATCATCGTCAAAGCCTACGAGCGCAATATCCTGCGGGATGGAGATCCCATGCTCTTCAGCCGCCGATAAAACACCGTAGGCCATCTGGTCAGTGGCAGCAAAGATGGCGGTAGGTCGTTTTTCGAGTGGGAGTTCAAATAATTTTTTGGCACAGGAGCGCCCAGTAGGTGGCATGAAGTCGCCCTCCAACACCAGCTCAGGATCGGGGGTAATTCCTTCGTCGAGTAAGGCCTGGCGATAACCGTTATAGCGGTCATGTGAGGCAAGATACTCGTTTGGGCCCTGGATATGTGCGATGCGGCGGTGACCAAGTTTGATCAGGTGACGAACAGCCATATAGGCTCCGGCGGTATTGTCCGTCCCTACCCACGGAGTGGTCTGTTCCAATTGATCATCAATGATCACAACGGGAAATCCCTGCTGGTAGAGTCGCGTCAGTTGTTGTGACGCGCGAGCAGGAAAGACAGCCAGCAGGCCAGCAGTGAGTTGAGTCGCCAGGAGACGGCTAATGACTTCGCTACGGTCTCTTTCGAGATCTTCATCTTTGACACTGTAGAGCACTAACTCATACGGTGTGTTCTCTATAGCATCAGCAATTCCACGTAAAAGATCGGGGATAAGCGGCCAGGTGAGCGAGGGAATGAGCATGCCGATAAGCCGGTTGCGTCCACCAGCCAGCCCTGAGGCGGTGATACTCGGCACAAAGCTTTGCATAATCTGACGAACACGAGCATAACTGGGTGGGTTCCATCCCTGCTCTCGTGCAATCGCCGTTACTTGACGATGAATAGCGGCGACAGAACGCGGAGGGGTTTGTAAGACCAGCTCCTCCACCAGTGTGATGGCATCCGGAGGCAAGCGACGCGACGTTCCTTTGTCGGAACGTTCTTCGTCTGCCAAACCAGCGATGCCCTTTTCACGATAGCGCTTGACCCACCGCTGGACCGTACTGGCAGGAACGTTGTGGATACGCGCCACATGAGCCTGGCTGACGCCATCTTCCAGAGCCGAACGAATGATCGTAAAGCGGGTGTATGCTTGTGTTCTTTGGTCCTTGGAAAGGGCCGCAAGTGGGACAGGTTGTTCCGTCATAACAAGGCATCTCCCATAGGCAAGAAACCAATAGTATTTCCTCCCTCATTATAGCCTAACACCCACATAATTGTCAAGTTTGACAATTATATGAGTGGTCAAATTTCGCGGAATGAAACCAGGCGAGGCAGGGGAGGTTTGGTTTAGCCGTACTCTTCGTCTAATTCAATCCCAACAAACGGCTCTTTGCGCTGGTGGATGTTGGCTAACGGCACACCCACTGCATCCATAAACTGTATCATCTCTGTCTCTATCTACGTTCGTGCGTATCTTCAGGCGCGGCGAAAGTTGCTAAAAGACGCCCGCTATGGTGCGCCCCACGATTGTCCGTGTCCTTACTATGCCCAACATAATACTCTTCCCCATTATACCTGATATAAATTCCTGGTTTTGGTGCTTTTGACATATTTTCTCTTCCTCCTCTACACCCTCTGCAAAACGCTTATGTGTTCATCCAGGAGGAAACTCCTGAAAGTTTCCGGAGCGTTCTCGATGAAGGCCTCAATCCAACCCGTGATGCGCCCGGCTTTCCAAAGGTCTGCACAGGACGGTTCGTTCAAGATCATCATGAAATGGTCAAGGATTCTTTGACTGGTGAGAGGGAAGGGAGGCCAATGCCGTTCGTCGTAGAACTCCAGGTATCCGGTGGTATGTCCATCACTAAAAGGGTCATTCGGGTCTACCAGGACGATCACTGCACTTCCTATTTCATAGGTTTGTTGCGCTACCATGACGTCAATGCTCCTTTCACTTGACAACTGGCTCTCCGTACCGCTATGCTTGCTGGGTGGAGAGTCTAAACTGGACTTAGCTGATTAGTCTCTCTACTGGCCTACGTTCATGTGTAGGCCTTATCTACGACTTGCTCACTCTACTATACAATATTAGGTACAGCTAGCCTCTCATGAGTGACTATATCATACTATGTCCATACTTGTCTACCCAAAAGTTGACCAATTATCCCATAAGGTGTAAAATGGTGAAACACTGAAACTAACGGAGTGTGTATTATGAGTGATAATCAGATGACTATTAAAGACGTGGCTCGCCTTATGGAAGTGGATGAGAAGACGGTACGACGCTGGATTAAAAATGGGGAGCTACATGCTACTAAAGATATTTTTGGCCGCTACCAGATCTCCCATTCGGACTTAGACTCCTTCAGAGAGCTACGCCGTAGAAGATACAACCCCAGTGATGAAGACTGAATGTGATTTTCCCGGATTAATGACCCTGTTTGCGAAGCATATCATGTCCACACGCTAAGACGAGGAGCTATTCTATTTATGTAAGGCGCAATGAGTCACGCCCTACATCCTAACCTGTGTTTTCTTTACTCCACTTTGAAATCATTGTAATAATAAATTTTGTCCTGTTCGTTGATTTCGCGAAGCACTTTGCAGGGATTCCCCGCGGCAACCACGTTTGCCGGGATATCCTTCATGACAATACTTCCTGCACCAATGACGGTATTCTCCCCAATGGTTACTCCTGGACAAACCACCGCCCCACTGCCAATCCAGACATTGTCTCCAATGGTGACAGGAAACGCATACATATAGACTTGAGCACGCAGCGTTGGATCAATCGGATGTCCTGTAACAGCAATCGTGACATTTGGCCCAAACATGACACCGTTGCCAATGATAATCTTATAATCGTCCACCAGATTCAAGTTAAAATTTGCATAGACCCCCTTTCCGAGAAACACATTGGTTCCATAGCAGAAGTAAATGGGGGGTTCGATCCAACAATCTTCCCCTACCGCTCCGAACATTTCCTTCATCAGTTCCAATCGTCTTTCGACTTCTGTCGGTCTCGTCTGATTAAATGCATACATCCGTTCCTTGCCGCGCAGTCTCTCTTCCGGCAATCCCTCACTCATATCGGTGAAATTGCCGGGGTTTCTCCCGATGGGAAGTCTCTGGTGATGTTCTTGAATTAGGTAGAGTGTTTATAGTGCCGATAGATAAAGGGTATCTTAACGAATTCATCCAGACAGAACATGAAATACAGGATCACGGCAGGAAATCTGAACACTTACCTATTGATTTTAGCATTTTGGAAAGCATAATAGGTACAAATGGCTGTCCCAGGAAGGAATCTTTGCCATCCCCCAAGAATTCGAGAAAGGGAAGGCAAGCATCATCTAGCGGGGTTTGTTTTGTATTCGACTTAGAAACGAAGTTATGTGTAATTGCGGCCATGTTCTTCTTCAAAAGTGACCATTTTTACACGATTGAAGGATAACATGGCCGCAACATGGGTGAGTTGAGCAATTCGCAAGCATCGGGAAAAGGGGGCAAAAAGAGGAAAACAGGCAGCCGTCACTCTTACTTGTAGGCTTGTGAAGGATATAACGCCTTTTCAGGCCAAGTATTCATTCAAATCACACTGAACTTAGTTGACTAGGTTTCTATTTTGGCTTGAAGCTGGTATTGCCGGTTTCTTCCAAACCGGTTACATGTGCCTTCATTCTGGTAGATCATCAATTTCCTAAAATAAAACCGAGCAATTTACTCGCTATTTGTATCAAATTTGAGAGAGCGCTGTCTGTCCGTCATATTCATCCCAATGTTCCAGTGTTCTCATGATTAAGCCGACGACCTCCTGGCGGAGTGCGTCGCGTGGGGTCGGCGCGTTGAGGAATTCGCACAGGCTTAAAAGATCCAGGAGTTTCGCGACTTTCTTCCATTCAGGTGAAAGTATGCCCCCTTGCTCTCGATACCCGCGTATAAATTCGCTTTCAAAAATAGGCGGGTGCAGGTGGCTATAGCGGCACATATTGCCGATATCGACGAGCGGTGAACCCGCAAAGGCAAACTCCCAGTCGAGCACCGCTGTAACGTTCCATCGTTCTTTGTTCTGGCGAACGAGGATGTTGAAGCCATTAAAATCGGAATGAACCAGCGATCTCGCGCCGTCAAGAACATCGAAGTAGTGCGCATTGTTCTTGAGGAAGCTCAATAAGCTTTGGGTCAGGGTTGCGCCGAGGTTGCGCCGAGGTTTTGCCATTAAAAAGGAATTGTTCGAAATACGACAGTATACCTCCTCCCTCAAAGACTTCAACAATAGTGAGGTCTGGACCAAAAAATCCAGCCCGTGGGAAGGTGTATGCGCCGATGTTTGCCAGGATGAGACCGATATCATAAGCGCCTGCAGCCTTAATGATATCAATGGATCATCCGCCAGTGCTCATCAAAAACGATATAGCCGTCCAATCCGTGGCGCAATAGCGGAGTTGAGTTGCATGAGGACAAGTAACACAATACTTACATACGTGTTGATGACACAGAAGAGCACAGCAAAGGCGTAGAACGCCTGATAGTACATAATGCGGCGTTCGGTTGCCAGGCATATTTCGTCAGTAACCTCGTCTTTCATCAGATCTGCACGCTGCGCATACCGCCAACTGGCGAAGAGAGCGATCCCCAGCAAGAGTAGATTGATCCAGTACACCACCAGGGCTATGCGATAGGTGATGAATCCGGATAAAAGCCCCGTCGAGAACGGCATGAGCGAAACGGCAAGCAAGAAGGCGAGATGGATCCAGGTCAGATGGCGATTGCTTGTCGCGAAATAATTGAGTTGTGTTTGTTGGCCGACCCAGAAAATGCCGAGGGTGAGAAAACTCATTACATAAGGGAGAATATGAGGTATGAGATCACCTAAAGCACCCAACAATGCCAACTCTTTACCAAGCCCCTCACTCGTCCACAGCAATGGTGTGGTAAACCTGGCGCTTGCTTCAGCCACAGGGATGTGCAGGTCGAGTACGAGCAAGGTCATCGCAACGGCGAAGATGCCATCGCTCAGGGCGGCAAGTCGTTCCAGACTTTGACCGGCGATACGATTGTAATATGTTTTCATTAAAACATCCCGTCCTCAGGATTGCAACTGGTAGTTACAGATCACGGCGCTGGAAGCGAAGCATAGCAATAAGCGGCAGCATCAGGCTGTACAGTATCCCCCACGTCAGCAAAGGGAGG
>WNFX01005488.1_pt1 | contig 12217 bp, 15 predicted proteins | sample 5400111 | NCBI WGS metagenome assembly WNFX01 (sample SAMN13153363, study PRJNA577476) | soil metagenome | isolation source: 40 cm soil or saprolite under grassland replicate 1 | place: USA:California | collected 2016-06-15
GAGGCCCGCCTGGCTGCCGAGGGAGGCGCAGGCCTGCTCCAGCGCGTCGAGCCGTTCCTTGATGATCTTCCAGGCCGCGTCCTGGTGCGGCAGCAGGAAGATGGCGGGGCGGGCGATGTCGAAGGTGGGACCGGCCGTGGCGCCCGGGTGCGACGGGCCCACCGGCAGCGCGGTCAGAACCGGTCCCAGCGCCCGCATCACCCAGTTCATCAGGTGCTTTGCGGTGCGTGCAAGGACGTCGAACTCGGCAGCGCTCTCGCCATGGTGGATGTAGTACCGGCTGAGCACCTGGAGCACGACCTCATACACGCCGTTGGCAAGATCGGCGACCCGCGCGGTAACGGGGTCCTCGATCAGGGTTCCCGACTCGACGTCGGGGGGCAGGCGGACGAAGGCCGGCTCCACCGGCCGGGCGGGATTGAATCCGGAATCGGCCGCCCGCACGGCAAGCAGGTCCTCGAGCACGCCCACGAACGTGCCGAAGTGCGACCGGATCCAGTCACCGCGCGCGCCCTCACCCTGCTCGACGATCGTCTCGATCGCACGGCCGGCCGATCCAAGGTCGGTGACCGCGATCAGCTCTGGCCATTCGAAGATGTCGGTGACAGCCTGCGCCCGCGTCGGCCCGATGAACACGGCATCTTCGCCGTAGCGGTCACACAGCCAGGCCAGCCCCGCCTCGATCCCGCGGTACAGGTGGCCCACTGTCCGCCACTCCTGCGGCACGCCCACCAGCCCAGCGTCGCCGACGGTCAAGGGCTGGGCGTGCTGGGCGGCCGCAAACCCGACCGCGTCGTCCAGCGCCATCCCCTCCGGTCGTTCCAGGTAGATGAAATGGCGCAGCGCCCGCTCGCCGAACCCCACCAGCGCGATCTGGACGCCCGGCGGGTACCAGCGGGACAAGATCGGGAAATTGGGCCGCTCGAAATGCGGCGCCGCGCCGACGGCCGTCAAGATGTTGGTGCTCTGCGCAAGGTGCAGCATCTCCTGCTTGATCACACTGATCAGCGCCGCCTCCCAGGCCTTCACCCGGTCGAGCTGGGCCGGGGTCAGGCCCTCATCCAGCCCGCGCTTGAGCGAGAACTGCGCATACAGGTACTCGCACATCAGCCCGTGCTCGAGCTCGCAGGCCTGACCAAGCAGGTACACTAGCTCTTCCCGCGTTTCGACCTTCAGCACCGGCTCAGCCGGAGGAGTGCTCATGGCTTCGCCAGACATGCTCACCGCCTCACCTGTCACATGACCTCTGGCTGCCACTCGGGTCGCCCCTTGATCGCGACCCCGACCTCCGCTCGATTCCGCGAAGGGTTGCTGGGCTCGTCGTGCCGCGTGGCTGGATCGTCATGCCACGGTGGACACCTGCTCGAACTCTATCGGCAACCCCTCCGCCCGGGGCCAGCTCCCTGGGTCCTGCCTGACCTGACCATCTGCTGTGAACCTCATCAGCAGGCACCCGCCTGTCCGGGTCCACCAACGCGAGCTGCTCGGCGATCCCCTGAACGAGTACCGACGAGCTGCATGAATGCATTTTCCGTACCCCACGTACTCGCCAATGGCTTCAGGTGTGGCTGTTGGCTGCTCGTGTCGTGGTCGGGCGGTGCAGCCGTCGGCCTCGCGCAGGATGGCCAGCTTGTACTCGGCCGAGAACCGTCGCCGCTTGGCCTTCTCAGGAACCTCGGGATCTGGTGGGCTGGGCATGCCCCCAGGATCAACCCTGGTCCGGGGTGTCGTCATCGTCACGGTCATGAGCAGAAGTGCTCCCTCTCGCCCTCAGTGAATGGAAGGGCTGAAGTGTCTCAGCTCATGCTGGCAGGAAGGGCGCTCGCCCAACTCGACCCCGCTGCATAACCACGAATCACGAGTAATCAGGAACACATTGGAAACAACTCAGAAGCGGCATTCGTCAGTCCCCACTCGTTGAGATCCTTTGTTATGTGCCCATCTTGACTGGGGAGATTCCCTCGAGCGCGATGACCAAGCATGGCTGACACCGATGTGCGTCCATGGTGCGTCCATCGGCTCCGATACCAGCCAGCACGGAGCAGCACGGCCCACCATCGACGCCGACGGAGAAATGGCGGGACCAGCGGTGAGCGGTATTTCGTAGCACTGTGGAGCACGGTAGAGCAGATAATCGTCAAGCAGCTGGGATGGAGCATCCTCCAATGGCGCCAATGGCTCATCCACCTGCTCGACCGGGAGCTGTTCGGCTCGCAAACCACGCCACCCTGATCGGCGACCGCGCACCGTCCGATCTTGAACCAGGCCACCTGGTCACCCGCTCTTGTGGATGACGCGTCGTCAGAACCGTCACTTCGCCAGCTGCAGCCCGATGGCCGGCAGCCTCACCTGCGCCGATAGATGAGTCGCGGTTCGCAGGGCTCGGACGTGCCCTACCCACGATCCGAACGTTGCGAGCCGTCAGATCAGAGTGCCTGCCTCGTGCGGTGGCCGTCGCGGCGGACCCTGGCACTGGCAGCCACCAGTCGGATCGTTGAGCCGATGACCAGCGGGTTTGGGTTCGTATTGTGTCCGGCTGGGTGCACCACCCGGAGCATCACCCCAGCTCATCGACTCCTACGGCCGGACGTGGTGATCGACACCATGGACCGGCTCGTCCCCGAGCAGGCCGCCCAGGTCGTCGTCTCCACCGCGCACAAGGCCAAGGGCCGCGAGTGGCCGCGCGTCCGCATCGCCGACGACTTCCACCAGCCCAAGGGCGAGGACACCCCGATCCCCCAAGCCGAGGCGATGCTCGCCTACGTGGCGGTCACCCGTGCCCGGTTGGCGCTCGACCCTGACGGGCTGGCCTGGGTCGACCGCTGGCTGGCGACCCGGCCAGCGCCGGCGCTCGAGCCGGCCCTGAGCCCGCCCGGACCCACCCGCGAGCCGATCACGGCGGGAAGGGAGGTCGGCCATGAGCGCTGAGCCCGACGCTGGAGCCCAGAGCACGGAGGTCGCCGGCAGCGCCGTGGTCGCCGCGCTCGAGGACGCCTGGACGGCCGTCCGCACCCACCACCCCGACGTGCCCCAGGTGGTGATCGTCCTCGGCGCCGGCAGCGAGACCCGCCGAGGCCTGTTCAAGTGGGGCCACTTCGCCGCCGGCCGCTGGCACGTGGCCGGCGCCAACCGCCCCGAGGTCCTTGTAAGCGGCGAGGGCCTGCGCCGCGGCGCCTGCGACGTGCTGGCACCCTGCTGCACGAGGCCTCCCATGGCATGGCCAACACTCGCCAGATCCAGGACACCAGCCGCCAAGGCCGCTGGCACAACCGCCGCTTCGCCACCCTGGCGGAGGGACTCGGCCTCAAGGTCACCCACGACCCAAGACCGGCTGGTCACAGACGCACCTGACCGAGCAGCTCGCCGAGCGCTACGCCGACCAGCTCACCGGGCTCAGCAGCGCACTGCTGCTGTGGCGCCGCGCGGAGCTCCAGCTCGGCACCCGACCACCTCGCGGAATAAGAGGCTGTTACAGAAAGCAAGCCGCAAGGCAGGAGCTACCTGACAAGTGAGGGTTCGCCAGTGCTGCCGTCCCTGATCAGGTCGGGAACCGGCAGCGCCGCGGGAACGTCGAATAGGCACCCGATCAGAACGTGAAGGGGCGTGTGCGTGCGACGGTTGCTGCTGGTTACCATCCCGCTGCTGCTCGTGGGGTGCGCCGCCGGCACCCCGGGCGGCCGCGCGCCGGCCCGGACGGTCGGGGCCCAGGGGCATCGGTACCAGACGACCAGCATGGTGCTGCAGAGCCGGGACCACGGGCCGGAGCTGTGCCTGGGTGACGTCGCGGACTCCTTCCCGCCGCTGTGCGGCGGGGTGCCCATCACCAACTGGCGCTGGGACCAGGTGGAGGGCGAACAGGCGGCCGGCGGCACGACCTGGGGCACCTATGATCTTGTGGGAACCTACGACGGCGCCACGTTCACCGTCGTCCGGGAGGAACGCCCCCCACCGGTGTCCCGGCCGAGCGCCGCGGAGCGGTTCAAGGACGAGCCCAGACCGGCGTGTCCGGAACCCGCCGGCGGCTGGGCGGTGCCCGACCCGAGCCGTCGCTCGGAGCGGTACCTGGAGCCGGTGACCCGGGCGGCCAGGGCCCAGCCGGACTTCTCCGGCCTGTGGCTGTCCTACCTTGCGCCGATGGGCCACAACGTGGCCGAGGACCCCGGGGAGTTCGTGCTGAACGTGGCCTTCACCGGCGATCCTGCGCGGCACGAGGCCCAGCTGCGGCCCCGGTGGGGTGGGCGGTTGTGCGTCACGCGCCAGCAGCGGAGCTACCGCGAGCTGCTGCGGATCCAACGCCAGCTGCAGGGCGCCGCCGGCAAGAAGCTTGACCTGCGGGTGCTGGGCACGGGCATCGACGAGTACGCCAACGCTGTGGACCTGCAGGTCGTGGTGCTCGAGGAGCGGGCACGCGCGGCGCTCGACGCACGATACGGCGCGGGCGCGGTGCAGGCCACGGCGGCGCTCACCCCCGTCGCCTGACCTCATCAGGGGTGGCCGGGTCCTGCCACGGCCGTCCCCGGTTGACACTTAACCGTCAACCGACCGGGTCTGCGGACCCCGAAGACCCTGACCAGCGAAGCATCGCCGCCGGGCCACCGGGCGTGACCTGACGCGGTACTGCGCGGCCGACTGCGACCTCAACCACGCCGGCACCCCGCACTCCTCCTGGGACTGCAACGCGCCGCTGGATGGGCCGACCCTCACCATCGAGCAGCGTCACACGCTGCCCAGGGAGGAGCTGCCGTGGGTGCGGCATGCGACCCCGCTGCTGCTATCGGCCGGCGAGGTCGCGCGGCTGCGCTCGCCGATCACCGCCGCGATGCTTCGCCTCCAGGTCGACGAAGACGGCCGCAAGCTGCCCGAGCGGGAGCGGCTCAGCGGGCAGCTCCGCGCGGTTGACTGGCGGCTTCTTCGCGGGCAACTCGACGCGCGGGACGCCTCCGTCCGCGCTGACGTGCCGGTCCGGCTGGACTGCCCTGATGCCAACCGGCTCCGCGAGCTGGTCGGCGACGCCGCCCGGCGCCTGGACGCCTGCGTCAGCCGCCGCGCCGCCGCGCCGCCGCCGTACCTGGTCGGCCCGGAGGACTTCACCAACCTCGCCGGCGAGCTGCGCGACTGGTGCTCCGACCTGCTGGACCGCCAGCAGCACCCGCTCTCGGATCGAGACGAGGCGGTCGCGGTCGCACTGGACACGCCCGAGCGGCATCACACACCAGGACGGGAGGCAGGCCATGAGCGCTGACCAGACTCGTTCAACGCCGGCGTCGACGGCAATGCCGATCGTGCAGTTCGCAGACCCGGTGTTGCGCCGCGGTCTGTCGGTGGTCATCTGGCTCATGGCCGCCGCCGTCGCCGGCATCGCCGGCCTGGCGTTCTGGACCAACTTCGAGGCGATCCTTGACTTCGCCACCCACCACGGCGAGCAGGACTACGGCTGGCGGGTCCCGCTGCTGGTCGACACCTTCGTCCTGGTCGCCACCCTCGCCGACCTGTGGTGCTCTGCCACCCGCACCGGCCAGGAGTCCAAGTGGCAACGGGTCGTGCTGTGGTGGCCGAAGTTGCTGCTGGCCGCCGCGGTCACCGCCTCGGGGGATCTAAGGTCCGCATCGCCCGCTGTAAGGTCGAGTCGCCGATGCGGCTGGGCCGCCATCGTTGGAAGGCGGAGCGCTCGATCGCCTGGCTGGCGGGGTGCCGACGGCTGCGCATCTGCTACGACCGCTCCTCGGAGCGGTTCTTCGCGTTTGCCATGCTGGCCTGCGACCGGCTGTGCTACAACCGGCTGCCCTGCGCGGCCAAGGCGCACGCGCGGTCACCTTGACAGCCCTGCCGAATGTCCTCGCGCACCTGGGATTCAACCCGGCAGCCGTCGGCGGCCGGCAGGCCAAGCGTAGGTTCGCGCGGTGGCCGTGCGATCATCATGGCAGTGTCGATGCCGGGAGGGGGTGTCCGTGGGCAGTGCTGAGCGGTGGCTGCGACGACTGATCAATCCCTGGTCGACGCGGGCGGCGGCGTGGTGGTGTGAGTCCGGGCTGCGCCGGCGGCTGCTGCGCCAGCGGGCGCGGCGCGTCCACGGTCGGCAGCAGCGGCGACCCTTGGTCGGTCCCCCGATGGTTGACAACACCGCGGCATCGAAGGTCTCCGACGGCGTAACGGAGGAGTCTGCGGGCGGTCGTGGCCCCTGGGGTGACATCCACCATGGCGCTGCGACCTCAACGGATCGGGCGGCCTTGCTGGCTGGTGCAGGCAGGCACCTTCTGCGTCGACGCCCGGCAGGGTCACATGGCGCCCGAGCCGGGAGCCGCACGGCCGGGCGTGCGCCGTGGTATGGCCAGCGGGTTACCTCCGAGCCGGGCTGGGCCTTCTCGCCTGGAGGCTGGACGCCGCCTCCAGGTGTGCTGCCAGCGTGGAGCTGGCTTCCACCTGACGGGGCGAGGCCGCGGCTGGATGTCATGCCGTGGTGGGTGCGGGTGTGGTATGCGCTGCCGCTGCTCGACCGCTACGCCCACGCGTGGATGTGGGCGAACGGCGGATGGGAGGTCTGTCCACCGCCTGGCGGCTCTCCAGTAGAGCACACCGGCGGGCGGGAGCCTCGCGACCCCCTGCTCCCTGGCCGGCAATCAGGTGCGGCGCTAGCAATCCCGCAAACGGACCAACAGCCGCACTGAGCGTTCCGTTCCGGGAGGTCCTTGCAGGCGCCGTCAGTCGTGGCTGGCTGCGGAGTCGATTCGCCCCCCTATACGGCGCGCATGGCATGCCCCTCACGTCGAGACCGTCGAACCGAAACACATGGCCGGCGTGGGGCTGGCGATCGAGCGCGGCCTTGTCGAGTCCGGCCCGGGCGGTCGTTACGAACAGCGTGGCATGGTCAGATCCCCCGAAGGCACATGATGTCGGTCGATCGACGGGCAGACGCACCGTGGCCAGCAGCGACCCGTCGGCTCCATAGCGCGCGACAGCACCACCACCCCACAACGCCACCAAATCCCTCCTTCCTGGTCGATGGTAAGCCCGTCGGGGACCACACCCGACTGCTCGATTCGCACCAGGATGCGGCGCCCGCTGAGATTGCCGGTAGCACCGTCGAAGCCAAAGGCCTCAACCTGGCCCGTCCCGCTGTCGGCGAGGTACATGGTGGCGCCGTCAGGGCTCCCAGCCGATGCCGTTGGAGATGGTCAGGCCGGTCAGCACGGTCGTGCAGGTGCCGTCGAGCTCCAGCCGGTAGAGCGCGCCCGCCCCGGGCGATTCATCGTAGGCCATCGTGCCGGCCCAGAAGCGGCCCTGCGGGTCGCAGGCCCCATCGTTCATCCGCAGATCGCGCCCCGCCGCCGGCTGCGCCAGCTCCCGCATCGCGCCGGCGTCGTCGACATACACGAACCCCGCGCCCGCGGCCGGCACGTACCCGCCGCCCGTCGCCGGCGCGACCGCCCCCACCGACCGGTCGAGCGTGATCGTCTGGATCGACTCCAGCGCGCCGCCGGTGCCAGGCCGCCCCGATGCAGCACGCCCTGGGTGATGTCGACCCACAGCAGCTCGCCGCGTTCGGCGTCTGGCAGCCTGGCCGGTCATGGCTGTGCGAACTCCATCACGACCTTGATGTCGTCTGGGGTCCTGGTCAGGGCCTGATCCACAGCATCCGCGGGGACACGGCGGGTGACGAGCTGTTCCAGCCAGGACCGATCCGCGTCTGCGAGCACCTTCGCCGCCCGGTAGTAGTGGCGGCGGTTGGCGTTCACCGTGCCGAACACCACCAGGTTCTTGAGCACGGCCTCGGTGGCGAGCGCCGCGGATCCGCTCCACGGCGACGTGGACGGCGACCCGACGCCAGTGAGGCACACGATGCCACCCGGCGCTGCGAGCGCGGCCGCCTGCTGGATCAGGGGGACCACGCCGGTGCACTCGACGACGATGTCCGGCCGCAAGCCCAGGTCGGCCACCGCCCCGGTGTGGTAGACGGCGCCGAGCGCCTCGACCAGCGCTGGTTTCGGACCGGTCGTGACCCGGTCCAGCACATGGACCTCGCCGCCGCGTTGCACCCCGATCAACGCGGCGAGCAGCCCGATCGGGCCCGCACCGACGACCAGCACCGTGTGCGGCTCCCAAAAGGTCCGCTGGCCGATGGCGCGGATCTGCTCCCATGCCTTCGCGACGACGGTCGTCGGTTCCAGCCGGACACCCAGCACCCCCAGGCGCTTGTCGACCCGGACCGCGTAGTCCGGCTCGATCCGCCAGCGCTCGGCCATGAAGCCATGCGCCTGCTTGATGCCGCGCTCGGTGCACCCGCCGTTGGAGCACATGTCCCACTCGCCACGGCGCAGCTGGGGCACGGCACCGGGTCCGGTCGCCGCACGATACCGACGACATGCTCACCCACCGCCAACCCGCTGTGCCCCGGGTCGACCACCCGCCCCAGCGACTCGTGCCCAAGAATCAGCAGCTCCTCACCGGGTGGCGCCCACCCGTAGCTGCCGCTCGCGATCTCCACATCGGTGCCGCAAGCCCCGGCCGCCAAGGCCTCGACGACGACGGAACCGAGCTCGTCGCCAGCCTCAGCGACGTCGTCGACCTTCGCCGACCCGGCGGTACCAGGCACCACCGTCACTGCCTGCATCTCCACCTCGCTTCATCTTGCACGCATCGGTGCGGCGTCGACGCGAGGACTGCTTGGCCGCTCCCGCCGCCCTTTCGGTCAACAACCCCGACTAGCGGACCCACAGACCGGGTGCCCAAATCACGCGGCCCCCGGGATGCGACGGCAGACAGCGCCCCGGGCGGGCGGAAATTAGCCACCGGCCGTCACCCCGGCGGGCCGCAGCTCACTCCAGGATGGCGCCCAGGCAGCGACCCCCAGCTGACGCACGATGCGCACGGCCGCCATGCCGACCGCTTCGGTGAAGGTCGGAAAGGCAGGCTGGAGCTCGGCGACCTGTTCGACCCGCATGTTGGCCGCCATGCCGGCGGGTACCAGGCACCGCGTTCTCCGCGGCGATGCGCCCCTCGTGGCGGGCGCTCGGCACCAGCATGCTGATGCCATTCACGTCACCGGCGGCCAACACGTGCGGCAGGCTGCTGCGCAGATCCGCGCCGACCTTGACATATCCCCGGGCGGTGGCAACGCCCACGGCGTCGGCGCCGAGCGCGTCGGCGTTGCCGGCCAGCCGACGGCGAAGAACACCTCCTCAACCTCGAACCGGGCCTGCTCGCTGCCGGAGCGATATTGCACGGCGACGCCAGCTGGGGTGCGGTCGAGCCGTTCGACCAGCGTCGCGGTCAGCACGGTAATACCGTGGCGGCGGAAGGAATCGGCCAGCGCGGCGGAGATGTCCTGGTCCGCATGCGGGACAAGCCGGGGCGACGCCTCGACCAGAATGACCTGGGCACCGAAGTCGGCCAGGATAGAGGCGAGCTGGCAACCGGTATCCGCGCCACCGACCACCGCGACCGACGCTGGCAGCGGGGTGAGGCCGCGAACGTCCTCATAGGTCAACGCAAGCTCGGCGCCGGGAATCGGCAGCCGACCGGCATGCCCGCCGACCGCAACGACGACGGCGTCCCCGCCGAAGGTGCGCCCGTCGGGGATTCGCACCGTGTGCGGGTCGACGAACCGGGCCGGTCCGGCACCCTCGATCAGGTCGATCCCCTGGCCGCGAACCACCTCGGCCAATCGCCGCTGCCCATGCGCGTAGTTGGCGACCCGGTCGGCATTGGCGAGCGCGACGGCGATGTCCACCTGCGGGGCATCGCCCCGCAAGCCAAACTGCCCCCAGGACCGGGTGTCACGCACCAGGCGAGCGGCGCGGGCCAGGGTACGAACAGAGGAGCCGGCCCTCGTTCAGGCTGGTCCCGCCCACTCGCTTGGCCTCGACCAGCGTCACGTCGGCGCCAAGCTCACGGGCCTGCAGCGCCGCAGTGGCCCCGGCGGGTCCGCCGCCAAGCACGAGTACCCGCATCATCGTCCCACTGTGCGGCGGTCGACGCCGCCGGAGCATCATCCCGAAGGGATGAACCTCCCTGACGTCGCGCTGCACGGCTCAGAGGTCCGCCCAAGGTGTGCGGGCAGATCATCCGCATAGGTGATCTTTTCCTCACCGCGTCCTCACTGCAGTGCTCTGGCGCCGGCCGGGGGGCGACCGGGTATGCCAGCGCTACGAACGACCGCCATGGATCGCTCCCCGCCTGCATCCTGAGCACGGGCTGATCGGCGACCTGCAGGAGCATCGGCCAGTTGACGAGGTCGCGCCGCGCACCGGCGCGCCTGCGCATCAGTGGGTGACGACCAGCTTGAGCAAGATCATCACAACCCCGAACGCGCCCGCGACCAACGTCACCGCGAGCAGTCGCAGACCACGCAGCTGGGACGCCCTGCCCGCCGCCCAGCCGTGGACCAGCAGCAGCGCGATGGCAACCACCAACGCCACGGTGGCCGCAGTCTTGGTGGCCGCGCCCAGAACACGCGCCACCAGCAACGACAACAGCGGGACATAGGAGGCACTGACCATCGGCCAGATAGCCGCCAGCGACGCTCGGAGCTGCACCCACGTCGGCAGGCGGCCGGTGTGGACCTGCTCGGCGAGCAGCTCGGCATAGCCTTCGGCGGCCCAGTACACCAGCAGAGTGACAAGCACCGTGACCGCCAGCGGCACCGTCGGCAGGTGGCCTCCCCCCGCGGCCAGCACCGCCGAGGCAACGATCGTGCCGTAGATGCCGGCGGCGCGCCGGCGCGCCGCGGTTGGGTGGGCAGCCGGAGGCAGTGCGTCGCCTGCCGGGGCGCCCGCCATGCAGCCTCCTCTCGCGGTCAGCAAGGTCCGCGGGGCTCGGCGGCTCCAGCACCCCGGCGGATCGCTCCGCACATGATCATTGTTGTAGGTACTTCGCCTTGACCAGGTCTTGGCGCCACGCTGCTCCCCCGCGCGCTACAGGACCACACCAGCCATCGTCTGGCCATCACCCCGGCGGTTCTGTGCTCGGCTGGCGCTACAGTGGCATTTCGGTATGGTCGCGATCGGCCTGTAGTACGCGCGGTCGCGCCGCACCCACGCGAGCAGGCCGGATCCAACCGATGCGGTCCAAGTCGACGCCGAGCATCCGAGCTCGAAAGCGGAAGCCGAGGAGATGCAGTGGCCGCCCGACGGCGCTCAGCCCCCTCCGGGATGAGCCGGTTTGAGCGGCCGACAGGTTATCTGAAGTTTCGCCAATTTCATGACCTATGGATGGGTTGGTCGTGACGTTGCGTGATCCTACTGGTCGGTGGCTGGCGGGCCGACCCAGAAGCCGAGGGTGTGGTCCATGCCCTCTTCGGGAGTGCCGGTGGTGGGGCCGAAGCGGGTGGGCAGTTCGCGCTCGCTGAAGGTCTCGGTGCTGGCCTTGTAGATCGCGATGAGCCAGCGGTCGGCGGAGCCCTGGTAGCGCAGCCGGAGCACGGTGAAGGGCTCGGGTTCCTCGACCGCGGGCCAGAACAGGCGCCAGCGGCGGGTCCTGGGGCGCTGGATGACGGCGACGTAGCAGAACACGCCGCGGTGGCGGACGAGAACCTCGGTGTCGGGCCAGTGCTTGCGGGCGTGGGCGAGGATGCGCTCGGTGACGGCATCCTTGGTCGGCTGGTCCGGGCGCGGTCCTGCACTTTTGGCCATGTGGGGTGTCCTTGCCGGGAGTTGAGGACGCGTCGCGTGTGCGCCGCGTGCCGCCCGATCGGGGAGGCCCTGATGCCGCTGACCGTACCGCCGTCCCTGCTGATCGTTGTGGAGGTCCTGCGGCCGTGCTTCACCGCGCCCTGGTTCGCGACGATGTCGTCGCTGGTCACCGGGGCGCTGTCGGCAAGCGGTCCGCGCACGGTCACCGGAATGTGGCAGGCGGCGGGCCTGGCCGGGCAGGCGCACTGGTCACGCGCGCACCGGTTCTTCTCCCGGGCGGTGTGGGACCTGGACGCCGTCGGCCTGGCCCTGGCCCGCGCGGTCGTGGGACGCCTGGCGCCCGGCGGAGCGGCAGTCACCGTCGCGGTGGACGACACCCTGTTCCACCGCTACGGCAGGAAGGTCCACGGCGCGAAGTACCAGCACGACGGCTCCGCCAAGGGCCGGGACGGCATCGGGCGCGGCAACTGCTTTGTGATCGTCGGTGTCGTGGCGGCGGTGCCGTTCCTGGCCCGCCAGGTCTGCCTGCCGGTGCTGTTCCGCCTGCACATCCCCAAGACGGGAGCGTCCAAGACCGAGCAGGCCCGCGC
>WNFX01013909.1_pt1 | contig 12210 bp, 13 predicted proteins | sample 5400111 | NCBI WGS metagenome assembly WNFX01 (sample SAMN13153363, study PRJNA577476) | soil metagenome | isolation source: 40 cm soil or saprolite under grassland replicate 1 | place: USA:California | collected 2016-06-15
AAATGCCTAGAATGTCCTCTTCCTTAATAATCAGATAATCGGTCCCCTCGACATTGATCTTGCTGCCCGAATACTTATCGAAGAGGACGATGTCGCCGATCTTTACGGATTTCACATCCGTGCCGACGGCTTCGATTTTCCCTCGCTGAGGCTTCTCCTTGGCCGCATCCGGGATATAGATTCCTCCGGCGGTGCGCTCCAACTCTTCGGTGTAACTGACAAAACAACGATCCTTGAGAGGCTTAAATCCTACAGTTGCTTTCTTCTCCGCTGTTTGCACTGCCATGATGCGCTTCCCTCCTTGTGACCTATGGGTAAGATTTGACAACGTGTGGACGGGAGGAGCTGCCTCCTCCGTATATAGCTTCTTACTCTATATAAAGCTGCTTGGGAGGAAATCAACCCCCCGCACTGCAGTTTTTTACATGGCTTTTTCCACATGAGTCTCACGCTGAGCAGGTCGTAACTCCTTGAAAATCATCCATGATTTTAGCAAATCCGTTGCTTTCTGCAGTTGCGGGTCGTCCTCCTCGCCTTCCTTGCCTTCCTTCGTTTCCTTGGATTTGACGTCTCGATCCTTTTTGCCGTCCTTAGATTCAGGCTTGATCGCCGGCGGCTCCGGCGCCGGCGAGGGTGGAATCGCCATTTCCTCCTTGTTCGAGTCCCGCAGGTTCTTATCGAGATCCCGTTCGCGAATCGGCACGGCAGTGGTCGGCTTGCCCTTCACGGTGATGTCTGGTGAAATCCCAATGCCATGAATGCTGCGACCCTTGGGCGTGTAATATTTTGCCGTCGTGAGACGCAGGCCGGAGCCATCGCCGAGCGGCAGGATTGTCTGCACGGAGCCTTTCCCAAAGGTCTGAACGCCAACCACGACAGAGCGACCCCAATCCTGTAGTGCCCCCGCCACAATTTCGGAGGCGCTCGCGCTCCCCTCATTCACAAGGATAATCATTGGGTAGTCCTCGGGCTGGTCTTTGATATGGGACTCATAATTGTCCTTTCGTCCCTCCCGGGTCTTGATGTAGACGATGAGCCGATTCAGCCCGACAAACTGTTCGGAGACATCAATGGCAGCGGTCAGGAGGCCGCCCGGATTGTTGCGCAGATCCAGGATCAGCGACTGCATCTTCTGCTCACGTAACTTCTTGAGCGCGCCGGTCATGTCCTTGGCGGTCTGGTCCTGGAACTGGGTCAATCGGATATAGCCGATGTTCCCCTCCAGCATCTTCGACTTGACGCTCTCAATCTTGATAATCTCGCGGGTCAGAACAAACACCAGGGGCTCGGAGACTGCCTCGCGCTGGATCGTGAGCGTCACTTTTGTTCCCTTGGGTCCCCGCATCTTCTGCACGGCATCCATCAGCGTCATGTCCTTGGTGGTCTCGTTGTTGACCTTCAGAATAACGTCCGAGGGCTTCACTCCCGCACGCTCCGCTGGCGTGCCGTCGATGGGAGCGATGACTGTCAAACGATTTTCTTTCATGCCGATTTGAATGCCGACGCCTCCGAATTCGCCTTTCGTCTCGACCTGCACCTCTTTATAGATATCGGGCGGCATAAAGGCGGAGTGCGGATCGAGCGTGGCCAGCATCCCACGGATTGCGCCATAGACGAGATCTTTGGTCTTGACCTCTTCAACATAGTGTTTCTGGATGTGGGCCAAGACTTCGGTGAAGGTCTTCAGTTCTTCGTAGGTCTCGGTGGCCATCACCGCGCGGTCCCACCCCTTGCCGATGAGAACTCCAGTCACCAGCGTGGCCACAAAGACAATAGTCAAGCCCATTTTTACCTTAGTTGCCTTGCCTTCCATCACATGCTCCTTTTCCTTACCGCCGTTTGGCTAACCACGCCAGTGGATCAAGGGCTTCCCCTTTTTGCCGTAGCTCAAAATAGAGCGTGCTCTGGCCGGTCAGGCCCGTATCTCCAATCTCGCCGATCGGCTGGCTGCTGCGCACCGCGTCTCCAACATTGACCAGAAGCTTCGAGGCGTGGGCGTACAGCGTAAAATAGCCCTCGCCATGATCAACAATCGCCAAGAGCCCATAACCGCGCATCCAATCCGCAAAGGCGACCACTCCTTCGAATACCGAGCGAATGACGCTGCCCTGCGCAGCTCGAATCTCGATTCCCTTGCGCTGTACGTATGTTTCAAACTTCGGATGCTTTTGCCGACCGAACAGGGATACCACGTCCCCATCGCTCGGCCACCCAAGCCGACCTTTAAGCTTTCCCAGGCCTTCCCCGTCCGAGCCCGGACGAGGAGCACCCACCGATTTGCGCTTCGCTTCAAATTCTCTGAGCAGCGCTTCGAGGCGCTGCGCGGACTTCTCAAGCTCGCCGGCTACCTTTTCGTATAGCACTTTTTCACTTCGCACACGGGTCAGGAACCGATCTTTCTTCGCCCGTTCGTGCTGAACGTCCGCCAGCTTCTCGGCGGTTTCCTGCTTGTACGACAGTAGCTCGCTCCGCACTTGTCGTATTTTGACGTTCGTCGATTCCATCTGATTGAGGTCGTCGCGATATCCCTCGAGCATATGGTATTCCCGCCGCGCGATCCAGCGCAGCATGGCATAACGCGTCAGCAGATCCTGACTGTCGCGTGACTCTAATAACAGCTTCATGTCCCCGCCCGGCCCCTCTTTGTACATCACCCGCAACCGGCTGCGGATCGAGTCCTGGCGCACTTCAATCCTGTTCCGCAAACGGAAGAGGGCGCTGCTCGTCGCGTCCAGTTCGTGATCCTTCTGCTTGAGTTTAGCGGTCACTTTGGCGACTTCCTCCCGACGGCGCTTCAGCTGATGATCCACATCCTCGATCGACTGCAGGACGGACGCCTCCTGGCGTTGCGCTTCTCCGGAGCGACGCTTATTTTCCTCGATCTCCCGTTTGAGCTTCTCGAGAGTCTGCTGGTCTTTCTTGATCTTCTCCGAAAGATTGTCGGCCGAACACGCCGGCTTCGGCAGCACGAGTAGAACAGCCAGCAGTACCATACCCGCGATGGGTTGTTTCACCGGCGCACATCACGAAGCTGCCCCAGCGACACAATACTTCCGAGGAAACCAAGCATGATCCCCAGGATCACCATTCCGGTCATCAACCGCGCCGGTAAAAACGAAAGGCCGGCGCCAAGCCCCCAGAAGCTGCCGTGCAGCGCCATTTTGGTCTCCGCAAATGCGAACACTCCGCGCAACAGAAGCAATGAGCAGGCGGCTCCCACACCGCCTAGCAGCGCTCCTTCCAAAAGAAAGGGCGTCTTGATGAACCCTGGGGTGGCCCCGATCAATCGGAGGATCTCGATGTCTTCCCGCCGCGCATACAGAGTCAGACGGGTGGTGTTAGCCAGAATAGTCACCATCGAAGCCGCCAGGACGGTACCGACCAAAAGTCCCAACAGACGCAGATACCGTAGTCCCGCCGCGAGGTTCTCAATCAAACTCCGATTATAGAGCACCTCTTCCACTTCAGGAAGCGCCTGAAGCTTTTTCACGAGGTCAGAGACCGCTTGCGAGGTTCGAAACCGAGGGCCGATTTTTAACACCAACGACGCCGGAAACGGGTTCTCTCCCAGCCCGTTCAACAACCGTTCCTCGGAAGGGAAGCGGGTGCGAAAGGAAACCAGGGCCTGCTCGCGGGACACGAATTCGATGCTCGACACCGCAGGATCCTCACGAAGTTGCACTTCCAGTGCTGCTATCTCCTCCGGAGAGACAGTATCTCGAAAATACACGATCACCTTGATCTCTTCACGCAAAGAACCGAGCACGTCTTGAACATTCATGTAGAGTAGGAGGAACACACCCATCCCCAACATGGTAAACGCAGTAGTGACCACCGCCGTGACAGTTGTCGTGCGGTTCGCCTTAATGTTATCCACCGCTTCGCTTAAAAGATAGCGGGCCGTGGTCATGCTTCCGCAGCCGTCGCTTCCAGAACCCGCCCCTGATGTAGCACCACCGTCCGCCGGCGCTGGCGTCCAATAAGGTTGGCATTATGGGTGGCGACGATCACGGTCGTCCCGCGCAGATTCACAGCCTTCAACAACTCCAGGATTTCTATGGACAAGGCTGCGTCCAAGTTGCTCGTCGGCTCATCAGCCAAGAGGATCAGGGGATCGTTGACAATGGCCCGCGCCAGGCAGACTCGCTGTTGTTCGCCCGCGGAGAGAGTTGATGGCAAGGCTTTCTGAAGGCCATCCAGGCCGACCAGCCGAAGCGCCTCAAACACTTTCCCCCTGAGCAATCCTTCCGAGAGACCGACGACTTTCAGGGTGATGGCAACATTCTCGAAGACCGTCTTTCTGGGCAGCAAGCGAAAATCTTGAAAGATAATCCCCATGGACCGGCGCAGGTAAGGCACCGCCGACTCCTTCAGCTCCGTCAGGTTCTGATTGTTCACCAGGACGTGGCCCTCATCGGGGGTCTCTGCCCGGAAGATCAAGCGTAGCAGAGTCGTCTTGCCGGCCCCACTGGCACCGGTAAGATACACAAATTCTCCTTTGTCAATCTTGAGATTAATATCCTGCAGCGCCTGCCGACCTTGAAAGCTTTTCGACACATGATAGACCTCGATCATGGCGCCGCGCGATGGCCGGCGGGGGGGGCAATCTCGAAGGCGGCGGTCACGAGTTCAATCCGCTGGCTTCTCGGATCCTCCCCTGAAATCAGGACGGCGTCAAAGCGACAGGGACGGTCTCCCAGACGCCGCGCCGTCAAAAATTGTTGGGCGAGCCGCGCGATACGTGCCTGTTTGGCCGGCGTGATGGCCTCACCCGGGCCGCCGAAGCGATCGGTCGCTCTGGCTTTGACCTCGATAAACACCAATGTCCCCCGGTCCTCCGCAATCAGATCGATCTCGCCGAGGCGAGTGCGGTAATTGTAAGCGACGATCCGGTATCCCCGGCGCTCCAAAAACTTCGCGGCCGCGCTTTCTGCGGCACTCCCGCGCTGAAGTTTGGTGATCACCGCTCCAGGACTTTCCGGATCGGAAGAAAGCTTCGGCGATGCAAGCTGCAGGGCCCGTAGCGTCGAAGGCTCCGCAGATGCTCCGCCGTCCCGTATCCTTTGTGTCCCAGAAAGCCATACTGTGGAAATCTCCGATGGGCTTCGACCATCAGCCGATCGCGCGTGACCTTCGCGAGGATCGAGGCCGCAGCAATAGACACGCACAAGCCGTCACCTTTAATCACCATCCGCTGCTCGATGGCGACATTGGGGAGCCGAATGGCATCGAGGATGAGAAAATCGGGGGGAGGACAAATTTGGAGGAGGGCTTGTTCCATCGCTCTGCGAGCCCACGCCTCGCACTCGAAGACCTCGTCCGGCGTCAATGGCACGAGGTGAAACTACGCGCCGGCCGGCACTTCGTCCGCTGCCGAGGCGGCGGGCGCGGAATCCTGTTTGATTTTGCCTTCCGCGAGATATTCGCGCTCGGCGACCCGCGCCATCTTGCCCTTCTTCGTTCGCAGGTAATATAGCTTCGCCCGGCGAACGCGGCCTTGGCGCACGACATCCACTCGCTCGACCACGGGTGAATGGACCGGGAAAATACGCTCGACCCATACGCCGAACGACGACTTTCGCACGGTGAAGGTTTCAGCGTTGCGGCCGCCCTTCCTGCCAATGACTGCTCCCTCGAACACCTGAATCCGTTCCTTCTCGCCTTCCATGACCTTGACATGGACGCGGACCGTGTCTCCGATCTCGAACTGCGGAACATTCTTTTTCACAAAGGTGGCTTGGACTCGCTCGAGCCGATTCATGACTGCATCTCCTCTCTTCGCTCTCCCCGTCCGTCAGGCGAGGCCTGGCCGGAGAGCTCATTCAAAGTCTGCCGATCCTCAGCCGTCAAGGAGGCGCGCTCCAACAAATCGGGACGTTTCATCAACGTGTTGCGCAACGCTTCCGCGCGCCGCCACGCCTCGATGGCCCGATGGTTGCCGGATAAGAGAACCTCCGGCACCTCCAGACCCCGAAACTCGGACGGCCGGGTGTAGTGGGAATAGTCCAGTAATGAACCGGCGAACGAGTCGGCTTGGGCGGACTGCGCGTCTCCGAGCACGCCCGGGATCAGTCGCGCCGCGGCGTCGAGAATCACAAGCGCCGGAAGTTCCCCGCCGGTCAGCACAAAGTCTCCGACGGATACTTCCTCAGGAGCCAGTCCCAGTCGAACGCGCTCGTCGATCCCTTCGTAGTGACCGCACAAGAAGATCACTCGCCGTTGTTCGTCGGCCAATTCCTGCGCCATCGCCTGGGTAAACCGCCGTCCCTGCGGCGACATCAACAAGATCCGCAGCTCTTCACCGCCGGCACGGATAGCGTCTACCGCTCGAAAGACGGGCTCCGGTTTCAGCACCATGCCGGCCCCGCCCCCGTATGGAGAATCATCGGCGATCTTGTGACGGCCCTCGGTATAGTCCCGAAGGTTGATGACGCGCACATCGATCAGTCCCTTCTCGCGGCCGCGCTTTAAGATACTCGCGTCGAGCACTGCCGACAGCATCTCTGGGAATAATGTCAGAATGTCACAGCGCATGGTCTTCATCCAGCAAACCGGGCACCCGTCGCACGACCATGGTATGCCCGTCCACGTCTACCGAGCGCACAAGCTCCCTCGTGGCCGGAATCAAATGTTCTGTGCCGTCGGGGTCCTCCACGACAAAGACCGCATTGCTGTTCGTAGTAAGAACTTCCTTCAGCACTCCCAGGGCCCTGCCATCCTCGCTTCGGACGTCCATGCCGACCAGTTGGTATTCATAGTACTGGTCCTTAGAAGGCGGCGCCAGCCGTTCCTCGGGAATCTGCAACAGCCCGCCAACGAGCGGGCTTGCCTCCTCAAGCGTCGCGATGGCAGCAAAACGAAGGAGATATCCCTCAGCCGCCCGCCTGCTCCCCAAAACCGCGAGTGTCCGGGGCCCTGAGGAAATCTCCATGTGCACCTGCTTCAGGTTCTCAAAACGGCCGGGCACATCCGAGTAAGATGCCACTTTGACCTCACCTCGTACGCCATGCGTCGCAATGATTTTCCCAATGGTGACCATTCCTACGCCACTCATGACCCGTTGCATTGGAAGAGCAACGGGTACCCCGACCTCGTGGCGACCGATGGCATCGCGTGATCAGCTGTGTCCCGATTTCCGATACGCACAGTTTCCCCGTTTCATTGCGGCGGCCAGATCGTGCGCACCCGATCAGCGCCTTCAGGCCATCCTGTGCCGCATCTCTGATCACCCCTCGCCCGCTCCGGAACGCCAGACGTCCCCCGCGCGGGTAAGATGCGGAAACCGAGAGGTCAGGCCTTGGAGGGAGCCTCTTTAAGCTGCTTAAGCACACCCGCGCTATCCAGCAAATGGTGCACCGTTACCGACGGTTGCGCCCCCTGCTTGAGCCACGCCATCACCCGATCCTGCTTGATCGTCACGGCGGCTGGTGTCTTCAGAGGATCATACGTGCCAAGTACTTCGATATACCGGCCGTCTCTTGGCATTCTGGAATCCGCGGCCACAATTCGATAGAAGGGCCTCTTATGCCGGCCGCCTCGTGTCAGTCTTAATCGCACCACAAAAATTGTCTCCTGTCTGAAAGGTTGCTCTACGAGAGGAACGCTTGGTTAGCGTTCCCCGACCACTTTCGTCCCGCCCGTCCGGACAGCATTTTCATCATCTTACGGGCTTCGAGGTACTGCTTGATGAGGCGGTTGACGTCCTGAACGGTTGTTCCACTGCCCTTCGCGATGCGCTTCTTCCGGCTCCCGTTCAGCAACGTATGATCCCGCCGCTCCCGAGACGTCATGGAATCGATGATGGCAGCGACCCGCTTCATTTCCTTCTCCGGAACGCCGGTAGCCGTCAGGTCTTTCAATCGCTGCCCGCCGGGCAGCATGTTCAAGATCTGTTCCAGCGAGCCGAGTTTATTAACCTGTTTGAGTTGCTCTCGGAAGTCCTCCAGAGTCAACGTGTCCGAGCGCAGCTTGTGGATCATGGCGTCAGCCTGATCTTTGTCCACGGCTTCCTGGGCCTTTTCAATGAGCGAGAGGACGTCGCCCATACCGAGAATGCGGGACGCCATCCGATCCGGATGGAACGGCTCCAAGGCCTCCAGTTTTTCTCCGGTGCCCAGAAACTTGATGGACTTGCCGGTAACGGCCTTCATGGACAGAACCGCTCCGCCGCGCGCGTCACCTTCGACCTTGGTTAAGATGATACCGGTCAGTCCCACGCGACGATCGAACTGCTCGGCCATTGCGACCGCATCCTGGCCGATCATTGCGTCCGCAACCAAGAGGATTTCATGCGGAGAGGTCTGATTCTTGATGGCCACCAATTCGTCCATGAGCTCATCGTCGACATGGAGGCGGCCGCCGGTATCCAGGATGGCCACATCAAAGCCCTGCTGACGGGCACGCTCCACACCGTCCAAAGAGAGGCGAACTGCGTCCCCTCCTGAATTCTGAGCTCGATGCACAGGGACATCCAGGGATTCTCCGAGGATCGCCAATTGCTCGGCGGCGGCCGGTCGCCGCGGGTCGGCCGCGACCAGCAGGACCCTTTTGCCGCCCGCCTTAAAAAAGCGCGCCAGCTTGCCGCTAGTGGTCGTTTTGCCTACCCCTTGAAGACCGACCAGCATAATGACCGTCGGAGGGTTCGAAGACAAATTCAGCGCCGCCTGCTGGGACCCCATGAGCGCGCATAGCTCTTCCCACACGACTTTGACAACCTGATGGCCCGGGGTGAGGCTTTGGAGGACTTCCTGTCCGACAGCTTTCGCCCGGACGCGCTCGACAAAGTCCTTGACGATTTTGAAATTGACGTCCGCTTCCAGAAGAGCTAGGCGGACCTCTTTCAGAGCGTCGGCGATGTTTGTCTCGCTGAGCACTCCGTGCCCACGCAGACGCTTGAAAATCCCCTCAAGTTTTTCAGAGAGAAGACTCAGCACAACTGCTCCTCTTTATGCTCTTATTTATTTGAAATTACTTTGTAAAACCAAATGGTCAGTGTACTTAAATTGCTTCCGAATTGTCAAGGCGATTGGCCGTCAGGGAGAGCTTTGGAGGAGCTCTAGACGGGAGATTTTCTTTCCCGCCTAGGCGAACCGGCACGATGCTTAGGGTTTGACTTCGTCGAGACTCCTTAGTACAGTGCGGCGAATTTTGCTTACGCCCTGGAGATCTCGCCGACATGAGATGGCCGCGTGCGTAAATCGCCCTGGATCCTCCTTGTCTGCGTCTTGGTCGGGGGCATGTTCGGCGGGCTCCTTGGCGAAATCTTGCTAGCCGTTTTTCCCCACGGCGTTATTCAGAACGTCTTTTCCCAAGCCGTCCGTCCCGGGCTGTCCCCTCCCGTCACCGTCGACTTGTGGCTCCTGACATTTACACTTGGGTTTACTCTGAAGATCAACCTTCTGGCTTTTATCGGGATCATTCTGGGCGTCTTCATCTACAAACAGATTTAGTTCCTTCCCTCAGTCCTTCACACCCAGCTCCAGCGCCTGCTGCTTCAACGCCTTGATCTGATCCCGTAACTCCGCGGCCCGCTCGAAGGCCAGGTCCTTCGCCGCCGCCTTCATCTCGGTCTCAAGTTGCACCAGCAGTGGCTTTAAGTGCACGTCGGCGCTATAGACCGCGCGCTCTTCCGCTGCGATTGGAACGGTCACATAGTCTGCTTCCGACACGTCATAAAGCGCTTTGGGAATGCCTCTCTTGATCGTTTCCGGCGTAATGCCATGCTCACGATTATACTCCTGCTGCACTGCGCGCCGACGTGTCGTCACGTCGATCGTGCGCCTCATCGACTCGGTGATACGATCGCCGTACAGCAACACCGTCCCCGAGGCATTGCGAGCCGCCCGGCCGGCTGTCTGGATCAAGGATCGCTCGGAGCGCAAATAGCCTTCCTTGTCGGCATCGAGGATCCCCACCAACGAGACCTCCGGAATATCAAGTCCCTCACGCAGCAAATTGATTCCCACCAAGACATCGAAAACTCCCAGACGGAGATCCCTGATGATCTCGGTCCGCTCCAATGTGTCGATGTCGGAATGCAAATATCTCACCTTCACACCCAGGTCGTGATAGTACTCCGTGAGGTCCTCCGCCATCCGCTTTGTCAATGTCGTGACCAGCACCCGCTCCCCGGCGGCCGCCCGTCTGCGAATTTCGGCCAAGAGGTCGTCCACCTGGCCCTTGGCCGGGCGGACCGAAATCTCCGGATCCATCAACCCCGTCGGCCGGATGATCTGTTCCACCACGCGTCCGCCCGTTTTTTCCATCTCGTAGGGGCCGGGCGTCGCCGAAACATAAATCACCTGCCGGACGCAGCGTTCAAACTCCGGAAATTTCAGGGGGCGGTTGTCGAAGGCCGACGGCAGCCGGAACCCGTATTCCACGAGACTTTTTTTCCGCGAGTGGTCTCCCTCATACATTCCCTGGATTTGCGGAATCGTCGCGTGCGATTCGTCCACGATCAAGAGGTAGTTCTTGGGGCAATAATCGAGCAGCGTCGGTGGAGCATCCCCTGGGAACCGCCCGGTCAGATGCCGGGAGTAATTTTCGATACCGTGGCAATAGCCCATGGCTCGCATCATCTCCAAATCGAAGCGAGTCCGCTGCTCGATCCGTTGGGCCTCGAGCAACTGGCCGCTGGCTTTGAACGTTCCGATGCGCTGCTCCAGTTCTTCTTCAATCCCGCCCAACGCCCGATCGAATCGGTCGGGCGCGATTAAATAGTGGGTATTCGGGTAGACCGCGACCTTTGGTAGACGCCGCAGGGATCGACCGGTCAAGGGATCGATTTCATGAATCGCGTCGACCTGGTCGCCGAACAACTCGATCCGCACGCTGCGGTCCTCCGCCGAGGCTGGAAAGATCTCAATCACATCGCCGCGCACCCGAAAAGTGCCGCGATGGAAATCGGTATCGTTACGCGCGTACTGGATTTCGACAAGTTTCCTAAGGATCGCCTCCCGTCGCACCTCGACGCCTTCCTCGAGATACAACAACATGCCATGGTAGACCTCCGGCGATCCCAGACCGTAAATGCACGATACCGACGCGACGATGATGATGTCCTCTCGCTCGAAGAGCGATCGCGTCGCCGAGTGCCGCATCCGGTCGATGGCGTCATTAATGGAGGAGTCCTTGGCGATGTACGTATCTGTGGACGGGATGTAGGCTTCCGGCTGATAGTAATCGTAATAGCTGACGAAATATTCGACCGCGTTGTCCGGAAAGAAACTTTGAAATTCTCGATAGAGTTGCGCCGCCAGCGTTTTGTTGTGCACGACGACCAGGGTCGGCTTTTGGACCTGAGCGATTACGTTGGCGAGGGTAAAGGTTTTGCCGGAACCGGTCACGCCCAGGAGGACTTGATGCGTCTCTTTCCCCAGAATCCCGTTTGCCAAGCTCTCAATAGCTTGTGGTTGATCTCCTCGGGGTTGAAACTCCGAGACCAGCCTGAATCGTGCCATAACATCTTGAGCGTAACACAGGGACGAATGGCTTGACGAGAGGCGCGGTGTAGGATCCGGGAAGTGCCGTTAGACGCCGAATCCCGATCCAACGCCGGAACTCCGTTCGGCCCGTTCAATGCACAAGCCGATAAAACTATGGCGCCTGCTCAGCGGGGACGTGGTGGCGTCGAGCGCGAAACAGGTTGAGTCCAGTTCCACCTGACGGCCGAAGTCCATCCCTTTCAAGAAGGCGTCGGCCATAAGCGTTTCCACATCATCGATCGGCAGCCTGATAGTCTCGGCGGTGCGGGTGATGGCCGAGTCGAACTGGACCACGATCTGCGGCGATTCCGGACCAAAGATGTTTGTGGCGCAGATAGTGGTGAGTTCTACAATGACCTGTCGCTGATCCGACGGTGGAGGAACGACGAGGTCATTGGGAAGCTCCAACGTTGTCGCGACAAGGGCGGTGACCTCGTGTGGCGTCATTCCGGTCGCTTGGAGATGGGCTTCGGCCCAGGGCAAGCCTGTGCGCTGCATGGTCTGATCGATGGCAAGAATGACCTTGGGCAGGTACGCGGCCAACGCGAATTCGCCCAAGCTTTCGAGAAGGACATTGGTAAAAAGCGCATGCGCCTCAGGTAACCGCCCCGCTTCGGCCAAAGCACACGCCTGATGGCCCGCCACAAAAGTTTTCGCCAGAAGACGACGGAGGCTGACCGTCTGGGGAAGCCGCTTTTGGACCAACTCGGCAAACTCTGTAGCG
>WNFX01005495.1_pt1 | contig 12209 bp, 13 predicted proteins | sample 5400111 | NCBI WGS metagenome assembly WNFX01 (sample SAMN13153363, study PRJNA577476) | soil metagenome | isolation source: 40 cm soil or saprolite under grassland replicate 1 | place: USA:California | collected 2016-06-15
CTCCGACGTCGTCGAAGTGTATCTGCATCGTGGCGCCTTCGAACCTGCCCTAGCAGATGAGGATAGGGAACAAGACCCAGATCGCTGGTGTAGTCTGTCACCCTTCGGTCAGGAGTGCTGGCAGCTTGTTTCGCAATGGGTGTGGAACCTCCGTCTGGAGTTGGGACACCAGCTTCATCCTGATCCCGTGCGTACAACTGAGTTTGCTCCTGCCATCCCACCTGCCCCACCGCACACGAGTCCTCCCTCGGGCTATGCTCCCCCTCACGCGGGCTTGCCCTGGAAAGCTGGCCGCTTCTCGGGGCAAGACTTTGCTCTCCAGCCAGATGGCACGCTGCGTTGCCCCACTGGTCAGAAGCTTTCCGCGCATGAGCGACGCAGAGAAGCCGATGGGAGCCTACGCGTGGTGTCTGCGGCCAGCATCCGCAGTTGTCGTCCCTGTCCCCTGCGCGAGCAGTGTCAATGGAATGGCGGCGCTACGGCGAAGCCTCGCCAGGTGAGTGTACTCCTGCATCCGCTCGTCGTCGGTTCGGCGCCCCTGCTCTGGCGTGACTGGAGCCGAAGGCTTTATCGGCGTGAGTGCATGCAATTCCTGCGTCACCAACGGGTGGAAGTACAGATGGATCAGGCTCTCGCTGTCTGCCCAGAGGCCTCATCTTCTCTCTTATCCCGTGCGCAGCAAGCGCATTATCGCCTCTCATGGCCAGAGCGATTGGCTCGCAATGCTCGCGTTTCAACATCTGGGCAAGTGACCATCAAACTGTTCGGCGTCCCAGTAGCCTTTGCCACCTCACTTAGTTTGGCAACAGCTTGACCTGCGCTCTCGATTGCCGACAGTGGTTCTCTCTCCTCGGACAGCTAAGCTTCTCTGAGTGGAGCTTTGTGGCCTCTTTTCCCAAATCGTCCCCCTTTCTTCTCATTTCTCACCCGTTTCGCTCTTCATCCCTCTTTTTCTGCCACCTTCAACAAGTGGTGCGCACGGTTCTGTGCTGCTTTCGCTTACCACCACAGGGATTAGCTCTTCAACAACCTCGTTGCGCAATTCGTGGGCATAGGGTCTCGTACGAGTGCTCCGCGTGCACCAGGGCGGGCCTTGCTCAGCCTTGCCTGGGTGGGGTTCACCTCGTGCAAACAGTCTCCATAGAGGTCAGTCTGGCTCAGATCAGCGCCCCCCAGGCCCTGTGCATGTTCATCAAGGTGGGCGCGAGACCCGCCCTGGAACATCGTACGATCTCGCCCAGGTAGGAGATGATTCACACGCTCCAGCTACGCAGCAGTTCGAGCACGCGACCGAACTGCTCGATGGGGGCGACCCCCGAAGGCTCCAGGACGATCATGAGATGCCTCACCCCCACATCGGCAAAGCCCCGCAGCCGGTTGGCAACTTCCTCCGGCGTTCCGGTAATCACGTTCTCCACTCCCTGCTCTTCACCCGCCTGCGGGAGCCGCACGACCGTCCCCGCCGTCAACTCAATCGTCGCCGGGTCGCGCCCCACTGCTCTACACACGCGCTGAAACTCTGCATATCGCTCCTGCACCACCTTCGGGTCGATATGCCAGACGGTATTCCATGCATCGGCGTACCGGGCGGCCAGACGAAGCATACGAGGGAGACGCGCCCCAATCAAAATGGGCGGGCCGGAATGCGATGGGCCGCGAGGGCGCAACACACAATTCCGCACCTGGTAGTTGTACTGGCTACATGGGACATCCGTTCGGGTAATATGCTCTTCGATAAGATAATAGGCATAGAGAAGCACTCCACACTCCTTCTTCTATCGCACTCCTACTTGCCTTCTTTCGTGCTTGTTGGTAACTTTCCTTTCCCTGGAATACGAAGCGGGTTCGTCCTTGATCTCTTTTGCCTCTAATTCCCTGAGGGCATCTCTTGCCACCCAGCGGGCTGTCTTGGAATCCATGTCTTGGATCGCGTAGGCGCATTCCAAAGCGCCTGCACGAAGGTGGCTATTGCGTTTCCCAATCTGTCGCAATGCCCAGTTAACGGCCTTTTTGACAAAATTCCTCTCGTCACCCGCATAGCGCTTGATCAGAGGGAAAAACTGCACGAATGCCTCATCCCGTGCTTGTTTGTCATGGACTGCCAATGCGGCCATCATCACAAAACCTGCCCGCCGTACAAACTCCTTTTCCCGCTGACACCACTCTTTAGCCTTTTGATAGGCATAGGGCGTTTTATCAAAGAGATTCCCACAGACCTGGTCGCATACATCCCATGCATCAACATCGTTGACCCACTCTTACATAAGCTCGGCAGCGACAAGTTGAGGCTCGGCGATCATCGAGGCAAGGATTCTTGCCTCATGGATCCCTGAATTCCAGAGGGCTAACGCAAGTGCCTGGTCCCTTCCTATCTCTTTGGCCATCTTGCGCAGGGTAGGCATCGGGATGCCCAAACCTGGCCATCCCTTCGACAGCCTGAGCGTTTGCACGCTGTTTCAAATTCGCAATAATCTGGTCCGACGTTATCAAAGTGCACCTGCTTTCCTCGCCGATAATCCTGCACTTCAAGACTGCCCAATACGATAGCTGGCGAGGTCTTCAAGATAGGTCAGCAGGGCAGAATGGTCAAGATCACCGTGTCCTCTGACCTCAAGGGAGGCGAGCATCTGGTCCACCAGAGCCGTCACAGGAAGCGATACTCCATACCTGCGGGCCGTCTCCAACGCAAAACCGAGATCCTTGTGGTGAAAGCGAACGCGGCCACCAGGAGTAAAATCATGGGCAAGCATGCTCGCTCCGCGCAGTTCCATCACCCGGTTGGCAGCAAGGCCCCCACCGAGCACCTGCAAGATTTTGGCCGGATCAACTCCCGCCTTTGATCCAAGCACCAGAGCCTCGCTGATCGCTTCGATCACCAGCGCCACCACGATCTGATTACAGGCCTTGACCACCTGACCTGCTCCACTTGCTCCCACGTGCACAATCGTTTTGCCCAGCGCCTGGAAGATGGGCATGCAGCGTTTGAATGTTTCTTCGTCCCCGCCCACCATGATGGAGAGTGTGCCAGCCATGGCTCCCGCATCTCCACCGCTCACCGGTGCATCGAGTAGGGTGATGCCGTATTCAGCCAGCCGGGCAGCTAATGTACTCGCCACCACGGGTGTGATCGTGCTCATATCAATAACGACCAGTCCCGCGTGCGCTCCCTCAATAATCCCTCCAGGACCCTCCAGGACCCCTTCAACCTGAGTGGGACCGGGCAACATGGTGATCACCACATCGCAGGATGCAGCGATATCGCGCGGCCGTGTACCAGCCCGCGCTCCCTCCGCGAGAAATTCGTCCGTGATTTCCTGATGGCGGTTCTGCACAACCAGCGGAAAGCCCGCTTTGAGCAGATTGTGGGCCATGGGTTTGCCCATGATTCCCAGACCAATAAAGCCAATAGACTCTGGCATCGTTGCCATCCTCCCACCTGGTCAGTTGCTCAACTCATCCTTTAGAAACGCTTTGCTACAACGTCTGGTCGTGTGATAGCTCCCTCGGAGGCTGACGAAACCAGCGCGGCGTACTTGGCAAAGACCCCTCTCGTATAGCGCGGGGCAGGTTCCTGCCACCTCGACAGGCGAACAGCGATCTCAGCGTCTGGCAGTTCGGCATCGAGACGACGCGCTTCGATTTCGATGACGATGCTGTCCCCCTCTTGCAAGGCGGCAAGCGGTGGATCGCTTGCCGCCTCGGGCGCAACATGACCCACTATCAACCCTCGCGTGGCCCCGCTGAAGCGACCATCGGTGAGTAATGCCACTGTCTCGCCGAGCCCGGCACCAACGATCGCACCGGTTACTCCCAGCATCTCACGCATCCCCGGTCCACCTCGCGGACCTTCGTAGCGAATGACCACCACATCGCCGGACTTGATCTCGCTATGGGTGCCTGCGCGCATGGCATCTTCCTCGCGGTCGAAGACACGCGCAGGCCCGCGATGGCAGAGCCGTTCATGCCCTGCTATCTTGACCACGCACCCCTCTGGGGCGAGATTTCCCTTGAGGATGACCAGGCCCCCACTCGGTTTGAGAGGGTCCGAGAGCGGTCGTACCACGTCCTGCCCAGGTCTTTTCACAGCCATGCTGGCTTCTTCGCCAATGGTTCGTCCGCTCGGCGTTATCTGCTACCCGTCAAACCAGCCCGGCTGCAACGAGTCGCTGCACCAGGAGCGGCACTCCGCCGGCGCGATCCAGGTCAACCGCTACATAACGCCCGCCTGGCTTCAGATCGGCCAGCAGCGGAGTGCGCCTGCGCGGTCACAGCCATCCGTGATCACGCAGCTGTGCTGTTTGGGATCAGATATCACGGTGCCCCCCAACGGTAGTTCGTGACTTGATGTAGTCAGGCTCGGTAGTCGACAAGGGAACGGAGACATGGGTATCGTATCATCCAAGCCTCTCCACGTCAATTTTTCAAGCGCCATGACTAAGTGGTGCAGTCGCCTTCCTTCATCGAATACACCTCGTGTTTTAGAACTGACCGCGGTCATCATCAGCAAGGGCTCGAGTCCCCCTCTGACCTGACGCTCCTGCGTGAGGAGGAAGCCAGCGGAAAGCACTGCACGCCGGGTATCGCGGTTCCAATGGTAATTGCCGACCAGACGTGTCGTCAGTGGCACGAGCGCATCCTGGATCCATGCGGCTCCTTTTCCTTGCGCGCGGACATGTTCGACGAGTAAGAGCATACCCCCGGCTTGAGCACGCGCCAGATCTCGCGCAGACCCAGCATCGGCTTACCTACCGAATAGAAAACCAGTGTTGCCACCATGCTGTCGAACTGCGCATCGGGGAAGGCAAGGTGAGCGAAAGCACCACCTGCTGCCTGGGGCGTGTCGTTTGCCGGCCATTTACTCTCCCACGACGGAGCGCATCATACAGCAGAGAACGTCAGATTGTGAGCAATTTTCTTCACACTTTCCTGTTCAAACTAGGAAAATGCCTCTTGAAGAACACAGGCGTGGACATAGAACTGTATGCGCTCTTGCAGCGTCGGCAACTCGGGATAGACAGACTCAAAGCGCTGTACGAAGTTCTTTCCATAGCCTCGTGGGCCAAGCAAAGGAGCAAAATCACTGGCCGGGACACCCATACCAGCCTGCGTGAAGCCGATGATGCCAGTATGCAACGAGTCTTGGCATCGTAGAGCATTCTGTGTGGCCCAAAGCTGCCGTGCACCAAGACCAGGTGAAACGTGAAATAATGAACAGTAGCATTTCTGCAAGGGCCATGGCCCGCCACTTCTCCGCTTTGAGAAGTTCCTCTTGCAGGGTCGGAGCGAGAAATTGAAGATGTTCTGGCCGAAGATGGCCGAGTGCCAGGGCTGCCGCCCTCCAGCTTGCTTCTTGACTGCACGGCAACTCTGGCCGCCTCCTCTGAGGAGCTTTTCTAGATTTCCCATTCCCACCATAGCCTCTTTGGGCTAGATGCCTATTCCAACTTTCGATACTGTTCAGATTAACCCTTATCTGATATACTCTGGAGATGACAGCAGAAGAGACGATAGCATCATTAGAAGCACAACTCAAGCAAGCCTTAGAGCGGCTCACGGAAGTCACAGTATTGAACTGCTGCATCGGATGAAAGCACAGATGCAGCCCCAGCTCGCTGCGCTCAAAATGGAGATTCGCGCGAGTCCCGCCGTCCAAGCCGATGAGACAGGGTGGCAAGAAGATGGCAGCAATGGCTACATCTGGAGCGTCTCAACTCCCAGCGTTCGTTATTATGAGTATCATCACTCGCGGGCGGGAGAAGTGGTCAAGCACCTGATCGGAGAGGACTTCGGCGGAGTCCTGGGCAGTGACTTTTATGCAGGCTACAACATCCATCAGGGAATGCACCAACGGTGTTGGGTTCACTTCTTACGCGATGCGCATGAGATCAAAGAGAAGTTTCCGTACGATGAGGAACTCTTCACCTGGGCTGCATCGGTGAAGGCGATCTATGACGCGGCCGTCGCCTGGGCGGAGCATGGTCCTGACCCGCACATCTCACCACGCAACCAGAGCCTCGCTCGCGTGGCACAACAGCATGCTTACGCGCAGCACCTCTGGCAACTGTGCCAGCCCTACGTGGGTACCGCCACGCCTCAACACACCCTATGTGAACGCGTGGAACGCTTTTTACCCGAACTCTTTGTCTTTGTCGCGGTCCCTGGCGTCCCGGCCCACAAGGAAAATGACAAGCAACTGCCTGCTGGTTCTCAAAAAAAGACAAGCGTGAAAGACTTTCCTGAGGTATTCCTCACACGACTCAGGCAGTCACATCTCTATATATTTTTCTATATGAAAGAACTCATGCACTTCTGCGGTAGTCATGATGTAAACCACCCAGAACCGGGAAGGAGAGGACCTTCTCACCTGCGTGATTTGCTGACGCTGATCCGGCTTTCAGCTCTGGAATCTGTTGCCTAATCCCTTGATGCGGCCTGGCTTGGTTGAAGCAGTGTACATAGGCGCTCAGTACCCGCTGGAGCTGCTTCTCATGGAGGATGAGCAAGTGATCGAGACACTCGCGACGCACACTCCCCAGAAAGCGTTCACAAGTCGAAGTGATGTAACCCGTGCAGATCATAATGCCTCCTCCCTCAGGGTATACCGTCAGCGTGACCAGGCAGTCCCGGTCTGATCCACACCAAGCGCGCTGTTCGCAAGTTCACTGATGAGCCTTTGTCCGAAAAAGCGATCCGCTGCAGGCGGGCACAAAGCGCGAAGAATACACAGCACAATTGACTTTTGTATTGTTTTTACTTACTATGTGTAGTGTCTGGTAAGAAGATATGCCGGTAGGGGCGCTGCAAGGCATGACCATCGAGGGGAACAAGAAGATGCAGCGCCTGGCCTCAGTTTACTCAGAAATGCAAGCAGGCAATGTCCAGCAGCGAGCCGTAATGTCGTTCCATAGCGCATCCTTTGAACGCATTTCTTGAGCATCGCAAAGAAAAGCGACCTGTTTATGTCTTCACCTCTCGTAGGTATCATCGCTAATCCCGCCTCCGGGCGCGATATCCGCCGACTTGTTGCTCATAGCACCGTCTTTGATAATAACGAGAAAACGGCAATTGTGCGTCGCGTGCTAGTGGGACTGGAAGCTGTGGGTATTCGACGTATAGCATACATGCCTGAGCATGACTTCGGCATTTTGCCTCGCGCTCTCACCAAGTTACGTGGATACCCTTTCTTGCTTGAGGCTGTACCCTTGGAGATGTCCATACTGGGTACCAGTGCCGATTCCACTCGCGCTGCACAACAACTGGCCGAGATGGGTGCAGGCTGTATCATCACGCTTGGCGGGGATGGCACGAACCGGGCGGTTGCCAGGGGATGCGGCACGGTTCCTCTTATTCCCATCTCGACGGGTACCAACAACGTCTTCCCGACCTTTTTAGAGGGGACGATTGCCGGGATGGCGGCTGGAATAGTTGCTCGTGATATGAGAGACGGCAAGACAGTCGTCCGGCAGGCACCGTGCCTAGAAGTGTGCATCGAAGGGGTAACAGTTGAGAGCGCACTGGTAGATGTGGTTGTCTCCTCATTACCCTTCGTGGGGGCGCGTGCACTCTGGGATACCACAGTTGTGCGCGAGGTTGTGCTCGCACGTGTGATTCCGGGGGCTATTGGCTTTTCAGCGCTCGGCGGCGCGCTCCTGGATACCGGCGATGAACGAAGTGAGCGAACCGGGATGCACATCGTACTTGGCGCCCATGGTTCCCAGGTTATGGTTCCGCTGGCTCCTGGCCTCGTCACCTGGGTTGGTGTCACCGAACACAGGTGGCTGGCAATAAACGATGTCGTGCGTTTCCAGCCTGGGGCTGGAACGCTTGCACTGGATGGCGAGCGCGAGATCGAACTGTCAACAACATCCATAGTAGAGGTTCAGCTTTGTGCTGATGGGCCGTATGTTGTCGATGTTCCTGCCACTCTGGAAGGAGCAGCCTTAGCCGGTCGCCTGCGCCGTCTGCAGGTTGAGTAATGTCTTGAATAGTGTCTTGCTTGTAAATTGTTGTCACAAGTAACTCAATAGTCAGGAGGTTTGCAGCTATGGTAACTAAGCAGGGCGGCGGTGTGAGCACGCAGACGCTGGATAAGTCCCAACTGCTTCACATATACGAGCAGATGAAGACGATTCGCGAGTTTGAGGAACGCGCCAGCAAAGAGTTCGCTTCAGGGAAGTTGCCCGGCTTCGTGCATCTGTATGCCGGTGAAGAGGCGGTCGCTGTTGGTGTCTGCGCGCACCTCACAGATGATGACTATATTACCAGCCATCATCGTGGCCATGGGCACTGTATCGCCAAAGGGGTAAGTTTGCGCGAGATGGTGGCAGAACTGCTGGGCCGCGAAGCAGGAGCCTGCCGTGGCAAGGGTGGTTCAATGCATATCGCTGACGTAAATAAAGGGATGCTCGGAGCCAATGGCATCGTGGGTGGTGGATTCCCCCTGGCGGATGGAGCAGGGCTCACCGCAAAGTACAACGGGAAAGGCCAGGTAGCAGTGTGTTTCTTTGGCGATGGCGCCGGCAATCAGGGTACCTTCCACGAGGGGTTGAATCTCGCAGGCATCTGGAAACTGCCGGTGGTTTTCGTTGCCGAAAATAATGGCTATGCAGAATCCACTCCCGTCACTTACCACATGAGCTGCCGCGATATTGCCGACCGGGCGGCAGGGTACAATATGCCTGGAGTCACTGTCGATGGGCTAGATGTCTTCGCGGTGTACGAGGCAGCTGGCGAGGCCGTTGCGCGCGCTCGTCGAGGAGAGGGCCCAAGCCTGATCGAGTGCAAGACCTATCGCTATCACGGCCATTTCGAGGGTGACACCATTACTTATCGCACCAAGGAGGAGGAAGAAGCCTACCACGCCCGTGACCCCATCCAATCACTCTGTCGCGCTCTTGTAGAGCGTGGGATCGCGACTGCCGAGGAGATGGATGCAATCGACAAAAAGGTCCAGGACTCGATTGACCTTGCCTGGGAATTTGGGGAAGCTGCGCCTTATCCACCGCCGGAAGAGGCGTTGACCGATGTCTATGTGAAGTACCCGTAACCCATAAAGGAGAAGACAATGGCTGTCACAATTCATCAGATGACGTATGCCCAGGCAATAAACGAGGCGATGCGCCTGGAGATGCGCCGAGACCTGCGCGTTATTTTGATGGGCGAAGATGTTGCAGGCGGGGCTACTGTCACCGGCTTTGAGAGCGAGGATGCCTGGGGCGGCGTACTGGGTGTGACCAAGGGGCTGGTTCAGGAGTTCGGACGCGAGCGTGTACTCGACACTCCCATCACCGAGTCAGGCTTCATTGGTGCAGCCGTCGGCGCGGCTGCCACCGGCTTGCGTCCCATAGCGGAATTGATGTTTGTCGATTTCTTCGGCGTCTGCATGGATCAGATTTTCGACCAGGGGGCCAAGCTGCGCTATATGTTTGGCGGCAAGGCAAGTTGCCCGCTGGTCATCCGCACGATGATTGGCGCGGGCATGAGCGCAGCCGGGCAACATTCTGGCTGCCACTATTCCGTGTTCACAGACTCTTCTACTTGGCACTTCAAACGACATTCTTCTTTTACCCGTTGCTGTGAGAAAAGATAATCACCCCACGTTTCATGGATGGGAATTGGCAAAGTATTTTTGCCAAACACCTCACGCTTTACCCCTAACTGCATTGCAACAGAGCGTATACTCGACCAACTCTTATTCGGTAACAGTTGCAAAAGCATTGCTGCTTTCGCTTTCGGGTAGTGATCTATGACAATGGCTTTTTCCTCGTCTGTCCAGAATGGCGTTTTTCCTCTCGGACGGTACAGGTATATGGTATCCGGTGTCCAGACAGGATACCCCCAGTGAATTTCAAGCCGTAACCAGTGCGGAGACTCCATAATAAGCACGGCTTTTTGTACCAGGGTGTTGATAAAGTTCTGCCGTTTCTCAAATGGTTTTTTATGCCACACCTGTTTCAGTTTGTGCAGTTCAACATGAAACTCATCATAGGTTCGCAGTGCCGCTTGCGGGCTTTTCCCTTTCCGTTGTCCTCCTGCTTGCCCTTGTTGTACCTTTTCTGTGAGCTGCGTTTTGAGCGTTTCTAATTTTCCCTCTTTTTCTCTCAGCCTGGCAAGCATGGGGGGTGCTTCTTTCTCGCTAAGTTTTGCTTGCTTGACCTCTACCCTGATAGCAAGTTTTTCGTCTTGAATACTTTCTAAGCGTAACTCTAACTCAGCCAGTTGCACTATGACAACTCCTTGTGACTCTGTTTGCCGTTTCGCTTCTGCGCTCAGCCACGCTCGATAGCCATCAAAATCGTGTGTACTCTCAAGTTTGGAAAACAACAGGGTCACAAACGCACCATCTATCAGGCTGACTTCAATCTCTGTATCGGATTTGCGCATGACACGGCTTGGAAACTGAGAGATGTTGTAGCTGCAATGGTTTTTGTTCCAGTGAGTGTATACTTTCCCCCCGGGGGTGTTGATGCGGTATTTTAAGAGTCCCGCCTTTCCTCGTTTCTTTCTCTGTATGTAGCGTCGGTTTGGCAACACACGATGGGTATTCACCTCTCCTTCAGTCGTATACGGTGACAAGCTTTCAAAAGCATACCAGAACAGATATTGCTCCTCTGGTTTCAGCAATGGCTCATGGTTGTTGGTTGAGATAATATCTCCTTGCACAATCCACCAGCCAATGTTGACAGGGTTACACAGCATACGCTCTATAGCGTATCTGCTCATATGGTACCCCCCTGGTACTTTCCTGCGTCTGTTTGAGCCTCTGGTTGCCTGGTCAACAGACGTATCGAACTCAGGGAAGATGTACGGTTGTTCATCAAGTTCTCTGAAGAACTGTATTTTATTCTCCGCTCCTATCTCATAGAACCGTTTGAATAACGATACAACAATCGGCTTGTGTGTTGGTAACGGGATGAGTTTTTTGTAGGTTGGATTCGCTTTGTCCTTGTCTACCATGAAACCGGAGGGGACAGCACCCAACCCCGCGTAAAAACCTTTTTGCGCTCGGCGGAGCCGTGCCGCATGTAACAGACCTATTTGTTGGGGGATGAATTCAGCCGCGTACTCGGCTAAAAAGCGAAACATCTTCACGTGCATCCGGTTATTGAAATCGAACACCATGCCATCAGCCGTAACCAACACGCAATTATGCTGTTTGCAGATTGTCGCAAACGTGTTGTATTCCACTCCTGTATCATCACGAAACAAGCGTGAAATTTGGTAGACAAGCACGGCTTTAATTTCGTCGGCTTGGATGCGTTCTACTAACTCTTGTAACCCTGTGCGCTGGTCAATGCGCAGTGTTCCCGATACTCCTAGATCAGCGTCAAAAAGCTGCCAGTGTTTTTCTTGGATGCCTTTGGCTATGAGCCACTCTATGAGGTCGTCGGTCTGCATCTCTGTACTTTCGGCATTTTTGATAAGCTGCGCCGGTGTGGATTGCCGTGCGTAAATACCCCACATGACATCTACAGGTATTGGGCTATACCACATCTCTTGTTGCTTTGGTTCCGTTTTCTGTCGGGGTTGAAATTTCAGCACTGTTTCATTACTCCTTGTCCTGCACGATTGTGCTCTCTTGGGTATGGGTAGTTGGGTTTTCGTCGCACTCCGCACTGATAAGCTGGATAAACGCTCTGCATATGCGTTCAATCTCAGCAGGTGAGAACGCTTGCTGAGTCAAAACACTAGGTGGGGTGTCCGTGCTGGTTTCAGGCAACACAAGAGACGGTTGGGGTACCTCTGAGGTAAGCAATGTCTAACTCCATTCTTACTTTTGCAAGAGTTAGACAGGGGTGAAATTGAGCCTATTTTGTGGTAAAATATGGCTAATCGACTGCAAGCTAACTCTTGACAGACGGGAGGGTTGTGTTGTCTGCTGCAAACAGCAACACGACCCGCTTTTCTTTTTCTTTGTACCTTCAAGTATACCCGATACGTCCCCATTTTTACCAGTGTTTTTCCTTTCAGTTTCAACATTACCGCGTTACTCTAACTCGCTCCGATGGACGATGATGATGTGAATGCTCCTTGGGTCCTCCGGGAGCGTCCGGTTCCCTCCTTTCACACTGATCTGCACTCCTGCAATGCCAGACAACTGCAAGAGTGTTGCTCCTGCCTGTTGATTGGCTTTACCTGCAATGAGCCTGATAAGACGTTGCTGTATGGCCGGGGTGATCTGATAGACCCAGGTTCCAGTAACCTGCACA
>WNFX01014732.1_pt1 | contig 12209 bp, 21 predicted proteins | sample 5400111 | NCBI WGS metagenome assembly WNFX01 (sample SAMN13153363, study PRJNA577476) | soil metagenome | isolation source: 40 cm soil or saprolite under grassland replicate 1 | place: USA:California | collected 2016-06-15
CAGGGTGTCGTCGAAGTGAATCACTTCGGTCTTACCCGCCGGCAGCTTGAGCCTGGCCACGTTCGCCTTCGTGAGCTTCATGTGAGATCCCCCGCTGCTGCTGGGAAGCGGGTGGGAAGCGACGCGTTGCTTCCCAGTGCTTCCCAATGACCGTTCCTGACGCTTTCAGTCAGCGGGTAGATGGGAAAAGCGCCAGCAATAGCAAGTCTCTTGATGCCTCCTGATGCTTCCCGACCATGCCGGCTGGCTTTCTCTTAATCAGCGGGTCCAAGGTTCGAGTCCTTGTGCGCCCACCAACGGAATCAACGACTTAGATGCAAATTTTTAACGATAAGGAAGTCCGCCAACTGCGCTTGGCAACGCTGGTGGCAACAAGCTGCAGATTTCGTTTCCGGCCAGGACGGGCGTCAAGGAACAACAGCATGAGTGACCCAGATGCGACCCAACTTCGCGCAGCCGAGAGTGCGTTCGAGGTCGCGATCCGCGCCATGGGCCAGGCGCTCGTCGATGCGTCAGCCGCCGCACATGAGATCGCAGAGCTCGATCCACCGAAGGACGAGCGAGATGCGGACTATGATCGGCTGCTATGGCTCGGCAAGATCACCGAAGGCCTAGGCCTGCTGTGTACTCCGAGACTCCGTCTTCTCGCTGCCATCCTGGACGAGGTCATCGAACTTGAAGAGACCGGTGAGGCCGGCGCCGAAGAACGCCACACGGCACACTGACGTCCCCATCCGCGATCATGCCGCCTCGAAAGACGTCCCCTGACCTGACCCTGCCGCTCGCCCAGCCCATCACGTTGGCCCGCGGTCCGCGCTCGCATCTCGTGACGCTGATGGACGCCGCAATCCTGATCCGCGACTTGGAGCCGTTCCACCGGTCGCGGCCGGTGTGGGACCGCGCCGCCGAGATGATCATGCTCGCGGGCACGACGGCGGCTGACGTGCAAGAAGCGACCCGGCAAATACTCGTGGGCTCGGGCACGAGAATTGGTTGCACCATCTTTCCGCGAGGTGATCGAAGGAACAGCTGTTGGGTCGCGCGGACGAAGCCACAATCAGCCTCGCCACCGTTGATCGGCCCTTCTCCGTCGACGGGGATGGCGCATGGAAAGTGGTCCACACGGTAGTGTGAAAGCGGCGGTCGATCTCAAGCCTTGATTTTCAGTGATATCTCACGGGAGGCAAGGTTGTCGAAAATAGTCCCCAATCTTTGGTACACGGATAAAGCAGAAGAAGCTGTGGCGTTCTACGCATCGCTGCTGCCGAATTCAAAAGTGGACAGTGTCACGGCGCTCCGGCGGACAGTCCGAGCGGCCCGGCCGGTTCGGTGAAAGTGGTCGAGTTCACGCTGATGGGGCAGCCGTTCATGGCGTTCAGCGCCGGACCACTCGACGCGTTTAATCATTCTATATCGCTCATGGTTCAATGCGACGATCAGGCAGAAATTGACCGGCTCTGGGCGGCGCTGTCGGAAGGCGGAAAGATCGAGCAGTGTGGGTGGTTGAAAGATCGCTACGGGCTCTTCTGGCAGATCGCGCCCACGGTGCTCGGCGAGATGATGAAGGATTCGGATCGGGCGCGCGCCAAGCGGGTTGCCGAAGCCATGTTGAAAATGATCAAGCTCGATATCGAGGGTTTGAAGAAGGCGTATGAGGGACGTCAGCGGCTGCGCGCCAATCCGATCTCCAGTCGCCCTCCGTTTCGGACATTTCCCCCTTTGGGTCGGTCTGCCGCGCGAACGATGCCGCGAAGGTATGGGAGCAGTGCATGGTCCGGGCCGCGTGCTGTTCTGGAAGTGGCGGGGCAGCGCAGCCCTAACGCGCGGCCTGCGCTTCGAGGGCGACGACGCGTGAACCGCCTCGCAGGGACACAGGTCAGGCGACCGACCGCCGGGCGTACTCGCGTGCGCGCTGAGACCGGCATTGCCGCGAGGGCGGTCAGCCAGATCAGAACGAAAAGCTCGAGTCATTTTTGCCTGCCAAATCGACCTTCGATCCACGGTTGGAATTAACCTGATGCGATTTCCGGGCGACGATGTAGACGGTGCGACCGCCAGGACGAAGGACTCGGCGACGTTGAGCGTCTCGGGCCTGTGGGTGTGTGTCGCAGGGCGCGACGATCTGGGCCGGATAAACCCCTGATGATCATGCCGGCGGTTGAATCAGGTGAATGGCCCCGTCTCTCCGCGGACCAAGTCGAAAGGATAGCAACGGAAGCAGCCCGGCTGTATTTCGAAAGCCGCCGCTCCCGGGTGAATGCCTTCGTAGGACTGGTTTTTGGCATGAGACTTATTTCATGCGTGGCGGGATGGAAGCTGTGTACGACGATTTAAATAGGACGCTCGGCTTTCAGGCGTTTGCTCCGTCAGTCCCCGCACGCGGTTCAATGTTTTCTGCCCGTCGCCGACTTAGACGGTGCGGGGAAACTCCGGCCCAGCCGGAAGGAGTTGCCGAGGCGGACATCTGTTGAACTACCAAACCAATGCGCCGGGCGTCTCGCTTGCGACTTTTCGAAGCCTTCTACAAAAAAGCCGGTTGTCCGCCGGAATCGTCACCGTAACGGACGCCTTATGTTATGCCGCAACCTCATTTCCATGTGTTTTCGCGGCGGTTCCAGCGTGTCGCTATCTTCGATTTCGTCCCGCTGGGAACGCTACATCCGCAAATCGTCGAGAAATTCGGATGCAGGCTCGACGCTGGTGATTAACAAGTGGTCCCGAGCGCGGGTACAGGCGACATAGAGCAGGTGGCGCTCGGTGTCGTAGACCTCCTGCAAATCGGCATCGCAGCGGACGCGGGACATGGGGCTGCTCGTGAAGGCTCGTCCTTGCCGACTATACTCAACCGGCGTCCCGGGACCTGATTTAAGACATAGGAATTCTGAGAAGCTCGCAGTTTCCGATGGAGCTTTCTCGTTGTTCCCGTGGACTTATTTCGCATTGCCAGCATGCAAAGGCACGGCGGACAAAAGGACACCATGTGTCGAGGACGGGATAAACCGGGGGGCAAAGATGAAATCTCAATTCAGCGACATTCAGCAGGTCCTGAGAACGTCCGCTCGCCCCCAATAAGCGGAAACTTTCGGGTTCGGCCCGCTCTTCCGCGAAGTGCCAAACTCGGACATCGCCGCCGCCATGACACTTCGCATGCGGGCCGGTTCTAGAGACCCTTGCGGGCTCCAACGGCTTCCCTTTCCACCCCTGCTCATGGCGGGTGTAGAATAGCCCCTGAGAGGGCAACCGCCATGGCCACGCCGGGGGGCAGGACCGCATCGAGCGCAGGCTGGCAGCCATCCCGGCCGCCGCGATGGAGCGGCGGGAGTTCATCGCCCTTTGCTGGCGAGGAGCAGTTGCCTGCCAGGTATCATCCTGGATTGCCTCGCCGCGTTTCGGAAATGCTCAAACGTCCCCCAAGATGGTGCGCGTGGGTACGGTATCTACCCAGCCAAGAACTACACCTTTATGGGTGCATTTCGACCAAAGACTGCGCGAACTCGGGTATGTCGAAGGCCGAAATCTTGCCGTCGAGTTTTTGGAGTCGAGTCAATACGATCGCTATGGGGAGTTCACGAAGGAGCTGGTCCGACGCAAGGTCGACATCATTATAGCCAGTGGCATTGAAATCGCGCTGACGTCCGCTATGGCGGCTACGAAAACGCTCCCGATTGTAATGGTCGCGATTGACTATGACCCGATCGAGCGCGGATACGTAACGAGTCTTGCACGACCAACGGGGAACGTCACCGGGCTATTCTTCCAGCAAGTGGAACTCTCGTTAAAGCGTCTTCAGCTCCTCGGCGAGTCGTTTCCGGAAATCCGCGCGGCCACGGTGTTCTGGGACCAGAGTTCAGCCGCGCAGTGGCGCGCGACACAACGCGCCGCGACAACGCTTGGGTTTAGTCTTGTAGGCATCGAGATGCAGGACCAGCCCTACGACTACGATCGCGCGCTGGCACAGGCGCCGCCAGATCATCGTGGAGCCCTCATTGTGCTCACGTCCCCGTTCGCGATCGCGACCGCCTTGCGAACTTCACGCTTTGGCATCGAGTGATATCCGTGTTCGCCTTGCGCGAATGGGTAGAGGCGGGCGGACTTATGTCCTACGGACCGAGTATCAACTGGCTATACGAACGCGCCGCCGATTATGTAGATCGGATCGCGAAGGGTGCCGCGCCGTCAGACCTCCCGGTCGAGCAACCGACGAAATTTGAGTTGATGCTTAATCTCAAGGCCGCCGAGGCCCTCGGCGTCACCGTGCCGCCCTCACTCCTCGCCCGCGCCGACGAGGTGATCGAATGAGACGGCGGGAGTTCATCACCTTTCTCGGCGGCGCGATAATAGAGTGGCCGCTTTCGGCGCGCGCGCAGCAATCGCGGAAAATGTACGTAATAGGGCTCTTGAGCTCGGGGGTGGAATTCACTTGCTCCGAGCTTCGCGCAGTGCTTATCGGAGCTCTTCAGGAATTGGGCTGGGCGGAAGGCAAGAACATTGTTTTTGAGAGCCGATGCGCTGAGGACCGGCTTGACCGGCTTTCTGGGCTAGTGGCAGAACTGGTAAGACTTAACGTCGATGTCATTGTAACACGGGGCACACCAGCGGCGCTTGTGGCCAAGCAGGCAACTGCGTCGATCCCGATTGTCATGACAACTACAGGTGATCCGGTGGGCACGGGGCTGGTTGCCAGTCTGGCGCGGCCGGGCGGCAATATCACTGGCCTGAGCCTCATGTCGCCAGAGGTGGGCGGAAAGCGTCTGGAAATGCTCAGGGAGGTCCTTCCCCACATGTCCCATGCGGCCGTACTCTGGAATTCGGCCAATCCTTATGCGGCGATTGTCTTCAGGAATACCGCGAACGCGGCCCGCAGCGTCGGGATAGAGTTGCAATCCCTGGAGGTTTGAAGCCCAGGTGACTTCGATGGCGTATTTGAGACTGTAACGCGGCAGCGTCCCGATGCCCTGATAACGGTCGAGGACCTTCTCACAGTCGATCATCGAAGAAAAATTGCGGAGTTCGCGAACAGTAATCGGCTGCCAGCGATTTATGGAACCAGGGCGTTTGTGGAAGAGGGAGGTCTCATGGCATATGGAACGAGTATTACCGACCTGTTGCGGCGCGCTGGAGGTTACGTGGACAAGATCCTAAGGGGCGGCAACCCCGCGGATCATCTGCCTGTTCAACAGCCCACCAAATTCGAGCTGGTTATCAACCTTAAGACCGCCAAGGCGCTCGCCCTCACCGTGCCGCTGTCGTTGCTCGCCCGCGCCGACGAGGTGATCGAATGAGACGGCGGGGTCCCCATGTCGGCTTGGGTCAAACCGAGACGAGCGAGCCTGCCTCAGACATGTCCGCTTCTGCTTCAATTACAGAAGAGCGGAACGACCTGCGGCACCGCCATTCGGCGGACTGCGAACGGAGCGAATCGTCCGGGTTGCGTCGGAAAAGAGGGATGACCTCTCATCGGCATGGAAGGCCTTCACGGGCGGACTATCCTTAGCGCAGGGCGCTCGCTCAGCTGAAGAAGATGAAAACCTGAGGAATCCATGCTGGACGAGCGCGGTATCTCAAACTTCCCTCCGATCCGGCCTGGCGGGCCGCCAGGACGGCGGAGCAGATGGCGGCAGCGGCGGAAAAGTGAGAAGCTCGAAAGTTCGCGCCTTCGCCCGCGAGAAGCTGGCACGCCGTCCGCTGCCCGATCATCTGCCACCCGAACGGATCGTGTATCTGCCGGCCGCCCGTGAACCTTGCTGGCGGCGATTGCGGCGTGGCCGCAGGGGGAATACCGGCGAAGCAAGAAATCCAGCCGGTGAGCCTTTCAGGCCCCGCGCCGCCCCACGTCATTCGGTTTCCTCGCCCGCCACGACAGCCCTCATTGTAACGGCAGTATCGGGGCTCCATTCAACAGTTGCTCGACGAGTTCCTCGATACGCGCGGTTATCCCAGCCGCGAAGAGAGCGTCGCGCACAAGTTTACGGGCGCGCTGGAACCGGATGCTGTTAGTCAAGGGCACGGCCTTGGCGACCCTCTCGGCCTCTCGTGCAGTGCGAGCGAGTTCGGCGTGGAGGGACACTGTGGAATCGAAACGTGGGATGGGCAAGGTGAACAGTACCTTGTCAAAGTGGCGCGCACCCCATTGACCACGGGACTGCATAGCTGCTGTTCGGCGGCGGGCGGTCTCACTGTTGAAAATAACCGCTAAATATTCGCCTTCTTCTTCGGTTTGAACTGCTGCCCAATAGATGCCATGTTCAATAAGTGCGGATGAGTTTCGCAGGACACACGCTGCTGGGATGGTTCCCGAGGCGGCATAAACGACGCGCAGCGGCGAGATTGGAAATTGCGCTCCCAATTTTCCGTAATAATCGAACTGCTGAATCAGCGTTATGTCGGATGCCTGATGTTCGTTCCAAACAGCTTCCGCCGCTGCCATCCAGCCGTGCAGGCCGGAGTAGCCGCGATTGGCCGCCGCCTCGGCGTCGAGCACGGCACCTTCACGTGTTACCGGGACAACACCCTCAAAAGGACGGAATACGCGATACGGAAGGATGCTTTCACCAAGCAACACGGAATGCAGGAACTCGGTCTCGACGCGATGCGCGACGCCAGGGAGTGATTTCCACGGCTGCTTGTCCTGCGTCGTGCGCCGGCTTTCGACTTGGGGTGCGGTTGGATCGCCACCCAGTCTTCCGAGGCGCCCGCGCTCGATCAGGCAGAGCATGCGAGGCACCAATGTGGCGCCCTGTCGGAATACTCCACGATACGCCGAGCCGCCGGTAAACACGCCCTGCGCAGGTCTTGCTGCGTTTTCCGTGACGCTTAGATGCGCGTCAGCGATTGCCTCAGGGGCATCGCGGTAGGGTAGCTTGCCGGTGTATCCCAAGCGATTTTGGTGGCGGCGAATGATCCCGCCCTGAACCTCTCGAATTGACCGCGCGTAAGTGCGGCGAGCGGTAGCACGAATGCGATGCTTCCGCCGGAGCGCAGATACAACGCAACGGAGCGAACGGTGAACAGGGCAGCCAGGTCGTTCTGGGTCGCAAACTTGCCGCCGACATAGATGCGCTCGGCCTTGGCCATCTCGCGGAAGCGCCGTTGCAGATCGGCGCTCATGTGCCGAAAGGCAATCCAGGGCGGATTACCCACCACGACATTGGCCCACCCAGCGCCGAAGGATAGGGCGAGCGGGCGTGACAAGTTGCGCGCCACGTAGGTCCATACCGAATCGCGGCCTTGGCGACAGAGATTGTCGAAGACGGTATAGGTTGCCGTCATCTCGTGCACACTTGTGAGTCAGCCAAGCCCGTATGGAGCCCAAGGGCAGCGTTCGTGGGCTGCTGGGGTTCCAAGCACCCAGGTAGCCTGGGGCTTCTCTGGGCGCCCTTCATCGCCGCGGCGCAGGTGGCGGCGATTCCGGCATGTGCGCCTCGTCGCGCTCAAGGGCGTCGAGCATGGCGAACGGGCGTTCATCGCGAGATACTCGTCGTGAGTCCACGGCTTCGTCCAATCCGCTTCGCTGGCGACGCAGGCTCCGGCCTCGAGATCATCGAAAGTCTCGGCAGCCAGCGCCAACAGGGCCGCTGCACGGGCTGGGCCACGTCTTACTTAGCCGCGCAAATGCTGCAGGTTCGAGAGGTTCCATTTGCATTTCTCACAGGCTCCGAGGGTGACGAAATTGAATCGCGCTACGCGAAGATACCAGTGCTTCGAAAGCCCTTCAGTGAAATGGAGATTGAGAGCTGCCTGCGAAGATTAATCTGGAATGGGAGCTGAAAAAAGCCATGACGCGAACATCAATGACCTTGATATCAGCACTGGTCACCTGCTCACTGTCAGCGCTGGTAGCATCGGCCTACGCCCAAGGGAAGATTGATTGGCTATGGGATGGTCGGATCGAGTTGGGCAAGCAAACACCTGGAGGCTAGGTCCTCAGCCCTGTACCGCGACCTGCTCGAGGGTAGCCCGATCCGAGATGGCGATCGATGTTCGCTCAATGCGCACCAAGCCCGACCGCTGCCACTCGCTCAGGCACTTGTTGACGCTCTCGCGCGCCGCGCCGACGATGTTGCCTAGCTCACGCTGGGAGACCTGGATGCTATCAGCGGGGCGGCCTAACGTCTCGGAATTCGTGGCCAATCGTACCGGGAGCAGCTGCATGGCGACTTCGGCCATGTGCAGGTCGGTCGCCCGCAACCGATCACATAGCACCTCGACAAGTCTGGGCCAGGCATTTGGCTGACGCGCTAAGAATTTCATGACATCGCGCCGCTCCAGTACCGCCAAATCGCAGGCCGTCATGGCACGTGCATCAGCGGTTCGTTCCCTGCCATCCAGGAGCGCGATCTCGCCGAACACTTCACCCGCCTGAAGCGTGGCGAGCACGAATTCCCTGCCCTCGGGCGAGGGAACGCTGATCCGCACGCTGCCGCTCAGGACCGCCATCATGCTCGTTCCGGGTGATCCCATCAGAAAAATGATCTCGCCCGCGGTGACGTGCCACATACGTGCCCGGGCCACAATCGAGTCCCGCTCGTCTGTCACCAGACCGCGGAACAGGGCGCTATCCGCAAGCAATCGACGAGCACCCACTAAAAAATTCCGAGGAAACGCAACCATAGCAACTCCCGGTCACGCTGCCCGAGCCAAACGAGGCTTCTCCAGCCTGACGTCAGGTTTGAGGTTGTAGTTGATGGTACTATAGTAGAGGCTGCTCCGCGCTTAGTTGAAACGGAGCATAATCCGGCGGCGTCACCAGCCATTGTCAGGATTGTAACGGCGATGTAACGAAGTGATCTGCCGCGAAGCAATTCGATCGGGAGCAAGGCAAGCGCCGCGAAATCTTATATGAAAAAGCGCATTCTGGTCGTGGCGCAGGAAACGGCACTCCGCGCCAAAATTGCGCGGGTGCTGCAGGCGGCCGGCTATGCGGTCGAACTCGCCGCCAACGAGAAGCGGGCGATCGAGATGGCTGCGCACGGGGAGATGGATGCGGCAATCGCAGTGCCGGGCCCGAGCTTGGCCGGTTTGGCAATGGCGCGGGAGTTACGCGACGCGGTTCCCAAAATGATCGTGTTGGCGGACCGAGCGGGCGACATCGTTAGACTCGGCCGCTCGCTTCCAGGAGTCGATGTATTTCTTTCGCAACCTTTGAACGAACAGGAACTACTCCGTCGCCTCGCTCAACCGATCGTATCCCAGGGGGCCGCGAACGACGACACTGCGCCAGCGATTCTGCGCCTAGAGGGCGGCGGCAGCCTCGACATCGCCGGCCGCACCTTCCTTGATGCCGAGGGACGGGAGTTACCGCTGACCCGCGCGGAGTCCTTGCTGCTGGCGGCCTTCGCACGCAGTCCCGGCCGGGTGCTGTCGCGTGACCAGTTGCGTCATGCGGTTGCCGGGCACGGCGCGGAGCCGTATGACCGTAGCATCGACATGCACGTCGCCCGGCTGCGACGCAAGATCGAGCCGGACCCGAAGGCGCCACGATTCATCCTCACCGTGCCGGGCGACGGATACAAATTCGTGGCACGGCAGCAGAGTGCCGACGCGGGAAGAGGAGCCGTGGGTGGAGAGCGCGTGGAGCGACGGCTCACGGTCGCCGATGTCAGCGGCGCGGGGGAACAAGCAGCGCCTGTGTTGGCGCTCCCCAACAACCCGTCGATCGCCGTCATGGCCTTCCAGAACATGAGTGGAGATCCGCTGCAGGACTACTTCGCCGACGGGATGGCGGAGGACATCATCACCGCACTCTCTCGCATGCGCTGGCTGTTCGTGATCGCGCGTAATTCGACCTTCACCTACAAGGGACGCGCCGTTGACGTGAAGCAGGTCGGGCGCGAGCTGGGGGTGCGTTACGTGCTCGAAGGCAGCGTGCGCAAATCGGCGAACCGGGTGCGCATCAGCGTGCAGCTCATCGATGCCTCGACCGGAGTGCATCTATGGGCGGACCGCTTCGAGAGTGCGCTCGACGATATCTTCGATCTGCAGGACAAGGTGACCGCGAGCGTCGTGTGCGCGATCGCGCCGAAGCTGGAGCAGGCCGAGACCGCGCGTGCCACGCGCAAGCCGACCCAGAGCCTTGATGCTTACGACTACTTTCTGCGCGGAATGGCGAGCTTTCATCAGTGGACGAGGGAGGACGTCAGAGAAGCGCTGCGGCTGTTCTACCGAGCTGTCGAACTTGACCCTGCTTTCGCCGCTGCCTATGGCGCGGCAGCGCAGTGCTACGCCAACCGCAAGGCGAATGGCTACATGACCGACCGGGCGCAAGAGATCGCCGAAGCCGCACGCCTCGCTCGGCGGGCGGTAGCCTTGGGCAAGGACGACGCCTTCGCGCTCTCTTCAGGCGGGAATGCGCTTGCCTACGTCGTCGGCGATGTCGAAGGCGGTACCAGTTGCATCGATCGGGCGCTCACGCTCAATCCAAATCTCGCGGCGGCGTGGTACTACAGCGCCTGGGTGAGAATGTTTCTCGGCGAGCCGGACGTCGCGATCGAGCACCTGGCGCGCGCCATCCGCCTGAGCCCGCTCGATCCGCGCGTCGGTCTGATGCAGACCGCGATGGCGTTTGCGCATTTCTTCGCCGGCCACCATGACGAGGCGTCCTCGTGGGCAGATAGGGCAGTACGAGACGCGCCAGATTTCGTCGCCGCAACATACATTTCCGCTGCGAGCCATGCGCTCGCCGGGCGTCTGGAGATCGCGCAGAGAACCATGGCACGCGCGCGCCAGTTCGATCCCGCTCGGCGTATTTCGGATCTTAAGGATGAGATCCCGCTTCGCCGACCGCAAGATTACGCCAGGCTCGCGGAGGGCCTGGGCAAAGCGGGGCTTCCTACGTAACGGGTAACTTCGTTAATCTGGGTTCAATTCGCTCGCTATCTCTTGGCCCAAGCGTTAGCTAAAGCGGAGTAACGCATTGAATGTTTGATCAACAAGCTTCGTAGCATCCTGTGGCAATTGCGCGCCACCAACGCCCCTCGCCTCGTTGTGGGTACTCAGGGCAGACTCCCAGAAATGCACGCTTGGTTAGCTCCGCTTTATGCCAGCTTTGACGAAGAGGTTATGAGCGCCGATCTACGTCAGGCAAAAGCTTTGCTCGCCAACACCACAAACCCGACTTCACACTAGCGATGCTACCATGCCTCGGTGTCCGGCCGACTGCGAGCGGCAAGGTCAGGTCGGGTCTTTTCGGCATGGGGAGGGATTGCAGGGGTCGGGGAATGGCGAGGGACTTAGCCGAAACCGATCAAGGACTGCAGGATCCGCGAAGCCTGGCGCGCAGCCTGAGCCAGGGTGGATTATACCGCCTTACCGTTGTGGTGCTCAAAGGGTGTGAGTTTAGTCACAGTTGGCAGCGGCAAAGGGTACTACCTTCCCTAGTGCACACCCGAATTGGGGAGGAGTATAATGTATTGGTATCAGAGAGGCTCGCCGCGCCCTAGGGTACTGGCGAAAGCGTTAGTCGCCCCTGCGCCGATGCTTGCTCGGCTGTGCGATTGCGAGGGCTGAAATCTCTCTGTAGGCGGGCCGGGTGATTGACGCTCGCGGGCGAGAGCCGCTATTCACATCGCTCTTTCACGTCCTCAGGATCGACCAGCTCGGCGACTGGGCCGGCTCGATCTCCTCCCAGAGTAGGCACATGCCCTCACGCCCGGAGAACCGGCGCAGTCTTTCGACCTCCGACAAGCTCGCGCTGCTGCGCCGGCATCCGCTGTTCGGCGTGATCGCGCCGGAATTGCTCGAGCGGCTGAGCTCGTATGCGACGACGCGCGCCGTCCATCGCGGCGACACCATCTTCGCCAAGAGCGATCCCGGCAATAGCCTGTATGCGGTCTGCGCCGGAACCGTGAAGATCAGCGTTCCGTCGGCGGACGGCAAGGACGCCGTCTTCAATCTGGTCGGCGAGGGCGAAATTTTCGGGGAAATCGCACTGCTCGACGGCCGGCCGCGCACGGCCGACGCGACCGCCATGGCCGACTGTGAGCTCATGGTGATCGAGCGCCGCGATTTCCTCGATCTGGTGCGCAGCCAGCCGGAGATCGCGCTCAAGCTCATGGAGGTGCTGTGCGCCCGCCTGCGCCATACCTCGGAGCAGGTCGAGGACGTGCTGTTCCTGGACCTGCCGGGACGGCTGGCGAAAATCCTGCTGCAATTGACCGAGAAGGCTCAGGTTTCCCAGGCGCGCAGAGTAGCGATTACCCAGCGCGAGATCG
>WNFX01006914.1_pt1 | contig 12207 bp, 7 predicted proteins | sample 5400111 | NCBI WGS metagenome assembly WNFX01 (sample SAMN13153363, study PRJNA577476) | soil metagenome | isolation source: 40 cm soil or saprolite under grassland replicate 1 | place: USA:California | collected 2016-06-15
CGCCGATTTCATCCAAAAACAGCGTCCCTCCGTCGGCGGCGGGGATGAGCCCCTTGTGATCGTAGCTCGCACCGGTAAACGAGCCTTTGCGGTGGCCGAACAATTCTGATTCGAGCAGGTTTTCGGGGATGGCCGCGCAATTGACCGCCACGAAGGGTCCCTGCGACCGGCGGCTCGCTCGGTGTATAGCGCGCGCGAGGAGCTCCTTTCCCGTTCCGCTCGCGCCCTGGACGAACACGCTCGCCTCCGACTGGGCGACCAGGCGCGCCTGATGAAGCACGTTTTCCATTTTCGGGCTCTGCGTCACGAACTCGCGCCGCCAGTCCTCCTCGCCCTCACTCAGTCCGACTCCGGAAAGGCGTAGCGCCTGGTCCACCTGTTCGAGCAGGTGCTTCCCGTCGAACGGCTTGGGCTGAAACCCGAAAACCCCGCGGCGGGTCGCGGCGACTGCCTCGGGGATCGTGCCATGCGCGGTCAGGATGATGACGGGAAGAGTCGGCGCCTGCTTGCGGATTTCATCAAACAAGGTCAGACCGTCCATTCCGCCCATCTTGAGGTCGGTAATGACCAGCTCGGGGCGCGAGGCCGCGAGCACGGCGAGGGCCTTCTCCCCGCTGTCCGCTCCCTTGACGCTGTGGCCCGCGGAGGTGAGTCGCAGGGAAATGAGTTTCAGGATATCCGGATCGTCGTCGACGAGAAGAATGGTGCTCATCTTGGTCGCGCTTGGTCGCGTTCTATGATATTGCGCTCGACCGCCTTCAGCGCCTCGAGCTGCTCTTTCAGTTGGACCGTGCGGCGCTGCTCGCGCAAGCGCTCGCTGATCTGGGCATGAAGCAGTCCGGCAAACTGCTGCATCGGGCCCGGCGGCGATTCGGAAGCCCCCGCGCCCGCGAGGGACTCAAGCAGGCTCGCGGCCCGGGTGTCGTCGTTGAACGCCGTTCCAGGCAGCGCAAGCAGCAGCGCAAGCCGGACCCGCCCGTAGGCGCCGCGATCCTTGGAAAACATTTGGGTCGAAGCGTTCAATTCGCGTTGCTGCTCATCGGCCTGCAGTGCCGCGACTCTCTGGGTGTAGGCGATCAGCTCGATGACCTGGCGAGATTCGCGGTTCTCGCGGCCCCAAGGAGCGCCGGAACCTCCAGAACCCACGCCCGGAGTGGAAAAGTCGGCACAGCCGGCGAGCGCCGAGATGCCGCAGAGAATCGAAGCGATCCGGATCATAGCTCGGGACGCGGCATCCCGGCCGCAAGCGTGACGCGGAAATGGGCGCCGCCTTCGCGATCGCTCACGACCTCGATGCGGCCGTCGTGAGCCACGACAAATTCCCTTGCGATCGCGAGCCCCAGACCGCTGCCCCGCACGCGGCCGTGATGGATGTCCTCGCCCTGATAAAACCAGTCGAAAATCCGGTCGCGATCCTCGGGAGGAATTCCCGGACCCGCGTCTCTCACGTCGAACACCACCTCAGCCCCCTCTCGTCGCAGCGCCAGGGAAATCATACCCTCGTCCGGCGAGTATTTGATCGCATTGGAGACCAGATTCGTCGCGACGGCGCGTAATTTTTCCTCGTCGGCTTGAAGTACGACCGGGTCCAGCCGCAGGTCGGCGCGGATGCCGCGGGCCTGGACCGCGAGCCGGTGATCGTCGAGCACCTGTTCCACGACCCGGTCGAATCGCACCGCCGTCGATCAGCTGCTGCAATTGCACGCTCTTTTGCCGGAGGATTTCGACGATTTCGCGCTGGCCCGGCGAGAGCGGACCGGCGGTCCCCTCGACCAGCAGCTCCGATCCTTCGCGAAGGGCCGTCAGTGGCGTTTTCAGCTCGTGCGAGACGTGCCGCAGGAACAGGCGCTTCTGTTGTTCGAGTTCGATCAGCCGCTGACGCAGCCAATCGAGCCGGCTGCCCAGGTATTTCAGGTCCGCCGGCCCGCCGACCCGGATGTCGCCTTCGAACTCGCCCGCGCCGAGGCGCCGGATCGCCTGGTCGAGCTGACGGATCGGTCTCGCGATGAGGAGGGTGACTCCGACCGCAAGGAGTATCCCGAGCGGTATCGTCGCCGCGAGCTGCAGCCAAAGGATGCGCTGTGCGCGCTCGCCTGTGCGTCGCATGGACTCCACCTCGCGGTCGATCAAGGCGTTGCTCGTATTGAGCACGTCTCGCGCCAGCTCCGACAGCACTAAATAGCCTTCCACGAGCGCCTTCTTGTCGGCCGCCGTCTTCGGTTTGCCGAGCAACTGTTCGTAGAGCCCCTGCTCCTTGTCGATCGTGCTGTTGAGATCGTGGAGCTGCGGCTCGTCGAGCGGCTGCAGGGACAGCTCGCTGGTGTTCGCCTTGAAGTTCGCCCTCAGCCGAGCGTAGTCCTTGATGAGCTCTTCGTCGTCGAGGATGAGATACTGCCGCACCACCCGTTCGAGCGCGGTGGTTTGCTCGACCAAGAGCCGGCTGCCGCGAGAGGCTTGCGCCGCCTGAGAGACCGCGGTCTGGCTCTGACCTGCAAGCTGCTCGACGTACACCGCAGCGTTGTAAAAAGCCACGACGAGCGGCGCCGCGACGAGCGCGAAGGCGAGCAACAGCAGGCTCAGAAACGATCGCGGATAGTAGCGCTGGGGGAAATCGAGCCCGATTCTCATGGCCCGCTATAATGCCGCAGTTTTGCGCATCGTGAACTTGCTCTCCCGTCCCGTCGACCCGAAATGACCGGTTTTTCGCGCGTCACCATCATCGCCGCCGTGGCGCGCAACGGCGTCATCGGCCACCGCAACCGGATGCCCTGGCACCTGCCGGAGGACTTGAGGCGTTTCAGGCAACTCACGCTTGGTCACGCGGTGATCATGGGTCGCCGAACGTTTGAATCGATCGGCTGGCCCCTTGCCGGACGAGACAACATCGTGGTCACCCGCTCCTCCGATTGGACCCGCTCGGGTTGCCACGCCACCCCCTCGCTCGAAGCCGCTCTCGCAGCGGTACGCGAGCCCCAGGACGCATTCGTCATCGGGGGCGCGCAGATCTACGCGCTCGCTCTTCCGATCGCCTCCCGCCTCTATATGACCGAGATCGAGCGCGACTTCGAGGGCGACGCATTTTTCCCGGAGTTCGACCGTTCACGATGGCGCGAGGCTTCGCGCGAATCTCGCGTTCTCGACGGGGCGGGAGGTTTCAGCTACCACTTCGTCGCGTACGATCCTCGCGCCTGACTTCGCGCCGCGCTGGGCTTTCAGCGTGTCGGCCCTTATTCTGGCGGACCGGCCTGCGCCGAGCTCACCAAGCCCTGGACGGAGATCGGGAGAAATCGCGGCAGAAAATTTGATGAGGCGATCAGGCTTTCACCTTGTCCCCAACGACGACGCAGTTACGCCCCGACCGCTTGGCTTGATACAGGGCAGCGTCTGCGGCTCGCAGCACCTCCTGCCCACTCTCGCCGTGATCGGGAAATATCGCGATGCCCACCGATATCGTGATGGGTCCGACTCGCCGGCCCTCGTACTCGATCTCGAGGTTCTGCACCTCCCGGCGGAGCTTTTCGGCTCGCTCCCAGACCGTTCCCTGCTGGGCCGGAGCCATGACCAGAACGAACTCTTCACCGCCATAGCGGGAGACGATATCCTCGCCCCGCGCAGCGGACAGCATGTACTGGCCTATTGCACGCAACACCGCGTCCCCCGCCGCGTGGCCGAGCGTGTCGTTGAAGCGCTTGAAGTTGTCGATGTCGATCATCATTACGCCGAAGGGCAGGGCGCTGCGCCGGGCGCGGCTCTCTTCCCTGCCGAGCGACTCCTCGAGGTAGCGGCGGTTATGGAGGCCGGTCAGCCCGTCATGTACGACCTGGTCCTTCAAGCGCAGGTTTGCCTGCGTCAGTTCCCGCTCCGCCAATAGCCGCTTTTTGATCTCCTGGTCCAGCGCGGCTCTCACCACTTCGAGCTGCGCGTCGCGCTGGGCGATGCCACGACCCAATTGGGCGTTCAGCCGTTCGAGATTGGCCGTGTGCCGGTGGAGCTTCCGGGCGATCGGGCGCAGAAACGAGTCGATGGATTTGTCCTCCGAATGGGCCTCGAGGGGCGGTGCACTCTGCGCAGAAAGAGCCGCGTCGACGACGGCGAGAAGCGTCTCGGGGTTGACAGGCTTGGCGATGAAAGACGCGCCAAAGGTGGTTGCCAAGGCCTCGGCTTCTGCCGCGATGTGAGCGGCGGCGCGAAACACGATCCGCGGCTGGACCGAGTTCGGTTCCGAGCGCAGATTGAGGACGAACTGACAACCGTCCATGCCCGAGGTGAGTATGTCGATGATCACCAAGTCGGGTCTTTCGGCGCGAACGATCCGCAGCGCTTCCTCGCCGCTCCGAGCTTCCACGACACGATGCCCCCGACCCCCGAGCAGTGTCGCAACGAAGCGCAGATTGACGGGTCTGTCCTCGACGATAAGAATCGTGGCCACGAACCTCCCGATTTTCACCCGATGCCCAGGGACCCCCTTCGGGCCGTCCCAGACAGGGAGTGCCAATTGAGTAAATTATGCCCCCGTCATGCGTCAATTCAGGTAACGAATATGTCACAGAGGGTGAGCCGAAAGGAGGAGGTCGGAGGCGGTCGCGGGCCCTCCCCGCCCGGGCGCGCGGAACGCGGAGGAGAATCCGCAGACTCCGGCTGTCCCCCCGACGTATGTCCGACAGACTGACGATGCCGGCTTGGCGAATCGGCTCCGCTTACGGCCGCATCATCGCCTGCCGTTGAACCACTTGAGCGCAGACGCCTCGTCTCGAAAGCTCTGAACGTTGACGCCGTGCTGGCGCCCTATCAATTCGATGTACTGATGGGAGATGCCCAGCTCCTCGGAATCTCCCAGCAGTGCGATCTTGTGTGACGGATCGGTGGCGAGTCTCCTGAAGTACGCGAGAAATCCGGACCTCTCGACCGTGAAAACCGGGTTCGAGGACTGCACGCAGATCAGCACGCACGACCGCTGATGCCTCATCGCGGCGCCGGCAACGATCTGCAAAAATTCCCGCGTCTCCTCCATCGTCTCGCGATTGAAGAGTTCGGCCTTCAAATACCCCGGCTCGACGGTGACTTTGTACAACATGGTAACAGGGCGCCGGTTTTTACAGGGCGCTACGCCTCCTCCGCACTCGGGTACTCGGGGAAATCGATGCCATGGTTCGCAAACTAACCGAGCAAGAAAATATTACTTCGTAGCAAAAGAAAATGAAGAATTGTGACAACGCAAATGGCCTCTAAGGATCAGATTCTCCCGGCGTGTAAGGTATTTCCTGTTAGGTCCTTCCCTCGATTTTCTTGCATCGTAGGAGTCTTGATTTGCCGCTCACTTAAAAAGAGTAGCGAGGCAGCTACGTATGGTCGCTCGCTCACCACAAAAAATTAACGGTTGCGCTATGGCAGACAGAATTCTAATTCGCTATGATAAAACTCTGCTTGTAAAGCACCTCCCCTCCCTCCCGGTGCGGATGCGGGCAGGCGGCCCCGGCGCTCGCCGGGGTTTTTTTTTCGAGATGCGAACCATCTTCCCCTCTCACATCACCCCGGAGGAAGCGACCGTCTTGTCGATCATGCCGCCGAGCTCGGCCTTGAGCGCTTGCGCTTCCTGCTCGAGTAATGCATAGGCCGCTTGCACTTTTTCCAGATTCTTCACCAAATCGAGTTCCTCGAGTTTTCCCGCAGCTTCCTGCGCGGCAGTAGCGGAAAGGCTGCGGAACATCCCGCGCAGGGTATGGATGTCGTAGGCAAAACGTCCGGCGTTTCCGGTTTTCATCGCTTCGCGGGCGCTCGCCATGAGCGGCTCGCATTGCTGCAGGAACAGATTGGTAATCTCGCCGAGCAACTGCATGTCGCCGTCGACTCGCTCGAGCAACGTCGTCCGGTCGAGCACGATCTTCTCGGCTTGCGCACGCTTTGACCGCCCGCCGGCAAGATGCAGCCGCTCGATGGCTTCGAGCAGCGTCGCCGGCTGGATTGGCTTGATCAAATAGCCGTCCATGCCCGCCTTCAGGCAGCGTTCGCGATCACCCACCATCGCATGCGCGGTCAATGCGACGATGGGAGTATATCCCCCGGTGATTTTTTCCCGGTTTCGAATTGCCGTGGTGGTTTCGATCCCATCCATTCTGGGCATCTGCACGTCCATGAGGACAAGATCGAAACGCTTGCGTTCGAGCGTTTTCAGCGCCGCAGCCCCGTTGTCCTCTGCGACGACCGTATAGCCCTCTTTCTCAAGCACGTGCTGGGCAAGTCTGCGGTTTACCGGATTGTCCTCGACCAGCAAAATTTGCAGTGCCGGCTTGATTCTTTGCGGGCGCCCCGGCGCTGCCCGCCGAGCTCCGCTGCGAGTCGGGCTGCCGGACCCGGAGCGGACCGCATCGAGAAGCTCCGACTGCTTGACCGGCTTGGTAAGGCAGGACAACACCTCGCCATCGAGACGCTCTCCTTTTTCCTCGCGCCGCAGGGCCGAACCGAGCACGATCACGGACTGGACACCGAGGCGCGGGCTCTTCCGTATCTGCGCGGCGAGTTCATAGCTATCCACACCCGGCAGCGTGTCATCGAGCAGGACCAGTCGGAACGGCGCCTTTGCCCGTTTCGCCTGGTCCAGGGTTTCCGTCACGGATTTGCAGTTCTCGGCTTCGTGCGCCTCGATGTTCCATCGTTTCAGCGTGTCCACGAGGATGCGGCGGCTGACGGCATGGTCTTCGACCACCAGAGCCCGCAGCCCCTTGAAATCGATCGCCCCCTGTTCGCCTTGCGCCACTGTCTGCAGGCCGAAACGTACCGTGAAGTGAAAAGTGCTTCCCTTGCCCGACTTGCTTTCGACCCAGATCTTGCCGTTCATCATTTCCACCAGACGCTCCGAGACCGACAGTCCCAGCCCCGTGCCCCCGTAGATACGCGTCGTCGAAGTATCGCCTTGCAGGAACGGCGCGAAGATGGCGCTCTGCTTTTCCTCGTCGATTCCGATTCCCGTGTCGCTCACCGTGAAATAACAGTTCACTTCGCCGCCACCGATCGATTGCGGTTGAACGCGCATCACCACTTCGCCACGCTCGGTGAACTTGATTGCATTGCCCACCAGATTGAGCACGATCTGGCCCAACCTGACCGGGTCGCCGAGCAGCGCATCGGGAGTGTCGGGCTGGATTTCATAGGCGAGCTCCAGGCCCTTTCGGTGGGCCTCGAGCGCGAGCGTTTTCATGGTGTCGCCCAGGCTCTCGCGCAGCGAGAACGGGATGGTCTCGACCTCCAGTCTCCCGGCTTCGATCTTAGAGAAATCTAGAATGTCGTTGATGACGGTCAAGAGGGAGCCGCCCGAGGCCTTTACGAGTTCGAGGTACTCGCGCTGCTCCGGCGTCAGAGTCGTCTGCAAGGCGAGACCGGTCATTCCGATGATGGCATTCATCGGAGTCCGGATCTCATGACTCATGTTGGCCAGAAACTCAGACTTTGCCAGATTCGCTGTCTCGGCCGCCCGCTTCGCCTTGTGCAGATCTTCTTCGGCCTGCTTGCGCATCTCGATTTCTTTCCGCAGGAGGTCGTTCGCCGCGATTAGACTCGCGGTACGCTCCCGTATTTTGGTTTCAAGGCTCTCGTTGACCTTGGACAATTCCCGTTCCGCGATTTTGCGCTGGTTGACCTGCGTCGCGAGCTCCGCGCTCTTGCTGTACAAGTCCACAAACACTGCCACCTTCGACTTCAGGATGTCGATGTTCACCGGCTTCAAAATGTAATCTACAGCGCCGATTTCATATCCTCTGAAAACCGATTGCGCGTCTTCGAGAGCGGCGGTGAGGAAAATGATGGGGGTGTGCCGGGAACGCTTGAGCTTCCGGATCAATGTGGCGGTTTCGAAGCCGTCCATTTCGGGCATCCGGATGTCGAGCAGAATGAGTGCGAAGTCGGTTCTTAGAATCTGTCTCAGGGCCTCCTTCCCCGACCCGACCGCCAGCACGTTCCGGTCGGGCCCGGAAAGGAGCTGCTGCATCGCAATCAAGCCATGCCGCTCGTCATCGACCACAAGAATGTTAGCTTGCGATGAGTCGGACACTGCTGTCTCCGGTCACTTGGCCAGTCCGACCCGCAACAGCGACAACAGCTGTTCGATATTGACGGGCTTGGAGATGTAGTCGGAAGCGCCGGCCTCGATACATTTCTCGCGATCCCCCTTCATCGCCTTCGCAGTCACGGCAATGATCGGAAGAGTCTTGAATTCCTGCAGGCCGCGAATGATTCGTATCGTATCGTATCCGTCGAGCTCGGGCATCATGATGTCCATGAGGACCACCTCGATGTCGGGGTTGTTTTTCAGCGTTTCGAGCCCGTCTTTGCCGTTCTCCGCGTTGAGCACCGTTATCCCGTACTGCTCCAAGGCTCCGGTCAAAGCGAAGATATTTCTTATGTCGTCGTCGACAATCAGCACTTTTCTGCCGGCCAGCTCCGGGGCGGTCCTGTGGATGGAATCCAGCAGCTGGTCACGCTGGTTCGTCGGCAGGTCGCTGACCGTCTGATGCAGGAACAGCGTCGTCTCCTCCAAAACGGCTTCGAGGGTTCGCGCGCTTTTCAGCACGGCGACCTCCGCCAGCTTTCTGAGGTCGTTCCGCTCGCTGCCGCTAAGGGCGTCCGCTTCATACATCACGATTGGCAATTCCGACGTCGTTTCGGATTGAACGATCTTCTTGATGAAGTCTATCGCGCTCATATCGCGAAGCGTGGGACCGAGCACCATGCAATCGAACTGATTTTTTCCCAGGGCGTCGAGGGCCTGCTTGCCCGCGCGCGCATCCGTGATCTGCACGTCCTCCCCGCGCAGGGCTTCGGTGATGCTCGCCCGCTCGGCATCGTTTCCATCGACGACGAGCAGCGTTCTGATCTCGTGCTCGATCATCCTGCGCGTCTTGGCGAGGGCTTCCTGGAGCGCTTCCTTCACCGCGGGCTTGCGCACCGCCCCCAGGGCTCCCATGTGAAGGCATTTGTGCATCTGCTCCGCTACGGAAATAACGCTCACCGGGATGTGCCGCGTTTTCGGATCGTGTTTCAGGAGATCCAGGACCGCCCACCCGTCCATGTCCGGGAGCTTCAAATCCAGCGTGAGCGCGTCAGGCTCAAGTTCCTTGACCAGAACGAGCGCCGTGTTGCCGTCCAGCGCGACTACGCCTTTGAACCCGCTTTCGCGCGCGACATCGAGCAAAGTCGCTGCGAACTTCGCGTCGTCTTCGACGATCAGCACGACGCGGTCGCCGGGCTGGATGTTGTCGCGGTCGTCGCTCGCTTGAGGTTCCGGGCGCACCGCACGCCCCTTCATCGCCGGACCCAGGCTCGGTCGCTTGGCGTAAGCTGGACCGAGCTTGGGCTCTTCGGCGGGTGTTTCCTCGGCCGCTGTCTTCGGCGTTGTCGCCGCCGGACCGGGCTTGGGCTCCTCGGCAGGTGTTTTCGGTGTTCTCGCCTCGACCTCCGCCGGATCGTGGATAAACGGGAGGTAAAGCGTGAACGTGCTGCCTTTGCCCGGATCGCTTTCGACCCGGATTTCCCCGCCAAGCAGGCGAGTGAGCTCGCGGCTGATGGAGAGTCCCAGTCCGGTGCCGCCGTATTTGCGGCTGGTGGTTCCGTCAGCCTGCTGGAAGGCTTCGAAAATAACCTTCCTCTTGTTTTCGGGAATTCCGATCCCGGTGTCCGAGACGGAGAACGCCACCACTTTTTCCGCCGCATCCAGTTGCGGGTGTCCGGCCGTCCAGCCGCCTTTCGCGAGGGAAATCCGCAGAGACACCTTGCCCTTTTCGGTAAACTTGAACGCATTCGAGAGCAGATTCTTCAGGATCTGCTGGAGCCGCTTTTCGTCGGTGTGAATCACGGCAGGCAATCCGGGAGCCGCGGCCACCGTGAACCCCAAGCCTTTGTCCTGGGCGACCTGGCGGAAGGTCCGCTCGACGTAGTCCTGCAGCCCGGAGAAGCGCTCGGGCGCAATGTCGAGCGTGACGGTACCCGATTCGATCTTCGCCAGATCGAGAATATCGTTGATGAGGGAAAGGAGATCCGTGCCTGCGGCATAGATGGTCTGCGCGTAATCGATCTGCTTAGGCATGAGGTTGTTGCCTGCGTTGTCCGCGAGCAGCTTCGCCAGGATCAGTAGGCTGTTCAACGGCGTACGCAGCTCGTGCGACATGTTGGCCAGAAACTCGGACTTGTAGCGAGAGGAGAGAGCGAGCTGCTCGGCCTTTTCCTCGAGCGCGGCTTTTGCCTGCTCGACTTCCCGATTCTTGTATTCGACCTGCCTCATTTGCTCCGAAAGAAGCTTGGCCTTCTCTTGAAGTTGCTCGTTGGTGCGCTGCAGCTCCTCCTGCTGATTCTTGAGCAGTCTCTCGGAGTTCTGCAGATTCTGCGCCTGCTGCTCCAGACGGTCGTTGGTCTCCTTGAGTTCCTCCTGTTGGCTTTGCAGCTCCTTGGTGAGCGATTGCGACTGCTCGAGCAGGAATCCAGTGCGCATGTTGGCCTCGATGGTGTTGAATACGACGCCGATACTTTCGGTCAGCTGATCGAGAAACGACAGGTGCGTTTCGCTGAACTTCTTGAGCGAGGCAAGCTCGACGACCGCCTTGATTTCGCCTTCAAACAGCACCGGCAGGATGATGATGTTCAACGGCGCGGCGGAACCGAGAATCGAGCTGACGCGGATGTAGTCGTCGGGGACGTCCTCGAGGAGAATGCGCTTCTTCTCGTAGGCGCACTGCCCGACCAGGCCCTCGCCGATCCGCAGGGTTTTCGAGAGATGCTTGTTGGGCTTGGATGCGTAGCTGGCGAGGAGTTCGAGACTGGGCTCGTCGCCGTGTTTCACCTGGGTGTAGAAGACGCCTTGCTGAGCGTTCACGAGCGGCGTCAGCTCCGAGAGCACCAGTTTCGATACCGTCACCAAGTCGGTGTGGCCTTGCAGCATCTGCGTGAATTTTGCGAGATTGGTCTTGAGCCAGTCCTGCTCGTTGTTCTTGAGGGTCGTGTTCTTGAGATTGCGGATCATCTCGTTGATGTTGTCCTTCAGGACCGCCACTTCCCCCATCGCTTCCACCGTGATCGATCGCGTGAAATCGCCTTTCGTCACCGCGGTCGCAACCTCCGCGATGGATCGCACCTGGGTCGTGAGGTTCGCCGCCAACTGATTCACGTTGTCAGTGAGATCCCGCCACAGTCCGGCGGCACCCGGCACCCGCGCCTGGCCCCCGAGCTTGCCGTCGGTGCCCACCTCGCGCGCCACATTGGTCACCTGGTCGGCGAATGTCGCCAGCGTGTCGATCATGCCGTTGATGGTGTCGGCCAGCGCCGCGATTTCGCCCTTCGCCTCGAAGGCCACTTTCCGCTTCAGGTCGCCCTTTGCCACAGCGGTCACCACCTGTGCTATGCCGCGCACCTGGTTGGTGAGGTTTGCCGCCATCGAGTTCACGTTGTCGGTGAGGTCCTTCCAGGTCCCGGCCGCTCCGGGCACCTGCGCCTGGCCCCCGAGCTTGCCGTCGGTGCCCACCTCGCGCGCCACCCGCGATACTTCCGAAGCGAACCCATTGAGTTCATCCACCATCGTGTTGATCGTGCTCTTCAGCTCCAGGATCTCGCCCTTCACGTCCACCGTGATCTTCTTCGAGAGGTCGCCCTTGGCAACCGCAGTCGTCACCTCCGCGATGTTGCGCACCTGGCCCGTGAGGTTCGCCGCCATGGCGTTCACGTTGTCGGTGAGGCCTTTCCAGGTCCCGGCCGCTCCCGGCACCTGGGCCTGGCCCCCGAGCTTGCCGTCGCTGCCCACCTCGCGCGCCACCCGCGATACTTCCGAAGCAAACCCATTGAGTTCATCCACCATCGTGTTGATCGTGCTCTTCAGCTCTAGGATCTCGCCCTTCACGTTCACCGTGATCTTCTTCGAGAGGTCGCCCTTGGCAACCGCGGTCGTCACCTCCGCGATGTTGCGCACCTGACCCGTGAGGTTCGCCGCCATGGCGTTCACATTGTCGGTGAGGTCCTTCCAGGTCCCGGCCACTCCGGGCACCTGCGCCTGGCCCCCGAGATTGCCGTCGGTGCCCACCTCGCGCGCCACGCGCAAGACCTCCGAGGCGAACCCGTTCAAGGTATCCACCATCGTGTTGATCGTGCTCTTCAGCTCCAGGATCTCGCCCTTCACGTCCACCGTGATCTTCTTCGAGAGGTCGCCCTTGGCGACCGCGGTCGTCACCTCCG
>WNFX01005498.1_pt1 | contig 12204 bp, 8 predicted proteins | sample 5400111 | NCBI WGS metagenome assembly WNFX01 (sample SAMN13153363, study PRJNA577476) | soil metagenome | isolation source: 40 cm soil or saprolite under grassland replicate 1 | place: USA:California | collected 2016-06-15
CAGCAGAAACGCGCGCTGATTTAGGCAGAACGTCATCGCGGCGGCGAAGATGTCGTTTGGCGAAACGTTCGAGTCGAGTTTGCCAGGGTCGCCGGGCTGCGCGCGCGTCGCGTCGGGAATGCACAGAATGTTAAACAGATCGACTTTGTCGAGCGCGAAGATGCCGGTGAACGAGGCCGGGTCGCCGATGAGTTCCGCGCTCTTTGGCAAGACGGTACCATCCTCGCCTTCGACAGCGCCCTTTTGCGCGAGCGTGGCCCGGCCAACGCCCAGAACGTAATGCGCCACGTTTGCCGTTGCGCCGGTCGAAAGCTTCAAGATCGCGGCGACGTCGTCGGCTGCGCCAGCGGTGAAGGTGATCTTCGCGTCGCGCGCGCCGAGTTCATCCGCAAAAAACGCGAGCACGCGGATGCCTTTGCCGCTGCTGCTCGGTACACAGTGGATTGCAGCGCCAGGGAGCGCGTTTTGCAGCTCGATGTTCGCCTTCCGCTCGAGCAGCCGGCAGACGCCAAGGACCGAGCCCGGAATCGGCTCGCCGATGTTGATGAACGGAATCGGCAAATTCGCGATTTTCCCCGCAGATAAATCGCTGGTGATCTTGAGCGAGAAATTCTTGTCGTTCTTAATCTGCGTGAGATCAATGTCGCCGCCGACGGTCCCCGTCTCGACAGGCGGATCAGCCGCGGGATCGGCCGTTACCTTCACCATCTGCGAGCCGTTGTCGATGTCGTTGAGTACGGCTTCGGCAAAATTGCTCTTGCTCTTGTCGAGTGTGAGGTTTGAAAACGTCTCGATCGCCCCGGTGTCCAGATCGGTGATGGTGAGATTGAACGCCTTCGGATCGCCAGTCGCAACAGACTGGTCGATCCCGTCGTAATCGACGTCAACAATCACGTTGTTGGCCCACGCTCCTTTGCTCAGCGCAGTGATTATCAGCGCCGCTTTCGCTCCGGCGCCGACGCTGTCCTCCAGCGTGATGCTCGCGGCGGCAGCTTTGATATCCGGCGCCGCGATCGCCGGATCCGAAGATTTCGGCACGCGCACGACGTAGGCATCGGTTCCGCCGTTTTGAAAGAACTGCTGCACCGCGTAGCTCAACTCGCTATCTAGCGCGAGACCGCCAAAAGCGCGCTCGAAATCGGCGAAGCTGAATATGCGCTTCGCCCGGTTATCGAGTCCGCGCGCGGTGTAGCCGACAAAGGCAGTGATCGAGGTGGCAACGCCGGTGATAGTGTGAACTGCACTCGGAATTTCCTCAATATAAACTCCGGGATAGGTCAGTGTGGCAGGCATGATTGTCCTTTCTTGTTAGATGGGTTTACGGGGCTGTGGCTGTTGCTGAAGCGTCGCCAAATAATGTGGGGAGACGTGGTAAAATACGCGGCCATCGGCAAATCGCTTTTGTTCGAGAAAACCTTGTTCGACGAGTTGCCCGACGGTCTCTGCAATTTTCGGTGCCCATTTTTGGACGCAGGCATCGAGCACCCACCAATGAAGGATGCCGTCGATCGTGTCTTCCGCATCCGGATGCCTGGCCAGATATTCGAGAATTTCTGGGGCCGGAGATGGAAGTGAAGACTCGATAAGCACACATTGGGGGACGTCAGTCGTCCCTCTGTAGCAACCGATGTACCTTTTAGTTTCCGCTGTGTGGGGCCAACACCAATTGCGCGCCTCCGGCGCTCCCAAGAGTTTCAACTTCTCCTCTGAAAATACGCTTGTCCGAGAAGGTCTCTGTCCTCGCCGATCGCGCATTCGGCATTGAATTCGAGAGCGCCAGTGAGGACAATTTTATCCTACCATCTTGGCGAATATTCGCTGCCGATTTCGCGGTAACCCCCGTGCGCTCAGGCGAGGACAATTTTGTCCACGCTCCGACACTCCTTTGGCATACGGAATAGTTGTCCTTACTCGAGAACGTAGCCGGTGCCGCTATCTTGCGCGCTCGCGGCTCAATCGCGTCTTGCGCCGGTGAGCAGGCCGTGCTTGCGCAAAAGCTCCCAGAACGCCCGGCGGTTTTTCTTCACCGCAGATGCGGCGCGAGTAATGTTCCCGTCGTGCGCGCGCAAAACTGTCGCAAGATAGTCGTGCTCGAATCGCTGGACCGCATGGGACTTCATCGCTCGGAACGACTGATCTTCCGCAGCAGGTCCTTCTTCGGGCAGGTCTAGATCCGAAGCCTCGATCGAGTCGCGATCGCAGAGTACGATGGCCCGCGTCAGCACGTTTTGGAGTTCGCGCACATTACCCGGCCACGAATGAGTAAGCAGCCGGCTAAGCGCGGCGAGCGAGAGGTTTTTCGTTCGCGCCTCGGAGAGCGCCGCATGCTTTTCGAGGAAATCGTGGGCGAGCAAGAGGATATCGCCGGGGCGTTCCCGCAATGCTGGAAGGGTGAGCGCCAGTACGTTCAGCCGATAGAATAAATCCTCGCGGAATTTTCCTTCGCGCACGATGTGACTAAGATCCGCGTTCGTTGCGGCGACGACCCGGATGTTTGCATGAAGAATCTGCTGCGATCCGACGGATCGGTATTCTCCGTCCTGCAGGAAACGGAGCAGCTTTACCTGGGCTTGGGGCGTCAGGGAGTCGATCTCATCCAAAAACAGCGTGCCGCCTTCGGCCTCGCGGATCAGCCCCGCTTGGTCCGACGCGGCGCCCGTGAACGCGCCGCGCTTGTGACCGAATATCTCGCTTTCCACCAGGTTCTCTGGAAGCGCGCCACAATTAACCGGAACAAACGGTCTGCCCGCCCGCAGACTCAGATAATGAATCGCGCGGGCGAAGATTTCCTTGCCGGTGCCGGACTCGCCAGCGATCAGCACCGTCGCATCGCACCTCGCGAATCGTGGTACGCACCGAACTTTGTCAAGAAACGCAGGGCTTTCGCCGATGATATGTTTGAGCCCGATATCCTCCTTGAGTTTTTGCACGAGCGCATCGCTGCAGCGCGCGACTCCCGACAGGCGCATCAGCCGCGCTAACAATTCGGACCGCCGCAACGGAGGCAATAGGAAATCCGACGCGCCCATCTCGAGCACTTGGAGAAAATCGAACGTATCCGGATGCGTCGAAGTCACCAGAACTGGGCGATGTGGAAAAGGATGCTGAAGCGACGCAAAAAAAAGTTCTAGGTTCGTTGCTTGAAACGCACCGACGGTAGCCACGACCACATCGGCATTGCCAAAGCTTGCTGCCTTCGGCTTGAGGCCGGATTGGTCGCGATACTCGAATCGCGAGAACGTGAACCCCTTCGCCTCCGCAAGCAATTTCTCGAGCGAGTCCGCCAGAACAGTCGTCTCCGGTCCGCAGACGATCGCGACTTGAATCACGGAAGTCGCATCCGTCAGATTTCGGAGCTGCGCAGTAGTCATGAGCGACGCTGTCGGGAAATTGTTGACTGCAATCCAGTTCCGCGCGGAACCGAGAACCGTTACTGCTGCGAGACTTCTTCCAATAAGCGACTCACATCGGCTGGCTCGGGGTTCCAGTTGGACTTGGAGATCGCGTTAAGCGGCGGTTCCAGCGAAGGTTCAGCGCCCTCGGGCTTCTCAGCTCGGCCGAAAATGCGTTGAAACGTCGGGTGACGTAATCAAAGGACTTTTTGTGGCGATCGAAGAAACTAGTCAAGATAAATTTTTGTCATACCGAGGGTTCTGTTCGCTCGTCTCCTTGCAAGGAGTGGACGAACGAACGGTCGCCCTTTGAAATAGTATAATCTCGGGGAGAGAATAAGTTCGCGCGTGTGACGATCTCGTTTCGTGGCGGATTCTTTGGCGGATTGGCGCTCGCGGTTTGCCTTGGGCTGTATCTGCTCTGGCTTTGGCAACCTGGGCATCAGGTCCGGTTGCACACCGAAAATTTCTTCCATGCGATCGAACGCAGAGACTGGGAAGCTGTGGCCGATTTTATCGGAAACGACTATCAGGATCAGTGGGGCGACGATCGCGCGCGAGTTCTTGAACGTATGCGGGAAGGTTTTCGTTGGGTGCGCGGATCCAGGATCGTTGCACCAAACCCTGCCGTGCAGATTGAAACGCGGCGCGCGATCTGGATCGGCAAAATCACGCTCTATAGCAGCGACGACGGCGTTATGGAAGTTCTCGATGAACGCCTCAATAAACTGCCGACGCCTTTCGAGCTGGAGTGGCATCGTTTCTCAGGAAAGCCATGGGATTGGAAGCTAGTCCGAGGGAGCAATTCGACGTTTCAGATTCCGGCCGAGATTTATTAAGTGCAGCATCTGTCACCGCTCCGGAGCAATCGTGATCGCGAAAGCTATGCGAGGACGCGGGCGCACTCCAAAGCTCTCGCGAAAAGGAACACCGTCTATGCTGATTTCGAACGAAGTTCTGTCGAGTGCGATGCGTATTCGCATCGCTTTCACTTGCTCAGCGCGTTGCGCAACTGCGTCTTGGCAGAATCGACCTCACGTTGCGCTTGCGCTTATCTACACATTTTCAAGACCGCGGAGGGTCCAGAGGTCGTCCGCGAGGTTGTCGTTCGAGATGTAATCGTACGGCATTGTGAAATAACCCTTCATGCCCCAGTCCGTGCCCCAAGAGTTACGGACGAGCACACGCTTGGCTGACTCGTCGTAACCCACGGCCATCACTGCGTGGCCGCCGAGTTGTTTTTCGCTGGGCTTCGGGAGGTTCAACTTGCCTGTCCTGGCAACTTCTTCGGACTCGAATGCCTCATAAACCGAGAAACCAAAAACGAACGGGTAACCTTCGGCGAGGCATTGGCGCATCTGCTGCAGACTGATGATCCGATGATAAGAGATAACCTGATGATCGGACGCCTGCTTGTAGCACGCGGGCGACGGTTTCTGGGTGAACTTCGCAATCTTGTAAGGCCATTTCCTTTCACTGCACACGCCGAGCTTGACGAGCGATTTGACGCCGTCGCGGATCATCGCGCCCGCGTCGTCGTTGATGGTGCCTTCCATCGCGCGTTCGTTGTAGTAAATGAACAGCCGACTCAGGTTGGTGACCGTGTGACCCGCTTTCTTTTCGAGGAATTCCAGGTTGCCGACCAATGCGTTGGCCGTGCAACTTCCGAGTTGCCCCTGGTCTTCCACGCGCGAACAGCCTGCGCGCAAATCCACCTTTGGCGGCAGTTTCTTCGGCGGCGCGGCGATGGCGGTGAAGAGTTTGTCGCGATAATCCGGCCGGTCGGGCACCCACCCGTACCAGGCATTCACTTTTCGTGTTGGCATACTATTTTCCTTTCTTGTTGATTGGTGTTGAATGGTTGTTGTGAACGTTCTTTTGATTCACGCCCCTGGACCTGTTTGCTGCGAGACTTCTTCCAATAAGCGACTCACATCGGCTGGCTCGGGGTTCCAGCTGGACTTGAGATCGCGTTAAGCGGCAGTCCAGCGCCCTCGGGCTTCTCAGCTCGGCCGAAGATGCGTTGAAGCGTCGGGTGACGTAATCAAGGGATTTTTTTATGACTATCCAGCAGACTCGTCAAGATAAATTTTTGTCATACCGAGGGTTCTGTTCGCTCGTTTCCTTTCAGGGCGTGGACGAAGGGACGGTCGCCTTTTGAATTGGTGTAATTTGTGGGAGAGAATAAAGTCGCGCCCGTGACGATTTCGTTTCGCGGAGGATTCTGTGGCGGATTAGCTCTGGCGCTTCGTATTGGAGTCTATCTCATCTGGCTCTGGCGACCTGAGCGTCAAGCCAGCGACACCCCGAAAATTTTTTCGCGCGATCGAACACAGAAACTGGGATGCTGTAGCCGATTTCATCGGCACCGATTATCAGGATCAGTGGGGCGACGATCGGGCGCGGGTCCTCGAACGCATGCGAGAAGGTTTTCGATGGGTGCGCGGATCCAGGATCATCCCATCCGATGTGAGCGTGAAGACCGAAGGTCGACGCGCGGTCTGGAGCGGCAAAGTCGTGGTCTATAGCACCGATGATGGTGTGATGGAATTGCTGGACCAACGGGTCAACAAATTACCCACACCTTTCGAGCTGGAGTGGCATCGCCTCTCAAGGAAGCCGTGGGATTGGAAGCTCGTGCGAGTGAGCAATTCAGGATTTGAGATTCCAGCCGATGTGTATTGACGGTGCGGTCGTTCCGGACTGAGTATGGGGCTCGGGCTCGGACTAAATCATTGACGCTTCGACGCTCGCCCGCCTCCGCAAAGCCAGGGCGCGGCAAGCCGAGCGCCGCTAAGCTTATTTGGCAAGTCGCTGACGCAACTGCGCCTTGGCAGCATCCACCTCACGTTGCGTTTGCTGGCAAAGCAGAATCGCCCGGAGCGTATCGCCTTGATAATAGCGAGCGACAAACTTTTTCTTTGCGTATGCGCCCTGAAGGTCAACACGCGTCGGCAGCACACTGAAATCGCCGACAAAATCCATCCGCAAATCGAACATCTCTGTCCAAAAGTAGGGGACTTGCTCGTAGCGGATGCGCTTCTTGCCTGTCATGTTCGCGCCTGCGACGAGGCCCTGTTCACGTGCGTTTTCCCAGTGCGTCTGACGCCGCACGCCCCCCATTATCCGATCTGGATAAAACGCAAGGTCGCCTACGGCATAAATTCCTTTCTCTTCTGTCTCGAGATATTCGGTAACTGGTGACCCGTGCGGGCCGGCTAACGGCGTGTTGCGGACAAGATCGAGATTCGGTTCTGCGCCGCAGGCGACTACAGCGAGGCCAACCGGAAACCGGTTTCCGCTTTTTGTTTGAATGTTGCGCAGGACGGTTTTGCCCTCAAAGCCGTTGAGACTTTCGCCCAATGACAGAACCACGCCGTGTTTTACAAAATAATCGGTGAGCCACGTCCCGGTGTCAGGATCCAGATAGCGGTTCAACAGATACGGATCGCGATGCATCAGACCGATCTTCAGTTTCATCATTCGCAGACTTGCTGCCGCCTCGCATGCAAGTAATCCGCCTCCGACGACCATGATTCCTCGCTCCACGCTGGCCATCTCCTTTAGAGCGAGCGTGTCGCGGATAGTGCGCAGGTAAATCACGTTGCCGAGGTTGACGCCAGCTACCGACGGCCGACCCGGGCGGCTACCCATCGCCAGACACGCTTTGTTGAATTCGATGGTTTCCCCATTGGCAAACACGGCCAGACGCCGCTCGATATTGAATTGTGTTACCACTGTGCCAAAGCGGGTCTCGATCTTATGGGTTTCGAACCACCGCTCGTCCGGCTCCTGCAGTTTTTTGAGATTAGGATCCTTTTCGCGCAAAAAACTCTTTGAGAGTATCCAGCGTTTGTAAGGGGGAAAAACCTCAGCGCCAACCAGCGTCACCGAGCCACGCTTGTCGTATTTGCGAATTCCTTCGCAAGCGCTCGCTCCAGCAATGCCGGCACCAATAATGAGATAATCACGCCGAATCATATCGGGAACTCGCACGATAATTTCAGCACTGGCGCGGCGACAAGCTAAATCGTTGGCCTCCGATATTGTTGTTGCGTCGCCGAGCTTTCCTTCGGCAGACTGGCGGCGCCATGAATGAATCCGTTATTCAATTCAGAGATACGACAGCGAATCCGGCCCCGCTTGGGCTGCTTGGTTTCGGCATGACAACTGTACTGCTGAATCTCCACAACGCTGGGTTCTACGAACTTAACAGCATGATTCTGGCGATGGGATTTTGCTACGGTGGCGCCGCGCAAATCGTCGCGGGTATCATGGAATGGAGAAAAGGCAATACATTCGCGACGACGGCGTTTCTTTCTTACGGCTTGTTCTGGTTCTCCCTGGTGACGCTGATTATCCTGGCAAAGTTAGGATGGGCCGCGCCTTCCAATGACACTGCAATGGCTGCCTATCTGGCGATGTGGGGATTGTTCACCTCAGTCATGTTCATTGGCACGATGCGGTTGCACGTCGCGGGGCAGGTCGTTTTCGGTTCGCTCACCATTCTCTTTTTTCTGCTCGCCATTGGTTATTTCATTAACGCGGGACCAGATTTTAAGCATTTTACCGGCTACGAGGGAGTTTTCTGCGGGTTTTCCGCGATCTACGCCGGGCTTGCGCAAGTGATCAACGAAGTTTTTGGCAAAATCATCCTGCCCTTGGGGCCGGTGGAGAAGTGATTTCCACCACGAAGCACACGAAGACCACGAAGATGGAGTTTGATGAACTGTCGCGGAGTGTGATTGGGTGCGCGATTGAGGTGCATCGTACCCTTGGCCCGGCTTGCTCGAGTCGACTTATCGCCAGTGTCTCGCGTGTGAGCTGTCGCACACGCAGATCTCGTTCCAAATGGAAGTGCCGCTACCCGTGCGCTACAAAGATGTTCTGCTGGATTGCGGCTATCGAATCGATCTACTTGTCAGCACCGATCCCATCGTGGAGATCAAGTCCGTTGAAATGCTCCAACCAATTCACCAGGCGTAGATCCTCACATACATGCGCCTAGCAAAGATTCCAATTGGCCTGCTAATAAACTTTAACGTTCTGAAGCTACAGAACGGCATTAAGCGGTTTATCCTATGAAATTCTTCGTGCTCCTTCGTGTCCTTCGTGGTGTTTAGGGCTTCTCTTTGAGCAAACTGGCCGCGAGTTTCAGGGCCGATTCGTTTTTCCCGCCGAGCATCCGCGCGATCTCTTCCTGGCGTGCCTTCCCAGTGACCTCATGCAGATTGGAAAACGTGCGGCCGCGCGCCACATCCTTGGTTACGACGAAGTGCGACGATGCAGCGGCGGCAACTTGTGGCAAGTGCGTGATGCAAATCACCTGATGATCGTGCCCTAATGTCCGCATCTTTGCGCCAACTGCGTGCGCGATCTCGCCGCCCACATTCGTGTCGATCTCGTCGAACACGAGCAGGGGAATCGCGTCGTGCGCGGCGAGCGCAGATTTGATCGCCAGCATCAACCGCGAGATTTCGCCGCTGGAAGCGATCGCGCGAAGCGGTTTCAGCGGTTCGCCTGGATTCGGTGAGAAAAGTAATTCCATCGAGTCGAATCCATTCGGGCGCGGCTCTTCCAGTCTGCTGAGTTTTGCTTCGAATTCCGATTGGCGGAACCCGAGATCACGCAGGTTGCGTCGGATATTCTCCGAAAGCTTCGGCGCAGCTTTTGAGCGCAGTTTATGCAACGCTTCGCCAGCGCGGTTCATTTCCGCCCGAACATTTTCGATCTCTTTCGCAAGACGCTCCAGCTCCATGTCTCGTCCTTCAATCTTGCGCATCCGTTGGGCAGCACGTTCGCCAAACGTGATCACGTCGGCAATCGAGCCGCCATATTTGCGCTTCAGCGTTTCGAAGACCGAAACGCGTTGCTCGAGCGCGGCGAGCTGTTCCGGGTCTAAATCAAGTCTTTCCGCGTAAGCTGAGAGCGCCCGTGCAATCTCGGAAAGCTCGACAACGCTCGCAGCGTGTGCGGACGAAAATTGCGCAATCGAACTATCGATCTTCTCCAATTCACGCAGCAGCCGCTGTATTTCGGCAAGCTGTGAGAGAACTGAACCGTCGGCCTCGGAAAGTTTGTTGGCGATCGCGCTGGCTAGCTCGATCAGGCGTTTGCTGTTACTCGCCAGTTTGTAGCGCGTTTCGATTTCTTGCTCTTCGCCTCCGACAAGATTCGCGGACTTGATTTCGGCAATCTGATGGCGAAGCAGATCGAGCTCCTGTTCGCGGGCCGTTTCCGCAGTGTTAAGCGCGGCATGTTCCGCCAGCAGCGTCTGCAATCGCCAGTAATGTTTTCGGTATTCGTCGAGCTGTTCTTCGGCTCGCGCAAACGAATCCAGCAAACTCAATTGTGTTTCCGGTGACAGCAACGATTGGTGATCGTGCGGCCCGTGAAGATCGACAAGTTCATCCCCCAGATTTTTCAGGACCGACAACGTGGTTGGCGAACCATTGATGAACTGCCGATTCGTTCCAGTAGAGGAGAGAGTTCTCTTCAGGATGAGATCGCTGTCGGACGGTTCGACACCCGATTCGACAAGCTGGGGGTTTAATTTTTGCAAACCTTCGCCGCTGAAAATTGCCTCAACGGTGCAAAGATCAGCGCCGGTACGGATCAAAGACTTGTCCGCACGTTCGCCCAGCAAAAGTTGCAGCGCACCGATGATGATCGATTTGCCCGCGCCCGTTTCGCCAGTGACAGCGATGAATCCCGGCCCAATCGGCCACTCCAGCTCTTCCACAAGCGCGAGATTTTTGATTCGTAGCAGAGTGAGAACGACGGCCATTCGGAAGTTGGTTTACTCGTTGAGATTTGAAAACCCAAGCTTCTGAGATTTCAAACCCTCAACAATCAACTTTCAACTCTTGAAACGGTACGGCCGTGCACCGAACCGGCTGCACAACGTTGAAATCTTGCATGTGCCATCCGCACGATTCCCGATTAAGCTCTTACCTAATGATTCCGCGCTCACTTTGCTCGATGAACTGGATGATTTCGGTGATCTCTTCGGTTTCCGGTAATTCTTTCCGCATCGCTTCGATCGCTTGGCGTCGGTTGTATTTCGAACGGTAAATCAGGCGAAATGCTTCTTTGATCAGCTTCACGCTCTCGGGTGGAAAATTTTTGCGTTCCAAGCCGACCAGGTTGATCCCGCGAATTTCGGCCGGATTGCCGTCGGCAATCATGAACGGTGGAACGTCCTGGACAATTTTTGAGCAACCGCCGGTGATCGCGAAGCGGCCGATCCGGCAAAATTGATGAACCGCGGTGAGCCCGCCCATCATGGCATGATCTCCGACGCGAACATGGCCGCCCAACGTGCCATTGTTGGAAAAAATGACGTGATCGCCCACGGTGCAATCGTGCCCGATATGACTGTAAGCGAGAAAATTTCCGCAATTGCCGATGCGCGTTTTGCCTTCGCTCGTAGTGCTGCGGTGAGCCGTTACAAATTCGCGAAACGTGTTTTCATCGCCGATTTCCAGATATGTCGGTTCGCCGCGATATTTTAAGTCCTGCGTCTGCTGGCCGATGGAGCAGTAGGCATAGAACCTGTTTTTCGCTCCGGCCTTCATCGGTCCGCAGAGCGTAACGTGATGTTGGAGCCAACAATTTGGTCCGAGCACAACGTCGGGTCCGATTACACAGTAGGGCCCGATGACTGTTCCCGCTCCGATTTCCGCTGCGGGATCAACAATGGCAGTCGCATGAATCTGCGCGTCGCTCATTGTTGCCAATCCCTCACCTCAATCCTCTCCCCTTAGTGCAAGGGGAGAAGCGGAAAGTTTTCTCTCCCTGTGATGACTCGCGCAGCTTAGGTATCCGGGACGCCTCGCCCTTCGTAAGGGAGAGGGGGAGAGTGAGGATTCGTTCCGCCTCATTTGTCCAAAAATGTGAACATTAGTTCGGCTTCGGAGACGATTGCGTCATTGACGACGCAATGACATTTCGCTTTTGCAAGTCGTTCGCCGCGCGATTTGGTGAGCTCGGCGTGGATGAAGATGGTGTCTCCGGGCAAGACTGGTTTCCGAAATTTCACTTCGTCCGCGCTCATGAAATACCCGATGCGGCTGGTCGTCTTGGCCAGTTTGAACAACAGAATGCTTGCAACTTGCGCCATCGCTTCCACCTGCATCACACCCGGCATCACCGGATGACCGGGGAAATGTCCTTGAAAGAACGGCTCGTTGATTGTGACCGTCTTAACGCCGACACATTTCGTTTCAGTTTCGAAACTGATAATGCGATCGACCATGAGAAATGGGAAACGGTGCGGTAAAATCTGCATCACCTGATCGGTATCGAGTCCTCCATCGCCGCTTGGCATCGTTCGCGGCGCAGCCACGGCACTTCTTCGGATCTGCTCGCGGGTGATTGAACGCGCCAGATCTGCATTGGCGGCGTGACCAGGTTTCACTGCCACCACATGACCGCGGATACGCCGCCCGACCAGAGCGAGGTCGCCGATGATATCGAGGATTTTGTGCCGGACGAATTCGTCACTGAATCGCAACGGCTCCTTGCTTAGCACCGCTTCTCCGCGCACGACGATCGCGTTTTCAAGGCTGCCGCCTTTGATGAGATTTTTGTCCATCAGCGGCTTAACATCTTCGTAATAAACAAATGTGCGGGCTGGAGCGATCTCGCGTTCGAAAACTGCGGGTGTGACTTCCACCGATAAGAACTGCGCAAACTGATTGTTTGGTCCGGCTTGTGTGCACGAAACGCGGAACTTTTCATCCGGCAACAAAACGAGCAGCGCGCCGGTCTTTGAGCCGACATGCATCGTTTCGCGCACGTGGAAAAAATC
>WNFX01011671.1_pt1 | contig 12203 bp, 13 predicted proteins | sample 5400111 | NCBI WGS metagenome assembly WNFX01 (sample SAMN13153363, study PRJNA577476) | soil metagenome | isolation source: 40 cm soil or saprolite under grassland replicate 1 | place: USA:California | collected 2016-06-15
GGAGATGTATGTATAATATGTGGTCTAATTTAAAGAAGACAGAATTACAACAGCTTGTTCATGACTGTTACGAACAAAAAGATATGAATATGAAGATTGAAATTTTATATAAAATAAATTCTATGCTGAATCACTCCATATGAAAAAGATACCATCATTATTAACAGATGATTATATAGACAATCTTTTGTATAAAATAGAACAGAATCTGCTGCTTCAATCAAATAACATGGTTTGAATATCTGTCTGCTAATCCTTGTAGGTCTCATTACATGATGTATCGTCAGTATGAGTTAGTGCTCATTTCTCGTGACAGGTAACTGACCTAACTTCCAAAAGATAACAGAATAATTATGACTAATCCCTAGTAACAAGGTCTGACGTAACGAACCAATTAGAGGAGATAGTAACAATCCATATTGGGTAACATTGATCTATAGATTTTCAAATCACATGCGTATACTGGCTGCAGATTTTGTAGATAAGAAGGGGAGATAAATGGCGAATGACTAACGAGTAGAGGATTTCCCCTTCTTATCTAACTTGCCATTATTATATAGGCAGCATTGAAAATAAATCTTTCAAATGCAGATAGACGATAAGAGGGGAAGGTGTAATGACTATGCAGAACATATTTGAGGATCATTCCGGTTGACTAGGTTTCCCTCATTTTGCAGAGATTGCAATAGATCTACTGGACACCACTGATTTTATAGTAACTGGCTGCAGCAATGGGTGCGGCAACGCGCTACGACATCAAATTCAACTAGCTGTTCCATCGCAGGCACCCTTTGCGCAACAGGAGCAGCAGATGGCGGCGGAGGCAGTCCTGATGGCGGTGATAAGAGCGACAGCTATGTGTGCTTATTTATATTCCTCTCCTTTCGGAGAATATGTTGCATTAATCATGGGTAATAATAAAAATTAGCATTTGATATTCATGCCCTCGCTTCTCACACATGGGTTCCAATGCTTAAAACAATCACTGGACAAGCGTAAGTCTAGTTCCAAATGAACACCTTAACCAAATGAACACCTTAACCAAAGAGATTGAGTTATGAAGAGACTTTGAATGTGCTTGATATCTATATTACAGTACTAATTGAAAAGAAAAGATGAATTAAGTAGTAGTCCACAATGTTGATCCCCTTCTCCTTCATTCAATTATGTTTTGTTAGCATAGTCTGCCATACTTGTGAAATCAATCGAAACGCATGGTTCATTTCCAACGACTGATGTATCATGCATCATGTCCTGGTGGTTTTACAGCTGTATCTCAAGGACCTCCTTCAACTTCGGTACCATCAGCCATTCTAACTTTCTTCCCTGTTGAGATAATACACATAGCATGTGGAGCTTGGCAAGTATTTGTTTTGACTAATGGCTTGACACATTTTTCCCAATCCCATCTTGGCAAGAATGTTGCTCTGCCAATAACAATATTGCTAAGATTTACAATCTCAATCTTTCGTTTTTCAAATGTCCTTACTTCCTCAGGTTAAGGAGTTGATCAGGAAACAAAATGAAGAATTTTAAATACTACCCATAAGGACTTGTAATATGGTAGCAATTCCAGAAAACCATAACCTGCGAAAGATAGTTGAGACACTAATAACCCACCTTGTAAACAAAGAAATTTTAGATCCAAGCACAGCGATAAATATAGTAGACGAAGGAAAAATCTAATCTAGTCATATAATTTGAGTTCGGCTATTAAGACGGCCCCGCTGCTGCAATCAACTGGACAAACCGGATCTTTTAAGTCATGGTTTATTTTCGAATTTTATCGAGTTAGAGCCTTATTTATTGGATATATCATTGGTATGTAACCGTGATCGTCAGATGCTATTGCTTAATTCCGATAAATTTGAACAGCTTCTGGTTTTTCCAACTCTAGAAATATTTCATTTCTGCTTAGTAGAAGGATTTGATTGTAATTATATATGTTTTTAGGGTCATGATGTTATTTTTGTTTATCTTCTTTTCTTCTCCCCTTTAATTATCTTATAGAATAAATCCGCAATGACAGGTATCTCAAGATAGTCGATAAGTATGGCTATCCACGCGACATATACTGGAAGATTTAAAAATTTCGACTGAAAAAATGTCTTTGCTACTACATCATCTGTTATCCAGAATATATGGACTATTTGTACTGCAAGCATTGCCAAGAACAATGAATTCTTTCGTGATTCCTTTTCATGATTATAGATACTAAGAGAATAAAAAGTAATTCCTGATACAAGGGCAGGTACTTCTATGTAGTCTATTATTATAAACATCGGTAAAAGGTTTTTCGGAAATAAGAAAAAGCTATGACCATAAATTCTCTGAAGTACTACATCAGTAGTAAGCCAATACAGGTGAAGTAGCTGTAATGATATAAGGATAAATGATATCTTTAGGTTCAGACTCTCATACCGATGCCAAAAATTGACGATTTTTTGTATTGCAGTTAAGGTATTAGTCATCTCAATTATCAATAATTATTAATTATCAGGAAATATCCAAAGTCATTAATATAAAATGTTGGTTGTTTAAATTTGCGATTATATTATATGTACATAGAGGACAACCACCATTTTTTCTAAGATGTAATATATTATTCAAAATTATAGATTCATGATCTGTACCCTTATAAAACGATATCATCAAGATATGTGGTTGCAAATCTATTCTATTATTCATTCTTACATACATTACTTTCTGAAGCGTTATCTATCCGTCTATTAATTCAACTTCTAAACTCGGACCTGACCTTTCTTTATGGCCTCAGTTCTTTTATCAGGTAGTCGTTGTATTATGTTTTTTTCTGGTGTGTGCATCTAGATCTTCTAATGTATTAAATATCATACCACATACATTGCACTTTTAACCTCCAGTATTTTGTGCCGACATTTATTATACTGATTACTCTTCAACCCCTTATTTAGAGATTTGAATAACCATGTTAAATTGTTAAATGTAAAACAGAAGCGGTAGCAGAATAATCTTTTGACACATATAATAGCAGATCATTTACCTTATCAGTATGACCATGACACTAATCTCTATACATGTAAGGAATCTTTACACAAGAACTAGAAAAGATACTCGTTGAAATTTCTTTGTTTTGTTGACACCGATAGTATAGAACAAGAAATCAAATTAACTTCCAAAGGTTTAGACAAATGTAGGAAAGATTATAAATAATAAAGTATGTTTACTATGTAATAGACTTTCAGTTGGCATATACTACGTCATGTAATGTGCCAACTACTTTCATCGAATATTTTTAGGACTACGTTTGGACCAATAATGAAACTGTCAGCTAATCGGACAGCAGTGGTATAGGATAAGATTATCAGTTACCTTGTACCTTATTTAACATAGTAACACCTGTGAAATACCTAGACTCTGACAAGTATTACTACTAGACCAAATAAAGTGAGCTCTTACTTTCCCAAATTCGAGAGTGTATTTAATATCAAAAGGCCTGATACAACTACAATCATTAGACACATTAGTAAAGCTAATTTTCTAGTTATTATCAAACTCTTCCATTCTTGTTGTCTGTATTATAATACTGATCTTTTTACGTCTTGATAATTGCCTTCTAATATTCATGGGCGGCTAAGGTTAATATATTTATAGTATTAAGTTTAAAATTATTGTACTAGAACTTGAACCTTGAAGGTTTCATAATAATTATCGTATTTGGTGCAGTCCTTTCTCTTATTCTAAGTAATGCATTGTTAGCTATTGCTTCTGAGGTAGGTGCACAACTAGTGCAAAATACAAATACATCATCATCGCTGCCGCCCAGTATAAAAATTAGTTCTCCTGTGAAAGGTCAACAAGTTCCAATCGGAACCCCCCTTACGATCATCGGTACATCTACAGATGACCCTGTTGATAATTGCCAAGTATCAGTTATATTAAATGGGATAAAACCATATCAAAAAACTATTGCAACAGGACAGAGTGGTAGTGAAGTAGGGAGTGCAAATGACTATTCGACATGGAAATACGCATTCATTCCTGGTTATGCTGTAATCAAACAAGGAACAAACAAGATAACTTCTAAGATATCTTGCAGTCCCCAAAGTAATAGTCCTATTAGCCTAAGTAAATGGTATAGTGTTAATGTTACAGGAGTTGCCAACACTAGGATGGAACAATTAGTACAGCCTTCAAAGACAATAATAGCAGCAGCAATGGCACCACCTACTACGGCAAATCAGAAGGTAACTGGTACTACTAATACTGCTACTACTACTAGCTCAATTCCTTCTATTCCACTTAATGCATTATACAATAATAATAACAATAACACTCCAAAGCTTCTAGCACTCTCACTTGACGTTAGTAAGGATCCAATCAAACGTGGAAGTAAAGAGACTGTCATAATAGAAGTATCTGATGCAGCCTCCAAAGAAAAGATAGTAGGAGCCAAAGTAGTAGGGAAGGTAACGGGTATGTCAGGAGGATCTGTTATGGAGTCATTTGAAGGTACTTCAGACAAAGACGGTAAAGAATCATATTCATGGAAAATAGCAGAAAATGGTAAAGCTACCAAGTATAAGGTAACAGTACAGGCATCTGCAGCTGGATATCAAGATGTAACATCTAGCACAGCGTTTAAAGTAAAACCTGCCTCTACTACTACAACTTCTAAGAATGATCAAAATAGCAACGATGCTGGCGGCAGCAGCAGCTCACATGAAAACAGGAATAGACACAACAATGATAATAGCTTCGAAAAGACGACGATTCATAGCAGCTGGAATGATAACCGGAACAACAACAACAACGATAACAACAACGATAACAACAACGATAACAGCGATAATAGCTTCGAAATAATTACTGATAGCAGCTCCCACGAGGAGGACCAAAACATTAGCAATAATAATGACTTTGGAGAATCAATGGCTGATAACATAAATGATTTTACACATGAGATAATCAATGGAGTAAACGATATGGTTAATATCCACCTTAGGTAATTTGGTTAAGGAGAATTCATTTTTCAGAGAATAACTATTTAGTTGACTGCTTGTCGTGGCAATGATATTAAATATTGATTGACTTTCTATGTTATAATATCGTATTTGTATAAATATATAGATCGCGACTGCTGCGCTCTTTCTCGCGTCAGATGATTCTAGTTTCGTTACCGGCAGCACAGGTCTAACTGAAAACACAAATCTAACGCCAGGGATTTTGTTCCATTTTTAATCCTAAACTGGTAGTCGAAATCAGATTTGGTCCATATGTCTAATCTCCTGATATTGACCTTCACTTTCTGCAACAAGTACCTAGATGGACAAGCATTAAAAGTTAATGGTGAGCAATTTTGAGAATAAAATAGGATTAAGATTTTTTACAGCATCTCGCGGTAGAAAAAAATAAAAAATAAAGCGCCACATATAGTGTCAATAATAAAAACTATGAAAATAGGATTAAGACTTCCACAAACTAGCAAGGATCATGCTACTAAAGAAAACATCGTACATCTAGCAAAGGAAGCTGAAAAAGCTGACCTAGATTCTTTGTGGGTCTTAGAGAGACTAGTTTGGCCTATTAATCCACAGAATCCCTATCCAGGTACTAGGGACGGGAGGTTTCCAGACGATTGGCAATACATACTTGATCCTATTGAAACTCTCGTTTTTGCAGCTGCAAATACAAAGAAAATTGCATTAGGAACCTCTGTCATAGACATGTTATTTCACAATCCTGTAATATTAGCAAGAAGATTTTCAACACTTGATGTCTTATCGGAAGGAAGAGCTATAGCAGGACTTGGTATTGGATGGTCAAAAGACGAGTACGAAGTTTCTGGTATTCCTTTTAAAGATAGAGGAAAAAGAGCAGATGAATATATACAAATATTAAAGCAGATATGGACAGACGACATTGTAGAATTTAAAGGACATTTTTACAATATTCCTGCATCAAAGATAGGTCCTAAACCTGTTCAAGAGCCGCATATTCCACTTTATCTTGGGGGATACAGTCAAAGAACATTTGCAAGGATAGCAAATTATGCTAATGGATGGATATGTGTTGTACGTAATTCACTGGATCAGGTCAAATCAAATATAGACAAGATTAGAAAAGAATGTTATAAAGCGAACAGAGATCCAGAGAATATCGTCATTGCTGCGATATTATATCCTGACGTTAACCGGTCTAGTTATACAAATAAAGAGAAAGATGAGAGACCCGGCAGAAGACAGCTTTTAAGTGGAAGTGTTGATGAGATAGGAAAGGATTTGCAGGAAATTAAAAACATACGAGTAGATCATGCAATACTCAATTATAATAGATCATCAATAAGCAATAGTATTGATGACATTATTGACGTATCAAAGCGTATTTCCGCCTTCATAAGATAAGATACTGTGTAACAGATATAGCGGACTCATTAGATTTGCTACGAATGAATGGGGCCCAAATCCCTATCGCGTATGTTTTGCTCAATGAAAGCAGGATGAAACAATAAATTGTGACATATGAGTCTATGTAGAATTAGGGAACAGTTCTTATAGATGGTTTATGATTACGCTTACCCTTGCTGATTATCATAATTTAGAAAATTGTCTATAAGAAATTGAGTATCATCTGCCGACTTTGCCCTACCAATTCTTACACAATCTCTTATATTTCTGAAGTTGGCCCAAACCTTGTCCGCTATCTCATTAGCAATATTCTGACTAACCTTATTACCTACGGTAAGTAGGTGTACTGATATTTGATGGAATTGCTCATAAGTATAGGGGGCCAATTCTACCACAAAAAACCTAGACTGTAAAGGTGTAATAATGTCCCTTACTTCCATAATTAATATATATACACGGTATATACACTATAATTGTTTTAATGCGCAGGATGAAGACTAAACAAATTGAAAGTACTGTAACTAAGAGCGGAAATTCTGGACATATTATAGTTCCTAAAGACTGGATAGGTCAGGAGGTAGTCGTCAAGATAAAAGAAGATAGAAAGTAATAGGCGACCAAAATGAAAGCTCAGCATCAGTTTTGGAGTCAAACAAGAAACCACTATAAAACTGGCTCATAGCTTTTAAAAAAACAATACGCAATAATTTTATTGGTTAAAATGCAACCAATAATAGTAGAGCATCCATAATAAAACCCCCAACATTTCACTCTAGCGGGTTAGAATTTTACTCCTGGGTGATTCAGTACAACCACAGTTTATAGTCCTCAGTATTAAGGTCGTTTAAAATATCATATTTCTGATACAGTATTCTCGACTTTCTCACCAACGCTATAGGCAGCTGAGAACGCTCGTAGCTTTGTATCATAAATAGACTATGAATAAACTGGATAAAAAATTGAAGGCGAAGAAAAGCCTGATGCTGTTATGGTTACAGCTAGAGTATTCTAATACTATAATGTACACCACAATCTTGGTGTCCATTGGGCATAGTTATACCTGATAATAATAATCTACTAGGTGACATATATGCTCGGCGATGAACAAAACATTAATTCATTGAAAAAGAACAGCAAGAAGAAAAACAGGGTGTTATTAGTTGATGACGATCCTGATACTACTCGGATTTCCAAGACAGCTCTAGAACGTAACGGGTTTGAGGTTCAGGCATTTGAAAATCCTATATCAGCGTTAGACAACTTTAAACCTGGCTCCTATGATTTGTTGCTGGTCGATATTAAGATGAGGGAGATGGATGGTTTTGAACTTTATGATGAAATAAGAAAGATTGATAATGGCATTAATGTATGTTTTTTAACAGCAGCCACAGAGTATTATAATAAATACAAACAACGTTACACTTGGCTACAGAAAGAATGTTTCATAACAAAACCATTCAGCCTAAAGCGTCTTGCAAACATAAAGCTGGTATGTATGATCTATTGTTATTTGATATCAGAATGCCAGGCATGAATGGATTTGAACTATATAGAAAAATAAAAGATATAGAAGAGAAAGAGAAGAAAGTTAAGAATGGTAGGCCTCGGGTATGCTTCATCACAGCATTTGAAGAGTTTCGCAGTGAATTTAAGGAAACATTTCCAATCTTAGAAGAGGTTGATTGTTTTCTTAGGAAGCCCATCCCATTATCTGATTTGGTAAAAGCAGTAGAATCACAATTAGGTTTGTTATAAGTGGTAGATAGACGGATAGATCGTTTCAAATACTGGCATACAAGGCCTACTGAAAAATATATATTCGCAATCTCAGAAGCAAAAACCTATAATAGTTCCGCCTTTAAGCCTTGCTATCAAATCAGTTAACTCAACAGGTTTTTGAATAGAGTCAGTTTAGAAATATTTGGCCAAAATATACTCATTGAAAGACTAAGGAGTAAAATGTTTTGGTTCTGGAATATGGAAGAGCACAAAGGAGAGGCTCTTAAGACGCATACGTTGACGGTGCTAACCGTGAATTTATTAGATCTCTTAAACACCAGCTAGGAGAAAGACTTGATTACGAAGAGGAGATAAAGTTCTATCAGAGCAATTCCCCCGGCATAGACTGGAGTGAGAACATGACGGGTGATCCCAGTTCATTTCGAAGAACACAGACGAATGCTAGTACATAAGAAGAAGCTAGTAGAGTATAATCAAGGTACGATTGAAATCAATCCTCGATTTGATAAACTAATCACTTCGCTGAGGACTGCAGTAGAGAAAGGTGAAGGTAGTTTAGACAAGGAAGCCATATCTTATGATGATATCCTGGATGCCCTTAGGTTAGCTTTGCAGTTTTATTATTAAAGAATCTAGGTATGGGTGAAATCAATAAGGCTGCAATATCTTATGGTCTTTTTTACTACAATAGCATGGATAATCTGTGGGCCCTCGACACTCACTATGTCGACCCTGTGTGCAATATCCACATATTTTTATTGAATACGAAGTCCTTTCAACATCGGAGTCACTATCAGGGAGAGTTATCATCTCTATCTAGGGATTTGTCCTCAGAATTATCTTCATGAAGCAAAGCCTTTCTTGACTTGTTGTTAGTAAAAATGTAATAATAAGCTTAGCTTACCTAGCATGAGCTACCTAACTAACCTCGTTTGTAGAATGACATGAATCTATGGTAAATACAAGAGGGCCATTCAGATTGGCATTAGAGTTTTACTATTAATTGCTCTTCCATTCTCCCGACTATGAAGGCCGGTTATAAATACGCAGAAAGACCAAGATTTTTGTACTTATATTTAAAGTTCTATTATTAGTACGTTGATAGTCGGGACTATGGTTTACGATCCGTAGAATGTTTACTAAGGGGTAAAAATCGTCTGCAGCTGCAATGGTCTTCTAATAGAAGTGTGTAGCCAGTACAGTATTAGTTACTGGTAGTTGATAACTGCGGCTCTTGCATGTTTTACAGAAATAAGGAGCTCCCTATAAAGCTGCCAACTTGCCGATGAAATCTCCCCTGTCAAACTAGTTTACATTGTCAGCGAAAGCGCCGCCGGAATAACTTACGGGCTGAGACTTGGGAGATGTCGGACCACGTTCTGACTCCCGTGGCTGCGGTCTTATAGCAAGTTCCCAAGCTCAGTCGCTGGTGTTTACGTTATATTATCCATACGACTGATAATAGATAATATTTTTTGTCAAAGGAATTTTGGTTCGATCTTAACTTATTTAGGCTAAATGCACCAGAATATGCTGTGCCGGATAAAAAGCGAGGGTGGTTAGTTCTATCAACCTGGAATGCTGCTACTACCAATAGTCCCGTTTGCTGACATCTTAAATATTTCTCCAAATGTCTGTCCATTATATGAACTAATTTTATGAACTGGCACATTGCTTGTTGCATTAGTTCTTTCCCACCAAGTTACGACTACACCATTATCTCCAGCGATATCTATCTCAGCATTAATTGAATCAACTCCAGTAGTATTGCTTAAGTTGATCTTAGACCAAACGTTGCTCCATTATCATTAGATGCTCTGAAGAAGACTTCTCCGTCTTTTCCTGGTGTCATATCGCTAAACCATACTATGTAGGTGTTTTTTTCCATCTGTAGCTATTGGACCATAATCAAACGCTACTAGTTATCACATCTAGGGTAAGAAGGGAAGGGGAGAAACAATGGTAATAAACATTGAAGAAGATATCGAAGTAGGACTTCCCTTCCTAGCCACACACATTGCAATAGATCTAATAGATGACATTCATTTTATAGCTTTCAAATGGTCCTGTACCGTCATGCTACCTACCTGTAACCTGCCTACAAATTTAAGAGCAGACTAACTAAAGTACAGATTCTGGACTAATTCTAAACTCTTTGCATTGACATTTGTCAAATGGCTTGTTAAAAGGCATGTCATGGTTTATTGTGATCATTGCGTGCGGTTCAGACGGCGGCGCCGTCTTCTGGGTATCAAACGCATAAGGGAAATAGCACGCCCCACCCGTAAAATGACAATTTCGTTTATGGCCACAATAACATAGACCGATTATCGTGTTAGTGCTATCACTGCTTGAGAGGGTCAATCAACCAGCTATAACCCTAGTCTTTATTAAGGTCATCTATGATTTACTACAAACTGATTTATGACCTGTTTAGGTCAAACCGACATGATAAGACAAAGGTATTTCCAGTTAGTAAAATCTCTATATTTACGTGTAACATTTACCAGATACCTGTATTGTCTTTTACTACAATCCTCGCATAGTCCTAATGCAGGTTTAGGCTTATGTTTTATGATCCATCGAGGAACACTCGAATAACTATACAAAATCTCCATTACTTCTTTAGACTTCATCAACTGGCAGTAGGGACCTGGAGCCTAGGTACAAATATATTATTTCTTAGCGAAGCAGTAATAGCCTAACCTAGTGGTCTAGACAAGTATACGAAATAAGTGAGGTTTACCAAGAGTATACTAATATATATCATATATGCAAAAACAGCCCGTCCTACAATCGTATTATATGTTAGAACGATTACTCGTTATTCTTAAATAGAAACGATACGTAAATTTTAATGTGCATGTATGTTAGTATACTCAGCGCCTGTAATAGCACACAATTAGGGATGTGAAGCAACATATTTCAACTAATCAGCCGCAAATTTCAATTAAAATTCAAAGATCGAGCAGCTGCTGCTAATATATTGGCGGCGGCCTTGAAGAATGTACTACTAAAGAAGAGCGAACTAAAAGAGAGTATTGTTAGGAATTCCGCGAGGGGGAGTAATAACTGCCGATATCGTAGCAAGTAAATTAGCATCTTCTCTTTCTAATGCTGCTGTTGTTATTGACTTTGATATTCTTATGCCAAGAAAACTTCCAATTCCAAATAATTCAGAGGTCGCAATCGGCGCAATTATGGAGGATTCAAGTACATATCTTGATCATACTCTTGTTGATCAAATACAAATATCTCAAGGTTATATTGAGAAGCAAAAATCCAAACAGTTAGAAGAAATTAAACGTTGACTATCTCTATATCGTAATACCATAGAATTAGGTGAAAGAGAACGTAAAATAAAGCAACATAGGACAGTAATTTTGATAGATGATGGCATTGCAACGGGTGCAACAATGATTGCTGCAGCAAGATGGATAAGAAGAAATAAACAGAAATCACGAGAACCAAGACACCTGATAATCGGAGCTACAGTAGCCCCTAAAGAAACAGTCGAGTTGTTAAAGAGGGAAGCTGATCATGTTGAGGTTATCACAACCCCGTCTTCCTCCAATTTCATGTCAGTTGGACAATTTTACCAGAACTTTGAACCTGTAAGCGATCAGCAAGTTGTAGATATTATGCGCAAAAGAAACTTAATTTCATGACCTGTGCATTATTATTAACATTTATGTATTATAGAAGATTTTGAAGCAGAAACCTATTGAATCGTAATAAACTACTGAGTCAATAATTAATAGTCATAATTTCTAACATTCATAACTGCTCAAGCCGTGATTGATATATGTAATAGATACCGACTAATGTATTTTCTAAATCTCATTAGAAAAATTTAGTATCTGTTTTTTCTCGTGACTACCAGTGTTTGGTTTAACTCTTATTTCACATGCTTAATGTCACTATATTTCATCTGATATCTAGCTCTAGTAGAATACTCACTTGTTCGAATAAATAGTTACAATTAATAAAACAAATAAATAGTTTTATCTGTTAATAACTAACATAAATTTTAGTACTAATCTAAGCTTTTCATAAATACTTAGCCTTCATCTCTTA
>WNFX01012017.1_pt1 | contig 12202 bp, 7 predicted proteins | sample 5400111 | NCBI WGS metagenome assembly WNFX01 (sample SAMN13153363, study PRJNA577476) | soil metagenome | isolation source: 40 cm soil or saprolite under grassland replicate 1 | place: USA:California | collected 2016-06-15
GCAATCCCGACGGTTCACCCAACACCGCGCACACCAACTATCTTGTGCATTGTATCTACGTCGCTAAAGACGCGCGGAAGTTCCACGTCCGGGACGGAATCCTCGCCGATGTCGCGCCAACGCTCTTGGTTTTGCTTGGATTGCCGCAACCAAAAGAAATGACCGGACGGAATCTGCTTGTGCCGGTTTCGCAGAAGATGCCTGTCAGTTAGGAGAACGCCATTGGCTGGCAGGATTGTCTGCGAACGTGATTTCCAGTTGTCGATTGAAGGCTCGCGTTCCAGCCATGGCGATTCGCTGTAATAAGCGAACTTGATTTTCCACGGCTGTTTCCTGCCAAATCGGTTTACGCATGAGCATGAGCGCGTCATCCGATTCCACAAGCGCGCCCCATCCGACCGGGATCTCTGAGTCCCGGAAGAGTTCGTTGGGCAGGACCAGGAACAACAAATTCGCACTGCGGTAGCGAATCAACTTATCGAACTTCGTGCAGTCGTAGAGGCGATTTTGCAACGCATTCAGCTCACGCAAAACGCGCGCATAACCGCGGTGCCCGATCACGGTGAAATCAAGCGAGTCGAATTCGGGAAATAGTGAATCACCGCTCCGCAAGTTCGGATAGTGCGTGTGGAGGCGCCTTTCGAGGAGCTGGCGGCGTTCGCAAATCGTTTCGAGCCGCTGGCGCGCGGCATCGCTCTGGCAGTTGTCTCGCCGTAGATCGCAGAGCGCTTGTTTGCATTCAAAGATGGCTGTGGACCCAACCTTCTTGGGCTCCGGTCGATACGCTGCCACGTCGGCTCGATACCGGCAGCGGGGCAAGCTCACTTCCAGTGCGCACGCGGAATAGCCGCGGGCTTGAGCCCAGAGAAATGCGAGACGCTTCAGCTGGGTGTGCTTCGCAGTTTCGCCGTGCGCGTTCGTTACGCTGCCAGCCATTGGGTGAGCTCGCGTGCCCAATAAGTGACGATAATGTCTGCGCCGGCGCGTTTGAGCGCAGTCATGATCTCCAGAACGGCCGCGCGTTCCTCTACAATCCCTTTTTCGGCCGCCGCTTTGACCATCGCGTATTCACCGCTCACATGGTAAACGGCGGTCGGTTTTCCAAACCGTTCCCGCACTCGCCAGAGGATGTCGAGATAGGGCAAGGCAGGTTTTACCATCACGATGTCCGCGCCTTCCTCGATATCCAGGGCCACTTCACGGAGCGCTTCCTCGGCGTTCGCGTAATCCATCTGGTAAGAACTGCGATCGCCAAATTGCGGTGGGCTCTCGGCAGCGTCGCGAAACGGCCCGTAAAAGGCCGACGCAAATTTGGCCGCATAACTCATGATCCCAGTTTGATCGAACCCGGCCGCGTCGAGAGCCTCGCGAATAGCGCCAACGCGACCGTCCATCATGTCGCTCGGCGCCACCATGTCTGCGCCCGCCGCGGCATGGGAGAGCGCAGTTCTCACGAGAAGCTCTACCGTCTCGTCATTGAGTACATGGAAATGATCTCCGTCGATACGCGTTATGCCGCAGTGACCGTGGCTCATGTATTCGCACAAACAAACATCGGTGATGGTAACGAGCGCCGGACATTTCGATTTGATGGCTTCCAGCGCTTTTTGCACTATGCCGTTTTCGGCATAAGCGGCGCTGGCCTGTTCGTCTTTTTGTTCAGGAATCCCGAAAAGAAGGACGGCTTGCAGACCGAGATCTTGAACGCGTTGTGCTTCATCAACAACCTCCTTCAGGGAGAGCTGAAAGACCCCCGGCATGCTCGCGACCGGGCGACGCCGCTCTAATTTTTCGCTTACAAAAAGCGGGAGAATAAAATCGTGCGCGCTCAATTGTGTCTGGCGGACAAGATTTTGCAGGGCAGGGGAACGCCGCAAACGGCGGGGCCGATGCACTAGTTTTCTCACAGGTGAAGGGTATCCGGTTGGTGGAAGCGTCGCAAGTTCGCCACAGGACGAATCCGTCCGAAAAGCGAACTGGCCGGCTTGACTGGGCGAAGCGTTCCATGTAGCCCGTGCATGACTTGCCGTTCGCCGTATGATTAGGCCGGGAAAAAATCGCAGCTTTGAAGCCCTTCAGGGCTACCTCTACAACATATGACCGATTACTTATTGGTTGATATCAGCAATTCGTACACGAAGCTGGCGTTCGCATCGATAACGCGGCTTTCGGCTCCCGTACGGATCGCGACGGCTAAACTCTCCAGCGGCCTAGTTGCGGGCCTTTTGAGAAGACAAAAGATCAGGAAAATCGTCGTTTCGTCAGTGGTGCCGAAAAAAAATCCCGCGATCTTGAAAGGGGCGAGAAAGGTCGACGTAATCTGGCTGGATTCAACGTTGAAACTGGGCCTGACCATTGATTATCCGAAACCGAAATCAATCGGAGCAGATCGGTTGGCAAATGCTGTGGCAGTTACAGAGCTGTATGGCTTCCCCGCAATCGTGGTGGATTTCGGGACCGCAGTGACCTTTGACATCGTTTCCGGTGAGCGGAAGTACATCGGTGGCGTGATCGCGCCAGGGCTGGAAGCAATGACCAATTTTCTGTATCAGCGGACGGCGCTTTTGCCGAAGATCTCTTTGAAAGAGCCGCGATCCGTCGTTGGTAAATCGACAAGCGAGGCAATGTTGTCCGGCGCGGTAATTGGTTATCGTGGACTTGTCCGTGAAATCCTGATGCGAATCAAAGCGGAGCATTTTCCGCGCAAAAAGCTTTATGTTGTGGCGACAGGCGGCTACGCCCGGCTTATTGCCCGAGAGTTGCCGGAGATCGGCGCGATTCGGCCACATCTGACATTAGAGGGATTGCGGATCATAGCGAATTTGAATCATTAATTTTAGGCTGAGCGCAATTACTGGCTATCAAGTTGATGCCGGTTGGCAATTTTTCCGAATCAGGCTGAAGATTACTGTGTCCAGCGCAACTTTCGACTTGTCAGAAGCGGTGATCGAAGCTTCAGTCCATACTTCATGAGAATCTGGATGATCGCTGTGGTCGCAGCACTGGTGACTGGGTCCTTGGCAGCGGAAAACGTCGCTCCGACCAAATCGGAACTGGAGAGAATGTACAGCAAAGCGTTCCGTGAGTTCGACGCGAACAATTTTTCGCAAGCGTTAAAGGAACTCGACGCAATCGATGCCCGTCAGCCTGATCTAGCCGCGTCGAAGAATTTGCGGGGCGTCATCCTGATGCGGCAGGGCGTCTACGACAAGGCAGAAGCGGCGTTACTCGAAGCGTCCCGGCTCGATCCGAAGTTTTGGAATGCGCGCTTCAACCTGGCGGAAATTCCGTTCCTGAAAAAAGATTGGCCGGCAGCGCGGAGCCGTTTCGAGGAGCTTCTTTCTAGCAGCGAATCCGATCTGGCAAGCGAAGCGTCGCAGCTTATTCAATACAAAATTCTTCTCACTTATCTGCTCGAGGGAAAAGAAAACATGGTCGATTCGATTCTGGCCAAGTTGGAGCTCTCGCGCGATACGCCGGCAGTTGACTACGTAAAGGCGGCCGTCGCGCTCCAACAGAAGAACCAGAAAGAAGCAAAAGACTGGATGAGTGCAGCGGAGAAGAATTTTTCGCCGCAGCTGAATAAACTTTTCGCAGAATCGCTGTATGAAGTTGGGTGGCTGGACAGACCAGCCGGTGAGGCGCGTGCCTCGTTACCGCTAACGACGGCCGTCGAGCGTGCGGAAAAAGGAAAGGCTCTGGCGCGCTCAAAATTTGAGCAGGCTCAGCAGGCGCTGCGGCAGCGCGATTTCGCCACGGCCCGTAAATTAGTCGACGAAGCCGATCAGGCGCAGCCGAATCAACCGGCGACCCTGAATTTGCGTGGCGAAATTCTGATGGAGCAGAAAGAGTTTGGCGAAGCCGAAGCCGCCTTCAAGAAAGCAGCCAGGCTGGATCCGAAATTCCGTGAGGCACAATACAATCTCGCACAAGTTCCATTTAAAAAGAAAGACTACGCCAAGGCTCGGGAACGTTTTGAAGCCCTGTTGGAGCGAACTCCAGGGGGCGATAAGAATCAGGCGGCAGAGCTGATGAAATTCAAAATTTACATGACGCTTTTGCTTGAAGGAAAGGACAGCCGCGCGCAGGCGATGATGGAACAGTTCCAGTTCACGGGAGACACGCCCGCTCTCTATTATGCCCAGGCGGCATGGGAATTTAAGCATAACAATCCGGAGAAAGCCGCTGACTGGACCGGCTCGGCGAAAAAGATTTATTCACAAGCGCTCAACGGCGTTTTTGCCGACGCTTTTTATGACGTGGGCTGGATGCAAAGCCCGGAACCCGCGGCAGTGCCGGAGCCTGGGGTAGACACCGGCAGTGTCATTGCAGCGCAAGGGGAGGGCAGCCCGGGTGTGGAACCAAGTCCTATTCCCGACGCCCTTGCAGCCGCGAACAAACAGGCGGAGAAGTCGAAGGGCGAACCTTCTGCTTCTTCGGCCGTTGCGCCCGATTCAGGCACGCAAACCACAAGTGTAGCACAGACGGCGGAAGAGCCGCCTGTGTCCGCCTCGACCGAGCAGACTGCGACGGAAACAGGTGTTCGGCCAGAGGAACCGGCCGGGGCTGGAGTTTCCGGATCGGCTTCTGAAGGATCAATAACGGCGACAGCTTCGCCCGCTGAGGCCGCGATGGCCGCATCTGCTCCCGCCGGACAAAGCGAGCAGGCGACGGCTGCCGATACGAAACCATCCGTGGCACCCGCTGTCCCTCCAGTACTGGGCGAATCGATTTCGCAGCCCGGCATTGTTGGCTTGAATCGCCGAACATGGGTCGTCGGTGGATTGCTCTTAGCGGGTATCTTTGTGTTGGCTTGGGCGATTGTACCCGGTCTTCGCCGCCGCTACTCATTCAATATCGCGGGTTACCTGCAGCCCGAGTCTGTGGCAACCTCGCCGAGACGCGGCCTCGCTCCTGCAGCAAAACAACCTGCGCTCGGCAATGGCCTTTTTGGGGGACCCCGTCAGATTTCGCTCCGACTGACACCATCGAAACCTTCCCTGATTCACACGGCCTTGCCTTCAGTCAAGTCTACCCGGTCTCTTGATGAGTTGGCGGATTTGACTTCCAAAGAGGCACAGGTCTCTGCCTATCACCATGCGGAACTACGTGAGATGACACCGGTCACTGAACCATTCTTCGAATCAGAATCAGTCGGGCCGGTTATCGACTACTCAGGAGAAAAGTCGCGACAGACTGAACCCGAATCGCCGTCATTTACTGGATCGGTTTTTGGGTCCGGCGTCGGCCCCGTTATCGAACGAACCGCCGAGACTTCGCAGCCGACCCTACGCAAGGCTGAGGTCTCGGCCGTTAGTGCGGTAAGCGAATCTTCTGCAATAGCGGCGGAAGAGCCGATTGAAATTCCCACGGTCGCAAAGGGGCTCGTACGGCCTAGTGTAGCAACACGAACCTCACCAGAGCCAGAGATCGAGCCGATCCGACAGGAGTACTCCCTGTCGCACGAAGACGCCGTGACTTCAGCGAAATCTCCTGTAGCCGAACCGGTCACGGCGCCCGCGCCTGATATCCAAGCCGCAATTGCTGCCGAGCGCGAATTTCCGCGAACAACCATACCTGCAACCATGCATGAACCAACCCAAATCCCGCCTGCTCCAGTAACCAAACCTCCAGTCGCTCCGGTGACCAAGCCGCAACCCGCTGCGACGATGCAAACATCCGTGCAGCTCACGTTCTCTTTCGAGATCGCAGCGATGCAGCTGACGCCAAGCTTCAAAATGGGAAGCGTGAATGTGCGTCCCATATCCAAGGTCGTCACAATGCGCCTGGCTGGCTCGCAGCAGCCGCAACCTGCAATGAATTTTCAAGTCAGCTTCGAGATCGCGAAGATTCAGCCGCTCGGAAGCACCCTTGGCACAATTCGGATGGTTCCGTCTCAACAGCGGGCTCCTGTGAGCGGTTCCTCTTCAGTCGCGGTTGGAGGCCTGCAACTGGTATCGAATTCCGAATCTGCCCCAGTCCAACTCACGCCATCTCAACCAAGGCAGGCCACTGTCTTCGTGACAGTGCCGTGCCAGATTACGACAATTGAGTTCGCACCGTCACTTGAGATTGCATCGGTTGTTCTCAACTCGAATTCCAAACAGGTTCGTCTCCAGTTACCCGGCGCCGGTCCTAGTCCGCGCGAGGGAGCGCCGACGTTCGAAATTACGAATTTGCAGCTCGGCGATAGCGGTGACATCGCGGTGATGCACCTAAATCTGGTCGATTCCGGACCGAAGCAATCGTAAGCGAGAGCGCTTATCAGGCAGAAACGTCTTCGCAGGCCCGTTCAGGCGCGTTTGCGGAACGGGTTTCGATTCAGGGAACGCAGTTGTTTTGGTAAAAACTCTCCGTCGCGGCGAATCAATTTGCCGTCGAAATAAATCTCCCCACCGCCGTATTCTGGGCGCTGGATGCTTACCATGTCCCAGTGAACCTGGCTGCGATTCCCGTTGTCCGCTTCGTCGTAGGCTTGTCCTGGAGTAAAATGAAAGGAGCCGGCGATTTTCTCGTCGAACAATATGTCGCGCATAGGTTGTAAGACGCGGGGATTAAATCCGAGGGAAAATTCGCCGATGTAACGCGCCCCTGAATCTGAGTCGAGAATCTTGTTCAACTTCTTCGTCTCGTTGCTTGTGGCATCGACGATCTTTCCGTTCTTGAACTCGAGACGGATGCCATCGAAACCGATCCCCTGATAAATGCTCGGAGCGTTGAAAGTCACATTGCCCCGAACCGAATCTTTCACCGGGCAGCTAAAAACTTCGCCATCGGGAATATTGCGATCACCGCCGCAGATCACCGCCGGAATTCCCTTGATGCTAAAATGCAGATCGGTGCCGGGGCCTTTGATTTCGACGCGATCCGTCTTTTCCATCAACCGCTTGAGCGCTTTCATGCCGGGCTGCAGCTTGCGATAATCGAGGGTGCAGACATCGAAATAAAAATCCTCAAAGGCTTCCGTGCTCATTCCGGCAAGTTGTGCCATCGATGGCGTCGGCCAGCGCAGCACCACCCATTTGGTTTTTTTTACTCGCTGGTCCTGCACTGGGCGCATTTTCCTGGCGATCAATTTCATCTTTTCCGCCGGCACATCGGATAATTCCGTGATGTTGTTGCTGCCGCGAACGGCGATGTATGCGTCTATTTTTTTCATTCGCGCCAGTTCATGGCTCGCCAAAAGATTGAGCTGCCGCTCGGAGGCTTCGAGCGCAAGCGCCCGGTTCACTCGGGCACGATAAGTCTGCACAAAAGGAACTCCTCCGATCTTCCGCGCCGCTCGAATAAGCGCGATCGTCATTTCATCCGGTGCGTCGAATGCTTCGATCAACACGTTTTGGTTTTGCTTGAGCCGGATGGAATATTCCACAAGAAGTTTCGCCAGATTGTCGAACCGAATATCGTGCATAAGAGGCTTATGATTCCATCGGTCAGGCGAGATGCAACTGAGCTTTCTTATTGGCGCCCGGCTAGTCCGGATTGACAAGACGCGCGGCAAAAGCGCCGTCGAAATGATCTCGAAACGGCAGGCAGAACTCCTGGCGCGAAAGTCGCATCTGTGGAAACTGGTCTAACATGCGCGTAACCACCTGTTCATTTTCTTCCGTTTCGAGACTGCAGGTGCTGTAAACAAGAACGCCGCCCGGTTTTAACAAGCTGACCGCGCAACGCGTAATCTGAAATTGTTCGTCTGGCATTCGGGTTAAATCTCCGGGCCGGAACCGCCATCGCACATCGCGACCGACGCAATTTCTTCTGGGATTCGACCCCGTGTCCAATCATGACGCACGCTGCGAACAATATCAATACCGAGCCGAACCATATTGTCTTTCAAGATCGCAAGCCGCTCTGCATCGCGATCGCATGCCACGATCGTTCCCTTATTCTTCATGCGCAGTGCGATGTAAGCGGTTTTCCCACCCGGCGCGGCGCAGGCATCAAGGATTTTTTCTGAGGGCTTAGGTTCAAGAACCTGGCAGGCGATCACCGTGCTCGGATCTTGAATGTAGCAATGGCCCCGGTTGAGAGCCCCGAAAGCTTTCGGGGCCGGTAACACATCAAATTCCACGAAGTCAGAATCGCGCGCCACCGGCCTCGGCCCCGGATAGAGTTGAAGAAACTCTTCGCTACTGATTTTTAGCCGGTTGATTCGGCCATAGATTGGCGGCGGGAGATTATTCCATCGGCATAACTCTTCCACATTTTTAGCGCCGAAATGGTGTTGCCACCGTGCGACGAGAAACTGCGGATGCGAAGCTCGAACGGATAAGGGCTGCGCAACGGCGCGCCTCAGCAGATCCTCCCGCTGTCGTGCAGCGGTGCGCAGCACGGCATTGGTTACTGCTCGTTGGCGTCTGGATGCGAGCTCCACGGTCTCGTAGACCGCTGCATGTTGAGCTGTCTCGAGGAAGAAAAGTTGGTACAAGCCAAGTCGCAAGAGATCGCGAAGACTGTCTTCAACCTGAGAAGAGCGCAGGCAGCCGATCCAAAAATCAAGCAATGTTAAATTGCGCAGGACGCCATAAAAAAGCTGCAGAGCAAACGCGCGGTCTGAATAGGTAAGGTCCGCCTTCGCAAGAAGTCCCGAGATGATGGAATCGGCGAAGCGCTTTTCTTCCCGCCATCTGCGGAGCGCCGCCAGCGCGATTCGGCGAGCAGAGGGCTGCGCCATAAATCCCCGGAAAAGTTTATCCCGGCTTCACGTTGGCCCGCCCAATCGAATGGTAATGAAAACCCAGGTGTCTCATCGTTTCAGGATCCAACAGGTTTCGCCCGTCAAAGACAATTGGCGTCCTCATTTTTCCCTTCACCATAGCCAGATCGACATTCGCAAATTCGTTCCATTCAGTGGCGAGAATGAGCGCTTCGGCGTTGTGCACCGCATCGAGAGCGGACGGAGCAAACTCGGCGGCAGCGATCGCTTTTAGGGCGCGGGCCTTTTCCATTCCTTTCGGATCATAGGCGACGACATGCGCTCCTTCGCGCAGCAAGTCTGCGACCAGCGCTATCGCGACAGACGAACGGACATCGTCTGTGTCGGGCTTGAATGTCAGTCCCCAGACGGCAATTCGTTTTTCTCGTAAAACCCACAGCGTTTCCCGAATCGTCTTCAGGAAACGCTCCTTTTGCGCCGTATTGATTCTCTGAACTTCCTTGAGCAAATCAAAAGGGACACCGAGCCGTTCGCTGATGGTGATGAACGCGGCAATGTCCTTGGGAAAACATGAGCCGCCGTACCCGATCCCGGCATTCAGAAAATCGCGGCCAATGCGGTGATCCATCCCGATCCCATCCGCTACTTTCTCCACATCGGCGCCGCTCGCTTCACAAATCGCCGAGACCGCGTTGATGTATGAAATTTTGAGGGCGAGAAATGAGTTTGCACAATGTTTGATGAGCTCGGCGCTGTTAATATCGGTAACGAGGATTGGCGCCATGAATGGTTCGTACAGCTTCTTCATCAGGTCGATAGCGTGCTCGCTTTGCGCGCCAATCACAATGCGATCCGGATGCATGAGATCGGCAACTGCACAACCTTCGCGCAAAAATTCGGGATTGCTGACGACGTCGAAGTTTGCGCCGTGACGATTGTATCTCTTGATCGATTCAGCCACCTTTTCGCCTGTTTTCACCGGCACCGTGCTTTTGTCCACGATCACCCGATAATCCGTCAGCACGCCCGCGATTTCGCGCGCGACTTTCTCGAGAAAGCTCAGATCGACATCGCCATTAGCCTGCTGTGGGGTTGGAACGGCGATAAAAATGACTTGTGCGTTGTCCACGCCGTCCTGAATGCTGCCGCTGAAACGCAATCGCTGGGCTGAGACATTGCGGTGAATGACTTCTTCAAGTCCCGGCTCATATATCGGCACTTTCCCTCCTTGCAATAGCTTGATCTTCTCAAGGTCATTATCGACACAAATTACGGTGTGACCGACATCAGCGAAACATGCGCCCGTAACCAGTCCAACATAACCTGATCCAATGATTGCAAGATCCATAAGTTAAGGGCAGGAAATCAGCCGCAGCGCAACCGGCTGAGCCCGCTCAAGGAGATTAGCATTGCGCGCTCTTTTTCGCTCATTCCCCTCCCGCGGAGGTAGGATCGACGTTGAAATCGAACCCAAATTTCGGAAATGCTTTAAGCGTTATGGTGAATATGACGCCGTAATCTTTGACACCGTTGTTGTCGCGTATGACTCCGCCAAACGAGGCCACCCAATTCGTCAGATCTCGATAAATCGCATACCGCTGCTCCTCAAGAATCCCGGTGGACGCTTCGTATTGCTCTTGGACACCGATTCCCCAGTTGTCATCGAGACGATAATATCCACCCACGACAAACAAGCTGCTATTGAGAAAGAAGGGATTATTGTTCAAATAGCGGTGCCCAACATTCAATTGCAGATTGGCCATCGGCTGAACGCTTGCGGCCGTATCGACTTCCGTAAAACCCTTGGCAAAAGCCGGCACCTGAGATTGGATCGAAAACGACATCCACGGCAGCGGGGTAAAGCGGATATTATTGAACAGATTTGAGTAGTCCGTGCGGTCGTATGGATTGTCGAAGTTCACGTCGAAGTAGGTGTCGAGTTCAAGCCAGGTCATCGTCCTGTCGTCGCGCCGCGTTTCCAGCTTGTTGCGAACACCAAGTCGCCAGACTGTCCAATCGGCGATTGAATCGATCGGAGTGAATTGTGGGAAGTCGATCGCCCGTAGCTGGGTCGAAGGCTCAAACCGATCGAATCCCAAAATTGATGTCGGGTTAGGTCCGTTTTCTTTAACGTACGAAAAGTCTGTGAACGGTTGGATAACGTGCATAAGTCCATCTAGCCCAAACGCGCGGCTTTGTACGTTCTCCCATGTTCGCGATATCTTGAAAGAGGCTTCTGCACCTGTGTCAAAAACCGTGCGAAACGTGTCTCCATCGAACTTGACCGGGTTAGCTAACGTCGGGGGCGGGAGAATAAAGTCAGGCACGAGCGGATTTGAGGGCGGTATGAAGGTTGTCGTCCCAAGGTCCCATGTCTTACCATAATAGGTGCCGCGAAAGCCAACCCGTGGCACGATGGAAAGCCATCCAAAATACGTGTTTGGATAAATTAGTTGATGGAACGTGTCGAACCGGGTGGTGCCATAATTCTCAAAACCGGAGTCCTGAGGGAATTGTAGCTGCAAATTAGCAATGCCGGTCTCGCCTTCATAAAAAATCGGTCCCCCAAAAAGCGCGTGGCGCTTAACGTCCAATACCACTTCCGGCAAACGTTCTGTTGTGGTGAAAAACTCGTTCGCCTGAAAACGCGCAATCCCGGTCAGGGTATAGTTTGGGTCCGTCTTCGTCAGCGCAACCACATTGTCGGGAACGGGGTTGACGCGAAATTCCCCTTGGTAGAAGTCCTCCATCACGTACTGATCACTTAGTTTCGTGAGGTTAGCGATACCGTAGATGCTTTCGGAAAAGTTCGTTCGATCTTCGAGGCTGAGCCGGTATCGTGCGGTTGGAACTCCCTGTCGTGGCACTGCCGTCTGATTCAGCTCCGGATTTTGATCCTGAAGGTAATAGGTTTTGAGCTTGGCCCAGCTTTCCTTGTCCTTCCCATATTCGACGTTGGAGTCAAACCCAACGGCCACGCCGCGACGCCCCCGATAATCAAGCCGAACCCGCCCTTGGACATCTTCTGTGATCGGGAAGGTCACCTGAGTAAGAAGCGATGGCCCCCATGAGCTTAAGAAGGCCGGGGCGATCGTAAAACTGAATGTCTGATCGAGTGATTGGTACATGTAAGGGAACCAAAAGACCGGCACCTTTCCGACGTATGCCGTGACATTCTGGAAAATCACCCGATCTTTTTCGTAAACACGAATCGTTCTCGCCCTAAGATGAAAATCGGGTTTCGGCGTGTCATGCGTCGTAAAGGTTCCGTTCTTTATGAGATAACCGTGCTCGGCAATTTCGGTGACGTTATCGCCATTCAGGAAATACGGCTGCGATTCCGTTCGCATTTTTGTCGCTTTAATCCGGTTCGTCTCGGTGTTAAAAACACCGCTCTCGGCGATATAGAAACTTATATCCCGATAGATTCGGACGTGACCTCTCAGTTCTATGTCGTGTGTTTTGGAATTGTACTGTGCGTAATCGGCATAAATATCTGTGTCGCCGACATGAATGGCGACATTGTCCCGCGCCGTTGCCAGCCCA
>WNFX01005499.1_pt1 | contig 12201 bp, 9 predicted proteins | sample 5400111 | NCBI WGS metagenome assembly WNFX01 (sample SAMN13153363, study PRJNA577476) | soil metagenome | isolation source: 40 cm soil or saprolite under grassland replicate 1 | place: USA:California | collected 2016-06-15
TTGTCCCCCCGACATCCGTTCCTGGCTCGTTGCGAGCCGTTCATGCCGTCCCCTCGTGCTTCACGCATCATCTTCGACGCAGACCCTGCGAGTCTGACTTTCGACTCACTCAGACTGGTCTCGGCAAAATTGAGGTAATAATGTTTTTCAGTTAGGGCGCAGATTATGCGCCCTTTGTGTTTTTGGACTATGCATGTTTACACAAATCGGCTAGAATAAATGAATGGCATTTTCGACGCTGGGCGCTTACTAGAGGAGTAGTCAGGCATGCTCATTGACTTTCATACGCATCTGTTCCCGCCAGATATTTGCAAGCACCGCGAGCGCTATTGTGCCCGTGATCGCTGGTTTAATGAACTCTATGCTAATCCTCAAGTGGAGCTGGCGAGCGCTGAAGACCTCGTTGCAGAGATGGAGGCATCTGGGGTGGACGCCTCAGTTACTTTCTCTTTTGGCTGGACCGATGCAGGTCTAATAGAGGAGACAAATAGCTATGTAATTGATGCGATGCAGCGCTACCCTAAACGCATCTACGGTATGGCGGTGCTTCAACCGACGATTGGCGTAAGAGGCGTTCGCGAACTTGAACGCTGCGCGAAAGCTGGTATGATCGGTCTAGGTGAGTTAATGCCTCACGGCCAGGGTTATAAACTAAGTGACATTACCCTGCTGACGCCAGTTATAGAGGTTGTACGTCAATATCAATTGCTTGTACTCTCTCATTGTAGCGAGCCAATAGGACACGCCTATCCAGGCAAGGGTGATGTTTCACTACAAGATATCGTTACATTTCTAACAGCCTTTCCCGATGTGCGATTTGTGGCTGCTCATTGGGGTGGTGGATTGCCTTTTTATACTCTTATGCCGGAGATCCAGCGCATAACGGCCAATGTATGGTATGATACTGCTGCCACCGTCTATCTCTACCGGCAGAACATATTTCCGGTAGTGGCGGATCTGGTTGGTGCTGATCGTATTCTCTTTGCCAGTGATTATGGGTTGTTGCGCCAGCGACGGATTATTGACCATATCGCACAATCTGGCCTGGATGAAGATGCGCTAAAAAAGGTCTTAGGTGAAAATGCTCAAAGTCTGTTAGGGTTGTAAATATGCGAGTTATTTCATTAGGTAGCGGAAGTAGCGGAAACGCTCTCCTGGTTGAAGCAGGGCCGAACGGACGCACAAAGTTACTGGTGGATGCAGGGTTCACTGGCAGAATATTGTGCGAGCGCCTGCGATTAGCAGGTGTTGTTCTATCGCAAATTCAGGGCGTTTTGATTACTCACGAACATGCTGATCATATTCTTGGCCTTCCCATGTTAATGAAACGTCATACAATTCCCGTAGTTGCTGACCCTCGCACACTTGCTGCCATAGAACACATCTTTACTGCTGGTATCTTGCGCACTGAGTCAGGCACACTCGTTTCTTTTGAAACCGAACTTGACATTGCCTCTGGCGATCTCTTTGAAAATGGCCACTCTGTTTCGCCTGATAGCTTCGCTTTCATCCAACTCGCGGCTGGTTCACATTGCATGATCGGTGATATCGAGGTGGTATCATTTCCGGTCTCGCATGATGCTGTCGCCCCGTGCGGTTATCTGTTAAGTGCGGGAGGTTGTCGTGTATGTGTGGCTATCGATAGTGGAGTAGTGACGCCAATCATGCTGGAGGCAATGAATCTAGCTGACTTACTCATCCTGGAATCGAACCATGATCGCGAACGCTTGCTGCGTGGCCCATACCCGTATTCCTTGAAACAGCGCATTTTAAGTTCTACAGGGCACCTTTCCAACGACCAGGCAGCCGAGGCGGTGCTGCGCACCTGGCGTACAGATGCTGTGCGCTGGCTATGGCTCTCGCACCTGAGTCGCACCAACAATACCCCAAAACTCGCGTTGAATAACATGCGTACTCGAATTCGGGAGGCTAAAGTTAGCCTGGGGCAGGTGCATATCTCGGTATTACCTCATACCATGGGTGAAATATGGGATTCCACTCAGCTTTGGAAAAGCCCAACTTTGTGGGAAATGCAAATGTAGATAGCTGATCTACACAGGTGCCTTGCTATCCTGCGCCAATGCCAAGCGGGTGCGTTCCGCGTCGTGTACGGCATTGAGCGACTCGAAAAAGCCTAGCGCTTGCTCAAAATTGAAGTGAGCGCGACCGAAATCAGCCGAGCGTTCAATGGGATTGTCGTAATTGACTACATCGGCGCGACGCCGATAAAACAGTCCAAGGCAATAAAGGGCTTGCCCTCGTTCCCAGGGTAAATCCAGCATCTCGAACTGATTGAGAGCCTCCTGCAGGTCTCGTTCAGCAGCTTCCCAGTTCTGTTGTTCCAGGTACATCCGACCACGAGCGCGTAGGGCAACTGCCCAAAACTTGCGCGACCCAGACTGCCCTGCGACCGCTAGAGCACGGTTACACATTGCCTGCTGTGCTTCTGGACTTTCACCTGTTATCACGTACAGTTCAGCCAGAGTAGCCACCACTGCTGGTGAAGGAAATGGCTCGTTTCGTTCAAGAGCCTCCCTGTAATTTGCGCGGGCGTGTACCCAGTCTTCACGAGCCAGATAGATAGTGCGTGAAGGTTCAGGTTGAAAGCCTCGCTGTTCAGCCAGGCGGTTGTACTGCCGTAGTAGTGAATCACACTCTTCTATGTTGCCTGTTCGGTAGGAAATATCTGCAAGAGTCTCCAGGGCATCTAAAAGCCAATGTGGGTCTTGCTGGTATTGCTCAGCTATCTGGAGTATGTTATAAGCTACTTCACGTACCTCGCTCCAGCGATTCCATTCGTACCAGGTGTACATACGTCCTTTCAAACTCATCATAAGCATTGAGGGGCTTTCCATGGTTTGAGCAATGCGCCAGGCATGCCCAAACCACATTGCCGCGGTAGGGAAGTTACTGGTATATTGATGAATCCAGCCTAAAGAAGAGTACAGGTCATACAGTTCGTCTCGACCTTTAATCAGAGAAACAAGCTCCTGGCGGCGATGCTGTATCCTATGTGCCTCTTCATACTTATGTTGCACACTATAAATGTAGCCCAATGCATCTAATGTGATCCATAAAGAATTCATATCGTTGACTTCTTCGGCAATCCACAGCGCATCGTGTCCACTCTTGAGTGCTTTCTCTGCAAGCTCGGCTCGTTGATCCAGGCTGGCTTCCTTCATTTGTCGGATATACAACATTGCCTGGTATGTAAGAACCAATGCATGGTCTCCATTCGGTGGGTGTCCCTCTAATAGCTTCAATCCAGCATCGATGTATGAACGCACCTCTTCCGTATCTGGACAAATGCTGAACCATCCTGACCAGCGGGTTGATAGCTCTGCCATGCGCAAATACAGGCATAACAGCTCGTTACTCTCTAATTCAGGCTCTTCCTTCATAAGCTGAAGAGCGTGAGAGTACTCATGCAAGGCTTCATCAGCATTGGCACGCTGCGTATAAGCATCTCCCAGTTTCTCGTGCATCCTGGCGATAGTGAACTGAGTTGCATCGCTATTACGCAGCAGGTCGAGGGCCTCCGTATAGGCTTGAATGGCGCGTATAGTGTAGTAGCTATGATATGCCTGGTCGCCTGCCATTGTCAGATAGATAATTGAGCGCCTGCATAGTTCCTGCCGTGTTAAGTGCAATGGTTCTGTCGGTGAACCGGAAGCCTGGCTGCTTATTTCGCTTGAAGTGACATTATTTATGAGCATGCTTGCCGACCACGTAGCCAGCGCTTGCTGATAATGGTAAGCGAGTAATTCCGCGAACGTTTCAGTATTTCCGGCTACCGTCTCTTCCAGCCAGAGGGCAAGTTGCGCATGTTTTTGCGAGCGGCGAATGCGGGGGATGTTATTGTAGACCACATCGCGAATCAAAACATGTTTAAAGCTGAACACACGGTCATGTTCAACGGGAATACGGGCCTGCTTCTCGCTTTCAATGATAAAGTCACGTTGTATTAGCACATCGAGTGTTTTGAGAACAGCATCGATTTCGAAATCTGTGGCGAGTTCAACAATACCTGCTAACCAGAAGGTTCGACCAATAATAGCGGCATATTGAAGTATCTGCTTTTCGACCTGGCTCAACAGATCAATGCGAGCAGCGAGCACTCCCTGAACAGTATCAGGCAAATGAGGAAGTGGCAGCATATAATGCTGATCGATTAACGTATCATCAGGTGGCGTTGCAGGGCTGGCCAGTTCGCTCATAATGGTCCCGTTCTGCTTACTGATAGACCAGCAGCCATGTTGATTAACGAGCATGCCCTGGTCAATCAGCATACGCACAATTTCTTCAATGAAGAATGGGTTACCCTCGGCCCGCTTCTGAATAGTGTGATACAACACTTCAGGAAGGTCCTGCGTGCCGAGTAGCCCGGTGATGAGATCGCGGTTTTCCTCACTGGTGAGAGCATCAAGCACAATCGTTGTGAAATTGCGCCGTCCTCCACCCCAATCACGTCGCCTCTCGAAGAAGTCTGGGCGGGCCGGGCAGAGGAAAAGAATAGGTACATCGTTGATACGATCTGTCAAATATTCAAGCAGATCAAGCAGCGCCTCGTCTGCCCACTGGAGGTCGTCAATTACAAGAATAAGTGGTCCTTGTTCAGCAATCGCTTCGAGGAAGACACGCCAGGCGCGCAGAAGCAGCGCATGTGTTCCCCCCTGTTCCGTGCTTTTGCTGTAAGTACTGCGTTGAATTTCACGCCTTTCCGAGAAACTCATTTTACTGCTATCGCCGCCAGGTGCGCTTCCTATGCTACGAATGAGTGCGCTGGCAATCTCTGCTGCATCCTCATTACTTTTGGCTGCGGTGAGTGTCTCCTGCACAAATTTAAAAAGGCGTTGTTTTAATGCTTCCCTGCCCTCTCCATCTTCCGCATTCAGTAAGGTGCGCAGTATCTCGACTAGAGGCCAGTAGGTAATACCCTCTCCATAAGGTGGACAACGGCCTTGTAGTACCCTGGAGGCGTTCAAAGTTTCATTGCAGGAAGTACATTTGGCAGCCTCCTGTTCGCGCGCAATAAAGTCACGCACGAGGCGCGTTTTGCCAATGCCTGGGCCGCCGAGCAAGGTAATCAGGTGGGAATGTTTTTCAGCTTGAACACGCGCATAAGTTGCGTGCATCAATGTAAGTTCCAGGTCGCGTCCTACCAATGGAGCCTCCAGTCCCTCGATCCCGCGTGGGTGTTGGATGATAGCATTGGGGCCAGTCGCATCGCGCCCGTGCCGGAAATCCTGAACGACCCAGGCATGAATGGGGTCTGGTTTGCCTTTCAGAGACAAGGGTGCAAGTGGGCGGAACTCGAAGACATCACGTGTTGTATGATATGTCCGTTCTCCTACCAGAATCATATCAGGCATTGCAACCTGTTGCAGGCGTGCGGCAACGTTTACTGCGTCCCCGGTGATAAGGAAATCTCGCCTGCTGAACTGAGCGCCAGGAGCAGCGACCTCACCTGTATTAATGCCAATGCGCATTTGCAAGCGAGTTGCTTCGGGGTCTTGCGCATACCGTCTCTGATTGAATCGGGCGAGCGCTACCTGCATATCCAGCGCAGCTCGTACTGCACGATCAGGATCGTCCTCGTGAGTGATGGGAGCCCCGAAAACCGCCATTACAGCGTCACCGATATATTTCTCGACGGTGCCGCCGTGTCGTCGTATTTGCTCGGTCATCAGGTTAAAATATCCCACCAGGATGGCGCGCATATCTTCGGGGTCCAATTTATCCGCCAGGGGTGTCGAGCCAGTAATATCGGCAAACATGATAGTGACGATACGTCTTTCCTCCGGCGCCGTGAGTCTGATTTTGCTGCCATCCTCTGATGAGTGGGGAGTTCTCGCGGTTTTGACAGGTTGAAGAAGCCGACTCTCGCTCGTGGGCGGTGAGGTCGGCGTTAATTTAGTCCCACATTCAATACAAAATTTTGCTGTTGGCAAGTTGATTGTGCCGCAGTTTGGACAAACAACCAGGCGATTCCCACATTCAATACAAAATTTTGCTGTTGGTGGATTTTCAGTCAGACAATTTGGGCAGCGCATTCCAAACCTACTATGAAGGCCACTTGATCAATTGGCTACGGATGACATCTAAAAGCCCATCATACTCTTTTTGAGGACGAAACGACTCATATTATTGTACAACACTAAATTAGTATACGCAGGGCAGTTTGAGAATTATACGCTGGGTAGTCTGAAGGACGAGCACAAAATACTTTCTGTCCATGCCTGGGACTATTTGTTTTGGTGCTTGACGGCATAGGCAAATTTGCGTACTATGGGGATTAACGGAAGGGAGAGCAAATTATGCAACCAGAATATCAGGTGGAGAGTCGCAGTTATGACCAGATGCTGCGGGGATCGTGGCGTGGGTATCGGCTGGATAGAACCACAAAAATAAGCGATGAGGCCATAACAGAAACAGCGAGCGATTGTGTGCGTCTCTGGTTACCTGCCGGAACACCAATGCGTTGGATGTCTGGCACGCGCCCACTACGCTACAATTGTTTACAATATTACTGGCCGCAGCGCTGGTACACGCTCAGCGCGTTTTATCATGAACGTTCATTGTTACATACCTATGGCTCGATTATTCGACCCGCTACTTTTGAACTTGAGCGCCTTTACTATATTGACCTCGATCTGAGCATCTTAATCAAGCCTGATCTAACCTATGAAGTACTGACGCAGGCAGAGTTTGACGAGATGGCGGATACTCTGCACTATGATGAGGAAACACGCATAGGGGCATTCATGTCGATGGGTACACTTACCAACGCTATTCAATTAGGAGTTGGTCTCTTTGCCGCAATCCCGCACACACTCCGCCAAACAGATTTCCACCTGGCAGCATGCTGCGAGTAGAGGTCAGATGTATCATGTTTTGCCCTTACTTTATCCGAGGAAGCACCTATGCCCAAACGTATTGACCACGTTGCCATCATCGTGCGTAATATCGAACATGCGCTTGTGTTTTATCAAGACACATTAGGCATAGTACCCAGTGAAATACAGGAAGTACCGACCGAGCAGGTGCGTATCGCTTTTCTCCCTATGGGTGGCCCAGGTGGAAGCGAAATCGAACTCATAGAGCCGACTACGCCCGACTCCAGCCTGGCGAAATTCCTTGAGAAGCGTGGCGAAGGTTTGCATCACATCTGCCTGGAAGTAGATGATATCGATGCCGCTCTTGCAGAGATGCAAGAAAAGGGTGTGGCTGTACTGGATAAGGAGCCGCGTATTGCGGCTGAAGGACGCGCGATTTTTATCCATCCGAAAGCAGCAAATGGAGTGCTGTTAGAGTTGATAGAACGTTCCTGAGGTGTATAGGGGCCGATGAATCGGCGGTAATAGGCATCAACCTACGCACGGCAGTCAGGGAGAGTCCTGTCATGCTGATCAGAGCGAAGCATCTCGGCCCAGCAAACGAGATCCTTCACGGAGTTTACCCTGAGCGAAGCGAAGGGCTCAGGATGACAAGCGGAGGAATGTGTAGGGTTAGCTCCTGGTCATCGTTGTTGGCGCGAGATCCTGAGCGAAGCGAAGGATGACAAGCGGAGGAGGTAGCTTATTTAGGTTGATGCATATTAGGGCCGATGAATCGGCGGTGTGCGCGATAAATCGGCACCTACAAAGGGATATTTCCGTGTTTTTTCGGAGGGTTTGTATCTCTTTTATTCTTCAGCATTTCAAGGGCAGTGATTAGTTTGGCGCGTGTATAGCGTGGCTCAATCACCTCGTCAATGTAGCCACGACTGGCCGCGATATAAGGATTGTTGAACTTCTCGGTGTATTCAGCAATCAGTTCTTTGCGTCTCTGCTCAGAGTCTTCAGCATTATCGATCTCATCTTTGAAGAGAATATTTACCGCGCCTTCCGCACCCATTACTGCAATTTCGGCGGTGGGCCAGGCGTAGTTGATATCACCGCGTACATGCTTGCTATTCATCACATCGTAAGCGCCGCCATAAGCTTTGCGTGTAATCACGGTGATTTTTGGCACTGTGGCCTCACAATAGGCATACAGCAATTTTGCCCCATGGCGAATTATGCCGTTATGCTCCTGGCTCACCCCGGGTAGGAAACCAGGTACATCTTCTAATGTAATGATCGGGATATTGAAGCAATCGCAAAAGCGTACAAAGCGTGCTCCTTTATCTGCCGAGTCGATATCAAGCACACCTGCAAGCGAGTGTGGCTGTTGTGCAACGATGCCAACGGAACGACCATTCAGGCGAGCAAAGCCAACAATGATGTTCATCGCAAAATATTCTTGCACCTCGAAGAAATCGTTGTCATCGACAATATACTTAATGATAGCCTTCATGTCGTAGGGTCTGTTCGGATTGTCCGGGATGATCGTATTCAGGGCTTCTTCTGCGCGTGTAGGTGAATCGGTGGGCACAACTCTCGGTGGGTCATCAAGATTATTCGATGGAATGAAACTCATGAGCTGGCGAATCATGCGAATGCAATCAGGCTCGCTGGGACAGGAGAAATGCGCTACACCACTTGTGCTGTTGTGCACCATAGCGCCGCCTAACTGTTCAAAGGTCACATCTTCATGCGTGACTGTCTTCAGCACATTCGGCCCTGTTACAAACATATAGCTGGTCTGCTCCACCATAAAAATAAAGTCAGTGATGGCTGGAGAGTAGACCGCGCCGCCTGCACATGGCCCCATGATGGCAGAAATCTGCGGTACGACGCCTGAAGCCAGCGTATTGCGTAGAAAAATATCAGCATAGGCGCCCAGGCTCACAACGCCCTCCTGAATACGTGCCCCTCCGGAGTCGTTCAGGCCAATCACCGGAGCGCCGTTCTTCATAGCAAGATCCATAATTTTACAGATCTTTTCAGAGTGCGCCTCGGAAAGCGAGCCGCCAAAGACGGTGAAATCCTGCGAGAAGACATAAACCAGGCGGCCATCGATCTGACCATAGCCTGTGACGACGCCATCACCCGGAATTTTTTGCTCTGCCAGCCCGAAGTCGGTGGAGCGGTGAGTCACAAGCATATCCAGTTCGTTGAATGTGTCCGGGTCTAGCAAAAGATCAAGTCGCTCGCGTGCGGTAAGCTTACCCTTTTGATGCTGGGCCTCGATGCGTTTGATGCCACCACCCAGCATCGCTGCTTCTTTCAAACGGTGTAGCTCTTTCAGCTTCTCTTTTGTTCCCTTAACCCGTGGAGTCTCTTGTGGAGTATGTTCACTTATTGCCATCTGCTCTGTCTCCATCCATGAAATTGCGAATATTTATGTATGGAGTATAGCATGTGGCTGATAAGCCTGTCTAACTTGTTTGGGAGCGCATATATGACTAACAGGTAGATGAATGACTATTTGTGTAAAAAAAGATTTAAAAAATAGCGCTCACATACCGCTCATTTTGATCGGTAGTTTATGCATGAGCTTTGTTGTTGTGGGTGGAGACGAGATGTTATAGCAATGTTTTCCAGTCCAATTCAGCAAAACGGCGGATAATCATGTCCGCACTGGATAAATCTTGTTCGTCATTGAAGCCGTTGCGGAAGCCAATACAGAACATTTCCGCCCTTTTAGCGGAAAGGACGCCATTTTTCGAATCTTCAATGGCGATACATTTGTCCGGCTTTATACCCAGGCGTTTTGCAGTATGGAGATAGATGGCGGGTGATGGTTTACCTTCTCCCGCTAATTCATCTGCGCTAACCACCACTTTAAAAGATTCACGCAGGCTAAATCTTTGAAGCATGACATCGATCCAGCTTGCAGGAGAGGAAGAAGCCAGCGCAACAGGGATATTGTTGTTATTCAAGGTTGAAAGTAGTTCCGTAAAACCCCCCATCAGAGATACTTTTTGCCCGTATATTTCGTTTGCCATTTCCTGGTAGATTGCTAGAAATTGCGCTTTGGATTGTTGTAAGTGGTAGGTATTGACGAGGATCATATAAACATCATGCACACCGAGGCCAATGATCCGATCTTGATCGTTCATACTCCAGGTGGGAATAAGCGATTGTAAAAAATAGCCTTCCGTAGTCTTCCAATGAATCTCACTATCTACGATAACGCCGTCCATATCAAAAATAACTGCATCCACGATGAAGAGTGCCTTTCTTTTGTGAATTGGGTAGTTCACAATTAGAACCTTTAGGAGTATACTACGTAATACAAAGGTAAGGGTAGTTATGAAATCTGATCTAAATGCCCAGGCTTCTATACTATTGTATTACCAAAAGGTAAAAGGGATGGCCTTTTACTGCGACAATCATAGACTATGCAGAAACGAGGAATACTTGTATGAGTTGGAATCCTAACCAGGGTCAAGACCCGAATCAGCCAGGGCAGTATGGTGGTTATGCCCCGCCACCACAACCTCAGCCAGCCAATCCTTATGGCGACCCACAGTCAGGATATGGACAACAGAGCGGCTACGGACAGCAGCCGGGTGGATACCAGCAACCAGGAGGGTATCAACAGCCTGGCGGATATCAGCAACCCGGTGGATACCAGCAACCAGGAGGGTATCAGCAGCCCGGCGGATATCAACAGGGACCGTATGGAACGCCTCCTTATGGCGCCCAGAGTCCTTTGGGGCCTACCTCTATGGGCATGCAACCCAACATTGAAGCTGGCCTGAGCTATGTATTGGGCTGGGTGACGGGCCTCATCTTTTTCTTGATGGAGAAGCAGAATCGCTTTGTGCGTTTCCACGCGATGCAGTCGATCCTGTTCTTTGGTGGTCTGACGGTAATACGTATTATTCTCAGTGTTATCGGTGCGTTCGGTATCCCATTCCTGGGATTCTTTACGGGCCTGATCTGGCTTGCTATAGGCATTATTGGCTTAGTAGGCTACATTGTACTGCTGATCAACGGCTTCCAGGGGAAGTACTTCAAGTTGCCCATCGTCGGCGATTACGCTGAGAGATACGCAAACCAGGGTATATAAGTCGAGCAATGACTCCCTGAGACCAGCCTTATAAAAAGAGACTTCGCGCATTGAATAGATTTGTGTGCAGAGGTCTCTTTTGGCTGGCTTGTTCTTCAAACCATCTTTTGACAAAAACTGGTTTTACTGTCAAACGAGAAGGACGAGAGCGAAGCTAGTAGAAAAGACCAAGGAAACAGTAAAACTGAACTTTTTTCAAGATGCTTTCCTGGAAGATCCACATAAACTCTTCAATGCCGGTCTTGCTGCTAAAAAACGCGATCGATAGATTTCCATAAGGGCGACGCAGTTGATGAGTCAGCTTTGAAAGATCTCATTCGTGCTGCCGTAGCTAAGAATGTTGGATGAAAAAGATATGGACAAGTTTCAGACCGACAAGTTTTAGATCGGCAAATTTGCAGGATGGGGCAAGTTTCCAGAATGAGGCGAGTTTGCAGGACGGGGCAAGTTTGTAGGACGGGGCAAGTTTGTAGGACGGGGCAAGTTTGTAGGACGGGGCAAGCCCCGTCCCTACAATGCACGTAGCTGACCAGGGTGGATGAAAAAGATATGGACAAGTTTTATCCCGGCGATTTTTAGACCGACAAGTTTGCAGGACGGGGCAATTTTCTAGGACGGGGCAAGCCCCGTCCCTACGATACACGTAGCTCACAAGGTTGGATGAAAAAGATACGGACAATTCTATAATACTTCTCTTTGCTTGACCAGCTTTGGGTTTCTGTTGTGTTTCTGTAGGGGAAGTGTGCTGAACATGATGTGGTATGAGCTTTTTCTGCTCGGAGGGAGCAACTTTATCCGTTTAAGATGAGGGAGATCTCATGATTTCCCCTTTGATTAAATGCTATCTATCTAATGCTGTTGAGCTTTCCGCGAGTCGCAGTGATGGTGTCTCTGAGCAGAGACTCGCGGAAGACGCCACAAGCGGCTTGACACGAAAAGAGGTCCAAATTGCTTCGATTTTTCTCCCAAAAAACCTCTTCTGTAAAGAGACTCGCGGAAATGCTTGCATGAAGTGGCTTCCTGTGCTATACTATGAGGGTAGCAGTCGGAATGGCCTCTACAGCCCGTTGGGGATTGAAACTACTTATAATTTTGACACCAAACTTCTGCCATTCCAAGTCGGAATGGCCTCTACAGCCCGTTGGGGATTGAAACCGCCCAGAAGTCCGTTAATCGATCCGGTTATTCCCGAGTCGGAATGGCCTCTACAGCCCGTTGGGGATTGAAACAGACCAAATGGCCCTCGGTGGGACAACAGCT
>WNFX01005501.1_pt1 | contig 12198 bp, 12 predicted proteins | sample 5400111 | NCBI WGS metagenome assembly WNFX01 (sample SAMN13153363, study PRJNA577476) | soil metagenome | isolation source: 40 cm soil or saprolite under grassland replicate 1 | place: USA:California | collected 2016-06-15
ATGGGTCATCCGCCCGGCACTTCTCGTTCAACGTCCCGGGTGGGCGCTGCGAGCGCTGCGAAGGCGCAGGCGCCCTGACTGTCAAAATGCATTTCCTGCCTGACGTGGAAGTGCGCTGCCCGGCCTGTCACGGACGCCGCTTCACCCGCGAGACGCTCGCAGTGCGTTACCGTGATCATGACATTTCCCAGGTGCTCGATCTGACCATCGAAGAAGCCCTGGCGCTGTTCAAGGATGTTCCCGCCGCCCTCTCCCGCCTCCAGGTGCTATCCGACGTCGGCCTGGGCTATCTCCAACTCGGGCAACCCGCCACCACGCTTTCAGGTGGCGAAGCCCAGCGCGTAAAGCTGGCGAAGGAACTGGGCCGCCGTGTCAGCGGTCGCACGCTGTACTTACTCGACGAACCCACCACCGGCCTACACCTGGCCGATACCGTCCGTTTGCTGGGGGTGCTCCAGCGGCCCGTGGATGCAGGCAACACCGTGATGGTCGTAGAACATAACCTGGAATTGGTAAAGGCAGCCGATTGGGTCATCGACCTTGGACCGGAAGGTGGTGCAGCGGGTGGCAAACTGATCGCTCAGGGAACTCCCGAACAGATCGCCCAGGCCCCCGGTTCGTACACCGGCCAGAGTTTGAGGAAAATATTGTAGTTTTCAAATTCAAGTTGGTACTCGCTGCGATGTTGGGCGCATGGATAACAGCATCGAGCTGGCCCTAGGTGGATGCCGAAGCAGGCAGTAAAAAGCATAGGTGACTATAGGAAAGATTAAATTACTGTGATGTACTATTACAAGCCCCAATATGCTATACTTGCACAGGCACTCATTCAGAAGGAGCTATCAAATGTCCTCGGCATCAAATCAACAAGGGATAACACAACCTGGCATTGGCCCTGCGCGGCAGCGGAATAGACGATTATTGATCTTACTAGAGATTCTGGCTGCTATTACGCTGGCAATAGTGATCCTCTGGGTTGTCGGTCATATCATTACATCTGTGCTCGTCGTCCTTATCGCAGCGCTCATCGCCTACGCTATTGTCCCTGTGGTAGAACTATTTCATAAGATTATGCCTCGTGCTCTGGCAATTCTCCTTGCATACTTGATAGTGATGATTATCCTGGGAGCAGTCGCCTACTCAGTAGTCAACACGGCAGTATTTCAGATCAGCGCATTGGTACATAATGTTTCAATCTGGTTGACGCCTAATAACAAGGGGAAGCTTCCTTTGCTGGATTTGCTACATACTCTCGGTCTATCAGATACCCAAATTTCAGATTTTGAAAAGCAGATCTTAGGGGAGTTATCAACCCTCGCAGGATCACTCGCAAGCGGGCTTATCCCGTTACTCAGTGGTGTTGCTGGGGGCCTGCTGAACGTCCTGTTAACCACAGTGATCAGTATCTACTTGCTGGTTGATGGTCCTCGCGCAATTGCTTGGCTACGTAAAGCGGCACCAAAATCACGTCGTAACCAGATGAGTTCCACCCTCGAAACGCTCCAACGCGTCGTGGGAGGTTATATACGCGGGCAGATATTGCTGAGTGCCATCATTGGGGTTCTGGTCGGTACAGGCTTATTTATTATCGGCTTTCCGTATGCTGTGTTGATGGGAGTGTTGACCTTCATTACCGAGTTCATCCCGGTCCTCGGTACCATCTTTGCTGGCGTCGTCGCTGTGATACTAGCGCTGACACAGGGATGGGTGATGGCTATAGTAGTATTGGCATTCTTCATTCTCATACACATCTTCGAGGGCTACTTTCTTGCGCCACGCCTCATCGGTAATGCAGTCAAGCTCAACCCAGCAATCATGCTGATCGCCTTAATCGTTGGTTCAGAGTTGTTTGGACCCATTGGGGCCATATTTGCTGCTCCCACAGCCGGTCTGTTACAGGCACTCGTCATTGCTGTCTGGGATCAATACCGACAAACGCACAAAGAGGAGTTTTCAGACGAAGAACAGGGATTTGCTACAAAGCAGCCTGAAGGACTCCCAGTAACAGTGGCTACACCCGTTCTATCAACAACCGAAGACCATACAACAGGCGAATAGTACACCTGGCTTATAGACACGTTATTTTTTGAGATGTATTAGCCGGGTCGGCGCCAAACAGTACCGCGACGCTGATATTCCAGGCTCTGCTCGATAGACACTGCGATTGCAGTTCCAAAGTATCGTTCTATCAACTAGAGAGCAAGATCAAGCCCTGATGTGACGCCACCTAAGGTGTGAATCCAGGTTGTGATGCAAAATCGAGAGCGAAAAGGACCGAGGCGAGTAGTAAACAAGGAGGAGCGTGTCTTGCTCCTCCTTGTTTACAGGTAAGAGAACCCTCATTGCCCGGTGCGTTGCAAAAATCGCTCTACAGGAAGGCGTTCCTCGGGTCGTAACGGCCGAAAGCCTCCCCGGTCATTGATAAACACGATGCGTGACGACTGAACATGAATGATCATATCTGGGAGGCGATCGCCATTCACATCAGCAAAGTTGAGTGTGACAGGTATCAAATCATCTCCTGTGCCGTAAAATTGGGGACCCAGGTAGATACGTGCCTTAGAACCATCGCCACCGGGAAACTCTATGATCTCTACACGGCCATTCAAATTAATCGCCATAAAATGGCTGGCCGTACCTGCTGATTCGTTATGTCCCACGAAAGCATCGGTCTGGAATGTGCGTGGACGCCCATAGTGAATATCGTCCCAGGTCGTGTTCCACCAGCTTACCGCCATAGTCAGCAATGTCCATAGCGCAAGCATAGCAATCATCCCTATGCCCAGGTAAAGCAGGGGATGCGCACCATGCCAGAGGTTTCGTTTGCTTCGTATCGCTTTGGTGCCAGGAGTCTTCGGGAGTTTTTTTGATGTAGTATCTACCTGTCGAGGCGCAGCAGTTGTGCGACCACGTTTGATATCATTATTTTCAGCACGCTGCCATTCATTTATTTCTTCTATTTCCTCCGCGACATCTGTTTGTCGGGTACGAGTTCGCGAAGCACGTTGTGCTACTGGAGTTACACCGGCAGAAGGTATTGCTGACCCCTTCCCTGACTTTGCCGTATCATCTCCAATTGGACGATGGCGCAAAACACTGCGCGGAGTTATTTCATTGGTGGATTCTAGAACTGGCATTTTCAGGTTGCTCCTTTCCTCTCATACAAAAAACATTGAAGAAATACCGACGTTCGTCGGAGAAACCTGTGACAGGCCAACCCAGCCAGCCATCTATATCTTCTCACGAATCAATATTAGAACATATTTTCTAATCAACCAACTATAAGAAACTACTTTTCTTTATGTTCAAAAGCGAAATAGTGATGCTCTGATTGTCAGAGACCAGGTTAGTAGTGGTTTACAACACAGTACAGGGGATACATGGATATGCTTAGTCTCCATTTTTGTTCACATCAATATTATACACCAGAGGCAAGATTTTTGCTATGGGACTACAGGAAACTTTTTTGGCCGAGTACAGCTTGTAGATCATCAGGCAGGGATGCCTCTAGATCCATGATAGCGCCTGTAGTGGGATGAGTAAATCTGAGTTGATAGGCGTGGAGAAACTGGCGTTTGAGTGTCGTACCGCGCATGGTAGTACCCGATCCGTAGACGAGATCTCCAACGATAGGATGTCCTATAGCCTTCAAGTGAACTCGAATCTGGTGGGTGCGTCCAGTTTCCAATTCTACCAGTAGCAATGTATGGCGTTGAAAACGTTCCAGGACGCGAAAATGCGTCCTGGCTTCCTTACTTGCCACAGCGGTGATCGCCATTTGCTGGCGATGGCGCGGATTCCGGCCAATAGGAGCGTCGATACTACCCTGATCTAATGCGACAACACCTTCTACCAGCGCCAGGTAACGTTTGACTATCTCCCGTCGCTTTATTTGCTCCATTAAGGCCGCTTGAGTAGCCGTATTCCTGGCAACGATAATGAGACCCGAGGTATCTTTGTCAAGCCGATGGATAATCCCTGGCCGCGGTTCTGTTCCTTCCTTTTGAATGTCAGGATAGCGTGCCAGTAAGGCATTTACCAGCGTATCATCATGATGCCCTGGGGCTGGATGAACCACCATACCAGCAGCCTTATTTACTATAAGCAAGTCCTTGTCTTCGTAGATAACATCGAGAGGCAATGGTTGTGGCTTAACATTAGCGCCTTTATTTTTCTGTTTGAGTGAGAATATCTGCACTTCATCGCCGCTTCTGAGAGCATATCCAGGCTTAACGGGACGTCTATTTACAAGTACTGAGCCATCTACTATCAGTTGTTGCACTGTTGTACGAGAAATGCCAGTGAGTACAGATGCGAGATATCGATCAAGTCTCAGACCCACTTCATCAGCTTGAACGGATAAGAAGCGCTTCTCTTGAGATAGTTCAGCGTTAGGTTTGTGCATCATGTTCTTTCGAAGACTGGAGAACTTCACTACCCGTTGTAGTGGGGTGTGCCGGTGTAGCTTCCTGTCCTGGCTGAGTTTTTGGAGGAATCTTTCCTGACTGATGTAAACCTCCAAACAGAAGAGTTACGAAGAGCAGAAAGACTCCTATAGAAATGGCCGCATCAGCTATATTGAAGATGGCGAAGTAGAAGTTAGCCTGAGGAATACGAAAAGAAATGAAGTCGATGACATATCCGCTGTGGCGCATCCTATCTATTAAGTTACCCAATGCTCCACCGATAATTAAACCAAAAATCAGCTTATACCACAGACTAGCTGTGTTGAGCGTTCTCAGGTAGAGGTATGAGATTACTCCAATAGCCACTGCTATGAGAAGAACTAGAATGACATTATTCGCGAGCAGGCTGAACGCAGCTCCATTATTTTTAATGTAGAACAGAATGAGGTAATCGTCGATCAATGAGATACGAGGACCGAAATCAGGCGGATACAGATTAGTTACAACCCATGCCTTCGTCCACTGATCAAGGATCAGCACTATAATAGCGGTAAGCAATGCAAGAGCATCGTAGATACGCGCGTGCTTATATTTCACTTAAGTATATTCTTCCTTTCCGCAGCGGTGAACATGTGCATTGTACCTGATTTACCGCCTGTTGAAAAGGTTTCATGCTTTTGTTCTGATTTTAGAAGCTTTGCTGCTCGTAAAGTTCCTCTCTTTTGAGGTTCTTCTGCTCTAATTCTTCCTCGCACTTGATATCACGTATTGCCCAGGGAATCGCTTCAAGACGTTTCTCGGGTATGGTTTTGCCACAATGCTCACACTTGCCATAGGTTCCGTCATCAATGCGTTTCAAAGCCCGTAGTACCTCGCTTAAGAGAGCTTGCTCGTTGGCAAGAATCGACTGCTCTTGCTGCGTTTCCAAAAAATCCACAGCGACTTCTTCAAAATCTTGAGGTCCGACGCCCGCCTCGATAGGATCAGTAGGAACGGGATTTGCCTCTGTCAATCCAGCAATGTTAGCACGCAGTTCATCACGTTTAGCTTCAAGTCGAGTTTTCATTTTAGTGAGATCTATAGCCATGCACATTCTCCTTTCGACTCCAACGATTTCATGTTGGCACAACGTATTTTATCTCATTTTTGCTATTTTGTCATAGTTTTTAAGCCGATCTAACCATGGGTTTAAGGAGTTGTGTGGAACTTGTGATATTCATTTCGGAGTGCAGATGCTTCGCTGCTCCATTCGCGGAGTTTACCCTGAGCCCATCCGCTACGCTCAGGGTAAACTCCGCGAATGGGCTCAGGACAAGGATCAGCATGATAGTTTCGCTCTCAATAAAAGCTGCTGATAGCTGACCTGATCGGAGCCGCGTGAGAGGAGCAGCCATCATACAGCTTGCGGAAGATAAATAGCTTGGATGAGCATTCCAGCTAACCTCCTCCTGAGATTAGATACGTTATTAAGTTACATTACCCTCGTTGTGGTATCGCCCTGAGACAACGTCGATGATTGGTGGGTGTTTTAGCGGTAGTTCCTTTGCCAGGACATCGAGTAAATGTTGGGAAGAGCATAGGTATTCAGGAGTGTATGGATTAGAAGTTAGTGCCAGAATGTGAATGGGATTTGCTACACGTATATCAAGACCCCGCGCAGACAGTCGTTGTAGCACAACCGAGTGACAGAAGATCTTTGTGCCATCTTCAACAATGAGTTCTCCATCACTGAATGAGTTCTTTACAGAAAGAAATGCAAGTAATGCTCTTGATAGTTCCTCTGTAAAAGCGCCATGCAAGACAAATACAGGTTTCTGCTGAGCCTGCAAATGTGTCGCAATCCAACGAGCTTGATTCTCCGGACTGGCCCCACCGGTATAGTTCTCAGTGGTACTGCCACTATCGTCAACAGCGAACACATACAGCCGTGCCTGCGAGGTTTGCTTCCTGTAAGTGTAAGTATTCATCCGTTGCGTTTGTTGAATAGAAAGACGAAGCAGTATATCGGAGGTACGCCTGACCGCAAGTTCTGGTGTTGCTGCTGCGCTGGCGCCAGTACAAAGGATGCACGCATCGGTTACGTTTGGCGCGGCTGCTCCCAGGCGATTTATCGCGCCATCAACAATACACAGACGAGCGCCTAGAGCCTGGAGTCGATCCATCGCATTGCTCAGATCGCGAAGTAACGTAGGACCTGCAATAATGACACGTCCGGGTCGCAAGATACGGGCAAGTATTACTGGTCCAAGCGCAGTTCTACCTGGGAGCTGTTGCAGGCATTCGACTTTGGCTCCCTCATGTTCAGCCTGGCGTAACAGGTCAGCAGTGGTAGCTACCAGCAATCCAGCCTCGGGTACATAGCGTGGCTTTGGGAGACCAGTCATAGCATCTGTATCTTCACCATCAAGGCCAAGGGAGGTCAAAGCCAACTCATCAGCGCGGTAGAGATTCTCGCTAATAAGGGTTTCCAGCAGATGATTTGTAGCGGTCGTTTTACCAACATTCTTCGCGAGACCTATGAGCGAGAGGCGCTGAATGTTGGCACCAGCTACAATATGAGCAAGAGATACAGTCATATGTTCCTTCGCGTGACTAACTAAAGCGTCTGGTAAAGATCGCCTGCAATGCCGGGTAATCTCGTAGCAACTGTAAGGCAACGGCACCATTGTCTGGCATATAGCCATTACCAATTTGCATTTCGACCTGTCGAGCTATGCCTTCAGCGCCTAGGGCTGCCGCAGTGAAACTCGTTGCCATACTGAAGAAGAGGATTCGCCCATCGTGTTTCGTCAGTAGAATAGTGGCAAACTCGGTATGTGGAACATTGACGACATTAATGGCCAGGTCAGCCTGATATTCTCGCCCGGCACAGGCGTCACGCACTTTTTCTACTAGTTCTAACGCCTGTGTGGCATCGCCCTGTACAAGTACATCTGCTACATTCAGGGAGGCTACATCGTGCAATGCTTGCTCATTATACTCTACAGCGATGATCTCGCCTTGTGAACCAAGACATTGACGAAGCGCACAAAGCGTGAGAAGTCCGGCAGTCCCTCCTGCTCCGAGCACTGTGATACGCTGACCAGCCTGTACGAGCGTAGCTGCTCGCGATGGCGCGCCCGCCACGTCCAGAGCTGCAACGACAATATTGCGAGGAAGATCTTTCGGGAGTTTCGCCAGTGGATTGCTACGAAAGAAGATGGCTTTACCTGTGACTTCAATCTCGGAGCGATCCAGGTGGACTGTTTGGATGTTTTCCAGATACAACGGAAGCCAGCTTAATGATGTGAGGCTGACGATAGTATCTCTTATAGCCAGACTATGTATTTTTCCATATATCTCATCGAGTTGACGAATGGTACCGATCAGTACGCCGCCGGAACCTGTGGTCGGGTTATGCATCTTACCGCGTTGAGCTACAATATCGAGTATGTATTTCTTCATCCGTTCAAGATTACGATCACAGACGCTGGTTATCTGGGTGAAACTGGCCGAGTCGATGTGTAATGCATGGACCTCAACCAGTGTCTCGGATGGTCGTGCGACTGGTGTATTGTCAAGTTTCCATGCAACCTGAGGAAGTGACGCTTTGGGTTCAATAACACGATGAATCCCCAGGCTCCGTAACATGTCCATGTCTGCAGAGGGCGGCATAGAATCAACTCCTTGCTTGTTGTAACGCTTGCTAAGATAGTATGACATGACAGCAGAAAGGTAAAGCTGATGTCCTATCTCCGTGACAGAAAGTATGTTCTATGGTAGGATAGTGAGGGGGATCGAATCACATCTAAGCGGGCCTTACAGTATTTCCCTATGTATGCTATGCTTATTGATGCGAGGCATTCATGCTATACAATAAGGATGTCGGTGATGACAGAACAACAGTTTGATAAAGCGCGTGATGGATCGTCCATAAGAGAGTTAGATATCCTCTCCATCTTCAGTGATGACGATCTTTACCTGTTTGGCCAGGGTAAGGAGTACCGGATCTATGAGAAGATGGGTGCACATGTGAGAACTATCAACGGCGTATCAGGCACAACTTTCGCGACCTGGGCACCCAATGCTCTGGCAGTTTCGGTTATAGGCGACTTTAATGATTGGAGACGTAACGCCAATCCAATGCAACTGCGACATCGTGAGCTAGGTGTATGGGAATGTTTTGTGCCGGGAGTACAAAATGGCGCTCAATATAAGTATGCTATTTACTCGCGTATAAATAACTATACCGTTGATAAAACAGACCCTTACGGCTTCGCCAGTGAGCTGCGCCCTAAAACCGCGAGCATCGTGACTGACATTCATCAACACACCTGGCAAGATGACACATGGATGAACGAGCGTGGGCAGCACCAGCAGTTGAATTCACCGATCTCGATCTACGAGGTCCACCTCGGATCCTGGCGACATGTGCCTGAACGTCATGTCGAGGGTGCAGTTGAAGAGGATCGTTTCATGACCTACCGGGAACTGGCTGTCGCCCTGGCAGTGTATGTCAAAGATCTGGGATTTACTCATATTGAATTAATGCCTGTTGCTGAATATCCTTTCGATGGTTCCTGGGGATACCAGACTACGGGTTACTATGCTCCAACCAGTCGTTTTGGTACGCCCGAAGACTTTCAGTATTTTGTCGATTACATGCACCAGCAAGGCATCGGTGTTTTTCTGGATTGGGTACCTTCTCACTTCCCCAAAGATAATCATGCTTTAAGATTTTTCGACGGTACTCATCTTTATGAATATGCGGACGAGCGCAAAGGGGAACATAAGGAGTGGGGAACACTTGTATTTGACTATGGACGCAGTGAAGTCCGTAATTTCTTGCTTGCAAATGCCTTGTTCTGGCTGAAGGAGTATCATATTGATGGTCTGCGTGTCGATGCAGTCGCATCCATGCTCTACCTGGACTACTTACGCAAACCGGGCGAATGGGTTGCCAACCGTTATGGAGGCAGAGAACATCTCGAGGCAGTCGAATTTCTGCGTCAACTCAACGAAGCGGTTTACGCTGAGCAGCCGGGAACGTTGACTATAGCCGAAGAATCTACTGCCTGGCCTCTCGTCACGAGACCGACCTATGTTGGTGGTCTAGGATTTAGTTTGAAATGGAATATGGGTTGGATGCATGATATGTTGGACTACATGCACATGGATCCTATCCATCGACGATATCATCACAATAATATTACATTCTCTTTGATGTATGCCTATTCTGAGAACTTTGTTCTGCCACTTTCTCATGATGAGGTCGTACATGTAAAGGGTTCCCTGATTAACAAGATGCCAGGTGATCTCTGGCAGCGTTTTGCAAATCTGCGTGCCTTCTTTGGATATATGTGGGGGCACCCCGGGAAAAAACTCCTTTTTATGGGAGGAGAATTTGGACAGTGGAAAGAATGGAATTTTACGGAGAGTCTCGATTGGCACCTTCTTGAGCCGCCAAGCGATCCGCTTCACGCGCAATTACAACGCTTTGTGCGCGACCTGAACCATTTATATGGTAGCCAGATTGCTTTAAGTGAGCTGGACAATGAACAAGAGGGATTCTTATGGATTGATCCTCATGATTCTGATCAAAGTGTCATCTCTTTCATGCGACGTAGCAAAAAAGAGGAGGAGACGCTCCTATTCATATGTAACTTCACTCCTATCCCGCGTCACGGTTATCGACTTGGTGTGCCTTATGCGGGAGAGTACTATGAATTGATCAATAGTGATGCTACCTGTTATGGTGGAAGTGGGCTGGAAAACAAGCAACCTATGCCAAGCGGGCCTATATTCTGGCAATCTTGTCCACACTCAATACTTTTAACTTTGCCGCCTCTGGCTACAGTTATATTGAAACGACGGCCCACTGTAGCGGAGGAAGAAGGGAATATAATCGATGAATCGCGATCAAAACTCTGACAAAAGATTTTCTAATGCCGGATCGAACGGTAATAACCGGAAAAATGGCAGATCATCTCGCTACCGTCCGCAAAAAGAACGGCGCACAATAACAGAAGACGAACGTTTGCTGCATCGTCCGACACAGCAACTTGTGAGTCCCACTGGGCCTATACCACAAGAGTTAGTGAAAGAAGAAGAACACTCCCTCGAACGCGCTCTTCACTTCGATTTTACACTGACGGATCCTTGGCGTGTGTTCCGCATTATGAGTGAGTTTGTTGAGGGCTTTGACGAGCTTTCACATATTCCTCCGTCTGTGGCAATCTTCGGTTCTGCCCGCACGAGGCCCGAGGATCCCCTGTATCAAGCGGCAGTTGAAACAGCTCGTCTGCTGGCAAAGTCCGGTTTCGGTATTATCACCGGTGGTGGCCCTGGGATCATGGAGGCAGGGAACAAGGGTGCGCAGGAGGGCGGAAACTGCTCCATTGGCTGCAATATCGAACTTCCTTTCGAGCAAGGGCCGAATCCCTACCTTGACATCTCGCTCGACTTTCGCTACTTCTTTGTGCGCAAGACGATGTTCATCAAATATGCTGAGGCTTTCATCATCTTCCCCGGCGGTTTTGGCACAATGGATGAACTGTTCGAGGCATTGACGCTTATTCAAACAAAGAAAGTCAGTCACTTCCCTGTCATTCTCTATGATTCAAAATACTGGAAGGGTTTGATTGACTGGATACGCGACACGATGCTAGCGACCGAAAAAATACACCCTGAAGATGCCGGGTTACTACTCCTCTCAGATGACCCCCAGGAGATTTGTAAGATTGTGATTGATGCGTACGAGGAAAGTTATCGCCAGGAACGTGCTAATCCAGCTCATCATAGGGAGCAGTCGATACGGTAATCGGTGATGTGAAGACCAACTTTCCGCTGCACTACGAGTGACTTTCCATTGCACGAACGAGCCTTTCCAGTGCACAGGTGTGACTTTCCACCGCACGATGCGGGTTTCCGCTGTACTATCCACCCAAAACACGCTTTTCAAGCTGGTGCAGATTATCGCCACAAGCTCTACAATATATCGAGGGAGCGCGCTTCTAACGCCAGTTACTCTGGCAATCATGACGAAATAGCTCAGCATATCCCTGTTCTCCTGCGACTCTCGTGGCTCTTCATTGCACATATTCGATCAGAGGAGTGCGTACCAGCAACTTGTTCGTTCCGTGACGGTAGTCGGTGATCATTGGCCAGACATAGATGTCGAGGCGAAGCGCCTCTGACTTCTGAGTACTCTCATCCGGAACTATATCATACCACGAAAGCTGGTCCGAACGGAACTCCGTCGCCAGGCACGAGAAGTAGGGACGTAGCGCTACCGCTACGTTGAGCTGGGAGAGTGTAGTCGCACACTCCCCAGGAACTGGCGAGGTACGTGAGACACTCGTGCATGTGGCCAGTGAACTGGTCTGTCCCCAGTAGCCCACCGCAAGGAGCATCACGCGTAGCTTCTGCTCGAAGTCCTCGGGTATCTGGAGAAAGATGGTCATCGGTCCACATGCATGCGCCATCTCCCTGACAATAATCGACTCCTGGACGATGGTTCGCCGCCGTTTGTCCACGCTCCATTTGTATGCACGCAGTACCTGCTGCGAGATCGCCACGCGTTCGGGTGGGCGGATGCGGACCGCAACAGAGCGAAGGACGGGAAAGAGCTGATCGCGTACCACCTCCAGCCCGAAACACTCTATTCCTGCCTTTATCAGTGCAAGACGCACCGTTGCCGGTCCAGGTGCGGGCATGACCAGCGCGTTGTTCATATGGCCTACCTCCCATTCTCTACAATCATGGTCACCGCTAGGCGACGCAAGGCCAGGGCATCAATGCGCAAGGCATCCTT
>WNFX01009292.1_pt1 | contig 12198 bp, 4 predicted proteins | sample 5400111 | NCBI WGS metagenome assembly WNFX01 (sample SAMN13153363, study PRJNA577476) | soil metagenome | isolation source: 40 cm soil or saprolite under grassland replicate 1 | place: USA:California | collected 2016-06-15
CTTTTTCTGTGGTACAGGCATAGCACTCTCCTTTTGAGGAAATGAATGAACATCCTCAAGAAATGTTCTATGCCTGTATTATCCTAGCAGGAACCCCTTTTTGAACAGCTTTCCTTTACACACAATACGGGATGGTGTCAATACTCAGGCTCTCCCGCTGCTTCCATTACTATACCCCATACGGGGTCATACCTCTGCGCTGCTCCTACCAAATTATTATATGAGCCATTTGTCAAATGGTACTGCTACCAGTACGTCCTCCAACGTGCTGGCGATGTACGGGCACACTTGAAATGGGTGCCTAACCTCCTCAGACAGGCGGATGGCTATCTGCTTGAGCATGGGTACACCTCGCTTGACGATCTGGCTCCCATGACCGTGTTTGAAGATCTCTGGGCAGCACTTCTTCCTCACACTGCACCTCCTTTTACTGATGAGGAGGTGCGTTTACAAAGCCGGACACGTTCCTTCTGGTTACAGATTCACACGATGTTTGGTGTCCCAGTGCTCGTGCCACCTGTGACTCCATCGGTGCGCCGGACCTTTACCGAGACAGGAAACGACGAAAGCGTTGTGATTCCCCAGCCTGTCATCGCCCAACTGACGAACAAATTGGCACTCCATCGGGAAGGAATATGCCTGTTAAACCGCTTCCATCATCTCCGGCTGTGTATCCTGCTGCTCAATATCTGTCTTGGCCGTCGGATGAGCGAGGTCCTCCTCTCTCCACGTGGGATCGGACCAGATGGTCCACTCACGACCTACCCAGCACGGGGAAAAGAGAAGAACGGCGGCTTGTGGTTCCGCTTTGAACCCAACAAGGACGGTCGTCAGAATCAGGTGTACGTGAGCCCTGCCTGGCAGGATCTGGCGTGCTATTGCGTCAAAACCATCTTGTTGTACAGTGATGAAGTGCGTCATCTGGCTCAACCAGAGGAACAGCACTTCTTCATCCTGGTCTCAACATGGAACCTCACCAGTGGTCAAAAGAGTACGCACTCTCCTGCAACGGAGCATGACACAGCTTATCATCACTTCCACCTCAACGAGCAAAACAAGAAACGCCCTCTCCACTTGATGCAGCAAAGGGCGCAACCTCTGGCCTACAAGTCGTTTCTAGCCTGGCTGGCTGGCAACGGCACCAGCGAAAACAATCATCATGCTCCTGGTATTTTACAGCAGTGGAACATTACCATCGATGGTTCTGCTGATGGGGAAATCTACCATCTGCGCACGCAACAAGCGAGGCACACTCGCCAGACAGTCCTGGCACAAGACCCAAGTATTTCTCCCTTGGTCCGTCAGCGTGATTTGAATCACACCAGCCGCGATATGCAATTGGTCTATCAACATCATCTCAAGCAGGAAAATGCCAAACTGCGTGAGCGAATTACTCAAAAGCAACTTCATGGATTAGGAACCTACTGGCTTGAACAATGTCTGGACCTGGTAGAACCCGATGCTCATTCCGCCTTTCGCGAAGGTCAGCCTGCGCTCCTGGATGCCCGCTGGCGAGCACTCATGGTGAACAATCCACAATTTGTTCAGGCTAATCGTGTACCATGTGGTTTATGTGCCTTCCCCCAGGGGCCGGAAGGCTGCCCAGAATTCATGCATTGCACAGAGGCAACCGATAAAGGCTGTGCCTGGTTCCTTACTGATCCCAACGATGTGCAAATGCAGAGAGAATTACAAAAGCGTACCAACGAACACCATGCGAAGCAGCAGGAAAGCGTGGCGGGAGGACGGACGATTCAGGCTCACAAGTACGGTGTAATGGCTGAACGCACAGAACGCCTTCGCAATGAGGCTCTACACAAGGCGAGCAATGAGGTTCGTCGGGCATTGCTCGATGAACTCAATGCCTCTGAGGAGGAGTCATGAAACAGCGACGACAAGCCGCCGAAGAAGGAAAAGAGCATCTCCTTTCGGTGATGAAAACCATTCACGCAGAAGTTTCAAGGCAAAGTGAGTTTACTGCACAGCGGATCGCTGATGCGGCTGGTATCTCGAAGGTATGGCTGTACCACATCGCTGGGGAAGAGTTCCGCGCCTTGCGTGCTGAGCTTCCAGGATCTCGCAAAACACGAGATGAAGAAGTGGCAGCGTTACGGCAAGAAAACGCTCAGTTGCACACGCAACTGAAAGCAGCGCAAGAACAGGCACGCCTCGCTTCCTCGACCGCACTCAAGAAAGCATTTACAATGCTGGAACAATGGGAACAGGACAACCTCGAATTGCGCGGTCACATCCGCGTGCTCACCCGACGATTAGAACAGGCAGGAGGATATATCGATATTGAGGCCACTCCACTCCAATTGGATCGCAAAAGTCATTTGAAGCCAGCGGATTGATAATCAACGAGACCATTTCATCATTCAAGCCGGTCATCCTAGCAGGTCTGTTTGTAATAAAAACCATGTTCAAGAGAGGAGAAGCATGGAGCCAACGCGTCGGAGACCTCTCCTTCTCCAGCACGTCAGCGCAAAAAACAGGCCTAACGCGTCGGAGAACGTGTCGCATCTGAGCCGTCCTATCTATATTTTCTCATGTCACAGAATCTGCAAGGATGTGGGAGAATGGATCAGAAAGTAGAACCGCGAATAATGGCACCTGATGAGAGGAGAGATGGTGAATACACCCTTCTATCGAACAGTACCTGGAGGTGTCAGTATTAAAGTCGTACCCGGAATGGGCGGCCAGTCAACAATGAACTCGCCAATAAAATAAGTGTACCAAGTCTGAATGAGGGAGACTCCTCTCATTCGTTGGTCTTACTGTCCAACCTGAGACACTTATTTCGTGACGATTCCTAAAAGTATTATGTCCAACACAGTTCAATGAGATTTGGTTTTGTCACTAGCAGAATACTGGCAGACAATCCAGAGATCATTAATAATATCTGGATTTACGTTAACGACATTTGCTAGTGACCATGTATCTTGGTTGACCGGTTCACTCAGTGTCTGTTGATCTGATGGCACGGACACGAAGGGTAAGTTTCCCACAAGGCTACCTTGAGTTGTGAAAGATTGTCCTGAGGCAATCACATGGTCTTTGCGGCTCAGGTCGAAGGTGAATTGCTTACCTTCATCGTACGTTGCTCCGTCTTTCAACTCCAAGAATAGAAAGAGCTTATTGATCGTGATGTTCTTGCCCCTGTATTGAAATGGGAAACGCCCCGGTGTTAAGTCGAGGGTCATCTGCTGACTTTTTGTCGGATCAGCGGGATGCAGTAAACGGTACCAATCGCTTGAAAATTCGTGCCTGGCACTGAAGAGACGGGATTGAGGCGTCTTCTCGGCATCACTCAATACAGTGTCACGAGCCGTCTTTGCAGCATCTCCCAATCGTTTTCCCCCTTCGCGTGCCGTGTAATTCAGCCTGATAATGACATCTGAGATGGTCTCAAAGTCAAACGCATTACAGTCCCTGGGCATATCGATACGCCACTTTGATACAACCCCAGCACCCTCAAAGGGCAGGTAGCGTTCATCGCGGAAGTTCACCTCGAACATGCCACTATCGTTTTGAGCAGTACTTGTAGCGATAGACTCGATAGCTCCGAAGTTGGTGATGAAGCGTGCTACAGCATCGTCATCGTCCTTCGGACCGGAGTAGGGGTCCGTCGGGTCACTCGCTAGATTGGCGTTTTTACGAATCTGGTTGCTCAGCAACGTTAACGTGCAGTTAATACTCGTATATGGTCCGGCAACACAGGGAATGCTAAGGGCTACACTCTTAATGCGGCGCATATAGTGGCCTGGATAGTCCATGTCAAAAAGAGCTTCGGGTAGTTTCACAAGACACGTTCCCGTCTCCTTAAGTGCGATCAGAGCCATTGGGTCGAACAACACCAGCGAAATGTGTTTGGTGATCTCGTACTCTCGCTTGTTCTGGTCGATATAGGCCATCTCTAGCCGCTTGAGATCGAGGTATAACCGCTCGCCCGACAACAAACCCTTCTTGAGGCTGTCCCAATAACCAAACGTGATATAGTTCGAGGTGGTTAGGCCACGCTCAAAGCGGAAGGCCTGTTCTGCTCGCTTTGCAATGTCATAGGCCATTTTATAGCACTGGAAGTAGACTGCCGAGATTTGCCCTGTCATCCAATCATAGAGATCCTTGTTTGTGTATTTATCGCGTAGAAAATCCTCGACAGCGGTGGCATTCTCAATCTGCTTGTCGTGGTTGTCTAATTCCAGTTGTGCAATGTCAATCCTGAGGGAGGCGGCCTCGATCTGTTTTAAATTCTGGAGTATTTCCTTGACCGCAAGACCTATTTGGAAATTCCATTCTTCATCTCTGCGGGCAAAGCTTGCCATGATACCATTACTATTTGACGCATAGGTAGCCTTGGCAACCTGAATGCCAAGAAATCTGCTGTACGCAAACGCGGCGGAGCCCATGTTAGAGCCGCCAAATGAGATAGAAAAGTTTGGACCACCGCCAGCGCCAATCTGGGCCCCAACTGAAAAATTGGGCAACATATTCATGAACTGCGCCGCTATTTCGTGGTCAGCAACAGTTCCCTGCTGATCATTTGCAAATTTTAGTGCATCCAGTTGTGTAGTTTCATGGTCGTTAAGTTGATTTACGGTTAGTTGCTGATAGTGATTGAGACGATAGGTCGTCACATCGAGAGTTTTTTGTAACGCCTCCTTGTTTCTGTTGGCCTCATCAAGCTGCTGTTGCTTCACCTGGCGAACAGCCTTGAGCAAGCTTGTCTCCTGCGTAGCGCGAAGCATAGCGAGCGCTTCGGCGTCCTTCTTTTCAAGGGCTGCAAGGAGGGATGCGCCCAAAGCTTTGACGTCATTACAGAGTTCCATGGCTTTTTGTAGCATGTAGGTGAAGTGATAATGTGGTGTCGCGGCATTGATATCGTTCAGGACGCTACTCAAATCTACCCCCATCGCAGCGGCTTGCACCAGCAGAGAGACATCGATGGGCGGCGCAAAGAGTGGTAGTTGACGTACTACCCCTTCGATATTCGTACAGTGACGGATCTTGAAGAGACGATCAGCTACAGTGTCCCAGTAGCCCAAAAGCTTCTCATTTTTAGGGATACAATAGTAGAATGTACTGCCAAGGCTTGAGCCACTAGACGAGCCATTCCCACTTCCATTTGCGCCCAAAGAAGGGAGATTGCCACTGGCTTGTATATGGTTCTCTAAACTCACCAATGCATTGGCGAAACTATCCCATTGAACATCAGCATAGGCTACTGGCTCAACCGTTCCCTGCTCTGGAATCTGCTCAGGGCGCGGTCCGAGTATCTCGGAGGCCAGGATGTACAGCTGGGTCGCTTCGTTGATTGACTCCATTGTGTCCTGCTGGAACAATTGGTCTCCCCAGGCGATCAAATTGTCGATGTATTTCATCACTACATTCTTCTGATAGGCGATGAGACGCATGCGGGCGATGAGGTGCGGGTTGAAAGGGTTGTCTCTCCATTCTTGAATTTGAGCATGAATGCTTGATGATGGATCGTCCACCTGTTTCAGCAAGTCCTGGAGCCTCTCACCAAGCGTACTCTGAAAACGTAATACCTTCCAATAGCGCTGCGTCGGGTTATCTGTCGAAGCTGGTGTGCTATCTGTGGGGTTGAAGATGTAGTGAAACCACTGTTGCGCCTCTGCGAAGCGCTGGTTCTTGCTCAGTCTCGTTGCGATAAGCATCGGAATGTGGAAGAACAGTTCCCAGTTATAGAGCGAGTAGGCTCCGCCGAAATCGAAGTTTACATCCTCCTGTGGATATGGCGTATTTACATAATTTGAGTTCGGGTTATACTCACTCTGGAGCTTTGGAACTTGCGTTCCATTTGGGAGAATACCATAATTTACAAGCTTTTGAGTATCCAGCGTAAGCAGGCCAGGAATTCCTCCCTGGTTAAGCAGCTTAATGAAATCACAGACCAGGGGATGGTAAAATGTGATAAAACGAACACCTGGTATCGGAGTAGGACCACCTGCTGCGAACGGACGGATGATGAGATCTTTCCCAACAGGAGTAGGAAGTGCACTATCTGCTCCACCTGCTGATACGACAGGACCAGATACAACAGTGGTTTGAGCCGTCATTTTGCGTGGCTCACTCGTTGTTGGCTGGGTGACCGAAGTAAGTTCCACATTTGCAAGCGAACTCTGAACAGCCATCGAAGCTGGAGTAGTGACCGCACCAACATTTCCTCTAACTGTAGTCGAGTCATCATGATCGAAAATGGGCGGATTGGCTGCACTAGCCACGTTGTTTGTAATCATACTCACCGCAGTAGTATGAGAAAGAGGAGGAATTATAGTATCAGACTGGAAGAAGTGTATAGCGTGGCTTTTATCCTCTGGTGAAACAAAGTAGGTTCGCTCGTCGTCCTGATAGAAAAACGGTGCTTGCGCAACGAACTGATAATATTGATGTGGGTAAAGCAAGTCATAGCGGCTTGGCGTTCTCTGAAGGATCAGCAAGTGATTAGAGTAGTTCTTTATTTCATCAGATGTGGGATTCGGCTTGTCACCAAAGTAGCCGTATACAAGCTGAAGTTGTGTAGCAGTATCAGGTTCTCGAAGGGTCATGAAGTAGTAGTGACCTTCGTCAAGAGTGACCAAATTCGAAACCATATTGTGAGTTTTATCGATAGCAATTCTGCCTCGACAATCTTTAAATATAAAGTCTCCAAGCATATAAGATCCACTCTCTTCTTGACCAAATTTACCAATATCGTAAAATGCAAAATATACTCGTATTTTTAAATGCTGTTCTTCAATCAAGGCTTTGAACGTAACAAAAGGCCGATATAGTACGTTGTTAAATAGAAGGGCCTCGGAGTCCAATGACACCTGTTTCGCCGACCACTTGTTCTGCTTGTATTCACTCCAAGCGAGTTTAATCTTCGAAGATTGGCCAGTGCCAGCAGGAACACCTTGCTCGTTGTGATTAGCTTCATCTATAAAAATAGGCCAAAAAATGTGGAGTCGCCGGTTATACACGACCGGGATGAGGTGATCACCTTCAATATCTATATTGACCTTCTCCCATGGTGTCCAGACCATCGTATTGACCAGAAGTTGGCGGTAATAATAGATGTGCGGGATGGCGAAGGTACGGCCAAAGACATGCAGAACGTTGATGGGTGGCGTTGGTTCATCGCGCCAATCCCTATCCCATGGTGGTGGGGGATCAATCACATCGTCCTCTTGCCAGTACATGCCGCAGATTTCCAGTCGTGCAACCTGGTCGAGTTTCTCCAGGTAGTTGAGGAAAGCCTGCTCTGCCGTGTCGAGTGTGATCTCGTTCTGAAGCAGTTCGGTCTCCAGTTCCTTGAAGAAGGGACTTTTGTTATCGCGTAGTTCTGGCTCGATCCAGTTTTCGGGATAGAGGAAGACTTTGCGATTGGCTTCCCATGTGCGGTAGCGTTTCATCCACTGCCATTCGCCAGCATCAATTGCAGCAGGCGAGACCTCTGGCTCCAGATTCATCAGGCAGCGCTGCACGAAGAGTTGTATTGTGGCGTTGGCCTGAACGATGCGCGAGGTCAGCATACAGGCATCCATGTCTACATCGATCAAGAAGTACTCGTAGAGCTGGCTTGAGTTGCTAATCCCTGCATCCTTTATCTGCTGTATTTGCAGTAGATAGGCGATAAGGGCTGTCCTCTGGTTTTCTCGCAGCCCATCATTCAGCGATTTGGCGATGGTGAGCCACTGCTCATTGTCATACTTGGCCTTAACGGTATTCTTGATCTCTTGTGCCTGTGGAGGATCAGGTTCATTTACAGCCCAGGCGAAGAGCTTTAGAACTGGCGCACCCAGGCGGTTGCTGAGGTTCATGCAACTTTGCAATTGCAAAAGCGTTGCGAAGGACTTAAACGCATCGATAGTGGCCAGGCCGAAGCCATTCGTGCCGCTCAGGTCATCGATCATCGTAGAGTCCCAGTTCGTAGCTGCATGCAACTTGTCCTTGAGGTCTGCGAGTGTGCTGGTTTCGAAGACATCGATCAGCCGAATCTCCCCTTGAGGAAGACTATTTCTGAGTGAGAAGAAGTCAGCAAGTCGTTCCCACGACTCGAAGAGAGAGGGAGTAAAAAACAGGTTGACCAGCAGGGATTGAAAATCGAAACCTGTAGCATCCTTGCTATGGGATGAGAAGTATATGGCCTCCTGCAGTGTCATGCCGAAGGTTTTAACCAGCATGGCCCCTTTGTGGAGCATGGTGAAGCCAAGGTGGAACGCTTGAGATGCATCCATACTACCACCGGGACTGAGTTGGTTCTGCGGGATAATCGTCTTCTTAACGGAAGGACTGCTCCACCTGAGTTCTGCGACGGCAGGAGCACTGTCGTTGTAGTACTCCATTCGTAGATCATAGTATTGTCCAGCATTGAGGGCCAGAGATGCACTGCGCTCAGTAACAGATTGGTCTTTCCAATCATCGATGAGCAATTGATTGTTTATCCACAGGCGCACGCCGTTATTGGTACGGGCATAAAACGTGTAGGTTTCGCTGTATTGTGCCAAGACCTTGCCTGTCCATTCTACGCTGAAGGTGTTGCCAGGAATAGTAGGATCGGGCGAGCCAGAGGGCCAGGTAAAGTTGATGCTGGGATCAATGCGATCGATTAGAGTGCCAGTGTGTTGCAGGTCCTTGTTGTTGAAGTAAGTCGCAGAAAGACCACCATCTAACGAGGCAAGGAAGGAGAATATCAAATGAGCAGCAACTTGCTCATCTTGTATCACTGCGTTAAACAGAAGCCTGACCATCTCGATGTCCAGCTTCAGTGCATCACTGAGACTTTGTTTCACAAAGCTCTTGCTGAGCAAGACGCGCAAGTAAACCATGAGCGGCGTCAATACGTAGGCGAAACGCTCCTCCTGGCTCAGTGTTGAACCTGTGAGTAGCTTGGTCTTGGCCTCTGTTGCGTTGAGGAACGAGGCAAAGTGGTTATCAATGAATGTAGCCGCCTGATCTGCCTGGCTCGCGGGGGGGCTTCCGTCAATGATCTTGATGGCGGAGGTGAAGAGCAGATCCACACCCTTCTGTGAAGGGGCGAGACCACTATTCGGCTCGGAGAGGTTCCGATAGAGGTAGTTCAGTTGGGCAATGGAGAACCCCGACTGGCTCACTTTGTTGACGATATCCATGAATATGCGCGTGGAGGAGGGATCACCGGGCACAAACGGGCTTTTGTCCGTCAAGGTCATGAGTGCTATCAGGTCCTTGATAGTGAAGCCTTTCAACGAGGCTTTTAATGCTCGTGCCATGACCGTGAAGCGATAGAGCATCGACAAGTTGCTCAAGTTGAGTGCATCATCCGTCACTACTGTAGCAGTCAAGGTAGCAAGATCAGCAGCAGTAATACGCAGTACCGCGAGGATTGTGGAGGCATGCGTAGAAATCTTCGCGTTCCCTAGATTCGAGGTGACGATGCCCAGCTCCCATTTTCCTTGCGTCTGGACAAGCGCAAAGTCTGTATCTACAGGATTGCGCACGGCTTTGTTCTGGAATAGCTTGTTGTAAAGGGAGTCGTCACCGTCGGTGTCGATATTGGCCCACAGGCTGAGCAACGAGATCAGCGGCACGTCCAATTCTGCTTGCAACTGTTTGATCAGGGCCAGTTTCTGCAAGAGGGTATCGTCGATATCGGTGGCACCGAGGGCAAAGAGTACTCTATCAAGATCACGAATAGGTCGAGGTTTTTGATAGAGACGTTATTCAGGTCACAGGGGTCAGCCTCTGCGAGAGTATCAAGGGATAGTGCCCGGGTAGGATTGAGGAAACGTGTCTTCAACAATTCAAGCAGGTCAGCATACTGGATGCCTGTCTGTTTCAACAACTCCGATATCGAGGCAAGGAAGGCCGTCCAACTGTCCGGTTTAATCGTCTTGAGCACTGCCCAGTTAGCGGAATCTACCATACCACTGGCCGGGAGGCTGTGACTTTGCTGGAAGGCTACGACCGCTGTCGCGGTCGGCTCATCGAACTGCCCATTCACCTGTAGGACAGGATTCGCGCCTGCTGTGTTGAGCTTCATTTGAAGTGCTCTAACAGCCGGACCACTTGAGCCTAGCTTGTACCTGAGTGGTGCAGGGTAGAAGTCTTGCTCGGCATAGCCATAAAACTCGTAAATCGCCTTGGGTGGAGTAGCAACACCGTTGAAATCTTTGCCCGTCAGAATCTGGTGTTCTTGGGGAGCAATGGTGAGATACTCGCAGACGATTGCTATCTCAGGCGGAGTAGTATCCTTCTGGAATGTCTTCATCACCTCATAGTGGCTGCTGCCTAAATGCCCCAGGTAGGTTCGGGCAACATCTAGCGAGAGATTGTAGGGGAGTGTGAAGGGATAGACGGCCTGTTTCCTCAGTGCCTCGTAAGCGTCGTTGTTGGTATAGGCCGGATTTGCGCTCAACCCCTCCGACGTGTCATCGGGCAAGGTATTTTTGACGCGCGTTTGACCATCCACCGTTTTTTTTGTGTAATCGGCTGCAACATACGTCTCTAATATCTCGTTAACAAGATCGACATAGGGGAGAGTAGTATTGGTGTTCTCGCAGGTAAGCTTGATGTACTGGAGATCAGGTCTGCGCTCGAACAGTACATCGATGGGTTTCCTGCCAACTGCAGGTGGAGCTTTCGGGTTCAAGAACTGAAGCAGGTCGACGAGGTAGGCAGCAGGACTGTAGACGGAGCGGCACTGCTCACAAGCACAGAAATCCAGGGAGCCAAAAAAGAGTGTAGCCCAGTCCGGGATCTGCTTGATGGTATCCCTGGTTGCCTGATCAACGGAGCCAATCACCATGGGGCTAACATCGTTCAGGTGCTGATGCACCTGGACAAAGGTGTTCATCGCCAACGCATTGATGTGCTTTGCCTGGGCGTAGACTGCCTGAGCCTGCGTCTCGCCGCCCAATCCATCCTGAAATTGCTTGATAAAGGTAGACTGAGGAATGCTGGCGATAGCGTGGGCAGAGTGCAGGCCAGCTCCCAACAAAACGTTCATCGCCTCTGGTTTAGGTGTGACCCGAAAGACGCGCTGCATCGTCTTCAGTTGGGCCGCGAGAGCCGCCTTGTGCTGTGGGTCAATACCGCTGAGGGCTGTCTCTCCATGCTCGGCGAGGTAGGTATCGACATGGGTATTGCGGAACTCAAAATCTGGCGCGTTGTCAAAGAATTGGGAGACGGCTTGCCGTAGGGGATTGTGGAAAACGGGATTGGCTAGCACGGCGGTATAGTCAAACTCAGGGAACATCTTGATTTCTTGGCGCAACACCTCCATCGAGGCTTTTGCCTTCACCTGATCCGCCTCGCTGATCCCTTTCCAGTCGAGTTTGTTGGGAAGCGGATGAGCAGGGTTGATTTGGGGATTTCGTGCAAGCAGCTTCCTCACCAGATTGAGATCTATCTCGGGACTCTTTGCGACATTCTGAGCAACATAGGACGTCGGGAAGGCATGGTGCAACGTGTCCGTAATGCTGCTGACGTAGTTTGCCACCTTCTCCTCTTGTGTTGCTCCTGGCATATGCGGAGGAGCACTTCCACCACCCGCACCATTGACCAGTTTCGTCCAGCCATTGGCATCCAATTTCGTCAAGTCATGCATAGATTGCAGTGTTCCCTGCTGGTGCAGCCCTTGCAATGCATTGACCAGTGGAAGATGATGTTGGGTCACGGCGTCGAGTTGCAGAGTGAGTTGCAATTCCTCGACCTTTCCTGGCTCCTTAAGATCTGGATGCTCAGGAAGCTTTTGCCAGAACTCGTGTACAGATCCCTCGTGTTCAGTATAGAGATTGAGGAGCTTATCTGGCAACTCAGGATGGGCAAGCACAGGTGAAGTGGCAAGGAGAGCACCAAGAGCAGCCCTGTGTTCATTGCCAATGACTGCCCGTGGCATAGTTGCTGGTGGTGTCTGAGTGAGAGATGCCCGCGTTATGTCATTCTGCATGGGCATTTCAGATGCCGGAACATGCAACGGTTCTGCAGGAGGCATAGGCTGTGGAACGACATGTATGGATGAAGAGATACTCATGCTAGAGCCGCTGGTATCAACGGCTTTGTGCATATGTGCCTCTTTTACTACAGGACTCGATGTTGGTTTAGACTCAGCAGCTACGACGTGAAAGGATGAAGCTAGCTGCTGTGCTTCTGAGCGAGACGGCACCTGGCGCCCGGCACAGGAACAGACGGCAGTGTACTCTACCGTATCGCCAA
>WNFX01017213.1_pt1 | contig 12198 bp, 11 predicted proteins | sample 5400111 | NCBI WGS metagenome assembly WNFX01 (sample SAMN13153363, study PRJNA577476) | soil metagenome | isolation source: 40 cm soil or saprolite under grassland replicate 1 | place: USA:California | collected 2016-06-15
AGCTCACCGCGAGCGGCCTGAATTTGCCGCCCTGGATATGGGGGTATGAATTGGTCAGCGCGTCGATAAGCAGCTCCATGCGGCCCGAGAGCACTTCCGTCAGGGGCTCGGAGCCGCCGCGGAAGGGCACGTGCTGCATGTCGATCCCCGCCATTGAAACGAACATCTCGCCCGCGAGGTGGTAGAGCGTCCCCATCCCCGGCGAGGGGTAGTTCAGCTTCCCGGGATTGCTCTTCACGAAGCCGATGAACTCGTCCAGGCTCCTAAAGCGCGAGTCGGAGCGCACCGAGAATAAGAGCGGGTAGGTGACGATCGTCGAGATCCAGGAGAAGTCGCGAAGCGGATCGTAGGGAAGCTTCTTCATGGTCGCCGCCTGGGTGACGAAGGCGCCGCTCACTACGAGCAGCGTGTACCCGTCGGGCGCGGACCTGGCGACGAACTCGTTCGCGATGATCGACCCGGCACCGGTGCGGTTCTCGGGCAGCACCTGCTGCGAAAGGCCCTCGCCCATCTTCTGCGCGATGATCCGGCCGACCACGTCGACGTTGCCGCCGGGCGGAAAGCCGACCAGCAGCCGCACCGGCTTCGCTGGGTAGTCCTGCGCCGCTGCCGGCGCGGCCGTCAGCGCCGCGATCAGGGCGAGTGCCGCGTGCTTCATGCGGCGTCAGTCCGCGCGGACGTTGTTGCTCTTCACGACCTTGCCCCAGCGGTCCATTTCGCCCGCGACGAATTTCTGCAGCTGCTCGGGGCTGCTCGCCGCCACATCCATTCCCTGCGTCTCGGTTAGCTGCTTGCGCACGTCAGGCTTGTTGAGAATCTTGAGGAGCTCGGAATTGAACTTGTCGAGGATGGGCTTGGGCGTGCCGGCCGGCGCAAGGATGCCCCACCACGCGTAAGCCGAGAATCCCTGGAAGCCTTGCTCGGCAAGCGTGGGCACGTCGGGCATCACCGGCGAGCGCTTTTCTCCGGTGACACCGAGCGCGCGCAGCTTCCCGCCCCTCACGTTCGCGAAGAGCGCCGCCACCGACGCGATTCCGAGATCGATCTGGCCGCCCATCGTGTCCTGCATCATCGGCCCGCCGCCCTTGTAGGGAACGTGGGTGATCTTGAAGCCGCCCGCCTGCTGCACCAGGATCATCGCGAGGTGCCCCAGGCTGCCGTTGCCGACCGACCCGACGGAGAGCGCCTCGGGCCTCGCCTTTGCCGCCTGGATCACGTCGCCGAAGCTCCGGTACGGCTTCGCCGGGCTGGTGACGATCGCCATCGGCGCGGTGCCGACCAGCATCACCGGAGCGAGATCGTTCGCCGTGTCGAACGGCAGGTTCGGGATCAGCGCCGGATTGACCGCGTGCGTGTCGAACACGAACACGTAGGTGTAGCCGTCGGGGGCGCTTTTTGCAACGAAGGCGGTGCCGATCGAGCCCGATGCGCCGGTCTTGTTCTCGACGATGAATTGCTGGCCGAGCGAATCGGCGAGCCGGACGCCGAGCAGCCGCGCGAGCGGATCGACCGAACCGCCCGGAGGGAACGGAACGATGAACTTCACGGGTTTGGCCGGCCAGTTGACTGTCTGCGCCACGGCTGCGAGCGCGCCCAGCGCGAGCGCTCCGGCCAAGACAGCGCGAAGAAATGCGCGGATCATGGTTTTCCCTTCTCTGCAGTGAAGGCGGGCAGGTTACCACCGGCCGCCGGTATAATCCACGCGCCGGAGCCGAATTCGCGCAGCGGACGAAACATCCATGAAGATCGCAATGATGGGCTCCGGCGGGGTCGGCGGCTTTTTCGGCGGGCGCCTCGCGAACGCCGGCTATGACGTGAGCTTCGTCGCCCGCGGAGCGCACCTCGCCGCGATGCGCGAGCGCGGCCTCACCATCGAAAGCGAACCCCAGGGCGACATTCATCTCCCGAAGGTGCGCGTCACCGACGATCCGGCGGCGCTCGGTCGCGCCGATATCGTGATTCTCTCGGTGAAGCTGTGGGACACCGAGGCGGCGGCGAAGAGAATCAGGCCGCTCGTCGGGCCCGGCACCGGCGTTCTCTCGCTTCAGAACGGCGTGGTCAAGGACGACATCCTGCGGCGCGAGTTCGGGGACGCGGCCGTCATGGGCGGCGTCGGCTACGTCGCCACGACCATTTCAACACCGGGCGTGATCCGCCAGACCGGCACGATGCAGCGCATCATCCTCGGCGAGTACGACGGCCGGAAATCCGCGCGGGCGACGTTTCTCCACGAGGCGCTCGTCCGCGCCGGCGTCGACGCCGAGCTGAGCGGCGACGTGCGCAAGGCGATCTGGGAGAAGTACGTGTTTCTCGTAGGGCTGTCCGCAACCACCACCGCGATGCGCATGCCGATCGGCCCGATCCGCGAAAATCCGCAGACGCGCGCCTTCCTCCTCGAGCTGATGCGCGAGGCGGTCGCCGTCGGCCGCGCGCGCGGCGTCGCGCTAGCCGAGGACTACGCCGAGGGCCGCCTCGCGTTCGCCGACGGGCTTCCCGCCGACATGACCTCTTCCATGCACAACGATCTGGAGCGCGGCAACCGGCTCGAGGTCGAGTGGCTCTCCGGAGGCGTCGTGCAGCTCGGCCAGGCCGCGGGCGTGCCGACGCCGGCCAACCGCGCGGTGTGCGACATCCTCGCGCTGCACGCCCCGGGAAGAAAGCCCGCGTGAAACAGCAACGGCCTCGGGGTGATGGCGCCCGCGGCCCGTTACGCGGAAAGCGCCCGGTCGAGCGCCGCCACCAGCGGCCCGAGCTTGGGCGGGTTGGCCTCGATGGCGATTTTCACTCCGTGTCCTTCGAGCGCCGCGCTGCACACCGGGCCGATCGAGGCGACGAGCGTGCGGTTCAGGTTCGCGGCGAGCGTAGCCTGCCTGCCGAGTCTTTCCGAGAGCGCGAACAGATTGTGCGCCTGCGACGCGCTGGTGAACACGGTGGCATCGACCTGTTTGCGTTCGAGCGCGTCGATCAACCGCACGAGCGGCGCTGTATTTTCGGGGAGCGCCCAGCGGTAGGTCGGTATTTCCACGACTTCCGCGCCCTTCGCTCTCAGCGCTCTGTCGAGCTCCACGTTGGTTTCGCCGTACCGCTGCACGACGACGCGCCCGCCGCGGAGCGACAGATCCTTCAGCGAATCCAGCACCTCGACGGTCGTGTAAGGTTCTTTTGCGCTGCGATCGATGCGCACTTCGCGCGAGCGAAGCACCGCGGTCGGCTTGGGTCCGCGCGCGGCCACCACGCACCTCGAAAGCAGGCCGAGGAGCTTCGGCGTCATTCCGAGCGAATCGGTGGCGGCAAACAGCGCCTGCGTGCCGACACCGGTCTGGAAAATCGCGATCGTGGGCGGCCTTGACTCGAACTCGCCGATGAGCCGCGCGATCGCTGCATGATCGACGTCGGGCACTTCCGCGAGCGCGGGTGCGAGGATCGCGCGCCCTCCGTGCTTTTCGACCAGTCCGGCAATCTGGTTGCCGAGCCGGCTCTCCAATATCGCCACCGTCTTGGGCTTCACCGAGGTCCGGCCCGGGCAGACCCGGCGGCGATCCCCGACCCGCTTGCGTCAGTAATAGCGCGCCATCATGATGAGGCCCGCAATCACCGCCGCGGCCGAAGTGCAGGCGATGATCCAGCCCGCGTGCTTGGGATGGGCCTCGACCAGCCTGTCGAGCGTCATGCGCATGTCGTCTCCGCCGCGGGCGATTTGCCGGGACGACACCCATCGGTTTGCGTAGCGCTCGAGCGTGAGCTCCGCGTTCGGATAGAACAGCAGCATCGCGCCCACCACGACGCCGAATGCGCTGCCCACGATCAGAAACCACTTTGCGCTTTCGACGGCGATGGCGACCACCGGCACGAAAGGCCTCTGGGCAAGCGCCGAGCTGACGGCGGAAGCGTCGAACCCGGCCGCCAGGCCGAATATCGAGATCAGACCGCCGAGGACAAAGCCTCCGGCGACCCAGCGATGGTACCGGTGCGTGATCCGCTCCGTATCGCGCGGCACCTCGACCGGCTTGAGGACGTGGCGGGTCGACACCCAGCGGTTCAGGACGTTGAAGAACTGCACCGTCTTCAGGCTGGAGACGATGAGCCCGATCCCGACCGCAAGACCGGCGACGGCCACCACGAGGAACAACACGATCAAGAACTGGACGAGCAAATGCCACATCAAGTTGGCGTAAGACCCCATGTGTCCTCCGATCCTGAAACCGGTTGGCCGCTGATCCGCGAAACAACGCCAAAGTAGCGAGCTTGGCGGATCGCGTCAACTCCGCCCGAATCGGCGACCGAGCCGCCTAGAAGTGTTCCGGAATCTCCGGCATGCCGAGCCCCATGCGGATCTTCCCACAGTTTCGATCGGCTTCATCTAGTCCGCCTTGATTTTCGCGTCGCGGATCACCTTGCCCCACTTCTCGAAATCCTCCTTCACGAGCCTCGCGAACTGCTCGGGCGTGCTGGTGTTCGGCACCAGGCCCTGGCTCGCGAGCTGCTCCCGCATTTCGGGCTGTGCGATGATCGCGCGGATCTCCGAGTTGTATTTCGCGAGGAGGTCCGCCGGCAGCCGGGGCGGCGCCCACACGCCGATCCACAGGTCTACGTCGTAGCCGGTCACGCCCTGCTCGTGCAGCGAGGGAATGTCGGGAAACAGCGGATGGCGCGCCTTCAGGCTCTCGCCCAGCACCTTGATCTGGCCCGCCTTGATCTTCGGAAGCGCAACGTGGACCGGCAGGAACATGGTGGGAATGACGCCGGCGATCAAGTCGTTCTCGGCCGGCGCCGATCCCTTGTACGGAACGTGAACGATATCCAGGCCGGCCTGCAGCTTCAGGAGCTCCATGCAGAAGTGATGGTGCGTGCCGTTTCCCGGGGAGCCGTAGTTGAGCTTGCCGGGCTGCGACTTCACCCAGGCGATGAACTCCTGCACCGTGTCGACGGGCACCGACTTGTGCACCACCAGCGCGAGGCTCGTCGAGCCGACGTTCGTGATCGCGGTAAGATCCTTCACGACGTCGTAGGAGATATTCGGATAAAGATGCGGCGCGGTGACGATCGACGCGGGGCCGACCATGATCGTATGGCCGTCGGGCGGCGACTTCACCACCACCTCGGTGCCGATCGTTCCGGAGGCGCCCGGCCGGTTCTCGACGAAGAAAGGCTGGTCCCAGCGTGCCTGGAGCCTGGGCGCAAGCAGGCGCGCCACGATGTCCGGGCCCGCCGCGGGCGTGAACGGAACGATGATCCGCACCGGACGCTTGGACATCCCTTGGGCGAGCGCGCCGAGCGGCGCAACGGCTGCGGCGGCGGCAAGCGCGGCGAGCACGCGGCGTCGGGATGGGGCAAGGCCTCGGGTCATCGGATCTTCCTCCTCGAACGGGGATGCGGACGATTATAAGGGCCGTGCCGCCGACCAGGCGATCGAGGATATTTTTCCCGGCGGGCGATCCGGAAGCGATCGTCGTGCCGGAGGTGAAGAGAGCTCCGCGCTGGCGCCGAGCTCAGTGAAGCGTTCGGGCGAAGGTGCGCCCGCGCAGCAGCTCCAAGGCCTCGGGCCGCTCGGACACGATGTCCGCGACGGCGTCGGCGATCAGTTTGTAGGCTTCCTCATATTCCATCTCGCTGACCGGCGCGGAGAAGCCGAGCTCAGTGACGAAAAGCTCGTCCCGCAGGCTGGAGGGGTCGATATAGTCGGGCAAGCCGGTCCGGTCCTGGAGCGAAAAGCCGGAGAGATCCGGGAAGCGGCCGAACACCGCCCCGATGCGGGCCGAGAGCTCCGCTTCGACGCGGTTGAGCTGCGGATTCGGATTCATGGTCTGCGGCATCTCCGTAGGTTTTGCCTGACTCGGTCGATTCCGTTCGATTGCTAGGCTATCGTCGTCCCGCCACCAAGCCAATCGGGTAATTCCCGGGAAGGGCTTTCCAAAAACCCGAGTCGGGATTCCGGGCCCACAGTCGTTTTAACGCAAGTTCCGGGCCCGTCGATGACCGTGTTTCAGGAGATCATTCGGTAAGCACGAAAAGAGCGTGACAAATTCACGGTCCTCGCTCAAGCGACCGCCAGGACCGCCCGGCCCGGCCACGAACTACAATAGGCGCGCACAACGGAGGATCTCAGGGTGTCCGGGATTTCAGCGCGCCTGCTCGCGTTCGTCGGCGCTGCGCTCGCCGCAGCGCCCCTCCTCGCGCCGGCGCAATCGTTCCCCTCGCGGCCGGTGAAGATCGTCGTGCCGACCTCCCCGGGCGGCGCGACCTCCCCGGGCGGCGCGACCGACGCGTTCTCGCGCGCGCTGGCGCCGCGCCTGTCCGAAGTCTGGGGACAGCCGGTGCTGGTCGAGAATCGCCCCGGTGCAAACCAGATCCTCGGCGCCGACTACGTGTCGAAGTCGGCGCCCGACGGCGCGACGCTCCTCGTCTCGGACGCTTCCTCGTTCGTGATCAACCCGCACCTGTACAGGAAGCTGCCCTACGACGGCTTGAGCGGCTTCACGCCGGTCACGGTGCTGGTGCGTTTCCCGTGGGTGATCGCCATCAACGCATCGGTACCGGCCAACTCCTTTCAGGAACTCGTCGCGTATGCCAAGGCAAATCCGAGCAAGCTCTCGTACGGCTCGTTCGGCCTGGGCTCCTCGGCGCACATCAGCGTCGACTACCTGAAGAACCTGCTCGGGATCGACATCGTGCACGTGCCCTACAAGGGCGCCGGGCCGGCCGTGACCGATCTCCTCTCCGGCCAGATCCAGATGATGATGGTCACCCCGCTCCTGGTCGAGCCGCACGCGCGCTCAGGCAGGCTGAAGCTCGTCGCCGCCGCCACCGCCCAGCGCATCCCGCGGCTGCCCGATCTCCCTACTGTCGCCGAATCCGGCGTCCCCGGCTACGAGGCCGGAACGTGGTTCGCGCTGGTGGGGCCCGCGGGCATCCCGCGCGAGACCGTCGCCAGGATCTACGGCGACACGAGGAAAATCCTCGACAACCCGGGGTTTCGCGAGCAGTACGTGACGCGGCAGTGGTTCGAGGCGGTCGGCAACACCCCCGAGCAGTTCGCCGAGTACCTCAAATCCGAGTACGCGCGCTGGGACAGGCTGATCAGATTATCGCGCGTGAGCGTGGAATAGCCGCGCCATAGTTCGCCATCATCCGGCAGGCGCCCGATTTCGCTACCGGCCCCGCGCCGGGATCAATGCTCAGTGATAAAGTGCGTGACGCACCGGCCGCGGATGCGTTCGGAAAAGGGATCGGCCGGGCGGGAAGCTTCCTTGAAGGAGGAGGGAAATTGGAAGTCGCGGTCATAGGCGGCGGCATCGGCGGGCTCACGCTCGCGCTCTACCTGCACGCGAGCGGCATTCCCTGCCGGGTATACGAGGCCGCCGCCGAGTTCAAGCCGCTCGGGGTCGGCATCAATCTTTTCCCGCACGCGATGCGCCGATTGTTCGAGCTGGGGCTGGGCGAGGCGATCGCGCGCGTCGGCGTCGAGGCGCGCGAGTTCACCTTCTTCAACCAGTACGGCCAGCTGATCTTCAGCGAGCCCTGCGGGCGCTACGCCGGCTACGATTTTCCCCACTTCTCCTTCCATCGCGCCGATCTGCACGCCGTGCTCCACGACGCGGTCAAGGCGCGCATCGGCGCGGACGCCGTCGTCATGTCCCACAATTGCCGCGGGGTCGATCAGGACGAAAGCCGCGTCACGCTGCGCTTCGAGCACACCGCGAGCGGCGAGCCGCTCGCGCCCGCGCGCGCCGACGCGGCGGTGGCGTGCGACGGATTCCACTCGGCGGTGCGGCGCCAGTTCTACCCGAACGAAGGGCGGCCCTCCTTCGGCGGCATCAACCTGTGGCGCGGCGTGACGCGCGGCAAGCCCTTTCTCACCGGCGCGAGCGTCTCGCGGGCGGGCCCGCTGCGCACCGGGAAGCTCGTGGTCTACGCGGTGCGCAATCACGCCGACGGGACGCAGACCATCAACTGGGCCTGCGAAGTGAAAAAAGACAGCTGGGCCGAGAACGACTGGAACAAGAGCGGGCGGCTGGAGGACTTCATCGGCTACTACCTCGACTGGCGCTTCGACTGGCTGGACGTTCCGGACATGCTGCGCCGCGCGGAATTCGTGCTCGAGTACCCGATGGTCGACCGCGATCCGGTCGAGCGCTGGAGCTTCGGTCGCGTGACGCTGCTCGGCGACGCGGCGCACCCGATGTACCCGCGCGGCGGCAACGGCGGGGCGCAGGCGATCCTCGACGCCGAGCGGCTCGCGCAGCTGCTCAAGGCCTCGCGCGATCCGGCGGCCGCGTTCCAGGCCTACCAAGCCGAACGCCTTCCGAAGACCGCGCCCATCGTCCTCACCAACCGCAGCGCGCCCCCCGATCTGATCATAGAAACGGTGGATTCGATCACCGGCGGCAAGCCGTTCCGGCGCATCGAGGACGTGATCGGCCGCGAAACGCTGGTCGAGATCTCCGAGCGCTACAAGCAGGTCGCCGCGTGGGACGTCGACTCGGTCAACCGCTGAGCCGCCGCGGATGGCATACTGATTGCGCGTACCGCCGCAGCAGCGGCTTGGAGCGTCCGCAAGGAGGCAAGCATGAAGAGCAAAGCCGTGCCGCACCTGGTCGCTCTCGCCGCCGCGTGGCTCGGCGGGGTGACGTTCGCGCTCGCCCAGTCCCCTCAAGCGGGCTATCCGACGAAAGTGGTGAAGATCCTCTCGCCGTATTCGAGCGGCGCGGGCCCCTCGGTATTCATGCGCATCATGGGCGACAAGCTCGCGAAAGCCTGGGGCCAGCAGGTGATCGTCGACTCCCGGCCCGGCGCGAGCGGCTTCATCGCCATCGAGGCGGTGAAGAACGCGGCGCCCGACGGCCACGAGCTGCTCGTCGTCAGCAACGCGCACGTGGCGATCAACCCGGCGCTGTACAAGAAGCTGCCCTACGACCCGGACAAGGATTTCGTGCCGGTGGCGATGGTCTATCACACGCCGTTTTTCATCACGGTGAAGACCGACGGACCCTACCCTACGGTGCGGGCGCTCATCGCCGCCGCCAGGGCCGACCCGGGCAAGCTCACTTACGGCGCGCCGTACATCGGCAGCCCGTCGCACCTGGGCGGGGCGGACTTCGCATTGCGCATCGGCGCCAAAATGGTCGTCGTGCCGTACAAGGATCAGGGGCAGATATACGCGTCGATCGCGAACGGCGATCTCGACTGGATGCTTTCGACGCTCGGCTCGGCGCTGCCGCTCCTGAAAGCCGGACGCATCAAGCTGATCGCCATCGCGGCGAGGGAGCGCTCGAAATCGGCGCCGGACGTGCCCACGGTCCAGGAGGTGGGCGGCCCGGCCGGGTTCGAGGTCGGTTCCTGGCTCGCTGTGCTCGCGCCGCGCGGCACGCCGCAGGAGCTGGTGCGCAGGATCAACGCCGACGTGAACAGGCAGCTCGCCGATCCGGAGGTGCTCGAGCGCCTGAAGATCCTGGGGTTCGAGCCCTCCCCCGGGACTCCGGAGCAGCTCGCCGCGGAAATTCGCAGCGATACGAAGACCTACGGGGATCTCGTGCGCCTCACCGGCGCGACGGCCGATTGAGGCAGGCGGATCGCTGGACCGCGCCGGCGCTACCGGCGCCGGCGCGAACCGGAGTCTTGATGGGATTCGAGCAGCAGGGCCTGGTACCGCTGTTCGATTTCCCGAACGCGCTGCTCGGCCTTCAGGCGCTCGGTGACGTCGTCGACCACCGCGAGACGCGCGGGACGGCCGTCGAACTCGAGGTTGAAGGAAACGACTTCGACGTCGATCAGCTCGCCGTTCTTCTTCTGGTGCCGGGCCGCGCGCTGCATGTAGTCGCGGCTCTGGTCCTGGAAGTTCTTGAGCAGCTGGGACACGTCCTCCTGGGGCCGGATATGCTCCGCGGTCATCGACAGGAACTCCTCCCTCGAGTAGCCGTAATGGGCGATCGCGGCCTGGTTCACGGCGAGAAAAGCGAGGGTCTTGTTGTCCGAGACCCACATCGGATGGGGATGGATGTCGAACAGCATCCGGTAGCGGTGCTCGCTGTCCTCGAGCGCCTTTTGCGCGCGCGCCTGGTCGGTGACGTCCTTGCCGACGCCGTGGTACCCCGTGAATTCCCCCTGCGCATCTAAGACCGGCTCGCCGGTCACGCTCAGATAGCGCAGCTCGCCTGATTTTTCGTAGGCGAGAAACACGAAGTCGGTAAACGGCTCGCGGCGCTCCAGCTTCTCGCGGTGCTGCTGCCAGACTTTTTCCGGGAGCGGCCCGAGATTGGGAAGCTCCCAGCGCGCCTTGCCGATGAAGGACTCCGGTTCCACCCCCCGCTTTTCCAGCCCCACCAGCTCCCGGAAGCGGAAGTTCTCGTCCTGCACCCAGTACCAGTCCGAGCTCAGCTCCACCATGCGGCGGAACCGGGATTCGCTCGCCTTGAGCTCGTCCTGGGCTCCCTTGAGCTCGGTGATGTCGTGAACCAGCACGACGAAGCATTGCGGCGCGCCCGATTTGTCGCGCACCAGCGTCCCCACGATCTGGACCCAGATGGGAGTGCCGTCCTTGCGCATGTAACGCTTCTCATAGACGCGCGCGTGGGATCTTCCCGACAGGAGCTCCTGCCGGAACTCCTGGTTGGATTCCAGATCGTCGGGATGGGTGATGTCCCGCACGGTTTTTTGCAGGAGATCATCCTCGCCGTACCCGAGCATGCGGCATATCGCCTCGTTGGCGCGCACGAAGCGGCCCTCGAGCGACCCCACCACGATCCCGACCGCGGACTGTCCGAAAAGCGCGCGAAACAGGACTTCGCCGCCCGGAACGGCGACTTCGCTTTCAGTACGTAGCATCGATGACATGGATACCGGGGCCTTCCCGGGCGGTCGGCGCGCCGCCCGCTCAAGGGGGACCTCCGCCAATCATATACGGAATGGCGCAGTCTGTACCGGACCCGCCGTCCGGCGTCACCGCCCCAGCGCTTCGTTCAACACCTTTGCCAGACGGACGCCTGCCTTTCTGATCTGGACCTCGATCACTGGCGCCGCCTGGTCGTAATACGCCTCGCCGAGCGCAACGACCCCCGTGATCTTGCGCCGGCAAGAAGCAGCCGCCGGGAGCGCCGCATATGCGAAATCCCCGGCGATCGCGTGGCTCTCGGCGACCCAGCCGGAAATCGAGCCCTTTTCCCAGGCGGCTTGGTCCCTCTCATTTGGGGACGCCGACACGAAGGCGCGCTCGCCGCCGCGCCCGGCGACGAGCCTGCGCACCATGTGCACGTCCCAGACGGCGTGCAGGTTGAGGCTGCCGTAGGGCGGGTTGTCGCGTTGCCCGAAGAACGACACCTGAACGGTGTTGCCTCCGCGATCGCGGCGATTCGCGGCGTGAAGCGGCTGATGGATGTCGCCCACCAGATGCACCACCCACTTGAGAGCCCGGTTCCTTTGCGGAAGTCTTGCGCTCTCATCGCCGAGAATCTTGAGCTGTCGATCTATCTGCGCCGATGCGCACTGCCCGTTCCTGCAATACCTGGAGTAGTCCGGCGTTTCGCACAGCGGGATATCGTCGAAATGCAGGCGCCGTCCCGGCCTTTTCGGATCGTATTCCCGGATTTCATCCGCCCAGGAAGCGACCTCGCCGAGCGTGCGCCTGCCCGAGAGTTGGCCGTCCGCCAGCCGGTCGTCCTTCAGGAGATCGCGGACGCGCGCGCTTGCTTTCGGGTCAAGATGCCGGCTCGCGATGTCGCCGACCATGCGGTGGGACTCCGGCCCCCAGGCAAGAGCGCCTCGCGCCAGCGAAAGCGCGAGCAGAGCGCAAAGGACCCGCGAGCTCAGCAAGAGATCGCGGCGCCCGTCACTGCGGCTGAAAGCCGATGTCGCGCATCAGCTTGCCGTACTAGGCATGGTCGCTGCGGATGAGCTCGCCGAAATATTCGGGCGATTCGGCGACGACGATCAGCCCGCCTGCGGCCAGCTTTTCGCTCACCTCCGGCAGTCTGATCGCGCGATTGATCTCTTCGTTGAGCTTCACCACGATCTCGCGCGGCGTCCCGGCCGGGGCGACGTAGCCGAACCAGCCGCCGGATTCGTAGCCGGGAACGTCCTCCGCCGCCGCTGGGATCCCGGGCCACAGCGGCACGCGCGTCTTGTTCGTGATCGCGAGCAGGCGCACCCGGCCCGAGCGCGCGTGAGAAGCGAGCGCCGTGATGCCGTCGATCGCCGCCTGCACCT
>WNFX01007181.1_pt1 | contig 12195 bp, 7 predicted proteins | sample 5400111 | NCBI WGS metagenome assembly WNFX01 (sample SAMN13153363, study PRJNA577476) | soil metagenome | isolation source: 40 cm soil or saprolite under grassland replicate 1 | place: USA:California | collected 2016-06-15
AGATAGGTCTCGCGCATCGTGCGCTCGGAGATCTCGGTCTCGTTGTACTCGCGGCCGGCCTCCGCCGCACCGTAGCCCGCGAAATGCTTCGCCGTGGCAAAGATGTTCTGTTGGAAGCCGCGCACCCGCGCGGCAGCCATCAGCGAGCCGAGGTAGGGATCCTCACCCGAGCCTTCGGCGATCCGGCCCCAGCGCGGATCGCGCGCGATGTCCACCATCGGCGCGTAGGTCCAGTTGATCCCAAACGCCGCGGCCTCCTGGCCCGCCGCCCGTGCCGTCGCCTCGGCGGCATCGGGGTCGAACGAGCTCGCTTCGCCGAGCGGAATCGGGAAGATGGTGCGATAGCCGTGGATCACATCGAGGCCGAACAGCAGCGGGATCTTGAGACGCGACTCCGTCACGGCGATGCGTTGCACGGGGGTCGTGTTCTCGGCTCCGATGACGTTGAACAGCCCGCCGAGTTTGCCCGCGCGCACCAGCTGCAGCTGCTGTGGTGATGCCTGGCCGTTGGCCGACAGCAGGTTCAGCTGGCCGAGTTTTTCTTCGAGGGTCATGGCGGCGAGGAGCGAGTCGATCCGCCGTTCCAAGCCGGGACGCTGCGCGCCGGCAGGAGTGGCGGTAACGAGGCTCAGGGCGGCTGGTAGGACCTTGAGAAAACCGGTATGCGGGCGCATCGGGATCCCGTTGATCAGAGATAGGAATTTAGAAACGCGGATAGCAATCTACGCGGCCGTCGCCAGCCTTGACAGACTCCGAGACGCGCGTGATAACTGAGGCAACGCACTCAACCGAGATCATCCATGAGTCGGAGCCTCTCCCTCGGACAGCTCGGCGCGAGGGTTGTCCTCTGCGTCGCCACCCTCCTGTCGCTAGTCTTCGTCCAACACGCCTGGGGGCAGGCACCGCCGGTGCACGTAACCGGCACCGTGACCTCGGCAAGCGATGGCAGCCCTCTCCCCGGGGCGAGGATCGCCGTCAAGGGCACGAGCATCGAGACGCTCACCGGTACCAACGGTAGGTATGCCATCGATGCCCGAAGTCCGAACGACACCCTCACGTTCGCCTTCATCGGTTACCGACCCATCGACGTGGCGATCGCGGGACGCGCGGTGGTCAACGCCGCCATGGAGGCCGGGGCGATCATGATGGAAGAGGTGGTCGTGGTAGGCTACGGAACCCAGCAGCGGCGCGACGTTACCGGGGCGGTCGCGAGCGTGAACGCCGACGACCTCACTCCCGTCCCTACGGCGTCCGTCGACCAGACGCTGCAGGGTCGCATCGCCGGTGTCCAGGTGACGCCGGCATCGGGCAAGCCGGGTGACAAGGCGATCGTGCGCATCCGCGGGGTGGGCACACTCAACGACGCGTCCGCGCTCTACGTCGTTGACGGCATGCTGACCGACGACGTCTCGTTTCTGCAAGCGAACGACATCATGTCCGTCGAGGTCCTCAAGGACGCCTCGGCCACGGCGATCTACGGCTCACGCGGCGCCAATGGCGTGATCATCATCTCCACCAAGCGGGGCCGCTTGGAACGGGCCACCAGCTTCAGTGTCAACGCCTACGCCGGCTCCCAGAGCGTGCAGCACCGTGTCGATCTCGTCAATGCACACCAATATGCGATCCTGGCCAACGAGCTGGCTGCCAACCTGGGAGCGCCGGCCTACTTCACCAATCCGGATACCATTGGCGTGGGAACGGACTGGCAGCATGCGATATTCGAAACGGCGCCGATCCAGAGCTACCAGGTTTCGAGTTCGGGGGGCACTGACAAGATTACGTACTACTTGAGCGGCAATTACTTCCGCCAGGCGGGTGTGGTCCCGCATTCGGACTTCAACCGCGTCACAGTGCGCTTGAACAACGACTATCGGTTGACCGATCACCTCCTGTTCGGGCACAACATCGCGGTCTCCTACGTGACGGACGAGCGACCCCCTGACGTGCTGAGCGTGATCTACCGCGCGGATCCGACCATCGCAGGGCTGAATCCGAACGGCACGTTCGTTGACGGAAACGTGCGCTCCTCGGCGGGGAATCCGGCGGCGACGGTGTTCTATACGCGTAACGACGAGAGTAACTCTCGGGTGGTCGGCAATTTCTTCGGTGAGTTGAATCTGCCCCACAGCGTCACGTTCCGCTCCAGCTTCGGCGTGGACCTCGGCCGCTCGCAGTTCAGGAAGTTCGTGCCGGTCTTCGCCGTCTCGCCCCTGCAGAAGAACGACATATCCAACGTAGACGTCGAGACCGGCACGAGCAGCTCGTGGCTGTGGGAGAACACGCTCACTTACAACTATCAGGCGGAGCGGCACCGCCTCAACGTACTGGCAGGTGTCACGGCCCAGTCGTTCTACAACGAAAACCTGGGCTGCGGCCGCACCAACATCCCCGGCGAGGACCCGAGTCTCTGGTATTGTGACGCCGGTGCCGCTACGGGGCAGACCAACTTCAACCGCGCGTCGGACTGGAAGATGCTCTCCTACCTGTTCCGCGCCAATTACACCTTCAAGGACCGGTACCTGTTCACCGGCTCGCTCCGCATCGACGGTTCCTCGCGATTCGGTGCGGCCAATCGCTACGGCTACTTCCCGTCGTTCGCGGCGGGCTGGAACCTGAAGGAAGAGTCGTTCCTGCGAGATGTCGGGTCGATTTCCGCCCTCAAGCTGCGCGCCAGCTGGGGGCAGATCGGTAACGACAAGATCGGTGCGTATCCAGGCGTCCCCATCGTCACCGGCAACCTGAACGCCGTGTTCGGTACTGGCGAGACGCTGCAATACGGCGCCAGCCCGATCGAGCTGGCGAATCCATTGGTGAAATGGGAGAAGACATCCCAGACCGACATCGGCGCCGACATGGTGCTGTTCGGCGGCCACCTCGAAGCTACGCTCGACTACTATCACCGTCTCACCGACGGCATTCTGGTGCGGGTCCCGATCCCGAACTATGTCGGCGTGTCGACACAGCCCTTCGTGAACGCCGCGAAGGTCTTGAACACCGGGATAGAGGGCACGTTCGTCTGGCGCCGCAAATTGGGCGCTGCCGACCTCGACCTGGGCCTGAACGGCGCCACGATCAGCAACACCGTGAAAGCGCTCGGCCAGGGCAACAGCCAGATCCTCGCCGGCGGGCTGGGGAACGAGGTCGCGTACACCACGCGCACGGCGGTCGGCCAGCCGATCGGTTGCTTCTGGGGTCTGAAGGTGCTGGGCGTCTTCCAGACGCCGGCGGAGGTCGCCACCTCCCCCAACCGTAACGTGGGTGAGCAGCCGGGTGACCTGCGGTTCGTCGATACAAACGGTGACGGCACCATTACCGACGCCGACAAGGCGTTTCTCGGCTGTCCGATCCCGGATGTCGTCTACGGGTTCAACAGCCGGCTCCGGTGGGGTAACTTCGATCTCTCGGCAAACTTCAGCGGACAAGCGGGTAACAAGGTGTTCAACGGCAAGAAGGCTGTGCGTTTCGGTGTCGAGAATTTCGAGTCGTCGTTCATGGACCGCTGGCACGGACAGGGCACGAGCAACCGCGAGCCACGCGTGACCACCGCCGGCAACAACTACGTCGCCTCCGATCGATTCATCGAGAGCGGCTCCTTCCTCAAGCTGCAAACGGTGCAGCTGGGCTACCGCCTGCCGCCGGGTGTGACCAGCGTGCTGCGCGTCGAGCAGGCCAGGATCTACGTGAGCGGCACCAATCTCTTCAACATCACGAACTACACCGGTTACACGCCCGAACTCCCGGGAGGGTCGGTGATCGCCAGCGGGATCGACACGTTTGGGGGGATTTTCCCGCCCGCCCGGACGTTCACCGTCGGGATGGATGTGACCTTTTGAGAGACCACAAAGTGGATACTCGACTGATGCGGAGCGAGCCATGAGAACTTCACCGACAGCAGCGCGCGGCGTCATAATCCTTGCGGCGCTCGTCCTGGTTGGGTGCGACTTCCTCTCCACCGAGCCGAAGGGCGTGCTCACGACGGAGAACTTCTTCAAGACGGCCGATCAAGCCGTTCAGGCGACCAACGCGACGTACAACATGCTGCGCGAGTGGCAGGTTCACGTCTTCTCGTGGATCGGGCTGACCGACATCGTATCGGACGACGCCACCAAGGGGAGTACGCCGGGCGACGCCAGCTTCCTGGGCGACCTCGACAACCTCACTTTCGATCCCGGAAATCTCGCCTTTGCGGATCCCTGGGCCGGGTACTACAAGGGGATTTATCGGGCCAACGTCGCGATCCAGAACATCCCCAACGTCTCCATGGACGCGACGCTCAAAGCACGGCTCATCGGCGAGAACAAGTTCCTCCGCGCGTACTACTACTTCTTTCTCGTGCGGGCGTTCGGTGGCGTGCCCCTCCTCACGCAGCCCCTCACGCCCGCCGAGTTCATCCAGCAGCGTGCGACCTCCGCCGAGGTCTATGCCCAGATTGTACAGGACCTCCAGGATGCCAGCGCGGCGCTTCCGAAAAGGTCGCAATACGCCCCGGGGGATTTGGGCCGGGCCACCAAGGGCGCCGCACAGGGCATGCTCGCGGAGGCCTACCTCTACTTGAAGGACTATCCGCACGCCCTCGCGTACGCGGATTCGGTCATCGCCTCGGCCGAATACGTCCTCTACACCGACTACGCGACGCTCTTCACCCAGGCGGGTAAGAACTCGTCCGAAGGGGTCTTCGAAGTTCAGGCGGCTGTCACTCCCGGAAGCGGTTGCCAGCCGAGCGAGGGATGCGCCAACGTCCAGTACGCCGAGGTGCAGGGTGTCCGCGGGACGCCGAACATCGGCTGGGGGTTCAACACGCCCGCACCCGAACTCGAGGCCGCCTACGAGCCGGGCGATCCGCGCCTGGAGGCCACGATCCTCTATCCGTGGGAGCTTCTCCCGGACGGCAGCCCCCGCGTCGTTTACTTCAACCCGAACATGCTGAACAACCGGTACAACCAGAAGGTGTTCGTGTCGCCCGACAACCCCGGTGGGACGTTCAATGCCGGGATCAACATCCGGCGCATCCGGTACGCGGACGTGCTGCTGATCGGAGCCGAGGCGGCGTATCAGACGGGGGACGTCGCGAAGGCGACGAACTATCTGAACCAGGTGCGTGCGCGTGCCCGCGGGGGGCCCGCTGCGAAGACTCTGGGCTTCACAGCCGAGCAGCTCGCCACATCGATCGCTGAAACCGTACTGGGTCTCGCGTCCGGAACGAGCCGCGTATTCGTGCGGTACGCGAACCCCACCGGCGCGGCCTACACGGCCGGGCTCCGAAGCTTCGCTGCGGGCTGCTCCGACGTCGGCTGCGCGTCTGCCGCCGTCCCGCCGGTGCGGGTCGACACGGTGGACATCATCCAATCCGTTAACGGCACGGCGGTGACGACGCCCAGCGACTACTTCACCGCGGTCAACGGAACGACCGCCGGCTCGTCGGTCACGCTCCAGGTGCAGCGCATGGCGCGGGCCAACCCGACGGCTGCGCTCACCACCCAGGCGCTCACCATCACCATTACCTCGCAGAATTTGTTACCCGACGTGACCGCCACGGGACAGGCGCTGCTCGACGCCATCTGGCAGGAGCGCCGGGTGGAGCTGGCAATGGAGGAGCAGCGCTGGTTCGACATTCGCCGGCAGAACGGTGTCAGCCCGGGGCGCGCGGCCCTGTTGATGGCCGCGGCAGGCAAGACCTTCGTCGCGAGAGACACGTTGTATCCGATCCCGTCAAGCGAAGCGCAGATCGCCGGGCTGCAGCAGAACCCCGGCTACTGAGGGTGGCAACGCGGGGCGGCTCCGGAGGCTGCGCGCGTGTGGTCCTAATGGCCGCGACGGTCGAATGGCTGGGGTGTGCGTACCCGTCCGTGTCTTCGGCGCCGTCGGGGGCTCCCCCGAAGGAAATGACCGCGAGCGCTGTGTCCACGATGCGTGCCGAGGACCTGCGAGGGATCCCCGCCGCCCAGGTGGAGGAGCTGCTCGAAGGTCGGAGCGCCGGCGTACAGGTGATCCGGTTGCCGGGCGGCGGCGTTTCCGTCCGCATCCGTGGCCGGAGCTCCATCTACGGCGACAATGAGCCGCTATATGTGATCGACGGCATGCCGGTGGAGGTGACCACCGGACACGGCCTGTCGTGGCTCAACCCGGGCGACATTCAGCGGATCGAGATCTTGAAGGATGCCAGCGCGACAGCCGTCTACGGCATGCGAGGGGCGAACGGCGTTGTGCTGATCACGACCCGGCACGGCGAACGGGCCCCTGAGTAAGCCCGGCGTTGGTTCGTTCGTCGCGTTGCTCGTCTGGGCGGGCGCCGCGGCGGCGCAGACCGCGCACGATCGTCACGTCTTCTTCGAGCGCAGCCTGACCGACACCGCTTATTATTTCAGCGACGTCACGGTCATCATCCCCAGCACGGTGGAGGCTGCGGGCGGTCGGCTCCCCGTCGAAACGCAGCGGGTGTTCACGCCGCCCAACGCGCTCCGCCTCACCTGGACCTCCCGCCCCGGCGGCACGTGGAAGGCCATGATCCGCCGCGAGCGCTGGCGCAACCAGAACACCTCCTTCGACGGCGACACCCTGGTGTTCCGCGCCTACACCGACGAGCCGATTCCCAACGCGGCGCTTCCATTGATCGGGATCGAGGACGGGCAAGGATTAAACCGCGAGGTCCGGCTCGCCGACCACATCCAAGGTATCCCGGCTCGGCAGTGGGTGCGGGTGGCCCTGCCGATCGCGAACCTCTCGATGACGCTGCAGGACGGGCGGAGGTACGACCCGCGGAGCGCCGCGGCCGTGTATTTCGCGCAGTGGCTCGACGACGAGGCCCCGCACACCCTTTACGTGGACGAAATCGCCATCATTAACGGTGACCCGGGCGACACCACGCCGCCGCCTGCCCCGCGGGCCTTGCACGCCCGGGGCTTCGAGCGCCACGTCGAGCTGGCTTGGGACGCCGTGACGGCCCCCGATCTCCGGGGCTACCAAGTCGAGCGATCGAGCGACGGCCAGCACTGGGAAATCCTGGAGACGCAGACCCCATGGTTCACGCGCTACGTCGACTTCCTGGGCGCACCGGGGAAGAAGACCACCTACCGCGTGCGCGCCGTGGATCTGCAGGGCAACGCCTCCGCACCCACGCAACCCGCGTCCGCGGCCACCCGACCCATGACCGACGACGAGCTGATCACGATGGTTCAGGAAGCATCGTTCCGGTACTACTGGGACGGAGCGCATCCCGTCGCCGGCATGGCGCTGGAGAGTCGGCCTGGCGATCCCGACCTCGTCGCGCTGGGCGCCTCGGGGTTCGGAATCATGGCGCTGATCGCGGGCACCGAGCGCGGCTTCGTGACGCGCGAGCAGGGCGCGGCGCGCATGCGCCAGATCGTCGCGTTCCTGGAGCGCGCCGACCGGTTTCACGGCGCCTGGCCGCACTTCCTGAGCGGGACGACCGGGAAGGTCATCCCGTTGTTCGGGAAATGCGACGACGGGGCGGACCTGGTCGAGACATCGTTCCTGGCGCAGGGGCTGCTCGCGGCCCGCCAGTACTGGAAGGCCGACCGCGCCCTCTACGACCGTATCACCACGCTGTGGGAGGGAATCGAGTGGAGCTGGTTCCGCAAGCCGCTCGACACCGCGTATCTCATCTGGCACTGGTCGCCCGACTGCGCGTGGCGGCTCGAGCACCCGCTGATCGGGTGGAACGAGACCATGATCGCCTACATCCTGGCGATCGCCTCCCCGACGCACGGCGTGCCCGGGGAGATGTACTACAGCGGCTGGGCGAGTCAGGCCCCGCGGGCGATCGAGTACCGCCGGGGGTGGGGCATGACGAGCCACGGCGACCACTACACGAACGGGCACACTTACTATGGCATCGAACTGCCCGTCGGCGTCGCAAACGGTGGGCCGTTGTTCTTCACGCACTACTCCTTTCTCGGCTTCGATCCGCGCGGCAAGCGCGACCGCTACACGAACTACTTCGACAATAACCGCGCCATCGCCCTGATCAACCGCGCCTACTGCATCGACAACCCCCGCAAACGGGCGGGCTACGGCGCCGATGCCTGGGGGCTCACCGCATCCGACGGCCCCTGGGGCTACGAGGCGCACGAGCCGGTGCCGCACGTCGATACCGGGACGCTCACGCCGACGGGTGCGCTCGCGTCGTTCCCGTACACGCCCGACGCCTCGCTGGCAGCGCTGAAACACTACTACCGCGACCTGGGCGACCGGCTGTGGGGCGTGTACGGTTTCCGCGATGCGATCAACCTCGACCAACGGTGGGTGTCGCCCATTTTTATGGGGCTGAACCAGGCGCCAATCGTCGTCATGATCGAGAACCAGCGGACGGGGCTCATCTGGAAGCTTTTCATGGCCAATCCTGAAATCGAGACGGCGCTGCAGAAGATCGGGTTCGTCGCGGTTCCGCGGCATGGGGGGTAATCGCCTGCTGGTGGTTCTGGCGCTCTCGGCGTGCGCGGCGAGTCACCCCGCGGCTCCCCCTCCGCCACCGCCGGACTCGACGCGTGTCGCTGCGTTCCTCGACACCCTGCAAAACCGCACCTTCAACTTCTTCTGGGACCTGACGCCGCCCGGCAACGGCCTCACGCCCGACCGCTGGCCCACACCGTCGTTCTCGAGCATCGCCGCGGTCGGCTTTGCGCTGACGGCGTACCCAATAGGAGTAGAACACGGCTGGATCACCCGGGCCGATGCCGCCGACCGCACACTCAAGACGTTGCAGTTCTTCTGGACCGCCCCGCAGGACTCGGCCGGCCCGAACACCACCGGGTATCGCGGGTTCTTTTATCACTTCCTCGACATGCAAACCGGCCGCCGCTTCCAGACCGTCGAGCTGTCCACGATCGACACCTCGCTCCTGCTCGCCGGAATCCTGTTCGCGCAGAGCTATTACGATCACGGCGATTCGACCGAGCAGCAGATCCGCGCGCTCGCCGATTCGATCTACTTCCGCGTGGACTGGCAATGGGCTCAGGCCGGTGCGCCTGGGGTCACCATGGGCTGGCATCCGGAGAGCGGCTTTCTCAACGCCCGGTGGATCGGTTACAACGAGGGCATGATCCTCAACATCCTCGCGATTGCGTCACCGACACACCCAGTGGACTCGACCGCGACCTGGAATGCGTGGGTCGGCGGCTATCAATGGGGCACGTACCACGGCCAGAGCTTCGTCCAGTTCGCGCCGCTGTTCGGACACGAGTACTCGCATGTGTGGATCGATTTCCGGAACATCAAAGACGCGTACATGAGTGGGCACGGGATCGATTACTTCGAGAACTCGCGCCGCGCGACGCTCTCACAACGCGCGTATGCGATCGCGAACGCGGGCGCCTGGATCGGCTACAACGGCAACGTCTGGGGGCTGACCGCCTGCGACGGCCCCGCGAACAAGACCCTCACGCTCGCCGGCCGGAGCCGCCAGTTCCAGACGTACTCCGCCCGCGGCGCGGCGCTCGGCGACGAGCGCGACGACGGCACGCTCTGCCCCACCGCCGCCGGCGGCGCGGCGCCGTTTGCGCCCGAGTTCACGATCCCCGCATTGCTCACGATGCGGACGACCTACGGGAACCATCTCTTCTCGACCTACGGCTTCCTCGATGCCTTCAACCCCACGTTTACCGCGACTGGCCAACAAGAGACCGGCACGGTAGATCCCACGCTCGGCTGGTTCGACGTCGACTACCTCGGCATCGATCAGGGACCCATCCTGGCCATGATCGAGAACTACCGCACCGATTTCGTGTGGCGCGTGATGCGGGGGAATGCACACATTATCCGCGGGCTCAAGCGCGCAGGATTTACCGGAGGGTGGCTTCCATAGTGCCGTGCGTCGTGCGTCGTGCGTGGTGCGTGGTCGCCCACTAATGTCTGAGCTCCTCAATGCGTTTCATGGTTTGCCCAATGCCGCCGAACCTGTGCCTGGCTGGGTGACAGGTGGTCAACCAACCGAGCAGCAGCTGAAGGCTTTCAAAGCGGCGGGCGGCGAGGTCGTGGTCGACAGTCGCGACCCGATGGAGCCTCGGCCCTTTGATGAGCCGGCAACCGTCCGCGCCGCCGGCCTCGAGTACATAAGTCTGCCGATCGTGCACGGCGCCGTCACGACGGATACCATGAAACGGATGTATGAGACACTGAAGAAGTTGGAAGGACGGAACGCGCTCCTGCACTGCTCGTCAGGCAACCGCACGGCGGCTGCGTTGATTCCCTACCTGATGATCGACAAGAAGATGGAACAGGAGGACGCGGTAGATCTGGCGATGAGCATTGGCTTGCGAAGCGCGGAGTTAATGGAAATCGCCGTGACGTATGCGAGCGGGTTGTCCGGATGACCCTAGCCTGTGAACCGCGGTGCGTCTGTTGCCTAGTCTTTGCATGTCCTATGCTTTAGGTTCTTCCTTCCCTCCCGCATAGCGGTGCCAGTACATCCTCATCTCCGAAATCTTCCCGTCCTTCGTCTCGCAAAAGATTGCTCCATCTTCCCGTCCTTCGTCTCGCAAAAGATTGCTCCGCGGGCATCCACCTGTTCGCCTGTCCTACGGCGCCGGAACGTGCACCGAAACTCCGTCGCAAACCACGGCCCTGCCGCGTAGATCTCCCCTGACGAGAAGTCCGTTTCAGCTTGATGCAGCGGGATGTCCTTCCAGTACGCCCGAATCGCCGCTATACCAGTGTCTGGAGTGCTGAACGGCGTCTCGAGGAAGACGGCATCGTCGCTAAACACGGAACAAATAGTATCGACGTCGCCCCGGTCCCAGCCTTTGCCGAAGGTGTCGATCAGGCTACGAAAGGTCTCATTCATGGCGCCCAAATATAGCCGTTCCGGGTATGACGTTTCGGACGTAAAGTCCTTCCCACCATCATGGAGGTGCACCATGCTGAAACGAACACTCGCATCTGCGGCGTTGCTCGCGATCTGCGCGCTGCCGCTCGCAGCCCAACAGCCGAAGCCTGCGGCGCCCGCGGCGAACGCGGGGAACGACATGACGCTCACCGGCCAGGTGATCGACGTCAATTGTTACACGACTATGGGCGCCTCCGGCGCCGGCCACAAACAGTGCGCCGACGCGTGCGCCAAAGCCGGCGTCGCGCTCGCGATTCTGAGCTCGGACGGCACGATCTACATGCCGGTCAGCTCCAAACCCGGCGACCCGCAGAACACGAAGCTCGCGCCGTTCGCCGAGGGGCAGGTGAAGGTCACCGGCGTCCACCGGATGAGCCACGGCATGCATACGATCGAGATCAAGACGATCGCCGCCGCGACCTGATGCGACGCCCGCTGGGGGCAGGCGGGACGGCGGCTCTGGTCGCATTCCTGACACTGACCGCCTGCCGTTCCGACTCTGCCCCCAGCGGTTTCACCCTCCTCTTCCTGGGTCGCTCCCCCGCGGCCCGCGTCGGTACGCTCTCGTGGGCGCCCGACCCCGACCACAGCCGGCTGGTGAGCTTCGATGGCGACCTGCACGTCGTCCGCACGATCGCCGACCCGCGGCTCGCCACACCGCTGGCCGTCGCGCCGCTCGGTGACCGGCTGCTGGTCACCGAACGCACCGGCGAGGCCGTCGTGTTCGACACCGCGGGCAAACCGGTGCGGGAGTGGCAGAGCCCATTTCCCGCCTCGCTGTATGCCACCGGCGACGATCGAATCGTCGCCGCGCGCTCTCCCTACCTGGTCCAGTTCGTCGGCGAGGACGGCAGCCAGCCGCTGCTCTGGCTCCTGGACACGCTCGGCCACACGAGCCACGGGCTGGGCGTGATCCACGTCCCCGAAGTGACCTACCTGGCCCAGCTCACCAACGCGGGAGCCGTGGCGATTGGGCAGGACGGCTCCATCTACTTCGCTCCTCTGGTGCGCGACGAGATCCTGAAGCTCGACCGAACAGGCGCGACGGTGTGGCACACCCAGCGCGGTTTGTTCCGTCAGGAACCCGATCCGCACTTCCTGCCTCAAAAGGGGCGCGAGATTCGGGTCGCGCATGCCCTGGTGAACATCGCCCTGTCGCTGGGGCCGGATGGACGTCTGTACGTACTCGGCGCGGAAGACTCGGCCGCGACGCGCCTGCGCCTGGACGTGCTGAATACGGAAAGCGGGCACATCGACACGACCCGCACCCTCGGGACGAGGGCGACGGCCGTCGCCGTCGACCGCCGTGGGACGATCCGCGTGCTCGATCCGAACCGTCTGCTCGCGCAAATTCC
>WNFX01005503.1_pt1 | contig 12194 bp, 7 predicted proteins | sample 5400111 | NCBI WGS metagenome assembly WNFX01 (sample SAMN13153363, study PRJNA577476) | soil metagenome | isolation source: 40 cm soil or saprolite under grassland replicate 1 | place: USA:California | collected 2016-06-15
AACGCGCAATATATCGCCATACTCGCGCACGCCTTTCCGGAGCGACTGAAAAAAATCTCAGCCGAGGAATTCGAGCAAATTCTCCAGCCGATTGGACAGAGCGAGTTCAACACGCTTTCGGCGGCCTACGCTGTTTCGGCGCTGAAATCGTACTCACACGTGATCGCGAAAAAGCTGCCCGACCTCAGCATTGCCGAAATCCATCGAGACAAGCGCGAAGTCGCCCTAACGAGCGGCGCAAAGTTGCTGCAACGTACCGTTTTTTCCAAAGATGCGATTGCGCTCCGCTTTAAAACCGCCGGAATGCTCAGTGGCCCCGGCGCATTTTTCCAGGTAGTGGAAGCTGGATTTGATCGACATGTGCCGGCGCAACTGGTCACCGCCGGATTGGAAGTTCATCGCGAGTTACTCGACAAGAATGATAAGCCGGTGACGGAGACGAAACTCGGCGAACCGATTCATGTTCGTCTGCAGGTGCGAACTGTGCGCGACGAACCGGTGACCAACGTTGCCATTGTCGATCTTTTACCCGGCGGATTCGAAGTTGTCGGCTCATCGCTGCAGCCGGGTGTTTCGACAATTTCCGGCGTCGATTATGTTGATGTGCGCGAGGATCGCGCCGTCTTCTACGCAACCGTCTCGAGCAGCGCGCTCGAGATCAATTATCAGATTAAATCGTCAAATCGCGGCGAGTTTACGGTGCCACCGGTTTTCGCGGAGTCGATGTACGAGCGAAACGTCAAGGGCCGCGGCGTCGGCGGAAAGATCAGCGTGACGGAATAAGTCGTCGAATTACGTACGATGAAAACGCGTGTCACCCCGAATGGTTTAAGGGACCTCACACAGGGTGATGGACCACACTCGACAAGTAGCGTGATCAACGCTTCGTCGGAGAGGTCCTTGGCTCCGCTCGGGATGACTGTGTGGATGGCGAAGCGTTACAAGAAGACGCTTCTCGCTTTCTCGCTTGTTTGCACGTGCACCGCTGTAGCATGGCTGACGCTGCCCAAGCCGCCGTTGCTGGATGGGATCTCCTTTTCTCAACGTGTGCGCGATCGCACTGGAAAATTGCTTCGCGTCACCCTCACGTCCGATCAGAAATTTCGAGTCTGGACTTCTTTGTCAGACATTTCGCCCGCGTTGATCGATTCGACCCTCCGGTTTGAAGACAAATATTACCGGCACCACCCAGGTGTTAACCCATTCGCATTATTGCGCTCGGCCCTTAACCTGCGCGCCAGCGGCGTACATAGCGGAGCATCAACAGTTACGATGCAACTGGCTCGGTTGCGTTATCATCTCTGCACCCGCACGCTTCGCGGAAAGTTGGTTCAAATTGTTCGCGCACTCGAACTGGAGCGGCATTACTCGAAGGCCGAGATTCTTGAAGCCTATCTGAATCTCGCGCCCTACGGGCGAAACATCGAAGGCGCGGGCGCGGCTAGTCAGATTTATTTCGGCAAGACTGCCGCGCATTTGACGACACCGGAATCAATAGCCCTCAGTGTGATCCCGCAAAGCCCCACCCGGCGAGCGTTGTTTGTGGATCGGGATAACCGCTCGCTCGATTCGGCGCAGAGGAATTGGTACGACCGCGCGAAAATCGACGGACAATTTTCCGCGCGCCTGTTTAGCGCGCGCGCACAAAGTGAACGGAAATTTCTCGCGCCGCACTTTGTTCAGCAGATTCTGGCGACCGAAAAAGGTCGCGGCGAAATTGTCACCACGCTCGATTTGCCGAAGCAACAATTAATCGAGCGTCGGATCGCCGACTACATCAAAATAAATCGCAGCCACGGAATTCAGAATGGCGCCGCCATGCTTGTCGATACGCGCACCATGGATGTGCTCGCACAAATCGGCTCGGCCGATTTCTTCAATGCCGAAATACAGGGACAAGTAGACGGAACACGCGCCCCACGCTCGCCCGGTTCGACTCTAAAACCGTTCGTGTATGCGCTCGCTCTGGAACAGGGGCTGATTCATCCATTGTCGATCCTGTCGGATGCACCGCGTACTTTCGGCGATTACGATCCGGAAAATTTCGATCGCGAATTTGTCGGCCCGATCCGCGCGTGCGACGCGCTCGCGCGCAGCCGCAATCTTCCAGCGGTTGACCTTGCATCCCAGTTGCATCACCCGACTTTTTACGAATTCCTCCGCGGCGCAGGCGTCAAATTGCCGCGCTCGGAATCGCTTTATGGTCTGACGCTTCCGCTGGGCGGGGCCGAAGTCACAATGGAAGATCTGGTGCGACTTTACGCCACCCTGGCTAATAACGGAGAGCTGCGTTCTCTTCGCCGTACATCGCGCGATCCAACCGCGCTACGAGGCCGCTCGATCATCATGCCGGAAGCGGCGTTCCTGACTCTGGAAATGCTCACCTTGCCACGCCCTGAAGTTGGCCGTGCATATTCGGACCAGGTTGCGCCGGTTTTTTGGAAGACGGGAACATCCCATGGTTTTCGCGATGCCTGGTCAATCGCTGTTTTCAACCATTATGTGGTTGCAGTCTGGATCGGAAATTTTGATGGCCGCGCCAACGGAACTTTTGTCGGACGAATTGCCGCTGCTCCCCTCTTGTTTCAAATCATCGACAGTTTGCGCGCGACCTGGCCGGAGCCGAACCAACCGCATCTTCCGCCTCCGGGCGCTAATCTGAAACGTGTCTCCTTTTGCGTGGTCTCGGGTGATTTACCTGAGCCGTATTGCGCACAACAGGCCGAGGGATGGTTCATTCCCGGAATTTCACCGATCAAACTTTGCGATGTCCACCAGGAAGTGCTCGTCGACGCCGTAAGCGGGCTCCGCGTCGCGCGTGATGACGGAACGCGCCAGCTCCGGCGTGAAGTCTATGAATTTTGGCCGACGGAGTTGTTGTCGATCTTTCGTCGTGCTGGAGTGCCCAGAAAATTGCCGCCGCCTTTTTTGCCGGAAACAGACCCGGAGTTGGTCGCGCGCACTGGGAATCCTCCCCGGATTATCGCCCCAGCGGCGGGGAGCACGTATGAAGTTCTAAATAGTGACTCGAGTCGCAAACATGGAATTCCGTTACGAGCGAAAACAGATGCCGATGTTCGTGAAGTATATTGGTTTGCCGACAAGACTTTCATTGGAAACTCTGCTGCCACCGACATTCTTTCCTGGAAATCAGCTCCCGGTCGGTACGAGTTAACCGCGCTGGACGACCACGGGCGCTCCGGTTCCTGCACGGTAACCGTGCATTGATCAGGCGGACAATTGCGACGGTCATGGACCGCCGCTACAAGTGAATCGGAATGTCCCGTCAATATACGCTGCAACGCGCGTCAGCATCGGCCTCGATCCATATCGATTACGCCGTCGAGCTAAACGAACAGCAGCTTGCGGCAGTGACTGCGGCACCCGGTCCGCTCCTTGTCATTGCTGGCGCGGGCTCGGGGAAAACGCGCACGCTCACTTATCGCGTCGCCTACCTGCTGGAAAACGGAATCGATCCTCGCAATATTCTGCTTCTCACATTCACGAACAAAGCGGCGCGCGAAATGCTGGGACGTGTCGCGAATTTGCTGCCGGTCGATGCCAGCGGGCTTTGGGGCGGGACATTCCATTCGATAGGAAACCGGATTTTGCGCCGGCACGGCACCGCGCTCGGTTATTCGAGGGCGTTCACAATCATGGATCGCGAAGATCAAAAGGATTTGATCGATGCTGTCGTAACCAGCACAGGGATCGATCCGAAGGAGATTCGATTTCCGAAAGGCGATGTGCTCGCGGAAATCTTCAGCTTCGTCGTCAATACGGAGAAACCGATGGAGGAATTGCTTGCAGAAAAGTTTCCCTATTTCCTCCCACTACTCGACAAGATTCAAGACGTTCGGGAACGCTACGAACAAAAGAAGAAGGCGACCAACTCGATGGATTTCGACGATCTGCTGCAAAAGACATTGTCGATGTTTCAGCAGCACGAGCGAATCGAGGAGATTTACCGCCGGCAGTTTCAGTTCATTCTCGTCGATGAATACCAGGACACGAACAAAATTCAGGCTGACCTCGTGGATCTGCTCGCTCGCGATCATCACAACGTGATGGTGGTGGGCGATGACGCGCAGTCGATCTACTCGTGGCGTGGCGCCAACTTCCAAAACATCCTCGAATTTCCGAAGCGTTATCCGGATGCGCAGGTGTTCAAGATTGAAATGAATTATCGCAGCGTCCCCGAAATTCTGGAGGTGGCGAACGCGGCGATTGCGGCAAACGTTCAGCAATTCCGAAAACATTTAAGCGCAACGCGCGAATCAAAAGCGCTGAAACCGGCTTTGGTGGCGCTCAACGACAGCGCTGAACAAGCGCAGTTTGTCGCGCAGCGAATTCTCGAGTTGCGCGATGAAAATGTCGATCTCAACGACATTGCCGTGCTCTATCGGGCACATTATCACGCGGTCGAACTACAACTGGAGCTTTCGCGACGCGGAATACCCTATCAAATCACCAGCGGCATCCGATTTTTCGAGCAGGCGCATATTAAAGATGTGACCGCGTTTGTTCGCGTCGTAGCCAATCCCCGCGATGAAGTCGCATTCAAACGGATGGTGAAATTGCTTCCTGGCATTGGCAACCGCACCGCAGAAAATCTTTGGCGCAGCTGGGAGAATTGGTTGGTCAAAGGGGGCGAAATTTTGTCGTGGCGTGAGCGCTTGTCGTCGATGCCTGCTCCAGCGAAATCAAAGAAGGCGTGGGAACAACTCGCGCATACCCTGGACGAAATAGCTCCGGCTGGTCAACCCAACATGCCATCGGAAATGATCACGTCCGTGGTCGAAGCCATCTACGATGATTATGCCAAAGCAAACTTCACAAACTACGAACTTCGCCGCGAAGATTTGAATCAGCTCGCAATCTTTGCCCGCCAGTTTAAAGACGTCCACGAATTTCTTTCGCAATTGGCGCTGATCAGCAACGTCGATGCCGAGGCCGCGCCAGCCCAAATAAGCGACAAAGAGGCCGTCAACCTTTCTTCGGTGCATCAGGCCAAGGGCCTTGAGTTTCACACAGTGTTCGTGATCTGGTTAACTGACGGAATGTTTCCAAGCAATCGCTCCCTCGATACGCGCGACGCACTCGAGGAAGAACGGCGTCTGTTCTATGTGGCCATCACGCGCGCGCGCGATGAGCTTTATCTCGCTTATCCGCAAATGCGCCTAAGCGGAGGGTATGGCGATGTTTTCCAAAGGCCCTCGCGTTTTCTCCAGGAAATCCCAAACGAGCTCGTGGAAGAGTGGCAAGTGCAGCGGCGCTGATTTTAGTAGTTGTCATTCCGAGCGAAGCGCAGCGAAGTCGAGGAATCTCTGGCTGCTTAAGAAAAACGAGTTCAAAATCAGAGATGGTTCGACTCCGCTCGACATGACAACACGACGTACGGAAGCCTGGCAAGTGATGAGAAAATGACGAACCTCAAATGAATCTATCGCCGGAAAAAAAGATCGCTGGTGTCCTCGTGCCGGTGTTTGCACTGCGCGGAGAAGGCGATTTAGGGATTGGCGATATCGGTGCGTTGCGGGAATTTATCGACTGGATTGCCGCAATTGGATTCAAGCTCGTCCAGCTTCTGCCCATCAACGAAACCGGGACCGACAACAGTCCATACAACGCGATCAGCGCGATGGCGATTGAGCCCACGACTGTGCACTTAGCGCCAAACTCGCCGCAAGATCTAACGCGGGAAGATTTTGATGTCGGGTTTGCCGGTATCGACCTTCCGACGCTCCGCAGCGGCGGAATCAAGTATCGCCAAGTGAAAAAACTGAAGCGACGTATCCTTGAGAGAGCCTTCGCGAATTTCTCTGCTCGCGCCAGCGTGGATCGACAAGCTGCTTTTCAGAAATTCTGCGAAGAAGAATCCATGTGGCTACACGACTATGCATTTTTTCGGGTCTTAATGGAGGAGAATGACGACAGCCCGACGTGGAATCGCTGGCCTGCGCAATTTCAATCAATGGAACGAGCCCGAAACTGGCTGAGCAATCTGCCGCAGGATCGACAGACGGTCATAAGGGATCGGCAAAATTTCTTCTGCTATGTGCAATGGATCGCCTACCACCAATGGCGTGAGATTAAATCGTACGCAGAATCGCGGGACATCGCGCTGATGGGCGATATTCCGTTTGGCGTGAGTTATCATAGCGCCGACGTGTTCACACGGCGGGATGAATTCATGCTCGAGTGGTCGGGCGGCGCGCCTCCAGAGCCGTATTTTAAGGATGATGCGTTCACCCAAAAATGGGGCCAGAACTGGGGCATACCGGTTTATCGCTGGGAGAAAATGCGTGAGAACAACTTCACCTGGTGGCGCGAGCGCGTGCGTGCAGTCCGATCCATTTTTCATCTCTTTCGCATCGATCACGTGCTCGGGTTTTATCGTATCTATGCCTTTCCGTGGCGGCCGCGTAAGAACAACCAATTCCTCCCACTCGATTGGAATCAGATGCTGGAACAAACCGGTGGCCGGGCACCGCATTTCATTCCGCGCGACGACCAAACACCAGAAAACTGCGAAGCAAACAAACGCGATGGCGAAGAGTATCTGCGCATCGTCTTGGAAGAGGCCGGCTCCACATGTGTGATCGGCGAAGACCTTGGCATGGTACCCGATTACATGCGTCCAGACCTCCGCTCACTGGGCATCGCCGGATTCAAAATCCCGCAATGGGAAGTGCGCGATGGCACAATCACGCAGGGAGACAAATATGAACGGCTTTCGGTTGCGACGTATGCCACCCATGATCACAAACCCGTCCGCGCGCTATGGGAAGAAGTCTTCGAACATCCAACAGCTACATCGGAACAATCGAGATTCGATCTGGCAAAGATTGCCGTCTTCGCCGGTTTCCAGCCAACAATCGACCAGATCCACTTCGAAAAGGATTTCTATCCGGCGATCATGGAAGCGCTTTTCAAGAGCGAGTCGTGGCTTGTCATCGTCATGATCACCGATCTGCTGGCGCGCAAATATCGCTTCAACGTCCCTGGGACAAAGGCGAACTTGAATTGGACACGGCGGATGCAGCGCTCGATTGCGCAGTTGAGTTCCAGCCGAAAAGAGCAAGAGAGAATGCGCTTAATGCATGGGCTGCTGGAAAAGACAGGGCGGGTTTGAACACAAATCTTAGGCCGTTCGGCGCGACCGGCGGTCGCGCCCTACCAAATTGTCGCGCCGTTGTCTTCGAGGCAGATTCGTCGAACCCTTACCTACGCGCTCTTTTCGATCGGGGCGCCGACTTTGTTGCCCCATTCAGTCCAGGAACCGTCGTAGTTACGGACGTTATTCAGGCCTAACAAGTAGGTGAGCACAAACCAGGTGTGACTGGATCGTTCGCCGATGCGGCAGTAAACAACTGTCTCCTTTTCGGGCCCGACTCCGCATTGATCGAAATAAATTTTGGCTAGTTCTGAAGCAGGTTTGAACGTGGCGTCGTCATTGGTAGCCGTTTTCCACGGCATGCTTTTTGCCCCGGGGATATGGCCGCCCCGCAACACGCCTTCCTGCGGATACTCGGGCATATGCGTGATCTCGCCCTTGTATTCGCCCGGCGAGCGGACGTCGATCAGCGGTTTGCCGCTCTTGCTTTGCGCCAGCGCTTCGTCGAAAAAGGCGCGAATCTCCTTGTCGAATCGTTTCTTCGGCACCGGATAATTTGTCTTACCATATTTTGGAACTTCACGCGTCATGGGGCGGCCTTCGGCTTTCCATTTGTCCCGACCGCCATTGAGAATTTTCACTTTCTCGTGCCCAAACAGCCGGAAGGCCCAGAGCGCATAGCAGGCCCACCAGTTGGCTTTATCGCCATAAAAAATGCAGGTGGTGTCTGGTGTGATCCCGTTACGACTGCAAAGCTCCGCAAATTTCTCAGGCGAGATATAATCACGGATCACCGGGTCTTGCAGATCGGCGCGCCAATCGATGTGCACTGCGCCGGGAATGTGCCCGGTATCGTAAAGAAGCACATCTTCGTTTGACTCAACGATCCGGATGTCTTCGTCTTTCAGGTGTTTCTCGAACCAATCGGTTTCTACCAGCGCTTCCGGATGCGCGTATTGCGTAGGATGCGTAGCCATAAAGCAAAAACTTCACGCTGCTCTCACAGGGCGGCAAGGGATTTTACAATCTGATCGCCAATGGAAGCAGGCATGGCGACTCACCCATGATCGGGCGGCAGTTTCTATGTGCTAATGCTTTTTCGCTTGCAACAGCTTGATCGCGTCGCGCAACTCCGCTGCGCGCTCGTAAAGCTCTTTTGCAATCGCAGTTTCCATCTCGCGCTGCATGATCTCCAGTTTGGAAAGCGGGCGCTTTGCTTTCACTTCCTCAAGCCATTCGTCGAGAAATGCGATCTCGGAGCTCTTCGATACCAGTTCCGGAAAGTTTGACTGTTGCAAGAAATCCGTGATTGCATCACGGCCGCGCTCAATTTCGCCTATGGCTTCGGCAAACTTGCCCTGCCCAAGGAAAATAGACGCCTTGGCGCGCGTGTTCATCATGAGCACGTAAGGCCGGAACTGTTGGAGGCTCCAGGAAAATTCCTCGCGATCCGTGTGCTCTGAAACAAAGGTGAAAAGATCCAGATTGCGCTGCGTATCGCGGACCACGCCTTCGAAATCATTGATCTGAAACAGGCTTAGATAACGATGATAATATTGGATACCTTCCTGTTGAAGCTCTGCGCATTGTTCAGGCGTAAGCTCGTAGGTTGCGCCTTTCGTCGCAGCGCGGGTCGCCCGCTTTTGATGATATTCCAAAAGCGACTCACAATTGTGCGGGCGCCGGCCATCTGGCCGGCCAGCCACTTCCATTTGTAATACGCCTAGGTCCACCCGCAGCTGCAATTTCTCGCGCCCATCGAGGCCGGCGATCTTACGCACTTTGATATTGCCGTTCTCGTGCGGCCAATCTTTCAGGATGGTATTGAGATCCAAGCTCATCGCAACCAAACATCGAACACTTAACGTTGCCTTGTCAATAATATCGCGACTGCGCTTCCTGTTAGAGGTAGCCGCCTGATCGCGAACGCCTTCAGAGTGCCGATTGCAACCATCGGTTTTGCAGGCGACGCGCCTGCAGCTACAGTTTGGAAAATGGAAGACGCGATCGAGTCGTTTATCCGTTTCCTCGCAGTCGAGCGCGGCCTTTCTGAAAATTATCAGTTGTCCACCCAAAGGTCGCTGAGCGAATTCGCGCGGTGGTGTGCCGCCAGAAAAAAAATCGAAGATCCGAGCTCGGTGACCTTGCCGGCCATCAGCGAATATCTTGCAGATCGCAAGCGCACTGGCCTCTCCGCTTCCTCGATTAAACTCATCGTGGTCGCGTTGAAGATTTTTTTCCGGTTCCTGGTCGCTCAAGGCAAGGTTCAGCGCGATCCGGCTGAAGCGCTCACGCTCCCGCGAATCGAGCGATATCTCCCTGAAACGCTGAATGAATTGCAAATCGAGCAATTCCTGGAAAAGATCGACACGAATGCGCTTCACGGGTTGCGCGATCGAGCGATGATGGAGCTGCTTTACGCAAGCGGTCTGCGTATTTCTGAGCTGGCAAACGCGCGTCTTGAGAATTTCAACTTCGAAGAGCGAGTTGTGCGCGTGACTGGTAAGGGAAACAAGACCCGCCTTGTGCCGGTCGGTCGCAAGGCGTGCGAAGCGCTGGCCGCTTATCTGTCCACCGAGCGGCCGAAACTCGTGAAGCGCCGTAGCGGCAGCGAGATTTTTCTTTCCGAGCGCGGCACCAAACTAACAACAGTGCGTATCTGGCAGATCGTGAAGGAACATGCGCGCCACGCCGGACTCGAACAGAACATTTATCCCCACCTTCTGCGACACAGCTTCGCGACGCATCTCCTGGGGAACGGCGCCGATTTGCGCATCATCCAGGAAATGCTCGGCCACGCTGACATTTCAACTACGCAAGTATATACGCACGTCGATCAACAGCGATTGAAAGCCGTGCATCGGCAATTTCATCCCCGGGCCTAATTTTCATGTTCTGGAGCAAAGAGCCCAGACAGATCTATGTTACATATGTAACACCAAGATGATCATTACGTTCCAGCCACTCGACCAAATTTGGGTTTGATCAGGTATGGAGCATCGAGTATCGAGCATCCGCGCCTCAGAGGCGCCGCTTATGAGACGAATTCTGTTGCTGATCATCGCGGTCGCCGTTGCCGCATGCGCTGGTTGGTACTACTGGAATCTTTCCCAACAAATTTCGAGCGCTCCTGTAGCCGGGCTTCTGCCCCGAGACACAATTTTTTTGGCGCACATGCCGGACTTTAATCGGACGCAGCGTGAGTGGCTTCAGTCGGATATTTATCAGCTGTACCGCGAACCAGCTGTGCAGGATTTTCTGCGCAAGCCGCTGGGCAACGTGCCAAAAACCCCGAAAATTTTCGGGGCTCAAACGCTGCAGGAGATGGAACAGCTCGACCTAAAGAACGTTTTCTTCGCCTTGACGTCCATCAGCGATAGCGCTCCAAGCGTTGTGGGCGGCTTTCGTTTTCGCGGGACCCAAGAGGACGTCGAGCGGGTCATCGGCCAATGGCGCGCGATGCTTTTGGAACAACGTCCGGGCACGAAGGGAGAGAAACTTCAGTATCAGGGCCATGAAATCGACGTGGCCACGGCGACTCCATTTACTCTGGCAACAACGTATGATCGCCCATGGTTCTTCGCGGCGACAAACGTGACGGAATTAAAGGCACTGCTCGATCGCGTCGACCATCGCGCGGAAAATTCAGGGGAAACCCTCGATAAGGACGAAGCATATCGTACGGCGACCTTGCATCGGCCATCGAATTACGCAGCGTTTTTCTATCTCCAGCCCAAAGCATTTTCTGAGCGGCTTGCCGCATTGCGTGCTGCTGTGCAATCAAGCCCGACTCCCGGCGAGACCACGATGCTTGAAAAAATGCGGTGCATTGCGGGTTCGACGCGATTCGAGAACGGAAAAATACGCGATGTGCTTTTTCTTGGAATGCCAAAGCTCGAGAATAACGCCACACTCAACCGCTCCTCGCTAACGCTTGGAACAAAGGAAACGTTTTTTTATCTGGCGCTGCTGCTCAATCTCGGGGAAAAAATGGAAACACTAAACCAGGCTGCTACGCTGGGCGGCGCGGTGCAGAAAGCGTTCCAGGACTTCGCCATCAGCGGGATTGCAGCCGATGATTGGAAAGCTGCGTTTGGCCTCGAGCTGGGGGCGCTAGCAGACTGGCCATCCAGTGCGCATTGGCCATCTTTACTTCTGACTCTGCCCGTGCTGGACGTGGCCAAGGCCAGTAAGATCATCGAGGCGTTTACACGCGCCGATGAAGGGGCAATCTGGACGCAAACAGAGAAGGACGGTGTCCGCTATTTTTCGAAGCAGTCGGCAGCCACACTCGTCGCAATCACTCCAACGATCGCGTTATCTGACCGGGTTCTTATCGCCGGTCTCAATCCCGTATCAGTAGAAGAGGCGGTGAAACGCAGCGCGGGTAGCTCGTCGGAGCTCGCTGATTCGCAAACTTACAAAGCAGCCGAGCAATTGGTGCCAGCGCCGACGAATTTTTTTTCATACGTCGATACGGCGCTGCTGTACTCGCGGCTTGATGCTTCGCTTCGTCCAATGTTGCTAATGGCGGCAGCTTTCGTGCCGGCAATAGCTCGTTCCCTTGATCTAGGAAAGATTCCATCGCCAGAGGTGATAACAAAGCACCTGAGTCCGATTGTCTCCTCGCAAAGATATGACCGCGATGGCTATGTGGCTGAGTCGCTCGGGCCAATCACGTTGGACCAGGCGGCCATAGGCCTCGCCATTCTGAGCAGCGTCGGCACAGCGGCACGGCAGCAAGCCGCCACAGGCTTTGGCAGTTGGGTGCCTTCTTCGACAGCCACGCCGCAGCCGGCGATGAGCAGCCCATCGCCCACGCCATAGCATAGGTGGCAAAGAACTGCCGGAGAGCTGCGCCATTTCGGCACTCTTTTGAGTTTCAGCCACGGGCAAACAAAGAAAAGTGCTGCAGTTTGGCGAAAACGTGCTATACTACTCGCCTTATGGCTATTCTAAAGAAAAATGCATTCTCCCGTCGCGTTCCTGATCTGGTAACTGAGGAGCTGGTCGCTGTCCTCTCACGGCGTTCGTCGTTCGAATTTAAGCAGTTGTTCGACATCGTGCACGAGAATCT
>WNFX01014020.1_pt1 | contig 12192 bp, 11 predicted proteins | sample 5400111 | NCBI WGS metagenome assembly WNFX01 (sample SAMN13153363, study PRJNA577476) | soil metagenome | isolation source: 40 cm soil or saprolite under grassland replicate 1 | place: USA:California | collected 2016-06-15
ACCTCCACCTGATTTACCTCCCATCTTGCTATTACATGGTCTGGCTTCAGCTGCACGTATCTGGGATTTTGTCGCACCATTGCTTGCCGAACGTGGCTATGTTGTGACCGCGCTTGACCAGCGAGGTCACGGTGAGAGCGACAAACCGGACACTGGCTATGACTTTGCGACTATCATTGCAGATGATGCTGCCGCCTTGAAAGCCCTCGCTATTGAACGGCCCATCATTGCCGGGCATTCATGGGGAGCCATGGTTGCTCTGCAATACGCCGCCACACATGTCGGTAACGTGACTGCCCTCGTCCTGGTTGATGGTGCGACGAATCAGTTCTCGCTCCGCCCCCACTGGTCACGCGAGCAGGCGATGATCGACCTGGCCCCGCCGCGCTTTGCCGGTACTCCGCGTGAAACCTTTCTCTCTTATTTTCGTAGTGGCCCACTTGGGCAAGAGTGGACGCCCCAACTTGAAGACAGTATCCTGCATATTGTGCAACTGCGTGAAGATGATACGGTCGCACCACGCCTGGACTTCGAGAATCACCTGCAAATCATCGCAGCCATGTGGGATCAGCCTCTCTTTGACCTCTATTCACAGGTACGCTGCCCCATAAAGATCATTGTCGCAGAGCAACAACCTGCGACAGAAGCGCAAGAAACGTACATGCGTATGCGCCAGCAAGGCATTGCCCACATTCAAGCCTTGCGTCCAGACATCTGTGTTGTGCGCATGCCCGATACCATTCACGATATTCCACTCCAACGTGCTGCTCAACTTGCCGAGGAAATAGTTTCCTATACCCCATCTCAAACTTGACCAGGCACTCGTCATTGGATTATGAGTTGGATCCTTTATTTTAGCGAAGCTCCTGAGCCAGCAACTCTTCATAAAACGGATTAAAATAGTTCTCGTTGCGTTTGATCACCGCATCTAACCCGCGCCCACCTTCTGGGGAACGTTTAATATTGGCAAAGAGCCCCGCTTCAAGTCCCTTGGAGAGGCCGAGCTCATCCATCTTCCGCAAAAGTTCAACGGCATCGCGTAGGGTTTGGCGTGCAAAACGGCCTACCAGGCTATTCTCGCAGCCCCACTTGCCAGGCTAATCTAGCATGTCGCTTGCTAAAACGTGTTCCTCATTGATCGGATGTTGAGCAGCGGTGGCCTGTCCTGGCTCCTTTGGTATTCTCTCACTTTGATTGTTTGGCCTGCGTTGATCAGCAAACTTCTGCGTTATCCACCACATCGCCCCAGCTCCTAAAAGAACCAGCATTGGCTCGATAGGGGCTCGGAAACGGGAAACGGGAACTGCCGTAGAAGTAGAGGCACTGTCCGATGCTCAGCAGTAGAATCAGATAGATAAACATCAGGTGTTGCCATTTCCTCCATGTTAACAGCAGGCCAGACGCAGCCAGGATAAAGACAGGGATTGACAGATATTCCACCATGCCCGCAACGATCCTGGACGAAGTGCGCTCAGGGAATTGATTCATGGGCAGATCTGCCTCGGGTGTAGCGGGCGTCCACATTTTCAGCATATGCAGGCTGAGCAAAAAAGGCATGTCATAGATATGGCTCTGCACCCATTGCGCCGCCTTGTGTTTGTAGGCTGTATCTCGTTGAACCTCGCAAGTTGCGGCGCAACCTCCATATGCGCGTACTAATTGAGGGCTAGTGAGGCTCGGCCGGGTCCACAGGCCCTTAAAGGGGGTCTTGTCAGAGAGTACCAGGTCGTTATAAGCGCCCAGCAGTACGATGCCGTCTCCCGTGGCCACAGGAATGAATTGATGATGCGAGACAACGTAATTACGCGCTGTCCACGGAGAAACAATGGCCAGCGCCAGAAGGGCAATAAGGGCCACGCTCTCGAAGGCTGTCCGCCAGAATATGATTTTTGCTCGTGCAGCGAAAAGCGCCCAGAGGAAGACCAGGACAAGAATAATCAGCCCATTTGGACGTGTAAGCGAAAGTAGCCCCAGCAGTACACCGCTCACTATCATCCATCGGCGTTTTGAAGTCCGCTGTATAAGATACAATGTGTAAGAGAAGGCCAGAAGGAGGAAAGTATACAGGGATTCGGAATATAACCAACCATCATAGATGAAGAGTCCAGGATATAGGGCAGCAAAAATGCCTGCAACAAGGGCAAAGCGCTTGCTAAAAATACCTTTTGCCCACAGATAGACCAGTGCACACGTACCTGAGCCGATAAAGCATAAAAAGAGCCGTACAAAAAAGTTCCTGGGGCCTGACAAGGCATAGATAATGGCAATGACGCCTGGCCAAACTGGAGCCCGTCCGGCTGTCGGCGAATGGGGGTCCAAGCAGAAACAGTGCTCTTGTAACATATGCACAGCTATTTTCTCATAAGCCTGTGAGTCATAGCCCGCAACATAATTCCGCGCGACCGTCAGGTTATAAACTATACGCACCAGCAAAGCCAGACAGAAAATTCCCAGCGCAGGTAAATAGGGCCGTAAACGCTTCATGGATCTCAATCCCTGGTAATCAATATAATTTCAGTCAAACTCACAGTTTAACGACGTTTCATATCGTTGAATGTAACAGCCTTATTAGCTCGTGAAATTTGAACAAAGTTGCTATAATCTGCTATAATGAAAAACGAGACGCCATTGTAGGGGTATTTCTCAAGGATGCCCTGCTAAAAGGAGTAAATGATGCAGAAGGACACTGAACATAAAAACCAATCCACGGGGAGTGCCCTTGTGACTGATGATAGTACAGTCTTGCAAAGTAACCTCTTTTCGGATGCATCAACGATCATTACTGAGCCACCGGATCCCTTAGAGAAGCCATTCCCTCCTTTGGTTCGCACAAATCCGCTCACAGAGCAATCCAGCCTGGCTGCATGCGCTATCCCCTATCAACAAGAGTTGATGCTGCGCGGTAAATCCAATTATACTGTGACCTGTTTCCTCTCAGATCTTAAGATGTTCAGCCGCTTTGTTGGTCAAGATACCCCTGTTGGGCGTATTACGAAAGAGCAGCTTACAGACTGGCTCATGAAGCTGAAATTTGGCACAAAAGGGCAGATTCCTGCGCCCAAGACGATGGCGCGTCGTGTTACCTTCCTCAAAAATTTCTTTTCCTGGCTGGCTCGTGAAAACGTCATTCGCGAAGACCCTTCCGCCAGCCTGGCTTTAGAGCGTCCCTTGCCTCCCCTGCCGGAGCTGCTATTTGAGGATGAAGTACAACGTCTGCTAGAGGCCTCAGCCGAAGATCCTCGCTCCCACTGCCTCGTCTATCTTGTGCTGCATGGCGGTTTGAAGAAAGAAGAGGTAATGGGATTGAAGTTACATCACATCGACCTCTCTGATCCAGTTGCCCCCTCGATTACCATTCACTTTGCTGCCTCGACGGGCAAACAACACCGCGAACGGCGTCTTGCCCTTCCTGCCGGGTTTACTACTACCTTAAAGGAATATCAGGCTAAGTATCATCCGACAAGTGACCTCTTCGATTGTACTGATCGCAACCTGAACTATATCCTGGGAAGAGCCGTGAAAGCTGCCGGCATTAAGAAGCGCGTCACTCTGCAATTGCTGCGCGATACCTTTGCTGTACGACAACTCAAAGCAGGAGTGACGCCAGATGCCCTGCGCGAGAAGCTCGGCCTCTCCGAAGAGGCCTGGTTAGAGTCACGAGAGAAATATCGCCGGTTAGCCTTCTCCAAATAACTGCTCTTTTACCGCGGTCGCATTTGCCTTGATGGTCTCTGCATCTGCTGCGCTTGAACTGTGGTAAACTGGGTCGTCTGCCGATTCAACGCGTTATTGAGCAGGATGGCGTTGACAATAATCAAGATGAAAGACACCGGGCAAAGACACAAGATACCAAAGCCCCAGGTTAAGATAATAAACTTTAAAGCGAGAACCCAGTATATAATGCTACCGATGAGTAGTACAGTACCTACGGTTTTTTTTCCCGCCATGCGCCAGCCGACACCATAGATACCAATGAGCGAAAGGAAGATCTCTACCAGCAGCGCACTGCTCTTCTTACTCGGGGACGAGGCAAAATTGTTGACGATAGAGACATTAACCTGACTGGGCTGGTACATGGGGGGAGGATTATAAGGATTATAGGGCCCAGGGACCTGTTGTGCTGGGGTATAGATTGGAGGCGGTGCTGTGAAGCTTTGCCGTGGAGCATACCCTTGATCGTAAGTTGGCATGGGCTGCGAATCGTGAGGATCAGCATACTCATTGTAATTCCCATGCTCACCAGGTGGGAACTGTCCATAGCTGGTTACCGGTGGTGGAACTGATGCCCTTGCTGACGAGACGACAGTTCCGCATGATGGGCAAATAGCGGCACTGTCAGATATCTCTTTTCCACAGCGTTCACAAGTCATGATAAGGTGCTTCCTTCTCTCTTTGCTACCGTCTATCTGTAGAACTAATCTGAATATCACTACAAGGATAGAGGCGGCAATGCTTATTTTTTATACGTTCATTGCCCATCTCTGGTTGCTGGTGTAAATTTTTAGAGTCCCTACCTGGGCCGTCTGTATGATCTGGTATGATGCTCCTGGAAATAGTTGTGATAGAGAAGTAATGGGGGATGTTCTCCCGGCCTTGCGCTGCTTTGCACTTAACGCCGCGGGTGTTATCACAACCAGCGAGGGTTTTGCCACCTGTAAAATCGTGCTCAACTCAGCCGGAAAGGCTTTGCCCACCTCGGCCACAACCTGTACGATATCCGCTTTCAGGTAACTACTATCGATATCGGCCAGCATACCGGTCAGGGCATGTTTGCTCAAAGCTGTGGCACCTAGCAGGAGCATGCGTAGGCCAGGTGCCATAAGACGCACAACCAGCCCATTGTCGAGTTCCTCGTTGCTTCCCTTGTGCAGAGGTGAGGGAGGCCAGAACACCTGTAGCTCTACTTGTGTTCCTAAAGAGAGCGTTGTTCCCTGGCGCACCTGGACATAATGGAGATTGCGCTCGGAGATAGTGCGCCTCCACAGAGCATAGCCTGTACTGGGGTGAAGCATCCCTGCGTCCAATACTTCGCCAACCTGGTAGCGGCTGACAACATCGTAAGATATCTATAATCAGGGAACTGAGTCGATTGTGTAACCTTTTCCTTGAGAAAAACGTAATCTTTCTAGAACCTGTGTTCTCATCTACAGGAGCGCGTAGCCATGACGGAAGTACGTTGGGAATTGTACCCCTTAGTTGCTCAATGTGAGACTGCACGGGCTTGGTTGAAGATGCAAGGGGATCTACAACTGGCTCCAAAAACGATTGACGCGTATGGACGCAGCCTTAATGATTACCTGACCTTTTGCTCCAAACATGGCCTTGTGCCCGAAACGGTCATGCGCGAGCACATTGCGCTCTATGTGCAAGATCTGGCGACTCGCCCAAACCCCAAAGGGGGAAACGTCCTCCATCTTAACTCCGGTACAGGACTTTCCAATGCGACCATGAAGCAACGCATCACTGTCGTTAGGCTGTTCTGTGACTACTTCGTTGAGAAGCAACTCCGTCCAGACAACCCGGTTGGTCGTGGCCACTACGTCCCAGGCAAAGGTTTTGGCGGGGTGCGTGAAAGAGGACTCATTTCGCACTATCAGAAATTGCCGTGGATACCATCGGACGCTGAGTGGCAGAATATCCTCAAAGGGCTCAAAGATGAGCCACTTAGAAATCAAGTCATGCTTCTATTCGCTTACGATGGAGCCTTACGACGAGAAGAACTCGTGACCTTAGAGATCAGTGATATTGACGTTGCCTACTCTCAGATTCACATTCGAGCCGAACACGCCAAGAATAGTGCGGAGCGCGTCGTGAGTTACGGGAAAAATGTCACTGGTCGGCTGTTGCAATCCTATCTGCGCCACAGACGTACGCTCTCGTCTCAAAGAGGGCCGCTCTTCTTATCGGAGTCCCACCGGAACTTTGCTGGACCTCTTTCGCTCGTGATGTGGTCCAAGATCGTTCAGGGCATTGCAAGCCGGACAGGTGTCCCTCGCTTCACTACGCATACCCCTCGCCACTTGCGTTTGACTCATATGGCCAGGGCACATATGGACTTGCAACAGATTGCCACCTATGCGGGTCATCGAGCATTAGAGACAACCATGCAATACATCCACTTGAGTGGAGTGGAACTGAGCGAAGCCGTTACTCGGAGCCTTTCAGGCTTTGAGCGATGGATCGAGCTGATTCTTGGGGAGGAGCAATCATGAAGCGGCGTGTACAGTCCCTTCCGGATCGTGATCAAGACACTTGGAACTGGCCGTTCGACCTGGCTGATTATGACCGGGATCCCGCACTCAGCCAAGCCGAAAGAAATGAGCTTGACCGCCTCATGGGACAACAGGCAGTGTGGCAGATACGCAAGCCGAGTAAGGCGATCTTGCAGCGGTTGCTGCATCCCATAGAAGACGTGATGACGTACATCAACCTGTACAGCAGAAAACGCTACGACCTCATACGCGTCATGTTGATTGAAACGTATCGACGTGGAACAGCTTTTTGGGGGTGGACTGTGGAGGAATGGTGTGAGAGTATGTGTTCAGATAAAGCGGCATTTGGCCGGCGATACGGATGGCAGGTTGGTAAAACTCATCCTGCGCGGCATCTGCTCCCAGCAATAGCCTATCTCTTTGATACACTTCCTGACGTAAGTGCGCTATTCGCATTGGTGGAGGTTACACCCTTGGCACAAAAAATCTTCGGGAAGGAAAGAATAGATATAGCAGTGCAGCGGGTCGAGACCATCCTGCGTGATTGGGGATACCGACAAAAAGAGCATATCAAGTTACTTACCTGTATTTGCTATCTCCTGCTTCTGAATAAAAGTCCGCACCTGGAAGACCTCACAGGTGAGTTATTCGAAGTGGTTAATCAGACTTGCACCATCGTCAGCGTCCGGCTTAAGCTCCTTCAAGTGTCTCGTGCATTGACTGCCCTTGGCATATTGAGCAAGCCGCTTGCCAACTGGAGCGGAAAACCTGTTGTTAGTGGCACCGACGGGAGTTTGGCTGAGGAATGGTTGTCCTGGTGTCAACGTTGGCAGAAGTATGCCATTCAGCAAAATTCTGAGACCGTTTACTATCAAATACTCAAAGTTGGACGCTGGCTCAAAGTCTATCATCCAGAGGTGACAGGCCCTGCGGAGTGGACATATGAATTGTCAATTGAGCTTGTGGCCGCAGTGAATGAGATGAAAGTGGGAGAATGGACTGACACACAAGCGAGGCGCATCTCCGCCGATCGAATCGGCCAGCCACTACGTCCCCGCGCAAAGGACCATCTCCTCTCTGCGATGCGTACCTTCCTACGAGATTGCCAAGAGTGGGGGTGGATACCTGTACGGCTGAATCCGCATCGGGCACTAAAAACTCCACGCGCTATCCGCAACTTGATGGGACCTGATCCGCGAATCATCGACAAGGACCTCTGGGCCAAAATCCTCTGGGCTGCAATGAACCTGGAGGCCAAGGATCTCCCACTCCAGGGCAAAGGGAACAGGATTCCTCCCTATCCTTTGGAGATGGTGCGCGCTATCGCAATCACCTGGTGTTTTGCCGCTTTGCGCTCAGATGAAATCTGCAGGTTGCGCGTTGGCTGTATCCGTTGGCAGTATGAAGACGTGATGGTCCCAGAAACCGGCGATATCCTCCCCAAAGACGCCATTTGTTTTTTGGACATTCCCGTCAACAAGACAAACACCTCCTACACGAAGGCCGTGCATACATTGGTAGGTAAACGCATCAATGAGTGGGAGCAGGTACGTCCGCAGAAGCAGCTGAAAGAACTGGACGGAAAGACGAGCGAATCGATACAGTTTCTGTTTTTGTATCGGGGTGCGCGCGTCTCGAAAGATTACATCAATGACAGCTTGATCCCCATTTTGTGTAAAAAGGCCGGTGTCCCGGAAGAAGATAGCCGTGGAGCTATTACCAGCCATCGAGCACGCGCCACAATTGCCTCGATGCTCTACAACGCGAGAGAACCGTTGGATATCTTTCAAATCAAGGAGTATTTGGGACACAAGCATCTCTCATCCACGCAAAGTTACGTCAAAGTCGACCCCACGAAGCTGGCCAGCCAAGTGGCGAAAGCAGGGTACTTGGAACAGAACTTGGCCACCATTGAAGTCTTGCTCGATCAAGATGCGGTACGCAGTGGTGCGGCTGCGAACGGAGCCGTGTGGAAATACTACGATTTGGGACACGGCTATTGCACGAACGATTTTTGGGCCGACTGCANNNCATGCTGGAGTTCGTCAAGTTGACCGAGGATGAACGATTGCTCGTGAATGAAGGCATTGAACTACATCAGTCGCTCATCGAGAAACTCGCCGATGTACCCACCCCCGCTGGGCCAACCCCACGTGAGCTAGAGATCAGCCGACAGCATGAGAAGAAGGTGATTCCGCTCAAGTCAGTTCAGCGCTCGAAGCGCAAGAAACAAGACGAGCAACAAGTTCAATCTTCCCAAGAGGAGGAATCATGAGAGGGTGCAGAGCTGTTGGGTTCCTGCTTGTATATGAGGAACCCAACAGCGGGTCTATCACCGAGACAGGATGTTCTGTACCAAATGTATCGAGAAGATACCCAACAGGAAAGAGGGATCCATATGGCAGCCACTCGACTGAGCACCGTGATCGAGCGCCTCGGCACTGGGGAGAACTACTTCATCTACGACCCCGATGGCGGGCAGCAGGAGTTCGCGCCTGACTCCTCTGCCTGGTTTACCTGGTTGGCTGGGCGCACTTCCTTTCACTTCACTGGGAAGCATGGGCATTTCACCGCGCGCCAGGAGAAAAAACAGCGCGGCGAGCCGTACTGGTATGGCTATCGCAAAGTGGCTGGGCGGCAGCACAAGCGATATCTGGGCACAACAGACAAACTCACCCTAGCTCATTTAGAGGAGGTGGCTCATGCTCTGCATGAGGTAGCGTTGGGTACCATCGGTGGAGGCGAGGTACGCAACACCTCTCTGCCAAAGCCAGTATTAGAAGGACTCACCTTCAATTCCGTGACCATTCTGTGGGATGGGGACGTGCTTAGGATCAGGACCCCGCAAGAATCCTATGTTCTCAGCGGATCCCAAACGGCTGAACTGCTGTGGTATCTGTATGATCAGCGAGGGGCCATCTTGAAAAATCGTTTGTAGGGACCTCATTGAGCCACGAGATACCCAACGACTGGAGGAGCGAGGAGGCCCTGTCAGCTGGAGCCGTGAATCGGTCCCCACGTCTTTCCTCTTGCCGACCTTGAGCCGTCCCCTCTGGCGCGTGTGCCAATCAGCCGTCTGCCGAGCCCGCGACCGCGTCCCCTCCGGGCGGGTTACTATCAAACAGACCACGGTATGTCAAGGCCGCGCTGGGTTGTGGGGAGATGAGTGGGGGCGCGCTTGCTTGGCCTTGACACCGTGGTACACTTTCAGACCCGCACGGGAGGCGCGTACCATCTCCTCTCGCCTTCAATTGCTTCCCACTGCCCTCAAACGATCCGCAAGAGCCGTGTACCGCTCTCGGTCGGTCATGCGTTTCACAGCAAGCTTGAGGGCTTTGGTCTGACCAATCAGGACCACAAGTAGCTTTGCGCGGGTGAGGCCGGTGTAGAGCAAGTTCCGATTGAGTAGCATGTAGTGCTGCATGAACAGCGGGAAGACGACCACAGGATACTCGCTGCCCTGCGATTTGTGAACCGTGACGGCCCAGGCGAGCGCGAGTTCGGAAAGATCGGCGTAATCGTAGGTGACCTGCCGCTCGGCAAATTGGACCGAGATCTCTTGCTCTTCCAGCTCGATGTCGGTGATGGTGCCCAGGTCCCCATTGAAGACCTCGCGTTGATAGTCATTCACCTGTTGAATAACGCGGTCTCCGACCCGCAAGAGACTACCTCCCCTGGTAAGCTCCACTTTGCCAGACTTCGGAGGGTTGAGCACCTGTTGAAGCATTGTGTTAAGTTGGCGTGTTCCCACCTCGCTGCGTGTTGCAGGGCAGAGCACTTGTACCTGCGTGACCGGATTGATGCCCCGCTTGGGCAGGAATTCGCTCATAAGATGGCGAATGGCCTCTACCCCTTGCTCGGGTTCTTCTGCCTCTAGCCACAGGCAATCGGATTCCTCAGCCTTTGTCGTCGGCGCGAGATGAGGAAACTGACCTGCATTGATGCGATGGGCATTGGTGATAATGTGGCTCGCTGCCGCCTGGCGAAACACCGTGCTCAGCCGGATTACGGGGATTTGCTCCGAGGCAATCAGGTCATGCAAAACCATGCCAGGTCCCACACTCGGCAATTGATCAATATCTCCAACGAGCAATACCTGGGCATCGCGTGGAATGGCTTTGACAAGGGAGTGTGCCAGAAACAGATCTAGCATCGAGGTTTCATCCACGACGATGGCCTCGGCCTCCAAGGGGTTGTCTTCGTTATGGCGGAATTGCATGGTCTTCGGATCGAAGGCCAGCAGCCGATGGATCGTTTTTGCTTCCCGTTTGGTCATCTCGGCCAGTCGCTGGGCAGCTCGTCCGGTAGGGGCAGCCAGTAGAATGGATTTGCCCATCGCTTTCCAAAGGGCGACAATGGTATGGGTCGTATCGGTAATCAGTTTTGAGAACCAACAAGACCAGCGACCTTGACACGCGCCCTCAGCATATGGCATACTCTCCAATAGCAGGAGGTAGAACGTATGTTTCATTCTGTTGGTGTTTTTCGATGCATTCCTCGACCAGAAGGAGTCACGAGTCGCTATCCTCTCCTTGTCGTAGATGTCGAGGGAAACCCTCATCTCCCCTTGACGCAGTTCTACGACAAGGCCAGACACTGGCTCTCGCAGGGAACGGCGCGCACGTACCTCAACAGCTTGCTTCCCTACTTCACCTACGTTGCCACTGATGCGTGGCGCAGGCAGCGCAGCGACCAGTGGCATTCCCCTCCAGAGGATGTCCAGCAATGTGTCCGTGATTACCTCATGTATCGGCTGGGCTGCCAGGTCCGGCCGAAGGAAACCTACGCACTGGTGTCCTTAACCGCTCAGAGTCCCAATACCGTGCATGTCTTTTTGTCTGCTCTCAAGCTGTTCTACACCGTGATGCTCCAGGAAGGACGATATGCCTACCCCCATCCGTTGCTCGATGCTTCCACTCGCCTGCTGCGTGAGGTTGAGCGCGAGGAAGGAATGGGACGCCATCGAATGCCCCAGATCAGCGGGGTAGAGGAACCAAACAAGCGGTATCCTTCGGAGAATGTCTTCCGATTGAAAAAAGAAGGGTGGGCTATTCACCCTGTTGAAGATCCTGAGCTTGGCAGGCAGCTGATTCAAAGCTTCAGCAAAGCCCGCTTCTGTCTTCGAGATCAAATTGTCGTACGCATGGCGCTCGAAACAGGAGCACGTATTCGAGAAATCCTCCAACTTACCATCGGGGACTGGCGCGCGCTTAGTTGTAACCAGGAGGTACGCGCGCGGAGTAAGGGCAGCCGCGGACGACGTGTGAAGAGATTGCGGTTTTCTTCGACGACCGCCAGGATGTTGCGACAGTACCTCAATACGGATCGGGCAACATTAGACCGGGAGTTGCGTCGGCTCGACCACTTAGATGACTCTGATCCATTGTTCTTGTCGAAGCGAGGCCACCCCTACGACTACGAAGCCTTCAAGCCTCATTGGAAAAAGCTGTGTCAGGCGGCACACATTACCCTTAATATCCATGGGATGCGGCATTGGTATACCACTCAGGCGATACGAGCCATTGCCCTTACCGCTCAAACCGAAGCTGAAATTGTCCTTCGCAAGGAGGAGCTTGTACGCTACATGGCCTGGCGGAGCCCAGAGACGCTTCAGACGTACGAAAAGTACTTTCAAGGGAGACAGCATTACGTCATTCAGGATTATGTCCATCAAAGCTTAGAGGAAGATGTAGCTAACTATCTGAAACGACCGGAGGATTCCGCTCCTCCCATCATGCAGCGCCAGTCTGCATTGCCAAGCAAAGATCTTTCGCATCAACCTCTCTCTTCGGAGGAGATACCACATGCCCAGAATCCCGTTGGATGGGCCAAACTTTTAGCCCTAGTGTTCTGTCCATCGTCAATTGATGGGTGACTCTTCCTCTAAGCGAGGATACAGACGGCGCAGCTTGATGCGGGCATCAGCGGTGGTAAAGCGCCAGTTGATGCGAGCCAGCAGCGCATTGCGCTTGGTCTGCCA
>WNFX01009609.1_pt1 | contig 12190 bp, 10 predicted proteins | sample 5400111 | NCBI WGS metagenome assembly WNFX01 (sample SAMN13153363, study PRJNA577476) | soil metagenome | isolation source: 40 cm soil or saprolite under grassland replicate 1 | place: USA:California | collected 2016-06-15
CAGCTCGTCGACGAGGGTCGCGAAGCGTGCGACAGTCGCCTCGACGTCAGCATCGAGGCCGCTGATGGGGGGATGCTTGGGATCGTGCGCCGCCTCGTCGAGGAATTTGGCGAGCACGGCGGGCGTATGGGCAAGCCGGATGCGCCCGACTTGGGCGAGCTTGAGGCAGAAGTCAACCTGATGGTCATCAACGTGCTCACCCAGCCGGCGCCGACGTGGCACGGCGATCGGCACCTGCCCCCTGGCCCACGCGTCGGCGATCAATCCGGGGCCACCGTGACAGACGACTACGCGCGCCTCGTCGAGCAGGGCGCCGAGTCGCTGGGTGCTGAGGAAGCGCGACCCGGGGCAGACCGGCCTGACCGACCCGGTTCCCCATTGCGCGAAGAACGTGCCGGTCTGTTCGGGGTGCTGACCGAGCCAGTCGTTGATCCAGCTGATGAGGCGGTCAAACGGGTGGTGGTCGGTACCCACGGTCACCACTACCCGCGGCGCAAGAGGACCGCGGGTGCCTGCAGCGCCCGGCGCCGTCACAGCAGGCATCCGACCACCTGGCCCCGCGGGTAGATGGCGGCCTGCTCGGGCCACTGCAGCAAGAACAGCTCCGCCAGCGGGTAGCACAGCTTGCCTGTCACCGTGGGCCGGGAGATCCGGTCGTAGACCTCGAGGTAGACGGTATGAACCCCGAGTGCCCGGCCGACCAGGAAGAAGGGAAAGGCGATACCCGCCCCGTCGGACACGAGCACGTCGGGCCGCTCGGCGCGGACAGCCGCGATGGCCATGCGCAGGTTTCTCAGCGCATTGGGGACGTTGCGGGTGGTCGGGAAGAAGGCCGGCAGCACCCTCTCGCCGGCGAGCAACGACTCGGCGTGTGCGTCGGCGAACGTGACCCAGATGCGCTCATGCTGCTGCCACCAGGGCCGCAGCCGGTAGAGCTGCGCAAGATGCCCGCCAGATGAGCAAACCAGCATGACCTTCATGAGACCTCGCCCACGGGTGCAGACGCGAAGCGGCGAACGAGCGTGCGGGGCAGCTCCTCGAGCACACGCGCCACCGCCGGGTAGAAGCGGTCGTCGACTCCACCCGAGCTGCTGCGTGCCTGTTCGTGACGCACGAACAGCTCGACGAGGTGCAAGGCCGCGACCAAGCTGTGGCTGCCGGGCGCTACGCCAAGCGCGTCGAGTGCCGGGCGAGCCTTCCGCCCGGCCAGCGCCACCGCCCGCTCCAGCGGGTATCGCCGTGCGACGAACGCCACCTGGAAGTGAAAGTGCAGTGCGTCGAAGCCAATCGGAGCGTCCGCCGCACTGCTCTCCCAGTCCCAGGCGTACAGGCGCGCACCGAGCCGCGCGAGGTTCCACGGCACGAAGTCGCCGTGCCAACTCCCGAAGTTCAGTGCCGCGCGGCCGTGTGACCGCTCGATGCGGTCCGCCGACACCTCGAGCCCGGTCCGGGCGGCGGGGTCGGCCACGCCCGAGATGCGTGTCCTTAGGTCACACCACCACGGGCTGGCGGCGAGCTCGGCGGCGTACGGGGGCGACAGTTCGCTGATCTCGCGGAGCAGGCGGACGTCGGGTAGCCGCGAACCGATCCGGACCCGGTGCACCCTGCTGGGGAGCGGCGCGGTGACGAGGAGCTCAAGCCCGCGCCAGGCGGAGTGATCGAGCAGTTGCGGCACGCCGAGGCGCATCGGGCGGATCGCACACGAACGCAGCGCCGAGGCTTCGCGCTTGACCGCGTCGCGCGTCCAGTCGTTCCAGCCAACCTTGACGTACCCGAGCGGCGTCCCGTCCGTGCCGAAGACCTGCAGCACCGGCTTGCGGTAGGGACCGCTGCCACCACCGGCCGCGATGACGACGAGGCGACCGAACAGCCTGCGCAGGTGCTCGCTCAGAAGAGCGTCCGCGAGCTGCGCGGAAGTCGCGCCGACCGCCGTGCCGACGTCAATCTTGGTTTTAAGTAACCGCTGTGTGAGGCCGACGCGCATCCCGGAACCGAGCATCCTGCGTGCGAGCCGGCGGCGGCCGGACCGGAGCGCGTTGTACGACGTCAGGGCCGCGGACATACCGGGGCGCGAAGCGACCGACAGCATGAAACTGTGGCCGGGACCGGCTGGCAGGACGGCGAACTGCTCCGCACGCTCAAAGCCGGCCGGAAGATCACCCGCAGCCGCCCACGTCACCGTGGACGTTGTCCCCACGAGCACGTCGAACAGCCAGGCGAGGCTCGCGGGAACTGGCGCCATCGGGCCGCGGGGCACGCGCTTCATCCCTTCCCGTCCTGGACCTCAGTTTTCCGACCAGCAATCTGCAAGCTCCGGGACGACCCCTCGCGCCCAAGGGTCATGGCGCGCAAGCGATGCCCCTACCCGAAGCCTGACTCACCGTCCTTCCATCCGTCACGGCGTCGCCGCACCGCCTGGCACTCACCTCGAGTCCGCCGGTCGCGGACATATGGGAGACGCCGTGCGCAATAAGCTGGTTGACAACCATACAGCGCAAGCTGTTATTTGGCTGACATCGCGGGTCTCGAAACAGCAACCTTCGCGTCACTCCCCGGCAGGGTCAGCGAGGCTCGGAGATCATTCCCGCGCCAACAGTGGCGTTCGTGGACTCGTCGATGAGGATGATGCCGCCGGTGAAACGGTTACGCGCGTACGGGTCGCAGAACAGCGGCTGAGTGACGCGCAGGCTCACCCGGCCGATCTCGTTGAGCGACAGGCTCGTCGCGGATTCGTCCCGGTGCAGGGTGTTCACGTCGAGCCGGTAGTGCAGATCGCGCACAATCGCCTTCGTCGCCCGTGTCGTGTGCTTGACGACAAAACGGCTGCGCGGCGCGAGCACTCGGTCCGCGGACATCCAGCAGACCATGGCCTCGATCTCCTGCGTGACCATCGGCTGGTTGTGCGGCCGGCAGATCAGGTCCCCGCGGGAGATGTCGATGTGGTCGTCGAGGACAAGCGTCACCGACATCGGCGGATATGCCTCATCCACCGCGCCGTCGGCGGTATCGATCCGCTCGATCCTGGCGGTGAGCCCGGACGGCAGGTGCATCACCTCGTCACCTGGCTTGACGATCCCGGCCGCGACCTGCCCGGCGTAGCCACGGTAGTCGTGCAACCGCGGATCGGTGGCCTGCTGCGGCCTGATGACGTACTGCACGGGGAACCGCACGTCGATCAGGTTCCTGTCGGAGGCGATGTGCACGTTCTCCAGGTGGTGGAGCAGCGAAGACCCGTCGTACCACGGCATGTTGACCGAGCGCTGCACGACGTTGTCCCCGTGCAGCGCGGAGATCGGGATGAACGTCAGGTCGCCGATCTCCAGTTTCGTGGCGAATGCGGCGAACTCGGCCTTGATCTCCTCGAACACCCGGGCGTCGTAACCCACGAGGTCCATCTTGTTGACGGCGAGCACGAGATGCGTCCACAAGCACGACCGCAAGGTCGGCGGTGGAGGCACCGGTCACCATGTTGCGGGTGTACTGGATGTGGCCTGGTGTGTCGGCGATGATGAACTTACGGTGCGGCGTCGCGAAGTAGCGGTAGGCGACGTCGATCGTGATGCCCTGCTCACGCTCGGCACGCAGCCCGTCGGTGAGCAGCGCCAGGTTCGTGTACTCTTCGCCCCGGTCCCGGCTGGTCCGCTCGACCGCGTCCAGCTGATCTTCGAAGATGGCCTTGGAGTCGTAGAGCAGCCGCCCAATGAGCGTGCTCTTGCCGTCGTCCACCGAGCCCGCGGTGGCGAACCGCAGGATGTCCATCAGAAGTGGCCCTCGACCATTGCTAGTGACCTCCGGGCCCTAAGGCGGCCAGGCGTTGTGCGGCGCATTCGTTTACTGTACGGGCCCACGTCGGCCCTCGCGCCAGCACCGCTCAGTGCCTGGTGCTGCGTACGGCGCTCACCAGGCTTCTCTGCCTGTACGTAGATGTTAGTACAATTGGTGATTCAGGTTGAAATCACACGTCACGGTATGTTCCGCTGGTCCCCGCGACCGACCCGATAGCGCGGCCAGCAGCCAGGACATCCCTGAAGACCCACCGAACCCTGGAGGGCGGGGCGGGAAACCAAACCGACCCAGCCGACGGCCGAGACACCCCAGCCGGCCGCCCGGACGAGCCTGCCAGCCAGCCCGGAACCGCGGCTACCAAGCAAGACCTCTCTGCCCTCTCCGCCCTCTTTGCCCGCGTCCGGCGCGCAACCGAGGAGGCGGCCACGGCCGTCCCAGCGAGCCGACCGGAGGAGCAGGCGGCCGAGCCATCGTGGATCGCGGTCATTGCCACGACCGTGCGGCTGTGGCTTCGGCGCTGCCTTCAGTTGGACCCGGGTGCGCATGGATCGCGCTCGAGGATGTTCCGCCTCGCCGCCGTGGCGCTCGTAGTATCGGCAGCTGTCGTACTGGCCATTGTGTTGACCTTGCGCTTGATGACAGCGGCACCAACCGCTGGCGCACCCCCAGGCAAGGGCAACGGCGGGCTCGACCATACCGCGAACGTTCGCACCCAGGCGGCGGCCTGGGTGACAAAGCAGATCAGTCGGAGCGCCATCGTTGCCTGCGACCCCGTCATGTGCCCTGTGCTGCAGGCGCAAGGGCTTTCCCCCCAGAATTTGCTGGCCTTGCGGCCAGCTGCGCCAGATCTGCTCAGCTCGGACATTGTCGTTGCGACAGACGCACTACGGAGCCGGTTCGGCGCCCGGCTGGCGGCCGTGTACGCACCGACGGTCATCGCGAGCTTCGGAACGGGCGCAGCGCGGATCGATATTCGGGCGGTCGCGTCGGATGGCGCGGCCGCCTACCAGAAGGCGCTCCGTCACGATGTGCTGGCCCGGCGGGCGGCAGGTGCCCAACTGCTGCTCAATTCGCGGATCCGCGTCGCGGCCGCACCGGTCAGGCAGGAACTCGCCGCGGGGGAGGTTGACGGCCGGATTCTGGTCATGCTCGCGGCACTGGCCGCATCGTATCGCCTGCAGGTCGTGGCCTTCGGGGACGCGGCTCCAGGTGCCAGCGCGGGTGTCCCGCTGCGCACCGTGCAAATCTCAGGAACCGGCAATGCGGGCGTTCCCGGCACCACCGATGAATTGAAATCCATGCTCAGCTTCGTGCTCGCGCAACGCCCTCCCTACCTTGCGGCGAGCGCAACGAAGGTGAAACTCGGCGCGCACCAGACGGTTTTGCGCATCGGATTCGGTGCGCCGAGCCCGCTCGGGTTGCTCGCACGCAGTTGATACATGATCAACTAACGATTTCCCGATCCATCAGAAGTATCCCTCCCGCTTGCGGTCTTCCATCGCCGCCTCGCTTGTCCTGTCGTCCGCGCGGGTCTGGCCGCGCTCGGTGATGCGCGTGACGGCGATCTCCTCGAGCACCTCGGCGACCGTCGACGCGGTGGATTTCACCGCGCCAGTGCACGTCATGTCGCCAACCGTCCGGTAGCGGACGGTCGCCTCGAACACCTGCTCATCCTCGGCGCACGCCACATACGGGCTCTCGGCGAGGAGCACGCCGTCCCGTTCGAATACCCGCCGCTGGTGCGCGAAGTAGATCGGGGGAATCTCCAGGTTCTCCCGGCCGATGTAGGCCCACACGTCAAGCTCGGTCCAGTTCGAAAGCGGGAACACGCGGATATGCTCACCCTGCCCGATCCGGGTGTTGTAGACGTTCCACAGTTCGGGCCGCTGGTTCTTCGGATCCCACTGGCCGAACTCGTCGCGGAACGAGAACACGCGTTCCTTCGCCCGCGCCTTCTCCTCGTCCCTGCGGGCTCCGCCGAAGACCGCGCCGAATCTGCCCGCTTCTATCGCGTCGAGGAGCACCGTCGTCTGCAGCCGGTTCCTGCTGGCCCAGCGCCCCGTCTCCTCAGTCACCCGCCCGGCGTCGATGGCGTCGGCCACCGAGGCAACGACAAGCCGGAGGCCGAGTTCGGCGGCGCGGCGGTCGCGAAAATCGATCACTTCATCGAAGTTGTGGCCCGTGTCGACGTGCATCACGGGAAACGGTATGCGGGCCGGCCAGAACGCCTTCTCGGCGAGCCGCAGCATGACGATGGAGTCCTTGCCGCCGGAGAACAGCAGCACCGGCCGGTCGAACTCGGCCGCCACCTCACGCATAATGTGGATCGCCTCTGCCTCGAGGACGTCGAGCTGTGATAGCCGGTAGTCACCGCGAATGACAGTCATCATCCAGTCACCAAGAGGAAGTGGGCGGATAGTCGGGGTAAGCAGGGCGGTAGGGCAAGCAGGGTCACAGTGGTTGGGACACGGGCCTATCCAGTCGGCTCACTCATGGCTTCCGACCCGCCCGCCTGGCGCGCGGCGCGGATAGCCGCAAGCAGCATCCCCGCGAGCGCGGGCGGACAGACAAGGATATCCGGCAGCCTGGGGTCAGGTTGGTTGTACTCAAGGCCTCGCCCGTCGATGCGCGACGCGTGCAGACCGGCGGCCTGGGCGACAGCTACGGGCGCCGCGGAATCCCACTCGTACTGCCCCCCGGCATGGATGTAAGCGTCCGCAGCTCCGGTCACCACCGCCATGACCTTGGCGCCAGCTGAGCCGAGCGGGATGAGGTCGGCACCGATCTCGCCCGCCAGCGCCCGGACAAACTCGGGCGGCCGGCTGCGGCTCACGACAATCCGCAGCCGGGGGGAATCACCACGGCGCGAGGAGGGCGTGCCGAGCGTGGGGGGGGATGCTGTGCTGAATGTCCGCCCCTGGGCGGGCATCGCGACGGCGCCCGCCGCCAGTCGCCCGCCCGGCGGCGCGGCGGCGGATGACCCCGCCGTCTCGCCCGGTTCCGCGCGTACCCAGAGCGCGACGTGCACGGCCCAGTCGGTCCGCCCTGGCTCACCGAACTCCCGGGTCCCGTCAAGCGGGTCGACGATCCAGACGCGGTCCGCGGCCAGGCGTGCCGGGTCGTCGATACCCTCCTCGGACAAGACGGCGTCGGCAGGCCGACGGACCGCAAGCGCAGCCGTTATGTATTCGTGTGATAGCCGGTCACCTGCGGCGCGCAACGCGGCCGGGTGGCCGAATTCGGCTCGGTAAGGCAGGTCGAACAGCCGCTGTCCCGCGCTCGAAGCAAGATCATGCGCCACGCGATCGTCGGCAAGGAGCATCAGGCAGGCCCCATCCGGTGCCGCCTGATCCGGACGGCCCCTCGCTAGTAGGCGCCCGATCCGCGGAACACCGCCGACCAGGTCTTCCAGAGGATCTGCAGGTCGAGTGCGAACGACCAGTTTTCTACATAGCGCAGATCAAGCCGAACTGATTCCTCCCAGGACAGATCGGATCTGCCATTGACTTGCCAGAGCCCGGTGAGGCCCGGCTTGACGGCGAGCCGGCGCCGGACGTAATCACCGTAGGCGGCCGCCTCGTCCGGCAACGGGGGCCTGGGCCCGACCAGCGACATGTCGCCAAGCAGCACGTTGATCAGCTGGGGCAGCTCGTCGAGCGAGTAGCGGCGCAGCCAGGCGCCGGTTCGGGTGATCCGGGGGTCGCCGCGGATCTTGAAAAGGACCCTGTCGCATTCGTTGTGGGCCGCGAGCTGGGCCTTTCGCTCTTCCGCGTCGATCACCATCGTGCGGAACTTGTAAACAGTGAACGCCCGGCCATTCTTGCCCACCCTGGTCTGCTTGAACAGCGCGGGCCCGTGGTCGCGGGATTTGATCAGGATCGCGATCGTCGCGAACAGCGGGGCGAGAAGCACCAGTCCTCTGGCCGCCGCTTCCTTGTCAAACAGCCCTTTGAGCACCCGGCGGGCACCAGCGAGTTCCGGGTGATCCACGTGCAGCAGCGGCAGCCCCGCGACCGGCCGGATCGTGGTGCGCGGGCCAGCGACATCCATCAGTGCAGGCGCGACACACAGATCGGTTCCTGTCTTCTCCAACTCCCATGCCAGCGTACGCAGGCGGATGCCGTCCATCTCCGGGCAGGCAAGTACAGCCACCGTGTCCGCGCCGGACTGCCTGACGGCGAGCGCCACGTCATTGAGATTGCCATGAACGGCGACCCCGCCGACCTCCTCAGCTGTGAGCCTGCCATCCGGCAGGCAGACGCCGACGATTTCCAGGCCGTGGTAGTGGTCGCGGCGGAACATGCTGATGAGGCTTTTCACCGCCTCGCGGTGACCGACCGCTACCGCCTTATGCATGCACAGGCCAACCGCGCGCCGCCGGTGCAGCCGCTTACGCAGCCAGTAACGACCCGCCAGATCGAAGACCGCCACGCTCGGCAGCGCGATGACGACATATCCGCGGGCAACGTGGGACTTCGTCACGTAGGAGATGACCGCCACCGTCGCGGTGAGGCTCACCGCGGCGTTCAGGACCCGGCGGAACTCATCGGAGCCGACCCCGATGAGGCGGGCGTCGTAGGCACCGGACAAGCCCACCGCGACCAGCCACAACGGGGGGAACCCGAGGCTGATGGCCAGGTAGTCGACGGGCAAATAGCGGCCTACGTTGAACCGTACGAGCAGCGCGAGCAGCGCGGCCGCAGCGGCGCAGCAAAAATCGACAACTGCCGCTACACGGAGATATCGGCTGGTCCATACGGCCGGGCCGGAGTCCACAGCCGCTCTCGCCACATCGGCGCGCATCCCCGCTGACTCAACGTGGCCGTGCTCGGGGACGGCCATACTACCTCTCACGCCCGACCCGCCCCTTCTCCCCCGAGTTGACTTGGCTACCACCGCGCCTTGCTGCTCTCGGGCATACTCCACATCTCAAGACGCGTACCGAAATCAACCGGTTGACGCCATGCGTGCGATCCTGGGATGAAGAGATCTTAGACGCAACGCCCGGTGCTTTACCTCGCGTTGAAGGTGTTCTGGGCCATAGTGAGACCAACCTGTAGCAATGTCTCAACCGCGTCCGCCGCGCGGCCGATCAGCAGCGGGAGTTCGCGGCGCTCAGCCGCGGAAAAATCCCGCAGCACGAAGGCCGCGGCGTCCATCCGCCCCGGCGGGCGGCCGATGCCGAACCGCACCCGGTAGTAGTCACTGGTCCCGAGGGCCTGAGTGATCGACCGCAGGCCGTTGTGCCCGTTGTCGCCGCCGTCCAGCTTGATCCGCAGCGCGCCGAACGGGATGTCAAGCTCGTCGTGTATGACGACGATCCGGGCGGGCGGGATCTTGTAGAAGTCGCGCAGCGCCGCCAGCGGCCCGCCAGAGGCGTTCATGAACGTCCTCGGCTTCGCCACCGTCACCGGCCGCCCGCCCAGCGCGCCCTCCGCGACAAAGGCGCGAGCCCGGTGGTTCTTGAAGCCGGGCCTCTTGAAGCGCGCGCCGATCCGCTCGGCCAGCAGGTCCGCGACCATGAACCCCGCGTTGTGCCGGTTCGCCGTGTACTCCGGCTCAGGGTTGCCGAGCCCGGCCACGAGCCAGCGCTCATCGGGCATGTTCTCGCCGGGTTTCGATCGTTTCCGCTGGTTATGTTGGTTCGCGTCAGAGCACGCGGCGTCAGCCGGTCTCGTCAGCTGGTCTCGTCAGCCTGCTCGCCGGGCTGCGGCTCCACGGGCGCGGGTGCCTCGGCGGCCGCCGGCTCGGCAGCCGCGCCGATGTCGGCCTCGATCTGCTCGGCGGTCGGCGCGGCCAGCACGTGCACCACGAGGATGTCGGGTTCGGTGGCCAGCACTGCGCCGGGCGGCAGCTTGAGGTCGCCCGCGTGTACCGCGGAGCCGACGTCCATTCCGGTCAGGTCGATCTCGATAGCCTGCGGGATTCTGGTCGCCTCGGCCTCGATCGGGATCTGCACAAGCTGCTGGTCGAGCAGGCCACCTGGGACGATCTCGCCGGTCAGCTGGACAGGCACCTCGACCGTGACCTTCTCGCCGCGGGTGACGATTATCAGGTCAACGTGCTCGAGGAAACCCTTGAGCGGGTCGCGCTGCACCGCCTTCGGCAGGGCGAGCGCGGCGCCGCCTGGCAGGCCCTCCACGCGGATCAGCACGTTCGGCGTCTTGAGCGCGAGCATCAGCTCATGGCCGGGCAGACAGACGTGCCGCGGATCGGTGCCGTGGCCGTAAAGGACGGCAGGCACCTTGCCCGCACGGCGGGTGCGGCGGGCGGCGCCTTTGCCGAATTCACTGCGCGGCTCGGCGGCTATGCGTACCTCGGGCACGGCGGTAACTCCTCAAGCGGCTGATTGCTCAGGCAGGTTCACTCATGTGGGCTGCGGAATCCCCGCGAGCCGCAGCCTACGCAGTCTAGCCGACATGCCGTGGCCACGCGCACCCGGCGGAGATGCACGGCCAGGGCGTCATAACCGCCGTCACTGAACCGTCGGCCGGTTCGTTGGTCCGGCCCGTTAGTTACTCCTGGTGCGGGGGGGGCTTGAGTTCCTGGTGCGGATCGGGCATCTCCTGGTGCGGATCGGGCATCTCCTGATGCGGATCGGGCATCTCCTGATGCGGATCGGGCATCTCCTGATGCGGATCGGGCATCTCCTGATGCGGATCGGGGTCGACGTGATGATGCCCGTGATCCCTCTCGCCCTGCTCATCAGTCATCCCTGAATTTGCCATGTTCGTTCCCCTCGCTACGCCTGACCCCCGAGAGCCAGGACCCATACATATCGGTAGCTGGCGTTCAGAATCATACTGAGAGCCATCCAGGAATTTCGGGAAACCGCCCGGGCTGCCATCCTGACCTCGGAGCCGCGACGCCCTGTACTGCCTGAACGTCGATTGAAGCTTTTGTGACTTCAGCCGTCGCGGATCTCCGGGCTGAGCTCTATGAGCTGGGTCTCAAGCTCGGCTGCTTCCCCGCGATCCCCGAGTTCCCGGAAGATGACCTCGGCGCGCAGCCACGACTCTCGGGCATCGCCCGGCCTCCCCGCATGACGCTGCGCCCGGCCGAGGTGTTTCAGGCCGTGCGCCTCGCCATACCGATCCCCGATCGTGCGGTGCATGACCAGTGCCTGCTGGTGAAGGCTGATCGCCTCCTCGTCGCGCTCGAGGCCCAGATAGGCCCTGGCCAGGTTGTACGTGGCATATGCCTCGACCCGTCGTGACCCTATTTCACGTGCAATAGCAAGCGCATCCTCGATGCAGCCAATGGCATCGCTGACGCGGCCAAGCTCCAGATATGCCTCGCCGAGATTGCACAAGGTGGTCGCTTCGCCATAACGGTGACCGATCTTGCGCTGAATGTCGACGGCGGCCAGGAGCGGACCGATAGCTTCGTCGAAGCGGGAGAGTAGCTCGTAGGTGAACGCAAGGTTGTTCGCCGCCTGCGCCTCGCCGCGTTGGTCGCCGGCCTCATGACGGATAGCCATCGCCTGCTCGAAATGCCCGATAGCGTCCTCGTTGCGCTGCTGGCTGAATGCTATGCCAAGGTTGTTCAGCACCCAGGCTTCCGCCTGAAGATCGCCGGCTAGCCGCGCACTGGCCAACGCGATTCGGTGGGTGGTGATCCATTCGGCCAAGTAGCCGCGCCGGTTGAAGAATGCCATCGCGGCGACAGGGAGCTTCCATGCGATGTCGTGCAGGCCATACTCAGCCGCCCCGCGGCTTGCCGCCACCAAGCTTGCGCGCTCGGCCTCACACCAGTCGAGCGCGTCGCTGACGCCGGCAAATGCTGGCAGCGCACTCCCAGGCGGAACCGGGCCGAGCGGAACCCGCTCACGATGGGGCGAGATCGCGCGGTCCGCGGCCGCCGCTGTGTGCAAGTACCAGGTCAGCACGCGGCGGATGGCGACGTCGCGGTCCTCCTGCGGATCTTCGGCGTTAGCCCGCTCGGCGGCGTACACGCGCAGGAGATCATGGAAGCGGTACCGCTCAGCGGCCGGGGATTGCAGCAGGTGGGCATCCACGAGCAGCTCGAGCGCGTCGGCCACCTCATCCACCGGCGCGCCGAGCAGTGCGGCCGCTGCGGGCAGGCTGATGGATGGCCCCGGCCACAGACCCAGCAGGCGGAACGCTCGCGCCGGATCGACGCCGCCGGCGCCGACCGCGGGCAGGCTGCCGAAGCTGACCTGGAAGGACGCGCGGACGGCTAGGTCACCAACGGTGAATTCGTCGATTCTGCGGTGCTCGTCGGCCAGCCGGCGGGCGAGCGTCTGGATCGTCCAGCCGGTCCGCGTGGCCAGGCGGGCACCGGCGATCCTGATCGCCAGCGGAAGCCCGGCGCACGCTCGGAGGACCTGAGCCGTCGCGTCAGGCTCGGCCTCCAGCCGCTGCGCGCCGACAATCCGGACAAG
>WNFX01005507.1_pt1 | contig 12189 bp, 15 predicted proteins | sample 5400111 | NCBI WGS metagenome assembly WNFX01 (sample SAMN13153363, study PRJNA577476) | soil metagenome | isolation source: 40 cm soil or saprolite under grassland replicate 1 | place: USA:California | collected 2016-06-15
CTCGATTGCGGCGGCGTTCGCCTGCGCGGCGTGCACGCGCGCCGCGGCCAGGCGGCGTGCCTCGCCGGCGGCTTCCTCACGCATCGCGCCGTCCAGGTCCTGGTCGGCCAGCTCGTTGTAGTAATTCGCGTCGGGCATTCCGGGCGCCTCCTGATGGGGGCCGCGGCGGCTGGCGGCCTACGGGCCACAGTGTCTAACGAGCCGGGGCCGCTCGGGGGAGCGCGATCCCCGGTAGGTCGTCGCGACGGCACCGCCGCGCGGGCTGACCTATCAGGCAGTCATCTTTTGCCAGGTGAGGCAGTACTCGCCAGATCCGATCAAGTCATCGTAAGGAGTCTGGAGCCTTGTGCGGCACTCGTCATGACACGGCACCGGCGCTGACCACGCCATCCACCCCCGGCCAAACAACCTCGTTCAGCCGTTGCCCCTTTCGGGCTTACTTGGTCTGCCCCCGTACCCCGCCCGCGTGCCCGCGTTCAGGAAACTGGACGCCGTAGCGGTGCTCACGGCTCGATTGTTACCGGCACCCCAAGTCGCGGCCCCGGCTGCGCATCGAATGCCGCCTCCCGCTGCGGGTCAGGACGGCAGCTGGACCGGCTTGCCGGTGCTGTCCCAGATGACCAGCCGGCCGAGTTGAGCACGGCGAAGGTGGTTCTCACACAGTCCGTGCTCCAGGACGCGCTTTCCGCACCTACGCTCCGTCCGAGACCGCGCGCCGCAGCCCATCGACTGGCGTTCAATTCTGCGTGCCGCCCCTTCCCGCAATGGGGAGGTTGGGTCGTTCAGGGCACTGGTCCGGATGCGCAACTCGTCGAGCGGCGTTGAGCCGGATAGCCGCACCAGACGTCGCGGCTCCGGGCCGGATGCCCGCACCACACGTTGCGGCTCCGGGTCGGATAGCCGCACCTGTCCGGTGGGAGCCGGAGGTGGTCCGGTCGAGTCCTCCAGCAACCGCTGTACGGTCTGCCGCGTTCCCAGGCTGGCCAGAGACGACGGCCGCGAGACGGTGAACTTGTCGGCGAGCGAACCGAGCTCAGCAAGAACTTTCGGGGAGGGCGCCTCGATGGAGATTCTCAGCCGCTGGGTCTTCGAGGACGCGACGGGCACCCTCTCCCGGCCCAACCCGATGAGTACCGGCTTGTCGGTCGGCACGAAGGTCGGCGGCTCCCGCAACAGCAGCGCGGTGGCGACGTAGGTTCCCCGCGGAAGGCGAACCGTGATCTTCTCGGTCGGAATCATGAAGAGGTCGATGGTCGCCGACGGGTCCACGCGCTGCAGACGCAGCAGGACCGGGTCAGAATCCAGGGCCTCCTTCGCAGTGACCGACGCCTCCAGGATGGTCGATATGGGTTCGTCGCCGGAAAGGTCGATCGTCGTCTGGTCGCGCGTCGTCAGGCGATTTATGACGTAATCGAACACCTTTCCCGCACCTTCTTTGAGCACGGGGTCGATGATCAGATCCCAGTTCACGGTTGATTCCTCGTCAGGCCCCGCGACGACGCCGCCTCCATGCCGTTTGTACATGCCCGGCAGCGAGCGTGGCAAGCTCGACAGATATCGGCTAGCGGAGGCGGCCAGCCGGGTGCGCGGCCCGTTCTGGGGACAGGACGAGATCTGCCGGCTTACCGCCTCGCTGCGGGCCGGTACCGTCATCCCCTCGGCGATCTTGCGCACGTTGCAGCGCGGCCCCACCCCCTCCAGCCTCGCCCGTGCCCTGGCCGAGCTCGGCCGGGTGATCAAGACCCTGCACGTGCTCGAATACGCCCACGACCCGGCCTACCGGCGGACCATTCACCACCTTCTCAGCCCTGGTGAGCGGCGCAACTCCCTGGCCCGCGCCGTCTTCCACGGCCAGCGCGGCCAGCTGCGGCGGCACTACCAGGTCGGGCAGGGAAAACCAGCTCGACAGCCTCGGCATCATGATCAACGTCATTGTGCTGTGGCAGACCGTATACATCCAGGCCGCCCTCGACCACCTCGCCGCGAAGGGCTATCCGATCGACCCGGCCGACGTCGCCCGGCTCACCCCGCTTGGGCACCCCACCATCAACCTCGACGGTCGCTACCGCACCACCAACCGCCCACCCGCCACCGGACTCCTGTTCTCCAAGTTCATCCCGGTCGGGGCGTGGGAGGCGGTGTACCTCATCCAGGGCCTGCTCGAGCAGCAGTCCAAGGTGACCCCTCCAAGGTGCTGGTGTGCACCAGGCAGGCCACCAGCGCCAGCCGCTTGACCGGGTCATACCGGGACAGCGTGTCGATATCCTGGGCGGCCGCCTCCCCGGCGAAGTCGGTGACCTTGGCCGGGGCGACCCCCGCCAGCCACGCGCCGGTATCGCCCAGCGCATCCACCTCGGCCAGGTACTCCGCCTGGGCCTTGAACCGCGACCAGGTCGCCCGCTGGGCCGGCTTTTTCAGCCGCTGGAACATCGACATGCCACCCGGCGCCGCCACCGTCAGCAGCCCCTGCAGCCGCTGCGCCGCCCGTGGTCCCATCCGCTCCACGATCTGCGTGAAGATCCCGGCGTTGACCTCGGCCCGGATCGTGGTGGCCAGCTCATCCAGCGTGGAAAACGCCGGCAACTCCAGCGAGGCCTCCACCAGCCGCTCCAGCGCCACGTTGATCAGATCCGGCGGATGGTTCTTCACCAGCGCCGCGGCCCGGATCTCCGCGGCCGCCAACGCCCGGGCCCGCCGCTGGTCATACCGCACACCCTGACGCGCCCGCACCTGGCTACGGTGCCACTTGGCCGTCCGCGCCGCCCCGTGATCGGGCACCGCCTCCGGATCCAGTCCCAGGCAGCGCCGCACGTGCCCGGTCACCGCCTCCGGAATCTCCGGCCCGCGGTCCTCTCCCGCGCCCAGGCGATCTCCTCCGCCGTCGGGGTGAAGAACACATGCAGCACCCGCGCCGAGGTCAGCCGCCGGAACTGCGGATACGCCGTCCGCTCGATCGACGTCACCCGCAACCCCTCCCCGAGCCGGTCCCAGGACGCGCCACACCGTAACGGGCAGCCAGGCCACCCCACCCCGCAGTTCACCAAACCGCAACCAAACCAGCGCAACCCGTCACAACCCCGACGATGCCCCCATCGGCCCATTGCCCCTTTCGGGCTTACTTGGTCTGCCCCCGTAAGTAGGACAGGGCCTTCTCGGGGTCCCTGACCCGGCGCCAGCCGTCGTGCATGGCGACGAATGAGTCCTGCACGACCTCTTCCGCGGTCGCGACGTCGCGCAGCAGCAGCGCGGCCAGCCGGACGAGGGAGCGGTAGTGCGTGCTGTAGAGCGCGGCGTGGCAGGCCATCACCCTTCGGGAGTTCGACAGGAACAACCCGCTGCCGGCAGCGGAACTGCAGACCAGTGCCGGCCAGGACGACGGCACCGTGCGCCCGCTTAAGCGGCCCGCCCGGAGGTTGTTCTAGCAGGCGCGCAGCGAATTAGGCGCCCGGTGCCGGGATCGGTGCGACCGGCGGGACCAGCCAGTCCGCCCGCACGCCTGTCGGGCTTCTGCCGACCTCCCCCCAGTGCCCGTCGAACGGCAGCGCGTCGGCCGGGAACGTGGCGGCGGCGAAAGGGTTGTCGAACCGGGTGATCCTCGGCCGATAGGGGCCGGCCGGAAACCATTCCTGGACGGCGAAGACGGCGGACAGCGCCGGCCGCCGCACGCCGCGCCCGCCGTGCCTCTGAGGGCCGTACACGCCGTTTTCCTCGCGCGTGCTCTCGCCCGTGGCCACGACGACCGCCGGGTTGCCGGTCAACGCGTCAAGGACGTCGTCCAGGTCGCACATCGGGTCTCCGACTCCGACGACGATCGCGAAGGGCTTGCCCCGCAGGTCGTACTTCGCAGCCTTCGACCTTAGGCGCCGGCGGAGGCGGTGCGCCGAGTTGACAAAGCCGCCGATGGCCGGGCCGCCGACCGAGATGCGGTCACCGGCCTTCGGGGTGTAGCCGGCGGGCGCCGGCCAGAAGTGGAAGTCCAGTCTGCCCGACCCGTGCTCGTACAGCTTCTCCGGCACGCCCTGGTAGCCGGTCGGAAGCGCCCCCAGGTCCGCGCCCAGGTCGTCCAGCGTGCTCGACACCCAGCCGATCAGGTGCTCTAGGTCGGAGTCGTCATCCCACTGCCGGACCTCGAAGTCGATGAAGTGGGTAGTCGGCCGCAGCCGGTGGTTCAACGTGTCCTGGATCCGGCCGTCGCGCATCCGCTCGGCCACCCATTCGCCGCGCAGCATCAAGGAGAGCACCTCGACCGTCGCCGCGTGCTCCTCCTCGTCGAAGAGCATGAAGTCCGGTCGTGTGCGAGGTGCCGCCCCTCCCTCGTACTCCACCCGGTAGCGGCGCCTCAGCAGGTCGTGGACGAGCAGCTCGTCGAGCGCGGCCCGCAGGTCCGAATCGGTGCGGCTGCGGAGGCGGCGCCGCAGGCCGCCGTCGTGGTCCGGGAACCGGGAGTACATGTCGTTCACGACCCGCCGACCCTCAACAGCCGCTGGGCGCGTGGACCTGAGGAACCAGTTCACCCTCGGTTCGGTCACGCCCAGCGGCGTCATCCGGGGAACCTGGGGCTCTTCGAACACGTGTCCAAGCATGCCCGGAGGTTAGCTGAGCCGACGGGCGCCGACCACCGGTTGGCGAAGCGCCAGCGGCGCCCGTCGTAGATACGCGTAGCTGCGACGACAGGGCACGGCGAGCTCGGCGATCCGCTGGCGGCGGTAGGTGATGACGCCGCCGATCCCGGCCGCGACCGCGAACCCGATCTTCAGCAGGTCATACACGGTCGCGGCCGACAGCTGCGGCTCGGGCTTGAACTGGCGGGAGTGCAGGAAGTGCAGGCCCGCGATGGTGACGGCGGCGGCGATCGCGAGCGCCAGGGCGAACAGCACGCTGATCGCCAGGCCGATGCGGACGATGGCCGTTACCGAAGGTGAGCACCCGGCGAAGGCTGCAGCCGGATGCTCGCGCTCCCTGCCGGGCATGCGTGCCCGATCGACCGGCGCTGGGCCGTCATTCTGGGCACTCGCGATCCGGCGCGAGGACACACTGGATAACGCCTCGGCGGGAGCGCTCGGGCCGGTACAAGATGCCTGCGACTCGGGCCTCCCGCTTTCCTGTGATCACTCGGCGCGCTGTCCGACACGGAGAACGCTCAGGTAGCGGCGTGATGCCCGGTCGCCCATCCGCGTGCGGATGCGCTCGGCGATCGCGTCGAGCAACCGATCACGGACGTCGCTGCCGAGCCTGCGGTACAACGACGTCGAGCGGAGGAGATCCGCGAAGGCGTCCCCATCGAACCACTGAACAGCCGGGTACCACCGCACGATCGCCGGGCCGAACAAGCTGCCGGGGTCTTTCACCAATCCCCAGCCCTCGTCCGTCATCCGCACATCGTCCTCCAGCGGCGGATGACCCCAGCCGGGGTTGCCAGGGGAAAACCGCTCGTGCAGATCGGTGGTCTCGGCGTACACCTCCGGCTCACCCGGCCGGCGGACAACAACGTTGCCGAGCAGCGCCATCCATCCCCCGGGATGGAGCACGTCATGCGCCCGGCGCCAGCCAATGGACGGGTCGACCCAGTGCCACGCCGATGCGGCCACGAGGACATCGAAGCGCCGGCCGCGGTCGTTCCATTCCTCGAATGTCGAATTCTCGACCTCGACGTCGCCGAAGGCGGCGAGCCGTTGGCGAGCTAGCGCCGCCATACCTGCGCCGGGCTCGATAGCGGTCACCGAGCACCCGAGCGCTGCCAGCGAGCGTGTCGCCTGGCCGGTACCGCAGCCCACCTCCAGCACCGGCGACCGTTCATCCATGCCGGTGATGGCGACGAGATCGGCGAACAGCCCGTCAGGGTACGTTGGTCGCACTCGGTCGTAGAGTTCAGGCACCTCGTTGAACACCTGACGGAGGTCACCTCGATTCGCGCCTGCCATTGCACCATCCTGTCTTCAACTGCCCCACCTGCCGGTACGAGGCACGCCGAGCTGGCGCGCGAGCATCATCATGCCGCCCGCGCCGCTGACCGCGCCGAGCTGGAACGGGTCGCCCGCGATAACGACCTTCGCGCCCTTGGCCTCGCCATCCGCAGCAAGGTGTCGTAGTGGCGCATGCTGGTCATCGATCCCTCGTCAAGGATCTTCAGCGCGCCGGGCGCCATGATGCCTGCCACGAACACACGTTGATCGCGGCCGCCAGGTCCCAGATGACCGCGAGTTCCCCGCGCGGCACCTTCAGTCAGGCTGAACTCGCGGGCGAACGGGTGATAACCCGGCGGTTATCACCCGGTCAGCGTTCCGCGGCGGCATCAGCGTTGCCTGCCATCAGCGGAGGTATCCGGTGAACCCACAGTGGTTCCACTGACGCCCTGCTCTTGACAGGTACTACCTTGAATGATTATATGGACATATGACTAACGAGCCCCGGTGGAGCGCGCGAGAACTGAAGAGCGAGCTCAACCGCTACGAGGAGGAGCTGCGCGCTGCGGGCAAGACCCGCAACACCATCAACACATACGTCCAGCATCCCGAGCGGTTCATCAACTGGCTCCAGGGCCGGTACCGCCCCACGCAGGCCGGTGCGAACTGGGCTCCCGGTCCGCCAGCGGGAGGCTACGACCGCGGTACGTCCGACGAGGGGCGGATGTCCGGGGGGACCTCGCGGTACGACCCACTCAAGAGGTACCTCGCCGAACGTACCGACCCGGTGATTCACCTTTCGTTCGGGGAAATCGAACGAATCATCGGCGGCCCGCTACCCGCTTCCGCCCGTCGTCACCGCCCCTGGTGGGCGAACGAGCGGTCGGGCAGCCACGTGAACGCATCAGCGTGGATGGGAGCCGGCAGACGTACCACGAATGTTGATCTCAACGCCGCCGTGGTGGACTTCGTCCGATAAGCCGTCTCCAAATCGATGAAAAGCCCGGCAGGCCCTCGCCCACGGCGCCCCGACCCGCAGCGGCGGCGACGACAGCACTGACAATCCCAATCTTCCGCATTCATACCCGGGCCAAGCGGTCGGGCGTGAGCACCGGAGCCAGCCCGGTGTCGTGGAGCCGGCCCACTAGGAAGTGGAGGTCGCGATGAGCGCCAGCGGCGAGTTCTGGGCGTATGACAACTGGCACCGTGACCGGGCCAGAGTCCACCGGGCGGGCTGCCCATTCTGCAACCATGGCCGAGGCGTCCAGGGTGGGGGGCCAGTGGCGACAACGACCAATGGCTCGGGCCATTCAGCAGCGCCGAGGACGCGCTCGCCAGGGTCAGCAACCGCGCTGACCCTCGCTACTGCGGCACCTGTCGCCCGCAGGCTGGTCTAGGCAGAATGCGGTGATGGCGTCCTCGACGTTCTCGTAGGTCTAAACCGCTCCGCCGTGTCTACGTCACGCCTTACGCCAAGGGTGTTAGCTCCATGCCCTGGACCACGACCATTTTCTGAACGACCGGCACGTCCACATCAGCCGCGACCTCATCATCGAGGAAGTCAGACAAGGACGGTGGCCGCTCACCGAGATAGACATCAGTGCCGAAGAGACCGGCCGCAGTCCCCAAGTCCCCTACTCCAAAATCGCGGACAAACGCTGGAGTATGTGTAATGCCGCGAGCCAGGAGCCCATACGCTCGGTGATAGCCGTCACGGAGTACATAACGGCCATGATGGCGCGCCACCTGCAGGAACGACGGCAAGATCCCGACGGTGAACCCGAAGCCGAGGACTCCGGGCTGAACCTCACCGTTGAACTGCCCTGTGATCCGCAAGTTCGGGTTCGCTGCTGTAATAATCCATACATTCCGGATCGTGTCGAGCTGCGTGGGCAGCTGAGTCGCAGACGGAGGCGGGAGCGTTACCTCGGCGAGCGACACGAGGTCCTCAGGATCGACATCGGCCACGCGATCTGCTGCCTGCTGCGACGCCACTGACTGCTGCAACGAGCAGACGCGTGCCAGGTCGACGACAGCGACCTTCCAGCCTTCGTTCCAGAATGCACCGGTGTTCGGCTGCTGGCGAAGCCTCTGGGTGATCGTTGCTAGCGAGCTGTGCGTATCATCGATGATCTTGTCTTGGTCGATGCCAGCTGCCCTCCCCGCAACCGCCGCCCGGGCGGCTCTGACGCGGTTGACGAGGCTGACATCACTGCCACCGTCTTGGTGGCCACCCGCGAGCACAATCGCGCCCCGGTCGTCGGCCATCCAGCCGATCAGGGCGCGGCCCGGGCGCCGAAGGGTCGTGGCTTCCTCAGCGATCAGCGGTTGAGCAGCGCTGGTACCTGACATGGTCGGACATCGTAGCCACTGGCGCCGACAGCTTGCTCCGCCTCTTCATAGGCCGACGTCAGACATTGGAGATGGCGGTAGATGGTGGGGCGGGTGACACCGAACTCGGCGGCGATCTGCGCCACGGTATAGCGGCGCTTGCCGTCCGGGCCGGTCTCGTCGTACATCGCCTGGGCGATGCGGGCCTGGCGTGGGGTGAGCTTGGGTTTCTGCCCGCCGCTGCGGCCCCTGGCCCGGGCGGCGGCCAGCCCGTCCATGGTCCGCTCCGACATCAGGGCGTGCTCGAACTCGGCGATCGCGCCGAGGATCTGGAAGAACATCCGTCCCACAGCGGTGGAGGTGTCGATGCCCTGGTCGAGCACAACCAGGTCCACGTCGCGCTCCTGCAAGCCCCTAGACAGGGTGATGAGGTGCTCCAGGGAGCGGCCGAGCCGGTCGAGTTTGGTCACCACGAGCTGGTCACCGTCTCGGGCGACCATGAGCGCCTTGTCGAGCTCGGGACGGCTGGCCAGCTTGCCGGAGGCCTTGTCCACGAACACGGGGTTGCACCCGGCGGCCGTGAGTGCGTCGTGCTGGGCGTCGGGGTTCTGGTCGCGGGTGGAGACCCGCCCGTAGCCGATCTTCATGGCCCGCGACTGTATCGGTAACCTCCGACAGCGTGACGATGCCGCGGACACGGCATGCGTGACAGACCCGACCTGCGCAAACGTCCGCGGCCTGGGCAGTGTCCGTGAACGATCGTTCGCGGACGATCAAGCAATCCTTGCGCGGGTTCAGTTACCTGCTTGCTGGGTCCACCCGGCGAGGTTGGCGCGGGCGGTCAGGGTGCTGGGGTGCTCGGCGCCGGACACCCGCTCGATGACCGGGACTAGCGTGGCGAACTGGTCGCGGGCGGCGCTCCGGCAGGTCAGCATGCCCAGGGCAGGCGAGCGTAGCCTGTCAGCCAGGGAACCCAAGAGGGGCAAGATCGGCCCAATCAGAGTGTCCACGCTTTCAGGGGAACCCCGGGATGGCGGTTACTCCGTCAACCAGGCCCGCTAACGCCACTGGCCGTTCGGTCGTTGCTCAAGCCGCGCTGGCGGACGGCTGCGACTTCTCCCGTGACGAGCACGGCGTGTTCGTCTGCGAGCGAGCTGCCGGTCCTGAGACCAGATCGCGCCCTCCGGGCTAGCGAGCCGGCGCTGCTGGTGTATCCCTTCTGGCCGCCAGACCGTCCTTAATGCCAGGAGCTTCTCCGCGGGGAGGCGCTCCCGGCAACAAGGAGGTCAGGTCGTCATGTGGTGGGGTAACGGCTCCTGGGGGTACGGCTGGTGGCCGGTGATCATGCTCATGGGCGTGTTCATGGTCATCTGCATGGTGATGATGGCCCGCATGATGGGCCGCGCCTGGCCCGGCCCCCGCACCAGGAAACCGGAGCGCCACGGGCCGGATGCTCGACGAACTGGCCGGACTGGACCGTCAAGGCCGACCGCGTCCTCGCGTTCTGACGCCGGGCTATCCGGGCCGGCGGGCAAGCAGGGAAATGCTCATGACACCCCAGGTCGTCGTGGCGTTGACGGCCTGGTCCGACAGGAACCGGTAGTCGTCGTTGCGGCGCACGACTTTGATCGCCAACCCGGCCTGCTCGATCGCCTCCTGGTACGCGTCGTTCTGCATGGCGCCGCCGATGCACGCCGCCCACAGGCCCGCGTTGCAGGTGACGCTGTCGGGCAACGCCCGCTCGGTGACGATGTCGGAGAGCGCCAGGCGGCCGCCAGGCCGCAGCACGCGCGCGACCTGCGCGAACACCGCCGCCTTGTCGGCCGACAGGTTGAGGACGCCGTTTGAGATGACGACGTCGATGCTCGCGTCCGGCACCGGCGGGTCCTCGATGTAGCCGCGGCGGAACTCGACCTGCTCGAGCCCCGCCTCGGCGGCCAGCCGGCGCGACTTGTCCAGCTGCTCGTCGGTCATGTCGAGGCCGACGACCCGGCCCGCCGACCCCACCTGCCGGGCGGCGAGCAGGCTGTCCATCCCCGAGCCGCTGCCTAGGTCGAGCACGCATTCGCCGCTGCCCAGGTCCGCCAGGTCCAGGAAGTAGCCCACCCCCGCGAAGGAGTCGACCGCCCCGGCCGGGATGGCGTCCAGCTCGTCGGCCGCGTACCCGACCCGTTCGGCCAGGGCGCGCCCGGTCTCGAAGTGGTAGTCGCGCTCGGGGTGCAGCGCCACGTCGCGGTACATCTGCTTGACCCGCGCGCTCAGGTCGTCCACGTCGACCGTCGTCGTCTTCGTCGGCACCGCGTTCATCTCGGCTCCTCTCCGCCGGCCGTCAGAGCCGCGTGGTGGTGACGGACACGGGGTGTCGCAGGATGTCCAGCACCGGCGAGGTCTTCTGTACGTGCTCCCACAGCGCGGCAACGCGGTCCTCGGGTGCGTCGGAGTCGAGGTGGCAGGTGACCCGGATGTTCTGGTAGCCGGGCCGTACCTCGGGGGCCAGGCCGAGGAAGCCGTGCAGGTCAAGCTCGCCCTCCAGGTCGAAGCGCAGGCTGCGGATCTCGATGCCCTGGGCGGCGGCGTTGTACGCCGTACCCACTGCCAGGCAGGAGGCGAGGGCGTGCAGCACCGCCTCGACCGCGTTCGGGGCGTGGTTGCTCCCGAGCAGGACCGGAGGCTCGTCGCCGTCGAGGACGAAGGGCTCGGTACGGGACTCGTCCTCCTGGCCGGCGCCCCAGAACCCCTGCACCTGGGTCCGGGAGTGTCCACCGCCGAGCCAGTCATTGGTGGCCCGGAACGTGAAGATCGCCAGGGTGGGATCGTTCCGGATCGCCTCGACCGTCTGGCCAAGCTGAGTGACGTCGACGCCGTTGGGCGTCTCGTGGGTGATCGTGGTCATGACGGCCTCCTCGTGATGGCTGGTGCGCTGGATCCACGCTCGCCCCGACCCTGGTCGGGCACATCCGTGCCGACCACGGAGCCGACACGGATTGACCACCCATCGGGGAACGCCGACCATCGATCACATGGCCGACCCCCCGGCACCGACCGACGCCGACGTCTCCGACCGCGAGGCGGAGGTGCTGGCCCTGGTCGGCGCCCGGCTCAGCAACGCGGAGATCGCCCGGCGTCTGTTCATCTCGGTGCGCACGGTCGAGAGCCACGTCTCGTCGCTGCTGCGCAAGCTGGATGCGGCCAACCGGCGGGAGCTGGCGAACCTAGCCGCGTCATCCGGCGAGCCCACCGGCGGGTACGGCGAGGCGACCCTCGCCGCCGCGGAGGCAGCGGCACCGGTCAGGTACACCCAGCGCGACGGCCTCAACATCGCCTACCAGGTCACCGGCACCGGTCCGGTCGACCTCGTCCTGGTGGCCGGCTTCGTCTCCCACTTGACCCTGGACTGGACCGAACGAAGGCACGCCCACTTCCTGCACCACCTCGGCACGTTCTCCCGGCTGATCCGGTTCGACAAGCGGGGCACGGGCATGTCGGACCGGCCCGGAGCGCTCCCCGATCTCGAGACCCGGATGGGCGACGTGGCGGCGGTGATGGACGCCGTCCGGTCGGAACAGGCGGTCCTGTTCGGGTACTCCGAGGGCGGGCCGATGTCGATCCTCTACGCGGCCAGCCACCCCGAGCGGGTGAGGGGGCTGGTCATCTACTCCAGCTATGCGCGGCGGCTCTGGGCGCCCGACTACCCGTGGGGCGCCAGGCCCGAGGACCGAGCACGCTATGCAGCACAGCTCGAGCGCGACTGGGCGTGGGAGGCCGACATGCGCCAGATGTGCCCCAACGCCGACGAGGAGCTCGCCCGGTGGTGGGGCCAGCGATGCCGGGCCGCGACGAGCCCCGGCGCCGCACGCTCCCTCATCGAGATGAACTCCCTGGTGGACGTGCGCGAGACGCTGCCCGCCGTACAGGCGCCGACCCTCGTGTTGCATCGGCGCCACGACGTCGACTC
>WNFX01026762.1_pt1 | contig 12187 bp, 7 predicted proteins | sample 5400111 | NCBI WGS metagenome assembly WNFX01 (sample SAMN13153363, study PRJNA577476) | soil metagenome | isolation source: 40 cm soil or saprolite under grassland replicate 1 | place: USA:California | collected 2016-06-15
ATGCGAAATGATGTCCGTTCACGAATGGTTCGGCTTCTATTGCTGGGGGGAACAATGCAGGTCTCCTTCAATCGGCTACCCGATTCTGAATCCGACCTCGCGATCAAAACGCCGCAGGGCGCGCTGACCGCCAATTCGGACTGTATTTTTCTGATAAACGTTGGCGAGGGGAAAACACGAGTGACTTGCGTGTACGGCATGCTTGCTTCACACATCGAGCGGGCTGATTTCCTGATCGAAGCGGGATACTTTCAGGAATTTCCTTCGAGTGACCTTTCGCCGAAGGCGGCCGCGGAGGACGCACAAGCGCAACGCGATGTGATATCGATGATTGAAACCGAACATCAGTTGCAAGAGCTTGCACGTCATCAGCGCCTTTTGAAACCCGACTTTCTCGATCGCTGAAGACTGCAATTTCCGGTTAAAATGACGGCCAGGATCGGGGCAAAAAAAATCTTAAAAAAAAGTGAAAAAAAGCTTGCATTGGCAATTCCTGCCTCTCAACATCGCAACCGTAGCCCGTTTAATTAATCAAATCCGGAGGTTTTATGATTATGAATAAATCAAGTTTTTCGCAATGGGTGGGCGGGTTGATATTCGCGCTCGCACTCGCTCTTTTCTCAGGACAGTCAGTCTTCGCATCGCCGGCTACCGAAATTAATCGCGCGGTCAATGTTGCTGGTGGAGTTGATGTCAAGCACGCCGCGTCAGCCACATTCCTGCAAGGGTTTAACACTGTCGTCATCAAGGTGAAGCAGGCTGATGCGCCTCTGTATGTTTCAGCGGCCGTCAAGATGCGCCCGGATCTCGCATCGCAGATCACAGTCGCGGCGTTGAACGCCCGCCCGATGGATCGACACAGTTGTGAGGAAATTACCGCCATCATCAAAGCGGCGATCGCCGCTGCCCCCGATTCGCGTTACGCCATCACCCGAGCCATGTTGGCCGCTCTGCCGGGATCCCGTCAGTGTATCCTCGCAGCAGTGGGGATCACCGACAAGGATCTTAGAGTCGCTTACACCAGGCGGTCTGACGGCAAGGAAGTCATTAGCGGCAAAGAGGGCAAAGAGGTCATCCCTCCTCCGGCCCCCCCTGGGTTCCCTTACCCTACTATTTGGGATGTTGGAAACATCATTTCGATTAATCCTGGCCCAGGGGGAGTCGCAAGTCCCAGCGATCCGAGTGGTAAGTAAGTCAGTTACACCCCCGGCATTTAAGAACTATGAAAATGAGCCAGTGCGATGCGGTTAGCCGACCGACTGAGCGAGCGGGCCTGCTTGGTTTGATATTTCTTGGTATAATTGCTGGGCTTAATTCACCGGTCTGTGCGCAGGACGTGGATGTTGCGAATGCATATACTACGGCTGTTGGGAGTGCATTGCCGGCACCTGATTTGCCTCCAGATAGCTATGGCGCGTACACCCCGTATACCCCGGAGCCTCTGGCTCCGCCGGAGGGTGCCGCTCTTCGTCGGCCGGCGACGGAGGGTCTGCCGCCAATGCTAGTGCAGCCCGGCGCAGCGGCAATATCTCCTACTCCAAATCGCTTTCAATGGGGACTTAGCCTGCTGGTAAGAGGTGTGTATGATGATAACATTACTCTCGCACCTCCCGGCTTTCGGAAATTCTCAGACTGGTATGTAGGAATCCAACCTGCAATTGCACTCGGGTTCGGCGATGTGGTTGGGCGCCAGGGAAATTACATCCGGTTGGATTATGCGCCGGAAATCGACATTTATATTGACCACGATGAGTTCAATGACGTTCAGCATTTGATACGCCTGGAAGGCCAGTACAATTTTGGTCGCCTGACGCTCAATCTCACCCAGGACGTCCAAATCTTGACTGGGACAGATACCAATTCAGTAATCGGCAATGGCACTGCGATCAGCATTGCAAATGTGGACGTTGCCGGGCGGACAGACGTTAATGTTTATCGGACGCATCTGGGTGCCGCCTATTTTCTGACGGACAAAACATTTCTAAGCAGCGATGCCGAGTACGCCATCTATGATTACGACAGTTCTCTGATTAGCTCGGAGCGATTTATTGGGCATCTTTATTTCAATTATATCCCGACGGGGAAACTGGTACTCGGCATCGGCGGTGGCGGCGGTATTGAGTGGGGCGATCCACCGACTCCAGATCAACCATTCGGATCGGTCAACGCCCGAGTCACGTATCAAGCGACCGGCAAAATCAGTTTGTATGTTATGGGGGGCGTGGAGTTCCGCGACTTTGAGGATGAGAATACGAGCAGAGGTGGCACCTATACTACCGGCGTTTATGAACTGGGTGCCACTTTTCAGCCATTTGATGGCACACTTATTACCCTGCGCGGCAACAGGCGTGTTGCGGTCTCTGCGGTCCTTCCCGGACAAGATTTTGCCCTCTCGAACATCATTGCCGGTGTGCGCCAACGTCTGTTCCAGCGATTTTATATTGGGGTGACTGGCGGTTATGAGCATGATGATTATTTTAGCACGCTCAATGGGGTAAACGCGACGCGGGAGGACAACTACTGGCTCATTGAGCCAAGCCTTGATGTCGTGATTTTTAACCATCCGAGTCCGACCTTCCCCTTTGGGGCAAGCGTAGGCGCCTATTATTTGCACCGCGAAAACGCGAGTAACTTTAACAACTTCGATTTTGTTGACAACCAAGTTGGGATACGAGCGGCTTTCGTTTTCTGATTTCTGGTCGGTATTCAACTTGACTTGCGTTTATCGCACATTTGGGGGAAGATCTGCGCCGGTGAGCACTCCAAAATCATGGCTGCCGGGCTTATTGTTTGTCGTCGTTCCCGGACTTTGCTTTGCGCAAATACCGAGCGCGCCTAGTTCATTCAGGCCAGTTCCTGAAATTCCCACGCTGGCAAATCCTCCTACTGCGTCATCCTCGACGGCGACGAGCAGCGCGCCTGGTGGCTATGCGGGCTACGGGTCGGCGAGCACAAGTGGTGTAAGTCCGCCTGCGGGGTATATTCTCACCGCCAAGGATTTTGTCGCGGTGGAAGTTGTTGGTGAGGAGGATCTGGGAACTCAGGTGCGTTGGTGGAAGCAATCGGCATAGCGGGCGGCTACACTCGTATTGCGGCGCCCGAGCGTATCAGCGTTCGTCGAGGAAATCAGTTGCTCAAGGTCAATGCCAAGCGAATTGCACGTGGCGTCGCCAGTGACTTTCACATTGAATCGGGAGACATCATCACAGTTGGCGAAAGCATTTTTTAGCCAACTTTTCACATTGATTGCTTTGCAAGTTGATCAAATTGTGTAGTGTCATACATTCCTGAGTTTGTGATGGCATCTTCCCCTCTATCCGCGAATTCAGCAACGGCGCCTCCAGACGCCGTTGAACAAAGAAGAGCCTTTGATTTGCAGCAGTTTTGGCATTGTCTTCTCGAACGAATCTGGATTGTCGCACTTTGCGTCATTGCCGGACTTTTTCTTGCCTTGGGTTATTTGGCGCGAACTCCAAAGTTATATCAAGGGCACATCGTGCTTGAGGTTGATTTCCAGGAACCGACAGTTGTGAATGCGGACGGCTCATCGTCGCGCACACGTTCACCGTATCTTGCCAGCTTGGAAGCGCTGCGCACGATTGAACAGAATCTCACTAACCGGACCTTGCTCGCTCGGGTGATTCGAGCAGAAGATCTTTCCAGAGACGGCGGACGGGCTTTGTTCGGCGAGCGCGCTGCCGGTCCCAAGGAGAATCGCCCATCTCCTGCGCCGACTGACTCTGCAGAGAGCAGGGCAACAGAGCCTCGTTTTGCTTCCGCGCCCACCTTTACGCCGCTCGAAGAGGCGCTTGGGGGCGCATTATCGGGGATGGTCAGGCCAGTCATCCGGCGTGGAACACGCTTGATTGATCTTTACGTCCTTAACCGCGACCCCGCGATGGCTCAGCGCCTGACCGAAGCCGTGGGGCGCGAATACATTCGCAGCTCGATTGAGCAACGCGCCGCATTTAATCGGGATACGCTCGGTTATCTTTTGGAAGAAGAGGGGCGCTTGAAGAAGAACCTCCAGAAGAGCGAAGCGGCGGTCGCTGAGTACAAGGCCAAGACGCCAGATGCTGTTCAGCTGGGCGGGAGCGCCACCGCTCTTGGCAGTCAGACGGGCGCAGGCAGCACCGTGACCCGCGGAGGCGTGGTCGAGGACAAGTTGCAGGAATTGAGCAGCAAACTACAGGCGGTGCGGGCTGACCGGATAAAGTTGGGAGCCGAATTGGCGCAAGTTGCAGACGCAGGTGAAAACGTCGAAGCGCTCCTTGCCATTCAGAGTATCGCTAATGCGCAGCCGGTGATGGAGCGACGCCGGGACGTTGCGCAGGCCGAAACGACCGTGGCGGCTCTTTCACAACGCTACAAACAGAAACACCCGAAAATGATGCAAGCCCAAGCCGCTTTGCAGCAGGCACAAGATGCGGCAGGTCTCGCTGTGCTCGCTCAACCAGCCGTGATGAAGAATGGACTGGATCAAATCCAAGCTACCGAAGCTAGCCTCGAAGCAGTCGTTCGCGAGCAAGAGAAAGCGGCACTCGCGCTGAATAAAGCCGCAATCCCTTATCAGGAACTCGCGCGACAGGCCGAAACTGACCGCGCCCTCTATGAAAGCGTACTTCGGCAAATCAAAGAGACCAATCTCACCAAGGACGTAAAAGCGACTGCCGTCACGGTGATCGAGCATTCGCCTCTGCCTGGGGTCCCAGTCAGTCCAAGACCGGTGAAAGCAATCGTCCTTGGATTACTGGCCGGTTTGGCCGTTGGCATAGCCTTCGTTTATGTGGCTGATATGCTAGACCGTTCAGTCAGGACGGTGGATCAGGCTGAAACTGTCACTGGGCTCCCGGTTCTTGCCGCTATCCCTGAAACAAAGGGGGATGGGGAGAAAAGACCTGGGAACAGCCAAAAGCCCGTACCACTCCGCGCAGCGAGTTACCGACTCGTCGCCGACGCACCAGACAGTCAGGTCGCGGAAGCGTTTCGAAATCTGCGCGCAGCTCTTTCTCTTCTAGGACCAGAAGCCGATCGAAGAATATTTCTCTTTACGAGCGCGCTGCCGAGTGAAGGGAAGAGTTTTGCCAGCGCAAATTGCGCGATCGCGCTAGCGCAACAAGGTCAACGCGTTTTGCTCATCGATGGTGACCTTAGGCGACCGACATTGCATAAAATTTTCCGTCTTTCGCCCGAGCAGTCTGAAAACGGCGAGTTACCCGGCGTTGTCGATTGTCTGGTGGGCGAATCCGGTGTTGCTCGCGCGGCCCGCCACGTTTTGGAACCGGAGATTGCCCCCTTCAGTGTTTCCTCTGGGGTTGCCGGAAATCTTCCCGCTGCGGGAGGGCAACTCGACATCCTTGCCGGGGGGCGTCGCGCCCCAAATCCGGCAGAAATTCTCAGTGGCCCACGTTTTGGCGAACTGCTGGCGGAAGCGGTACGCTTGTACGATCGCGTTGTGGTTGATAGCGCGCCGGTCCTAGCGGTGAGCGACACCTTGCTCATGACTCCGTTCGTTCAAACTGTTTGCATGGTACTGCAAGCCAAGAAGACTCCACGTCACGTTGTCTATCGGGCGATCAACTTGCTCACCACCGCCAGTGGCCGGCCTGCCGGGCTTGTACTCAATCGATTGCCGAATCCTCGCGGCGGAGGGTATTACTATCACTACGCATCACCGGGTTATGGCAAAGGGTCGTATGCCGGTTATTATGGTCACTACGGCGAAAAGCCAGGAGTTGTTACGCCGGAATCTAACGGAGCGTAGCCTTCGGCTTTCGCCGGACCAGTCAACTCATCGGCTTCCATTTTCTGTGTTCCAACTTCCGTTCTAGGGGCCTTCGCGGAGTTGGTTGCCTATTACTCCAGCGCCCGCTGCCCCAGCAAATCCCGAGAAGGGTCGCCGCATAAAGCTGGATTGATGAAATCTGCAGGGGAAAATCGACCAATGCGTGTGCCGCCACACCGGTTAAAGAAAGAACCGAAAGCCATAGTAGAAGCCGTTGCCGCGGTGTCCACTCCCATGTGCCCGGCTTCTGAGAGCGCACGATCTTTTCTGAGCCAGGGTTGAACTCGTAGCCTCGCGTGTTGATCTTCGCGGCTCGCCGAAGTTTCTCTTGCCGCCGCAGGTTTTGGATACCTGTTGCGATTCCCCCAAAAAATATCAGCACCCAAAACGTTCCACCCGCCCATCCCCATTCCATTAGCGTTTGCAGGTAATCTTCGTGCAAAAATCTCCACACTCGCTGGGCCGGCTCGGGAAGTTCGGGCGTGTAATGAGCGAAGAGCGCACGGAACGTTCCGGGTCCGGTCCCGAACACGCCCGTTTCAGGCAATGCGGCGACGGCGCGCTTTGTCACGATCCAGCGCGGATCAATCGGTAGTTCTCCTCCGAGCTTTTGCCAGCGTAAGAGCGATTGTTCCAAATGGCTCGCCTGTGCCACCCCATAGAGCGCGAGCAGCACTGCCGCGATCCCGGCCAGTCCAAAACTGATCTCGGTTTTCGATAGCCGACTGAAAATCGTTGGTACAAAACGCACGAGAAGAACCACGAGTGACACAGCCCCAATCAGTTCCGCCACACGCGAAGTATTGGCAAATATCGCCACGATCAGAATGACGAGGAGGGTTAAGGCGATAGCCCGAACGACAGGTTGATTCGGCCTAGTAAAGACTCGAAGTGTGAGACCCGCCGTCGCGGGAAGCGTCAAATTGAGGAAAGCACCCGCGTTGGCGTGATAATAATACGTCGCAAAAAAACTTCTCACCCCGGGAACAGGAGCGGATTGCCAGAAGATCATTTCCGCGCCCGTCGCCTTTTGCAGCAGGCCGAGGGTGGCGATGGATCCTCCCGCGAGAACGATTGTCCACCAAAGCCGCAACAGCCAGCGCCGATCTCGCGACAACTCCGCGACGAACCAGACCACTCCCAGAAGCAGTGTGCCCCGCACCATCCAAGCGGCGCTGATCGCGTAATCGATCGACCCCGGCATGCCAGTTCCGAAGTGGGGCAGCGGGACAAAAACCAAATAAGGCGAATCGTAAATCGCCTTTGCGTTGAACACCATCCACCATCCTAGAATCAGAATCGCCACGCTTGCGAATACCAGGATTCGCGGCGCCTTCCCCTTGTAGGCGGGGTCACTGGCCGCGGTCCTTTCCTCTCCAGTTGGGAACAACCATGCAATCACCCAAAGAACCAGCGCGATCCCCAGCAGCCAATTAATCCTAACGATACTCTCGGCGGTCGTCCCGCCGTAGTCCCATGGAGCGAAAATCAATCCTCCCAAAAAGATCCAGCGTGCGGATGCGCGGAGCGATTTCTGATTGATCCGCGTCGCAAAAACTCGTTTGATCCTCCGTTGCTGATTCAAAATTCTGCCGTCAAACAATCACGAACGGGGCAGGGAGCTGCAAGAGTAGAACGGCACCCCTCGCCGCTTTTCAAATTTCCGTTTTCACTCCTCCGCACTTCTACTTTTCCTTTTTACTTCCAGCCTCTTCATCTTCCCTTACTAAACAGCATCGTGTGCACTGTCTTCAGCACAATCATCGCATCTAACGTCAGCGAATAATGGCGGATGTAATAGAGATCGTGTTTGAGTTTTTCGATCGTATCCTCATCGCTTTCGCCGTACGTCGTATCCTCATCGCTTTCGCCGTACGGATAATTCACCTGCGCCCAGCCGGTGATGCCCGGCTTCACGAGATGCCGAAAATGATAGAGCGGAATCGCTTTCTCGTAGCGTTCTGCGCATCGGATCCATTCCGCCCGCGGACCGATCAAGCTCATCTCCCCTCGAAATACGTTGAAGAGCTGAGGCAGCTCATCGAGACGCAGCTTCCGGATCCAGCGCCCCGAGCGCGTCACGCGTGGATCGTTCTCCCGGGTGTAAATGTCGTCAGGTCCTTCAGATGAATGCACCACCATCGTGCGAAATTTATAAGCGACGAAAGACTGACCCCCGCGGCCGACCCGCTCCTGCCGGAATATAATCGGCCTCCGGTCGCCGCGCATCGCGTCCGAGGAGCTTTCCCTTCTTCCTTCAATCCAAATCAGCAGCGCGATGATCCCGAACAACGGCGCAAAGATGACCAGGAGCGCCGTTGAGAGGGCCAAGTCGAAAAGCCGCTTCAGATAATGATAAGGCGAGTTACGCGCCAGTTGGAATCCCATTTGCAGCGGCCAGATCGGATCGATCGCGTGTAATGGGACATGCCGCCAGTGCGCTTCGTAGAACGACTCTAGCGTATAGACGCGTGCGCGCTGAAACTGCGTCCGGACCAGCTTCTCGACTAAATTCTTGCCAAGACGCTCTAATCTTTCGGCAAGAATCACACCGCTATAGCGATGGTCGAGATTCGCCAATTTATCTTCGCAATTCCCCTTGATCGCCGGTGAGCCTTTGCCGGCAATCAATTCGCCAACGCGTCGATCGTTCGGGTCGACGAATTCGAGTTGTTGTCGGTTGGAAGAACGCTGATATGCTTTGTAGAACTCAGTGGCTACTTTTCCGCTTCCGATCACGAGGAAAGTCCGCTTTGCAGCCGTGCTGGCAATCCGTTCTGAAAACGCTCTTCGATAGAGGATCGACAGTGGCAGGAACGCCACGAAACTAAGGAGCAGCACCCCGCGGCTGGGCTTCATGGTTTGATCGAAAGTTGCGGCGACATAGATGAACAACGAGCTCATCACCAGCGCGGCCGCAATCGCGAGAATATGCTCGGTCGTATAAGTCAGGCTTCGAAGCCGCGTGTTGCGATCGTAGCCGCCGATGATGAAGAGCGCCTGGGTGATCACCGCCAGCGACAGTAGATCGACCAGAAAGAAATGGAGGGGTGTTGGGTAAAAGCCGTTGCCGCGCAAGAAACTCATCGCGCCGTAAATCAGGATCCAGCACGAGACATCAAGGAAAAGGAAGAGCGCCGCCGGAGCCCACTGATAGCCGAAAATGCTCCGCGTCGGCCGCGCTCGCGCTTCCTCGCTTCTCGTTCCTGATTCAACCCCCGCCTGCGATTCCCCATTGTCGGAAATGCCCCGAGACCACGAAAGGGGTCGTTCCGCTCGATATGCCTGCTCAGTATTCATCGAAAAGGCTGCGATTATACGCTTCTCGCAAAGTACTGAGAAGCATTATTTGATGGCAAAAGTTTGCATCGCACGAGTTGCTGGTCTGTCTTCAGCGCCATGCACAGTGTCGATCCTTCGATACCAGCTCTTCAACGGAACTGGACTCTCGGTTTCAACGCGTTCAAATACATCGTGCCATTCGCCTGTAACCCAACCTTTGAAGGGAAATGTAAATCCTTGTTTCGGCCGCTCTCGCACCCATGCAGGAATCTCCGGAACAGCATCGAGCAAAATCTTCTTCCGCTGTGCGAGCCGCAGCGCGGCTGGGATTCGCTCCATCGTTTCTATGAACTTGCGGTCCACGAACGGTACCCGCAGCTCCAAGCTCCATGCCATACTCATGACGTCGCTATCGCGTAACAGCTGGTTGCGCATGTACCGCGTCAGTTCAAGGTAGCTCACTTCGTCTTGGATGGTCGGCTGAGAGAGGACATGAAACGAAATTTGAGACGCGAGTTGCCCATCCCTGCCGGCGTAGCGTCCTAGCAAAACTCGCACCTCGTGCGGTGTAAAAATCCCCCGCATACACCAATAGGCCGCAGCGGTAGTCGGAGCCTCCTGCAGGAAACACCCAAGCCGTCCTATCCGAGGCGAAGAATATCTTGCTTGGAGAATTTCTCCGACTCCAGCCCGCAACGGCCAAAGGAGATTCAGCTGGCGGCTGGCGTGAACCATTTGTGGAACCCGCCTGAAAGAGCCGTACCCCCCGAAGATTTCGTCGCCGCCGAGACCGGAAAGCACCACCTTAAGCCCGGCCTCGTGCGCGAGTCGCGAGATGCAAAAACTGTTAAAGCCGTCAATGCTTGGCTGATCCGAACATTTCAGGAAATTCGCGAGTAGTTTTTTTGCTGTGGCGGAATCGAGCCTCCAATCGGAGTGTTGCGCACCAAAATGCTGCGCGGTGCGTGCCGCGATACTCCCTTCGTCGAATTTCGGATCATCGAAGGAAATGCAAAAGGTGCGCAGTTCGTTGCTGGCATGTAGCGAAGCAAGGGCGACGAGGGCTGTGGAATCAATTCCTCCGCTCAGGAATATTCCCACCGGAACGTCGCTTACCAAATGCCTTCCGACGGATTCTTGCAGTGCATTGCGCACCAGCTCGATCGCGTCCGCTTCGGGGATGGGTTCGTCATCAAACTGAATATCCCAGTACTTCGTAAGCCGTACTCTTCCATGCTTCCAAAGCAGGTGATGACCAGCGGGCAAGGCGCGCACATTCTCCACAAGCGTTAGCGGCTCCGGAACGGCTCCGAAGAGTAAATAACCGGCGACAGCTTCCAAAGAGAGCCGCCGCGGGACAAGGCTAGTTCCCAGCAAGGTCTTCAGTTCCGATGCAAACCAGGTCGCACCGTTAGTTTCGTAATAATAGAGCGGCTTTATCCCCAACGGATCTCTTGCCAAGAAACACGTTTGTTCTTGTTCATCCCAAATTGCGAGTGCGAACATTCCTTCCAATTCTCGCACGCTGTCCGGCCCGTAGCGTTCGTACATCTTCAAAACGACTTCCGTGTCGGAATGAGAGCGAAAAGTTTCGCCTTTTCCTTCAAGTTCTGCACGTAACGTTTGGAAGTTGTAGATTTCGCCGTTGAGCACAATTCGGTAGCGTTCATCGGCCGAGACCATCGGCTGGTGGCCGGCCGAACTAAGGTCGAGAATGGCCAATCGTGTATTGACCAGGCCTGTTTTGCCATCGCATGAAATAAAGAGACCGCGATCATCCGGCCCGCGGTGATGCAGTTGGTGCTGCATCCCGGTAAGGATCCTTTCGAGCTTTCCTCGATCAAGCCCTGAGTTGATGACTCCTGCGATACCGCACATAGTTGCAAAGTAGAAAGTGGAAATTAGGAAGTAGAAATTAGCTTCGGATGTCAGACGCCGCACATCGGGAAAGTGGAAAGGCTAAAGGTTAAAGTAGAAGACAAAGGCAGCATTTACGAAAAGATAGGCTTCTCTTCTTAGATTTGCTTTTCTAATTTCTAATTTTGAATTTCTACTTTAGTCGACGAACGGCTGGATGATCTCCCTCACCCGTTCGACGAACCGCTTGTAGCCGTAAGCATTGATTACACCACTTCTCAGCGCGTCAGGCTGCTTTAGGATCTGCAGTGGATGCCTTTTCGAAAGCACTTGCATTAATGCCATTGATATTTCATCCACGTTCCCAGGATCCACCAGTACGCCAAGGCGGCCATTCAGGGCTGCATCAACAGAGCCATCTGTGTTCCCTGCGATCACTGGTTTGCCACAGGCCAACGCTTCCAGAAAGACGATACCAAATCCTTCGCCTCTGCTCGGCATGGCGAAGACATCACACAGATTGTAGAAGCTGCTAAGCTCGTAATCTGGAATGTAACCAGCAAGAATCACACTATCGGTCACTCCTAATTCGCTAATCAGCTGCAAGACGCGCGATCGATCAGGCCCGCGTCCGCCGAGGATATACCGCACGTCAGGCAAGACGCGTTTCACCGCCGGCAGAGCCCGTAAAACCTGGTCGTATCCCTTGTATTGCTCCACACTCGACAGCCGTGCCACCGTTAAGATCACCGGTTGATCATGGCGAAGCCCATATCGTTTCAGGAGAAAATGAGGCTTCGGTCCAAGCTCGAATTTCTGCATGTCGAACGTATTTGGCAGCAATTCGATTGCGTTGGAAGAAATGCTCAAAGCGTTCGCCATTCGCTTTCTGGTGAATTCACTTACGGCTAGCAATCGATCCGCGCTCCGCAGGGCCCGCCGCACCCGAATGCTTTGAATCTGCCAGACCTCCACGCCGTGACCCAGCGCAATGAAGGGAATTTTAAATGATTTTTTCAACCAATGCGCGATCGGAGTGAAATTAACGTGAGTGGTGATGATCAGATCAGGACGCTCACGCCCCGCGCATCTTAACAGTTCTACGGTAAAAGCCGCCGTGCGCTGCGAGGGCGCCCACCAGCCCACCGTCGAGAATCGCGTTACCGTATTCTCTTCAGGATCGGGGACCGACCGATCGTTCTTCGTAAGGACGACGATCTCGGCGTCAGGCAAACATTCACCGAGCGCGCGAACCAGAAACCG
>WNFX01005511.1_pt1 | contig 12186 bp, 10 predicted proteins | sample 5400111 | NCBI WGS metagenome assembly WNFX01 (sample SAMN13153363, study PRJNA577476) | soil metagenome | isolation source: 40 cm soil or saprolite under grassland replicate 1 | place: USA:California | collected 2016-06-15
TCGAGGCAAGCTCGTTCCCCTTCGATCCGTCCCGCAACTTCGACAACGTCGTCATCGTCCGCTCGACGCGGTACAGAGTGACGGACCCGCAGTTTCGCGTCTTCGTCACAGCCCTTGCACAGCAAGGCCGCGCCACGGGCAAGGTCTTTGACGCGCGATCGTTCTACACAACCGGAGACCGAACGCTCGTTTCTTCCGACCGGCACGCGACGCTGATTACATTCAACGTCGCCGACACGACCGACATCAAGCAGATCAACCGAATCGTCGAGCGGGCGGACGGCCGCTCCGGTTTCGACGTCGGAATCACTGGCAACGACGTCCGAGACCAGGACTTCACCGATCTCTCGCAACACGACCTCAAGAGCGGAGAGCTCCAGTTCGGCCTGCCGGCCGCGCTCATAATCCTCCTGCTCGTCTTCGGCTCCGTCGTCGCCGGGTTCGTCCCGATCGCGCTCGCGCTACTCGCGATTGTCGTCGGGCTCGGGTTGGTCGCGGTCGTCGCTTCGATCTGGGAGCTCTCGATCTTCGTCATCAACATGCTGACCGGCATGGGACTCGCTCTCGGCATCGACTACTCGTTGTTCGTCGTCTCCCGGTACCGGGAGGAACGCGGCCACGACCGCGAGCCGCTGGACGCAATCGAGGCTTCTGGCGCGACGGCGAGCCGCGCCGTCCTCTTCAGCGGCACTGCCTTCGTGATCGCGATGCTCGGGATGCTGATCGTGCCGAACACGGTCATGCGGAGCCTGGCCACGGGCGCGATCCTCGTCGGAGTCACCTCCGTGGCAGCGGCTCTGACGTTGCTGCCGGCCCTGCTCGGCCTTCTCGGCGACCGGGTCAATGCCCTCAGGATCCCCTTCATCGGCGGCGCTGCGGCGCAACACGCCGACCCGGAGAGCCGGTTCTGGAGCGGCATTGTTCACCGCGTCTTGCGTCGGCCCGCCCTCAGCCTGGTTCTCGCATGCGCACTCCTGCTGACGGCCGCGATTCCGGTCTTCTCGCTCAAGATCGGCGCCAACGGAATCAGCACGCTTCCTGACCGTTTCGTCTCCAAGCGTGGCTTTTTACTGCTCCAGCAGAGCTTTCCCGGCGCCACCACCGACCCGGTCCGCATCGTGGTCGCCCACCACGCTTCGGATCCGAGAGTGCGAGCGGCACTCCGGGGACTCAGCACTCAGCTTGCCGCGAACCCCGAGTTCGGCCGTGGCGTGATCCGCTACGCGACGAACGGGAGCGTCGCCGCACTCGACGTGCCGATCCACGGCGACGACGCAGGAACGCGTGCGGTCGCGGCCGTGCGAGAACTGCGATCGACGACGATTCCGCAGGCGTTTTCCGGCACCGACGCCACCGTCCTCGTCGGCGGGAGGACGGCCGAGAACATCGACTACTTCGACTCGGTAAGCAATCCGACCCCGTACGTCTTCGCGCTGGTCTTGGGGCTGACGCTCGTCCTGCTCACACTCGCCTTTAGGTCGATCGTCATCGCCCTGACGGCGATCGTGCTCAACCTGCTCTCGGTCGGCGCGGCCTACGGCCTGCTCGTCCTCGTCTTTCTCAAGGGCGTCGGCAACGAGCTTTTCGGTTTCCAGCACGTCGCCGTGATCGAGGCCTGGGTGCCTCTGTTCCTGTTCGCGGTTCTGTTCGGGCTCTCGATGGACTACCAGGTCTTCCTGCTCAGCCGGATCAAGGAGCGCTACGACGCGGGCCACGACACGCGGGCGGCGGTCGCGTGGGGCGTCGGGTCGACCGCACGCATCATCACCGGCGCCGCACTGATCATCGTCGCCGTCTTTGCCGGCTTCGCCAGGGGCGATCTCGTCCAGTTCCAGCAGATGGGCTTCGGCGTCGCCGTGGCGCTGCTCATCGATGCGACGATCATCCGATCGGTGATCCTCCCGGCCGCGATGGCACTGCTCGGCCGATGGAACTGGTACCTGCCGAGCTGGCTCGGCTGGCTGCCGCGCGTCGAAATAGAGCGTGCGCCGGCCTGAAAAAGACAAGGGGCCACCCGAAGATGGCCCCTTGGTCCGGTTACCAGCGTTGAACTAGTAGAGGCGCTTCCAGCCGTATCGCAACGGCGGCGCGAAGCGCGAGTCCCCTACGCTGGCTAGGCGATTCCCCGTAGGTGCCGGGGACACGCCTCTACCCGCTGGTACCTCCACTGCCCGTGCTACTTGAAATGTCTATCCGGACCACCTCCTTTCCGCGGTAGGCGAAAAGTAGCAGGCCGCAAGGCTGTCGTTCTCACTCAGCGGAGCACAACGGACAACTCGAGCCCGCGGTCCAGTGGCACGGTCGTGCTGAGCAAGGTCGGATCGGCCTGCCGGGCTTCGGTATAGCCGCGCAAGGTGTCCGCATGCAGCGTCACGTCGTCGCCGATCACGAGCGCGCCGGGCTCGAGCTTGTCGCGGGCGAGGCCGAAGAGCTCCTCGTACTGCTTGTTCGCCGCGTCGAGGAAGACCACGTCGAAAACGTCGTCGATCATCGGCAGCGTCTCCCGCGCATCGCCCTCCATGAGCTCGGCGGTCTCCTCGAGCCCTGCTTCGGCGATGTTACGGCGCCAGTCGGCGATGCATTCGTGGTCGCGTTCCAGCGAGAGCACGCGGCCGCCGAGATTGCGCACGCCCGCGGCCAGCCAGATCGTCGAGTAGCCGTGGCCGCCGCCGATCTCGAGCACCTCGCAGTCCGCCTGCGGCGCGCAGACCGAGAAGAGAAAGCGGCCGGTCGTGGGCTCGACCGGAACTCCTGGCGGGCGCGGCTCCTCGGCTTCGATTCGGGCGAGCACTGCGCGGACGCGATCGTCTAACACTCAGGTCACCTCGACCTTGACGATTCCGTCCTCGACGTGAACCGGAAAGGTCTCGACCGGAAAGACGGCCGGGAGGGTCAGCGGCCTGCCTGAGCGGATGTCGATGTGGGCGCCGTGGCGGGGGCAGATGGCGTAGCCCTCTTCGGGATCGAAATCCCCTTCGCAGAGCGGCCCGTCATCGTGCGAGCAGCGATCCTCGATCGCGTAGAACTCTCCGTCCAGGTTGTAGACGCCGACCGCGATCGACCCCGCGACGACGATCTTGACCGAACCCGGCGGCAGCTCCTCGACCGGGCCGACATCCAGTTCGGCCACGCTACTTCAGCTCGAGTTCGTCCAGACCGGCCCATTCCTCAGGCAGCGGCGTGCCCTTGGCGCGATGCAGGGCGACCTTCAGCACCCCGAGCCCGAGCAAGGCGCACTTGAGCCGGATCGGCGTCAGTGGGATGCCGATCTCCTCGAGCAGCTCGTCCTTCGGCATTTGCGCGAGGTCCGTTGCCTTGCGACCCTTCGCCATGTCGACGAGCATCGAGGTCGCGGCCTGGCTGATCGCGCAGCCTCGCCCCGAGAACTTGACGTCCTCGATCGTCTCGCCGTCGTCGGCGAACGAGACGTAGATCGAGACTTCGTCGCCGCAGAGCGGGTTGAACCCCTCGGCCTCGGCGTCGGCGTCCTCGATCACCCCGTGCCCGCGCGGGTTCTTGTAGTGATCGAGGATCACCTCTCTGTACATCTGGTCGCTCATCGGCTCTAAGAGAGGATCTTACGGACCTTGTGCAGCCCGGCGATGAGCCGGTCGATCTCCTCGGTGACCGTGTAGAGATAGAAGCTGGCTCGGTTCGTTGCGGCCACGCCCAGCTTGGCCATCAGCGGCTGGCAGCAGTGGTGGCCGGCGCGGATCGCCACGCCTTCGCCGTCCAGGATCTGGGCCACGTCGTGCGGGTGGATGCCGTCGACATTGAAGGAGATGATCCCGGCCCGGCGGTCGGCGGGCGGCCCATACGTCTTGACCCAGGGCAGCTCGGCGAGACGCTCGAGCCCGTAGGCGGCCAGCTCGTGCTCGTGCTGCTCGACCGCGTCGAGGCCGATCTCGGTGATGTAGTCGATCGCGGCGCCGAAGCCGACGGCCTCGGTGATCGCCTGCGTCCCGGCCTCGAACTTCGCCGGCACCTCGCCCCAGCTCGTGTCCTCGACGGTGACGCGGCTGATCATGTGGCCGCCGAGATTGAACGGCTCCATCGCCTCCAGCAGCTCCATCCGACCCCAGAGCGCGCCGATCCCGCTAGGCCCACAAAGCTTGTGCGCGGTGACGGCGACGAAGTCGGCTCCGAGCGCCTGGACGTCGACGACCCGGTGCGGGGCTCCCTGAGCGGCGTCGCAGACCATGATCGCGCCGCGCTCGTGCGCCCAGGCGGCGAGCTTGTCGACCGGATTCACGCTGCCGAGCGAGTTCGAGACCATGCCCGCGGCGACAACCTTCACGCGGCCCGCACCCGCGAGCTCGTCGAGGGCGTCGAGCCTCAGCTCGCCTTCATCGTCGAGCGGGAGCATCCGAAAGTCGGCGCCGGTCCTATGTGCGATGTACTGCCAGGGCACGAAGTTGGAGTGGTGCTCGAGCTCGGTCACGAGTACGACGTCGCCGGGCCCAAGGTTGTTCAGCCCCCAGGCGTAGGCGACGACGTTGATCGCCTCGGTCGCGTTTCTGGTGAAGACGACCTCCCGCGGGGAGGGCGCGTTCAGGAAGCGGCCGACCGTCTCGCGCGCGCCCTCGTAGCCGGCCGTCGCGCGCTCTGCGAGCTCGTAGACCCCGCGGTGAACGTTCGCGTAGGAGGTCTCGTAGAAGCGCTGCATCGCGTCGAGCACCTGGCGCGGCTTCTGCGAGCTCGCCGCGGAGTCGAGAAACGACAGCGGCTTACCGTGAATCAGCTCGTTGAAGATCGGGAAGTCGGCGCGCTGCTTCTGCGCGTCGAGCTTTGGACGTGCTGTTACGGCCACGCGGCCATCCTAGCCCTGAAGCTAAGGCACGCGGAACGAAGTGGCCACGTAGCCCGCCTTCGTGACCCTCACAAGCGCGTGCCGCTTGAAGCCCTTCAGTGAGGCGAGGCCCTTGGCGTTCGTATGCCCGACCTTGCCTCCGCCGCGGATGGTCGCTCCCTTGACCGGCGCGGTGTCCTCTCTGACCTTCACCGTTGGCTTCGGCTTCAGCGACGCGTGCGCAACGAGGCCGGGGATCAGGTGCGTGCGCCAGAGCGTGTTCCCCGGTGTGCCGCTGACGTTGACGACCGCCTGGACCTGGCCGGCCAGGCCGACCGCCTCCAGCGCGTATGGTGTCCTCCCGCTGGGGAGCAGCGTCTTGACCACGACTGACGCCGCGCCGTGGGCGGCGTCGCGCAGCCGCGTTGCGCAGAGGTACTTCCCCTGCGTCCAGACGACCCAGAGCTTTGCGCCGTCGGGCTCGACTGCGAGCGCAAGCTGATTCGGCGCGCCGCCGGTGGAGATCGCGATCTTGCGCCCCGCCTTCCCCGCAGCTAGAGCGGCGATCGTCACTTGCTTCGTGCCGGGCCAGGCCATGAAGGTGTTCCCACGGCCGTCCGCGACGAGCGGCACTCGGTTGGTTCCCGGCAGCGCTTGCGCATCGGTGCCTGCGGCAAGGTTCACCGGCGCCGCGGTCGCGTCACCTGTGGCATCGAGGGACTCGTACATGTATCCCGACTTGCCGGTCGCGTTCGACCAGAACGCAAGCTGAGCGAGTCCCTTGGTATCGACGGCCAGCGACTCGCCGTAGCCGCAACAGAGGTTGAAGTCGTTGCGCAGCGTGCTGCCGTTGTCGCCCTGGTAGACGTTGACGAAGCCGGTGCCGTCCTGAGAGAACAGGGGCGTTCCGTCGGGGCGCACGGCGGCCGCCTGGACGTCTCCGATCGTCGACGCCGGGTTCGTCTTGACGGGACCGCTCCAGGTGGCGCCGCCGTCGATCGATGCAAAGCGGAGCGCACCCTGCGTCTTCAGGTCGGGAGTCGACCCCCCGAAGTAGAGAAAGATCGTCCCGTCCGCCTTGCGCAGGAGCTGCGGATCCGAGACCGCCGGCCAGCCGCTCACGACGGTGTGCGTCGCTCCGCTGGGGTCGACGACATTTATCGAGCCCTTGGACTCGACTTCATAGGCGACGAAGGCGCCGCCTGTCGCCCGCAGAAGCGACGGATCGGCATGGTTGGAAAGCTCGTCCGGAGTCAGAAAGAGGCTCCCGCCGGCGCCGGCCGCTGGAACCAGAGCAACCGCGACGAGGAGGGGCGCGAGCAGTCGCATCGCCCGCAAATTAACGACCCGATCGGCCGTCGATGCCCCTACCCTGTGCGAGATGCGCAAGACGGCACTCGCGCTGCTCGCATCGACCGTGCTCGTAGCGGGATGCGGCGGTGGCAAGAGCGCGACAAACGCGTCGGGCGCGAAGGTCTTCGCCTCGGCAGGCTGCGGCGGCTGCCACACCCTGTCGGCTGCGAATTCGAGCGGTCAGACGGGTCCGAACCTCGACCAGCTGACGCTGAGCTACGGCACTGTCGTGCGCCAGGTCTCAAGCGGTGGCGGCGGGATGCCCTCGTTCTCCGGCAAGCTCAGCAAGGGCCAGATCCAGGACGTCGCGAGCTTCGTCGTCGACTCGACGAAGAACCACTCGGCCCCGCTGACCGCGTTTGAGCCGAATCAAGAGAAGGTCTCGGACTGTCACAACGACTACGCCTGTTACAAGCAGGCGTTCGGGAACATCGCCTACTACGACGGACCCGAGACGGCGCTTTCCCGCCTGGCGACCTACATGAAGACGAATCAGGAGGTCAACAGCGGCTGCCACCAGATCGCGCACTCGATCGGGCACGCCGGCTACGCGCACTATCACGACAATGCCGCGCAGGCACTCGCGCACGGTTCGATGACCTGCTGGTCGGGCTACTACCACGGCGTCGTCGAGCGGGCTTTCGCCGGCGTTCCGCGCGCGAAGGTCGCCTCGCTCGCCCGGAAGATGTGCACGGGTAACGAGATCAACAAGACGTACTTTCTGCTCTACCAGTGCGTCCACGGGCTCGGACACGGGCTGATGATCTACAGCCTGAACGACCTGCCCTACTCGCTCAAGGTCTGCGACCAGCTCGCGACGGCCTGGGATCGAACCTCCTGCACGGGCGGCGTCTTCATGCAGAACTTCCTACCCGGGCCAATGCAGATCGCGCCGACGAAGTGGCTGAGCAAGAAGGACCTGCTCTACCCGTGCGACAAGGTCGCGGTGGCGGACAAGCTCTACTGCTACCTGATGGTGACGTCAAGGATCCTGCCGGTCGTCCACTACGACTTCCGCAAGGCCGCCGCCTGGTGCCGAAAGGCCGAGACGGGCTGGGTCGCGACGTGCTTCCAGTCCTTCGGCCGTGACGCCTCCGGGTACAGCGTCCAAAACCCGCGCAAGATCGTCCAACTCTGCAAGCTCGCCGGCTCGATGGAGCGCGAGTGCATTTACGGCGGCTCACGCGATCTAACCTCCAACGACGCCGGCCCGGACCGGGCGATTCGAATGTGCCTGCTCGCTCCGGCGGCGACACGCTTGTATTGCTTCTACGGAGTCGGCACGATTGTCGGCGGCTTCGCCAATGGGAGCGCCGCCCGGCGCGCGAAATGCAGCCCGGTGCCCGCAGCGTATCGCCGCGACTGCTACCGCGGCGCTGGAGTCTGAGCCGCCGGCCGTCGGATGACCTTCTCGCAGTCGCTGCTGACGATGTCACGCAGGTCGGCCTCGACGCGATCCTTTCCTTCGCCGCAATAGACATGCTCCGTGAGCCCGTCGCGCGAATCGATCAGATCGTTGCCGTAGCCGCCGAAGAAGCGGTCGGCGCCGGGACCGCCTTTCAGGTAGTCGCCGCCGAAGTCGCCCCAGAGGATGTCGTTGCCGCCCCCGCCGATCAGGACGTCGTTGCCGTTGTTGCCGTGGATCTTGTCAGCGCCGGCCTCGCCGTACACGTAATCGGTGTTGCCGCCGCCGGCGACCTCGTCGTTACCAGGGCCGCCGTGGACGACGTTGTGACCGGCGCCGCCGAAGACTCGGTCGTTTCCCGCACCGGCGAAGATGAAGTCAGGCCCGACGGTGCCGCAGATCAGGTCGTCGTCGCTGCCCGCGCGCAAGATGCTGCCCTGCTGGGTCGAGATCTCGCAGAAGGGGAAGACGCGCGAGCGCTCGTCGACGTTGTCGGAGAGGTCACCGTCCGGCGTCTTGCCGCTTGCATCGACCTCGCCCTCGATCGGGAACGTCCCAGCAGGAAAGACGTTGAACCGCAGCGTGATGTCGATCGCGGCTCCGGGCGCGAGAGCCGGCAACGTGCACGAGGCCCGCGCCCCGAGCGTGCAGGTACCGCTCGAAGCCGCCGCTGACACGTACGAGAACGGACTCTCGTCCGAAGTGACGAAGTGGAGCGGATCCGAGGTGACGTTGCCGTTGTTCGCGATCGTCGCGTGGTAGACGTAGATCCGGCTGTCGTCGAGCGCCGGGTGGTCAGTTTCCACGTCCAGCGAGCCGGCGATCGAGAGCGCGGCGCACACGAGCGGGTCCGAGGCGGGGGTCGCGCCCAGCGCTTGCCACGTCGGCTGCAGGATGTCGTTGTTGCTCGTCGTCAGCTGCGTCTCACACGTTCCGTCGGCGTTCATCACGAAGAGCTGTCGGTACGGGTTTTCATAGCCCCGTCTGCTCAGGAAAGCGATCCGGTGCCCGTCCGGCGCCCAGGTCGGCGACGAGCCTGCCTCGAGCGAGGGGCTGTCCGTGAGGCGCCGTTCGCCGACGCCGTCCGCCCCGACCAAGTAGACGTCGTTGCGGTAGTAGGGGCCAAAGCGGTAGTAGCCAATCTGTTGGGTGCCTCCGAACAGGAGATGCGTGCCGTCCGGCGACCACGCAGGCGGAACGCTCGTGCCTGCCGGCGTCTGACTGAGCTGGTGCAAGCCGCTCCCGTCCGGCCGAATCACATAGAGGAAGAACTGGCCGAAGTTGCCGCGGAAGAAGGCGATCTGCGACCCGTCGGGCGACCACGAGGGCGCCACGTCCCTCGTAGCGTCCTGGACCAGCAGCGTCCTGCCGCTGCCGTCGGCCTTGGCGACGGCGATGTCGGAGTCGTTCGTCGTCGTGAAGGCGATCTTGGTGCCGTCGGGCGACCATGAGGGCGGCGCGTCGGGAGAGGCATCGAGCGAAAGTGTCGAAGAGCTGCTGCCGTCGGCCTCGAGGACAACTATTGAGAAGCCCGACTGAACTGTTCCCGAGTCGAAAGCCACTTGAGTGCCGTCCGGCGACCAGGCGAAGGGGTGGGGGTAGTCGGTTCTGCCGATCTCCACGGGCTTCGAGCCATCCGGGGCGGTGACCCAGATCTGGTATGGACCGGCGTCCAGGGAGTACTGCGCGAAGACGAGGCGGGTCCCGTCCGGAGAGAACGACGGAAAGATCCCGTCGTGCACCGGCGTCGGCGCTCCACCGGCCGGATCGACCGTGTAAATGGAGTGGCCCGACGTGTAGGCGATCCGTCCGTTTCCTTGGAGTGCGGCGGCCGGAGCCGCCATAACCACAATCGCCGCCACCAGCAGACCGATCGTGCGCTTGAGGCTCATGCCACGACCCTAAGACGGCGTTGTAAGGCCGCCTGCAGCGAGTTGTGAGGCTTTGTTGGTGAGGAGTAAGGGTTCTAGGCTTGTGGAATCCGGGCCTCGAGGGCCTCGGTCACGGCCTCGCGGACGGGCTCCAGCTCGATCCGGTTGAGAACGTCGGTGAAGAAGCCGCGAACGATCAGGCGCTCGGCCTCGCCGCGGGAGATCCCGCGCGCCATCGCGTAGAAGAGCTCGTCGCGGTTGACCGGGCTGATCGTGGCACCGTGGGTGCAGCGAACGTCGTTGGCCTCGATCTCGAGACCGGGGATCGAATCGGCGTGCGCCTGCTCGGAGAGGATCAGGTTGCGATTCTCCTGGTAGGCATTCGTCTTCTGCGCGTCCTTCTCGACCTTGATCATCCCGCGCCACACCGCCGTCGCATGGTCGCGGAGGGCCCCCTTGAAGGCGAAGTCGGAGGTCGTGTTCGGGGCGATGTGCTCCTGGAAGGTGTCGTAGTCGAGGTGCTGGTCGCCGTCAGCGAAGTAGGCCCCGGTGACGCGCGAGGTCGCGCCCGCACCCGCGAGGTCGTTCTGGATCCGCGTCTTGCCCTTCTTGGAGCCGAAGCCGCCGGCGACCCAGTCGAGCTCGGCGTCGCGGTCGACGCGCGCGCGGTGGGAGGCGAAGTGCCAGGTCTCAGCGGAGAGGTTCTGAAGTGAGACGTACTCGACCTTCGCGCCCTGGCCGACGAAGAGCTCGGAGACGGCGTTCGAGTAACCCGCGAGATCCGGCCGAGCGGACGCGTACTCCTCGACAACGCTAAAGCGGCTCTCCGGCTCGGCGACGACGAGGAGACGCCAGAACAGCACGCCGCCGTCCCGAGTGTTCGAAATTCGAACGTAGAGCGGCTTTTCGAGGACGAGTCCCTTCGGAACCTGGACGAGCAGGCCGTGCTCCCAGAGCGCCGCGTTGTGGGCGGCGAACTTCTCGTCGGCGCCGACGAGCGTGCCGAGCAGCTCGTGGTCGCGCAGCGGCTCGAAGGTGATGCCCTCCGGCGCGCGCTCGATCTCGATTCCGTCTTCGCTGACCGTGGCCACGGCGGCCACGTCAAGGTCGAGCATCGTCGCCGCGGGGCTTGCTTCGGCACCAGGTCCCGCGACATGGCCGTTGGAGACAAAGGCGTCCGGGTCGAAGCCCTTCAGGTCGGTGAAGCGCCACGGCTCGTCCGTCGTCGTCGGGAACGGCAGCGCCCGGTAGCGCTCGAGCAGCTCGGGCCGGCTCACGGAACGTACCTCCGGTGCAAGATCAGTGAGTTCCCGTCGGGGTCCTCGAAGAAGGCCATGTTGCAGATGCCCGAATCCCGCTCGCCCACGAACTCGACGCCTTTCGCCTCGAGCTCGGCGCGTGCGCCTGCGACGTCCGCGACGCGAAGAGCGATCCCGTGGCTCGCGCCGGTCACGAATTCGACGTCCTGGTCCTCGGGTTTCCAGAGTGCGAGTGTCACGTTCCCCGCTTCGAACTCGGTCGGCTCACGCGGGTTCTGCGGGAGCTCGAGCACGTCACGGTAGAAGGCCACCGCCCGCTCGATGTCCCTCGTCGGGACGTCGACGAAATCGACCCGCTCGATTCGCATTACGGCGTCGAGCCGTCGGCGTACGGCGCGTATCGGCGGTGTAACTGAAGCCGATTGCCGTCTGGATCCGAAAAGCTCGCGAGGTGGCAAACACCGGAATCGATCGTCTCGTGCAGGAACTCGACGCCCTCGGCCTCGAGCTTCGCCCGTGCCGCCTCGACGTCGGGGACACGCAGCCCGATCGGCATCTGATGGCCCTCGGCCTTGAACTCTGGGCCCATCGCCTCCGGGGAGACGAGCGCCAGCGTCACGTTTCCGAGCTCGTACTCGACCCAGCGGTCGCTCGAGTTCGGGTTCCGGTTCAGGCCGAGCGTCTGGCCGTAGAAGTCGTCCGCCCGCTTCAAATCCTGGACGGGAACGGCCACGAAATCGGCTCGCTCCACGCCGAGATCAGCCAACCGATCCTTCCATTTGCAATAGCACGGGGGAAACCATGTTTCCCCCGTGAGCCCCCTTCTTCGCGGCATTGCCGCCGTGAGCCCGGGCTCCCGCCGGGCCAAGCCCGGCTTCGCCCACGATGCGCGGCTTAACCAACAGACCCCTCCATCTGGAGTTGAATTAGCCTGTTCATTTCGACGGCGTACTCGAGCGGCAGCTCCTTCGTGATCGGTTCGACGAAGCCGGAGACGATCATCGCCGCCGCCTCGGCCTCGGAAAGGCCTCGCGACATCAGGTAGAAGAGCTGCTCCTCGCCGATCTTCGAGACGGTCGCCTCGTGGCCGATGTCGACGTTGTTCTCGTCGATGCTGATGTACGGGTAGGTATCGGTGCGCGAGTCCTCGTCGAGGATCAGCGCGTCGCAGACGACCTTCGACTTGGCGCCCTCGGCGCCCTTGGCGACCTCGAGCAGCCCGCGGTACGAGGCGCGGCCGCCGTTCTTCGAGATCGACTTCGAGGTGATCGTCGAGGTTGTCTTCGGCGCCACGTGCACGGCCTTGCCGCCGGCGTCCTGGTGCTGCCCCTCGTTCGCGAACGCGATCGAGAGTACCTCGCCGTGAGCCCGCTCGCCGAGCAGCCAGATCGCGGGGTACTTCATCGTCAGCTTCGAGCCAAGGTTCCCGTCGACCCACTCCATCGTCGCGTCCTTGTACGCGACGGCCCGCTTGGTGACGAGGTTGTAGACGTTGGTCGACCAGTTCTG
>WNFX01005512.1_pt1 | contig 12186 bp, 16 predicted proteins | sample 5400111 | NCBI WGS metagenome assembly WNFX01 (sample SAMN13153363, study PRJNA577476) | soil metagenome | isolation source: 40 cm soil or saprolite under grassland replicate 1 | place: USA:California | collected 2016-06-15
TGATAACAAGCCTAAGGAAACTACTGTAATTTGTGTGGAAGACGAGTTTAGGTTATTGCTATTCCCTATGTATGTAATGGCAAGTAAAAAAGAGGCGATCGTGACAGCCAAAGCTATGGCGCCTTTTAGATCAATACTGCTTGCACTTTTCGTAGCTTTGGGTTGCTTCTGAGAATACTTAGTACTCGGAGGTTGTCCCAAACTAATGGGGGTTTCTGATTCAGCTTTATTATCCCGGATAAATCTATTGATTACAAGCCAGAGGATAATGGCAACCGGCACTATTGAAAGAAACGTAGCATGCCATCCAAAGTTATTGATTATGCTTCCACCTACTGCCAAACCAACTACCGATCCTGCAGCAAACATTGAGCTGAATATCCCAACACCTACAGCGAGCTTGTCCCTAGGGAGTTGGTCTCTTATAATTCCAAAAGCTATTGGAAACATGGATATACCGATTCCTTGAATAACTCTTGCAATAACAAGAAAAGTTATGTTGCTGGAGAGTCCACCAGCACAAATTCCTATGATATAAATTATGAATATTATTAAAACCATTTTCTTTCGTCCATAGATATCAGATAATTTTCCAGCAATAGGAGTCATAACAGCACCTGAGATAAGATATGCGGTAAGTATCCAAGAAGAAGTACTGTACGAAATATGAAAATCTCCAATAATGTCACGAATAGCTGGTAGTAACATAGTCTCTCCGTAGAATGTAACTAGAAGGGTACATCCTAGGATCGCAAGTGTTATCCATGCAGAAGTTCTAATTTTTTCAGAAGTTTCTGGCAACACAGATTTTGATGATGATTTTGGTTGTTCTTTATGCCTTTTTTTATTGGCTTCGCCATTGTTCGTGGGCGAGTCTTTCTTTAAATGATCCATCGTAATCACTTAGCCTTTAACGTGTATACCTTTTTCTTGTAGTATTATCATCGACAATTGGAGAATTGATCTGTTTCTCTAATTTGGTTCTATATCTACGATAATCCTCATCTACCTCCATAGCTGCTGTTAGTATCTTGCTTTTCCTTTCATTTGATGATTGTAGAAACATCTTAGTGTCTTTGGGCAGACAGTGTCCTCCTATTCCTTCTCTTGGTTCCAAAATGTTGACATTCCATTTGGTATTTAGAGCATCTCGTAATTCTGGAAAGTTTATGTTATTTGCTTGACAATAAAGATAAAGATCTTCAGCAAATGCTATTTGTAGATATCTGTGTGCATTTTCAACGACCTTGGTTATTTCAGCAATTTCAATTTCGGTTACTGGATGCATAGGAATCCCTAAGCTCTTCTGGTTGTTCTTGTTCTTATTACCGTAGTTATCATCGTAATTATTATTGTTACTATCAATGCTATTGGAAGTAATGGCATTGGTGATGCCAATAGTAGTATTAGTAGTATCTTTATTTCTAGCATCATAAAATTGCATTCCTACCTTGAGACAACAGTCACATACCCCTCCTATTACACGCAATTGATTTACGCCATGTTCCTTCTCTTCTGCAGCATACCATCTGTGTGGAGCGTGAACTACGTGTAATCTATGGTTCAACAATTCAAATACTTCCTTCGATGTCCCTTTGGGAATAGTACTTTCTATTGATACAAGTGCTCCATCCTTTGCCTCTCGTGAAATCCGTGCAACGATTGACAGCAGACCGTCTATTTGTGGGGAAAACATCTCATCGGACTTGTGAGTTGATACACATAAAATGTAAACATCAAATTCGCTAAAGTTTATCGCTTTCTTTACTACTGCCAACTCCTCTGCACGTTCCATAGCTTTATGACTTATATCATAGCCATAAGTATCAAATCCTTTTTCGGAAACATATCTTGCGACAGGTATACCTAACTGCCCTAGTCCTATTATCAAGACTTTGTTGAATTGAGTGTTAGTATTGTATTTGGTACATAGCTCATCCTCAGTTGAGTTGATAATACTATTCGAAGATGTCGGTCGTGAAGACAGAATGTGTAAGCATATTCGCTCTTTATTGCTGTTATCTGTTGAGGATAATTTCATGCTTGAAAGGGAATATACATAGTATTTAATAAACCTAACTGACTGGTCAGTCATGTTTATTAATAAGTGTTGCCCATATTATTCGAGAAAGTATGGGGATTATTGGCAAAACTATATCGATGACGAAAATGGAAATACCACAGACAAAATATTTCAAGTATCTCTAAATGGAATACAAACTAAGACAAGGGGGAAAAACAATAGAAATGTGTCCAAAGGTTACCTCAGAGTACAAAACAGAAATCAAAGAAAGAATAATTCAGTCTGCGATTGAATGTTTTTCCAAATATGGATTGGATAGGACTAGGATGGATGACATTGCTTTGAAAGCAGATCTGAGCAAGGGTACGTTGTATCTTTATTTCAAAAATAAGGAAGACTTATTTTATGTTATTTGCGAAAATAATCTAAAAGTACTAAAAGAGCAGTTATCTCAGATATTCGCTACATCAAAAGAAGATCTAGTATCTAATGCAGAACAGTTCTATGAAAACTTTCATAAAGTAGAAAAAAGAGAAAATGAAAAAGTATTTTGTGAAATAATAGCTGAATCCGCCCGGAATCCTAAGCTACAAAAGGTATTGTACTCACAAAGAATTAAAACAATCAACGTTGTCAAAGAATATCTAGATCGTCAGATGGAAAAGGGATTCTTTAGAAAAGATACAGACACAGAAGCTATAGCGTCAGGATTTGTAGCCCTTTACGACGGATTAATAGCAGGTGAATTTTTAGGTATAAGTATGAATCATAGTAGAAAGTCATGGAGAAAAACAGTTAGATCTATAATAGCAGGTATAGGTTAACTCCTCATAACAACAAGTAGTACATAGATAACCTCTAGTAAGACTCTTAAAGATCGTATGACGTTTGGGTTAATCGGCAGTAGTAGTAGCGGAGTAAGAAATGTAATGTCCACGCTGTAACAGTAATATCAGTTTTAGAGTAGAGTTAGATTCGCTACTGTTGCTGTTGTAGCTTGGGCGAAGAAAAAGAAAGATTAAAGAGTTTTTACTTGGATATTTGTCCTCTGATTTCCCCTTTTGGATTCTGTTCTGTATGAACATTTGTGTATGCGTTACCGTCTTCCATTATCTTGACGAGATCTGAGATCTGTTTACCTTTCAATGGTCCCTCTAGTTTATTAGCTGTGGCATCTCCTTTTGCTAATTCTCCATTCATAGGACCACTTGGTGTTGCAGATTTGAATAGTGTTACAACAACAGGTCCATTTTCACCCTTTTTACCCTGATGGATATGTGCCATCGTGATTTTGTTTATATCTTTAACATCTATCTTATAGCTTACTGTCTTTCCATCACTACTTACATTAAATTCTGCAGTTCCACTTGCTTTTGAATTATTAGGTGGCACCTCATCTTTACCTGATAGTGTGGCAGTGAATTTCTTTTGTTGTCCTCCTTGTGCAAAAGCTGGAGCAGTAGTGGGCGTTGCTGCTAAAGCGCTAGAACCAATCATTGCAATTGCCAAAGTAATGACGGCCACAAACACGGCCAACTCTGTTGATATTTTTCTTGACATAAGTGTATTTCATTATCATAGAAAAATGGGCAAGATATAAAGAAAGAGTAACTTGGTTAACTCATCATATAGATGCAAGCTATTGGCCTAACAGCATACCAACCTTTTTTTAAATGAGATTTCTCAGCATGGTAGTATTCAAAAACGCCATATGGACTAGTCTTTAGTAATTATTGAATGGTAGGTCTTTATCCAGCACCTCCAGATGTAGCAACATTAGTTGAAAGCATTACCCTTTTTCTAAATGTCTTGCCGTCGTCATAACTTGCCCTGAATAATGGTTCTTTCGTTCTCATTCTAGTTTGATTATTATTAGAAGCAGTGGTGTTCCACCATTGTACCATGTAGATGCAGATATGGATACTATATACATCTAAAAACTAGACAAATATCTTACGCTTTAGCATAAAAGTTAGCTAAAAAGCATCTATATTTCAATTATAGGGTATTTAGAATCAGGTTTCCCCAAATTTGGTTAGTTCTCTTAACCGCGCACAAATGTGCAATAAAGCCCCTTTTATAGTTAACGATGGATTGTGCGAGTATTAATATGTAATAACTCGACAATCTCCTTTATTTTCTCTTTCACTATCTATTTTATATATAGAATAAGCATATTCCAAGCAATGTTTAATTATTTTCGAAGTGTTATTAAACTTTTTCAAAAATTCATATACATATATTGATATACTCAATGGTCTCTATACACATATAGAGACGTAGCCATTTCAACGTGAAGAAAAAGGCAATCCGTATGGAAAACACTAAAAAAGAATCAAATTTCAATAATGATGAGCATAGACATTCCTACAGGAGGAATACAGATAGTATAAACAAATGTGAGAGTCTGGACGAAGGAACATCTGCATTTATGCATTGGATGAATTCTAATAATAAGAAATCACTATCTTCATCAGACAATCCAATCATTTTAAAGAAATTTGTTAATGATAAATACACAATTCTGTATGATACTTGTTTGTCTACAGAGGTAGAGGTGAAAATAAATAGTGGTGTCCCAGTCTGTAAATATTGTAAATCTGATGATTGTGCTCATGTAGGGTTTGCTATATGTGTAGAGCAACTATATGGTCATCGACGTGGTGAAGAAGAGAAAACAATAGAAGATATAATAGATATCTAACGAGTTGTCAAGGCGGCTTGTCGCTGTCTACTCCTAGAAAAAGCACATGTGATGCCAATAACTTGCAATAACCTGCAAAGTAGCCTACAATCTGTCTAATTGTTTTTATTTTAGGAATGAGATAATTTACCTGTATGAGAAGTAAAGATGGGGAAAAGAGAAGACACATTTATGATGACCATACCATAGATAATTTAAAGAAATATTATCAAATTGATACTCATGACGAGTTATTGAAATTTGTGAAAAGACATAGGATTCATGATGAAGATAATGATTACGAAGCTGCCTTAGCTAATTCTACAGATTCCTCTGGATCTAATAATAAATAAAATAGACTTTTCTGACACTAGAATCATAACTATGCCTTTTTCAGATAATATCTATTCTGAACCAGATTAAGTCAATGATTTTAGGCGTTGCTATGGTATATCGTGGTCGTCGTTGCTGTACTACTAGATTTCAGGTCTTTGAAAGTCACTTATCTGTATTATAAGCACTATTCTTATTATATTAAAGAATGATAATCATATTAGGCGACCTACTTGACTCTTTTTGTTAGACAGATACCTAATATCACAGACCCATTTGTCGGGAGGCTCTTTTCTGGTGGTTCACAGTCATCTTCTGAATTCATAGTCCAAGACTTTGCTGTAATAATGATAGTTGCAGCAATAATGCTGATTATAACTTACAAGTTGAAGCAATCGATGGTAATAGGTTACATATTGGCTGGGATAGTAATAGGTCCTTATACTCCTCCTTTTAGTTTGATACATAACATTGACACAGTAAACGTCTTTGCAGAGCTAGGCATCATAATGCTACTCTTTGTAATTGGGACTGAATTTCCTATAGCCAAATTTAGATCTGTCGGTAGAATTTCCATTATAGTAGCTTTGCTTGAAACTTTAGGAACTCTATTGATCTCATTTTTCGTTGCCCAGGCTTTACGATTTTCATTCTTCGATTCTATGTTCCTTGGATTGGCTATGTCTATTACTAGTACAGTAGTAACGGTTAGAATTCTTGAAGAAATCAAGATGATTCAAGATAAATCATCTATACTGCTGCTTGGGATATCCATTATTGAAGACATTATAGCCATTACTGCTCTTGGTATATTTCAATCAATTGCTGCAGATGCCGGTCAAGTATCAATCCTACAGATATCAATCTCTATAGGTATTGTTGCTGCATTTGTCGGTAGTCTGTTAATATTTGGTTCTAAATTTATTCCAAATATTATAGATAAAGTTGGTAAAACAAATGACTATGCATTACTTCTAATTGTAATTCTTGGATTAGCATTTGGATTATCATTTGTAGCAAAGGAATTAGGATTGTCTGTGGCTACTGGTGCGTTTTTGGCAGGTGTACTTGTAGCGGAGTCAAAGAGTGCTGCCGTAGCAAAAGTTGTTACAATACCCCTAAGAGATGTTTTTGCAGCATTATTCTTTATATCAATTGGCGCATTGATGGATATATCCTTAATACCATTGTTCATTGTTCCTGCAATGATACTCATTCTAACTTCATTTGCTTCAAAATTCTTAATAATTACTGGCGTTTTAGTCAGATCAAAATATGACGCAATTACAGCAATAAGGACCGGATTTGGGATGTCCTCAACCAGAGGAGAATTATCTTTGGTAGTAGTTAAAGGTGGTCAGGATGTAGGTGCAATTTCCTCCTCTATCTTTCCTATAGTTGGGGTGGTAACAATCATAACAACATTTATGGCTCCATATATCCTCAGATTTGGAAGCAAACTCAAGCTTTCGTCGTCTTCATCTTTTTCCTCTTCTTCTACCAACACTAGTCAAGACGATAATGATAGTAAACCATGATCACAAGTAAGATATTATAATAGGATTTGCTATCAATTAAAAACATATGACATATGGATTAATCTAAACAATGACATAACACGTTCAGACGATGGAAGTATAACAACAGAAGGGCTAAACAAGCTGTTATGCTTGTCTGTTATCTGTGCTAAGAACTGGTTGATTGCTTGTTTGATTTCTTTCCCACCATGTAACAAACACTCTGTTTGCTGATGAATCTTGTTTGCATCAACTGAGTTTGCATTCGTTGAGTTAGGTTTATTTATCACTAAAAGTCTTACCGCCGCCATCTGTAGACGCTCCAAACGTTACCTAGTCATTTCCTGTTTTCTAAAGGTCATAAGGTGTCTCAAAAGAGAGTAAGTTACACGGTATTCTCTTCTATTTTACTGCTGATGGCAAATGTATTTTACCAAAATACACTTCAATATGTAGTTCCAAAATTGTCTCTGCTACTAAATGTAATTTCATGTGCTACTTCAGATAATGCCTTCGTTCTTTTTATTAGCTTGATTGCAATGTCTATGTTGGGACCAATTATTATACAGATTTCAGAACCATAATAGTTATTATTACAAAGACATATGCAAGCAATATATCTAAGTACTCTGTTATGTCTAGACCCGTAGCTTTCTTAATCCAGACATGTTAATGGATTAGCAATTCAAAGATAGGATAAAAGGAAATGAATTACTATCCATGAACTTCACAGCTTTCGTCGTAGCCGCTACTTATATTCCAATTGGTTGTTGCTATCTTCTCATTATTGCTATTTCCAGTTACAACAAAAGATATAGCAGTCTGTTTTGAGGAGCCATCAGGACAGGTGATAGATAGTTACTATGGCGTTGCATACCATCCACTAATAGAAAAATGCATTACTTGTTCTTTACTAACAGGATCTTCAAGTAAAGCCTCAAAAACCTTTTTCTCTTTAACTAGAATTTTTAACGCATCTTTGATTTGTGATAATTTTACAAGTTGTTGCTTTGAAGAAGGGAGATTGCCTTCTTTTCTTATCTTTATACCAAAAACACGTTCTGCTATGCGAGGCTCAGAAAATGGCTTATCTTCTTTTTTAAGAAATTCCTCGATTAACTTTGTATATTTGTAAATGATGTCTTTAGAAGCAAAGTCGGCTGATTTCTCACTCTTCGGCGACATAGGTTATAAAAACGGTGTTAACCTATTAACTATTTACTATCATCTAACAACACATGACAGATCTAATAGAAGAATTAGTAGTAAATCAAATGTATATACGAATCGGAATGGGCTATTTATGTGAGCACTGCCAATGTTTATAAGGAAAAAATAGACAATATACTGAGTAGATTACCTCATAATAGTCGACAATTAAACAGACTGATATGCTTCAGTTTTAGCACTACTTGTCTTTAACTGTTGGTCGATGAAATCCCTGAAATCACTGTGCCTAAAAATTCTAAACAATTCTATATTTCTATCTCTCAATTGTTCTTCATTTATGCCTTCCTCTCTGTCAACAATAGCAATAACACCAACAACTTCACGCCTTTGTTTAACAATTTTATCGACAGTCTCAAGGATACTTTTACCCTGTGTTATTACATCATCAACTATTACAACCGGTGATTCTAAATTGCCCTCTATCTCTTTTTGAAGACCATGTTCTTTTGTTTTCTTCCTTACAATGAAAGCTGAGAGAGGATTGGAAGTCATGCTACTCTTTAGCGAAATTGCGGCAGCGAAAGGTATTGATCCTACTTCTAGCCCTCCAACAGATTTGGCTTGCAATCCTGATATTATCTCCAATGCCAGATCACTTGCAAGATCTAATCCTTTTGGATCCAAAACAACTTTTTTTATATCATAATAATACAGACTTTCTCCTCCACCTGATAGCTTAACTGGTTTCTCAGGTATTACAATTCCCTTATCCTTTATAATCTCCTTTAGGAGTGCCTTTTTATCCATGTAATTTCCCCACTGTTACTCTTATACAATTGGCGCTATTGAAGCAATAAATATGCTACTAATTATCCTTTGTGCTGATATTAATAGAAGAAACATCAGCCAACAGACGTTTTCGTTACAGTATTATCAAAGATTTCATTTGTCTCTTTTAGCTTCCACATCTTTCTTCTTTCATCTCTCAATTCATTGCGTTCAAAATTCTTCTTTGATGAGAGGTCAAATACGAAAAGCTGTAGAAACAAATTTTGAGATATCAAGGTAGAGGGGCTGGCTATGAAAGACTGAAAGACAGGACAGTTATACGCACTACTTATGATATATCATAAAGCGTTAGTACTGTAGTAATATAACAACTTGATGATATCATAAATCATGTTCAAAAATGTGGGATATACATGTGACTACTAATAGTTCTGAAAGGACAGAAGTCACGCATGGCGAAGAAAATGTAACGAATGCAATTCCTCAATTTTTATCTAAAGCAGATAGAATAGATTCATGTGCTGACCGTAAAGCTGCTTCACTAGCTATTGGTGGTGAATCATACAAAAAATTACTATTAGACCTTAATAGAGGTATAAAAATAAGGTATATTATTGAGGTTACCAGTGGAAATATTCATTATTGCAAAGAGATGATCAAGTTTGCTGAAGAAGTTAGTCATATAGATGGGCTCAAGGCAAACTTTTCTGTTAGCAAAACAGAATATACTGCTACTACGGCTGCTCAACAAGAAGCAGGACAACCAGTATCGCGTTATCGATAGCAATGTTAAGGAAATTGTAGAACATCAGCGGAAATGCATCTAGGCAAACAATGTTGACACGATTGAGGGTAAGAAGTAGAAGTAGGTATCAAATACAGATAGAGAGAAAAATAACCATGAAAAAGAAAAGGAAAGTCTTGATAGTAGATGATGAATTAGATATTAATTTACTGTTCAAGACACTTTTAGAAGATAATGGATTCAAAGTAGATGCATTTGATGATCCTCTTTTAGCACTACAGAATTTTAAAGCAAATTCATACGATCTATTAATGTTAGACATCGTAATGCAAAAGATGAATGGCTTTGATCTATATGATAAGATGAGAAAGGTAGATGATAAAGTAAAGATATGCTTTATCACAGCTAGCGATGTGTATGATGAGCAGATTAGAAAAGAAGCATTTCCTGAATTATCAGATGTAAAAGATTGTTTTATTACAAAACCAATTAAGAATGAGGATTTGATAGAACAGGTCAACAAGATAATAAACTCAACCTAAAGATTCATAGAATGTTGTAGTAGAATAAAGAAGGTTCATATAATTCTACAACGGGTCATTGTAGACATCTACTTGAAGATCAGCTTCCTCCAAACCGAGTTTAAAGACTGTAGTAATATCGACTTCATCGTCTACGACCAAGATTCTTTTTTCCTGGGAAGAACTGGGTTTGAGAGGGATTGATGAGTCCTGTTGTAGTTGATCCAAATCATATCATTCGGGAACTACCATGCTAGTTAAAAAACATTCTGAAGTCAATAATGCACGATTTATGTTTGCTGTTATCATTATCTTCCTCCTAATTACTATTATAGCGAACTAACTACTTCAATCTCAATTTTTCTTCTGATTTTTCTGATAATCATATAATTTGTATGACATGCAGAAGTGCTTTAATAATTATAGTCTTAGCATGATATTTAGTATTAGTTATAAGGTATATTGTCTTTAATAAAAGTATCAGAAGAGATGTATGTATATGTTATCTAATTTACAGAAGACAGAATTACAACAGCTTGTTCATGACTGTTACGAACAAAAGGATATGAATATGAAGATTGAAACTTTATATAAAATAAATTCTATGCTTCCCAAACTACTTCAATTGAAAAAGATACCATCATTATTAACAGATGATTATATTGATAATCTATTGTATAGACTAGAACAGAATCTGCTGCTGCTTCAATCAAATAACTTGGTTTGAATATCTATCTGCTGATCCTTGTCAGTCTTATTACACGATATCGTCAGTCTGAGTTGGACTCTTTCTCCCCACAGGTAATTGACCCAACTTGGAATTGATAACAGAATAATTAGGATTAATTCCTAGTAAGAAGCTCTGACATAGCGAACCCGTTGTTGAGATAGCCGTAATAATAGGGAATAATAAAATAATAAAAAAGAAAATGTATACAACCAGCCAGCAAACAAGAGAATCAAATACGGTAAAACATCGGAAACCCACTCACACTTTTGTCTGGATTGGAGCCCTGTTGCTATTATAACCCAGACTTACGACGTGAATGTATCCTTTGCTGGCTTGCATATATCACAAAAGAAGGCAAAAACCCTTACTTGCATGCTTCAGTCTTCTTTTTTATATTGATTTATTTATTTATTTATATGGACGCATAATAATACAGACTGTTACTTCATCATCAATCAATATAACAAATGAACAAATCATTTACAAATATGAATTGTTAACGCAAGTGCAAGTGAATCGATGAATTGGGGTTCTTTAACTAAACATTTTTATATAATATATTTGTAGAGCACTTGCAATGTCTACAAAAACAATGTTAGTTGTTTTGGCTGTAGTCGCAGCACTGACAGTTGTAGCGGCAACAACAATAACAGAGAATGGCATCTTGTCATTACCATCAGCCTCGGCTCAAGGCAATCAAACGACGGGTGGAGGAGCGAATATGACAACAGGTGGTAATATGACAACTGGTAATATGACAAAATAACATGAAATAATCACGGATATGAAAAGAGAAGATGAAACTTCGTCTATAGCCTCTCCATCTTTTTATCTTTCCTCTTCTTTATACAATATCATTTCAACGAAACAGGATCTTAAAAAAAGAAATTCTTCCTCTAATATCATCATGGATGACAATAATAGCAATACAATTAATGAATTAGACATAGCTGATGGGCTTAAGCATATTCTAATTAGCCACGGGGTTACGGTAGAAGCATTACTAAACACATCGCCTACGATGATCGCAACTATGCTTGGAATAGATCAATATGTAGCTAATATAATACAAAAGGCTGCAAAGTATTATTCTATTACTACTAAGTAGCATTATAGATACTTTCTAATTCTATAGCATTATAGATACTTTCTAATTCTATATGCATAAAAATCGTAACCGATAAATAGTTTTTCTACTAAAATTAGAAATGGAAGAAGTAGCAGGAGTATCTTCCTCTCTTAGATGTTCTATTTGTAGCACCAAAGGTGTAAAATCTGCCATTGTTATTACTGACGCAGAATCTGGTGAGATTGTTTGTAGTAATTGTGGCATGGTTATTAGTCAAAATATTGAAGATACCAGACCAGAATGGCGTTCTTTTGGTAGTGAAGGAGCAGAAGGATATGGTAAAAGTAGAACAGGTATGCCTACTTCCTTAGCTCGTCATGATAAAGGACTTACTACAATTATTGGAAGAACAGATATAGATGCTAGTGGTAACAAAATTGATGCGTCAATTCGTTCTAAAATGGAAAGGCTAAAGACATGGGACTTTAGATCACAAGTACACGATTCTACTAATAGAAATCTTATACAGGCTTTTAGTTAACTTGACAAATTAAAATATAAACTAGGCTTACCAGATGCAGTGATAGAAAGGACTGCTTATGTTTA
>WNFX01006854.1_pt1 | contig 12185 bp, 9 predicted proteins | sample 5400111 | NCBI WGS metagenome assembly WNFX01 (sample SAMN13153363, study PRJNA577476) | soil metagenome | isolation source: 40 cm soil or saprolite under grassland replicate 1 | place: USA:California | collected 2016-06-15
ACTGCCGGGGCTGGCGCCGACGGGCCGGCTGGGCGCCTGGTCCAGCCGCACGACGGCCAGCCGGCGGGTGGTGTCCATGGTGGTCACGGCGGCACGGGTGACGCCACGACCGCGCGGATCCACCTCGAACAGGCCCACCCCGCCCGCCGTCCGCGCGGCGGCCAGCAGCACACCGGCCAGGTCGCCGTCGAGCACGTGGTGCGCCTCGCCCGTCAGCACCCAGTCGTCCGGCGACGAGACGGACGGGACGGTGGCCTGGGGGGCGGCGGTGCCAGCGGTGCCGGCGGTGTCGGTGGCCTGAGCCATGGCCTGGATGGCGTCCGCGGCGGTGGTCCGGGCGGCGGGGTGGGCGGCGTACGCGGCCTCGCCGGGATCCCAGTGGCCCGCCGGTGTCGTCCAGGCCAGGGCCGCGACCGCGGAGCCATCGGCGATCGCGGGCAGCAGGCGCTGGCACGCGGCGGTGTCGCCGGATGCCAGCAGTGCCTGGGCGGCGAGGACCGCCGAGCCGAGCAACGGCGAGCAGGTCAGGCCGCGCCCCAGTTCCTCCATCACGATGTGGGTCTCGACCGGCCCGGCGCCGGCGCCGCCGTAGCGCTGCGGTATCGCGAGCCCCGCGACGCCGATCTCGCCGCACAGCCGGCGCCACAGCGACTTGTCGTCCCCGGCGTCTCCGCGCTGCTGCTGCGCCAGCAGCCCGCGGACCGCATCGCGCAGATCGCGCCGCTCGTCGGTCAGCTCCATGCCAGGCTCCCATCGGCGATCGCCGCCATCACCCGGGCGCGGTGTTCGGCCTGGCTGCCCCAGGCGCCCGCCAGCGCGCGGACCTTGGTCAGCCACAGGTGCAGGTCGTGCTCCTGGGTGTAGCCGATCGCCCCGTGCACCTGCAGGGCGGCCCGGGCCGCCCGCTGGGCCGCGCCGGTGCAGGCGACCTTGGCCGCCGACACATCCCTCGCGGCGGTGCTCTCGCCATCGGTAACGGCCACGGCCGCCGCGTCGAGCAGCGGCCGGGCGAACTCGAGCCCGATCGCCACGTCGGCGAGCCGGTGCTTGACCGCCTGGAACGACCCGATCGGCCGGCCGAACTGGCTCCGCTGCCCCGCGTGGCGCACGCTGGCCTCCAGCAGGGCGCGGCCCGCGCCGAGCAGCTGCGCCGCGCAGGCCAGCGTGCCCGCCTCCCGCGCCCGCGCGACCGCACCGGCCACCGCCGGGCCCTGGGCCAGCACCTCGCGGCCGCGGGCCTGCGACAGCGACCGGGCCGGGTCCACCGACCGGTGCCGGGTTCCCGCCGTGGCCAGCCGCACGGCGCCGGGCTCGGCGAGCAGGACCAGCCCGGCCGCGTCGGCGTCCGCCGCATGGGGCAGCCACGGCGGCAGGGCGAGGGTGGCGATCAGGTCCCCGGCGGCCAGGCCGGGCAGCCACCGGGCGCTCAGGCGCTCATCGGCCAGCGCGGCGATCAGCCCCGGGACCGCGGCGGCCGACTCGGCCACCGGCCCCGGCATGGCGTGATGCCCGAGCTCCTCGCATGCGATCACGACGTCCAGCCAGCTGGCGCCGAGCCCGCCGGAGCGGGCGGCGAGCAGATCATGCAGGGACGAGGCGAACTGCTGCTGCTCGGCTGAGCGGGTGAACGTCATCGGCGTGGCCTCATCGGGGCAGTCCCAGCAGCCGCTCGGCGATCACCGTCCGCTGGATCTCGTTCGTGCCCGCGTAGATCGGGCCGGCCAGCGAGAACAGGTAGCCGTCCAGCCAGCGTCCCTCCTCGCCGCCCCGCAGCTCCGCCCGCGGCCCGAGCAGGTCCAGCGCGGTCTCGTGCAGCGCGACGTCGAGCTCGGACCAGAACACCTTGCCCAGGCTGGCCTCGGCGCCGAGCGTGCCGCCCGCGGCGAGCCGGGCGGCGGTGGCGAAGGTGTGCAGCCGGTAGGCCTGGGCCCCGATCCACGCGTCCACTACCCGGTCGCGCAACGAATCGGCGTCCGGCCCGCCTGCCCGCCGCCAGAGTTCCACCAGCCGGGCGGCCGCCGCGCTGAACCGCCCCGGGCTGCGCAGCGACAGCCCCCTTTCATCTCCCGCGGTGCTCATCGCGATCCGCCAGCCGTCGCCGGGCGCGCCGACCACGTCGGCGTCGGGAACGAACACGCCGTCCAGGAAGATCTCCGCGAACCCGGTCTCACCGCCCAGCTGGCGGATGGGCCGCACGGTGACGCCGTCGGCGCGCAGGCCGAACAGCAGGTAGGTCAGGCCGTCGTGCCTGCCGGGATCGGACCGGAACAACCCGAACGCCTTGTCGGCGAACACCGCGCGCGAGCTCCAGGTCTTGGTCCCCGACAGCAGCCAGCCCCCCTCGGCCCGGCCGGTGTTTACCCGCACGGCGCTGGCCCGGACCGCGGCCAGGTCGCTGCCCGCCTCCGGCTCCGACCACGCCTGCGCCCAGACCTCGTCCGCCCGGGCCATCGGCGGCAGCAGGCGGTCACACTGCTCGGCGGTGCCGTGCCGCATCAGCGTGGGCGCGAGCAGGAACAGGCCGTTCTGGCCGACCCGCACCGGCGCGGCGGCGGCGTGGTACTCCTCCTCGAAGACCAGCCATTCCAGCAGCGACGCGCCGCGGCCGCCGTAGCGAGGCGGCCAGGAAACCACCGAGAGCCGCGCCGCCGCCAGCTCGCGCTCCCACTCACGGTGCCGGGCGAACCCTTCGGCGGTGTCCACCGACGGCAGCGGCGCGGACGGCACGTGCGCGCGCAGCCAGTCGCGCACCTCGGCCCGGAACGCGCCGGTACCGGGGCTCACCCGTCCCCGCTGTTTTTTGCCGCGCTGTCTTCTGCTGCGCTGTTTTTTGCTGCGCTGTTTTTTGCTGCGCTGTTTTTTGCTGCACCGTGTTTCATGGCCCGGGCGTCCAGGCCGGCCAGCGAGTCGCCGGACACCTCGGCGTTGTGCGCGTGCGCGAGGTGATGCAGGCCGAACACCGAGTCCATGCCCGGCCGCATCCCCATCAGGTCCTCGCACTGGTTGACGGCGCGCTTCGCGAGAGCCAGGCCGAACGGTGGCATCGTGGCGATCACGTCCGCCAGCGCGAAGGTCGCCTCGGCCAGTTCCGCGCGCGGCACCACCCGGTTCACCATGCCGAGCTGGTAGGCGCGCAGGGCGCCGAACCGCTCCCCGGTGAACAGGACCTCCTTGGCGAAGCGCGGCCCGAGCACCCACGGGTGGGCGAAGTACTCCACGCCAGGTACCCCCATCCGCATCACCGGGTCGGCGAAGAAGGCGTCGTCGGCGGCGACGATCAGGTCGCACACCCAGGCGAGCATGAGGCCGCCGGCGATGCAGGCGCCCTGGACCATCGCGATGACGGGCTTGGGGATCTCCCGCCAGCGCCGGCACATCCCCAGGTAGACCTCGATCTCGCGGGCGTAGCGGGCGTCGGCGCCCGGCTTGCCCACGTGGTCCCACCACAGCACCGCCTGCCGGTCGAACGAGACATCGGCGTCCCGGCCCGGCGAGCCGATGTCATGGCCCGCGCAGAAGTGCTCGCCGGCGCCGGCCAGCACGATCACCGCTACCCGTTGCGCGTTCACGGCCCGGGCGAAGGCCGCGTCCAGGGCGTAGGTCATAGCGGAGTTCTGGGCGTTGCGGTACCGCGGCCGGTTGAGCGTCACCACCGCGACGGCGCCGCGCTCCTCATAGTTGACGGGTTCCTTATCGCGTGATGCCTGCTCCGTCACGTTGCCTCCTCCCGCAGCAGTCGCTTGAGCACCTTGCCCGCCGGGTTGCGGGGCAGGCCGTCGCGGAACACGACCTGCCGGGGCACCTTGTAGTTGGCCAGCCGTTCCCGGCAGAACGCCAGCACCTCCCCGGCCTCCACGGCATGGCCGGGGCGGGTCACCACGTACGCCTGGCCCACCTCGCCGAGCCTGACGTCGGCCACCCCGATCACGGCCGACTCGGCGACGCCGTCGAGCCGGGCGAGCACCTGCTCCACCTCGGCCGGGTAGACGTTGAAGCCGCCGCAGATGTACATGTCCTTCAGCCGGTCGGTGATGGTCAGGTACCCGTCCGGGTCGAGACGGCCGACGTCGCCGGTGTGCAGCCAGCCGTCGGCGTCGATCGCGGCGCGGGTCGCCTCCTCGTCGCCGTAGTAGCCGAGCATCAGGTTCGGCCCGCGGAGCAGGATCTCGCCGGTCTCATCGGGCAGGGCCTCTGGCCCATCTGACGCTGCTCCGCGCCCGTCCGGCACGGTGATCCGTACCTCGAAGCCGGCCGTGGCCCGGCCCGAGGTGCGCGCCACGGTCTGCGGGTCGTCGCCCGGGCGGCACATGGTGGCCACCACGGCCTCGGTCAGCCCGTAAGCGGTGAGCACCGACTGGAAGCTCAGCTCCCGCCGCATCCGCTCCACCAGGGCGACCGGGACGGTCGCCGCGCCGGTGACCGCGAGCCGCAGGCTGGACAGGTCGTGGGCGCCGCGGTCCGGGTGATCGAGGATGGTCTGGTAGATCGTGGGCGGGCCGGGGAACACGGTGATCCGCTCGGCCTCGACCAGCGCCATGGCCCGCCCCGCGTCGTACATCAGCTGCGGCACCACGGCGGCGCCGCTGACCAGGCAGGCCAGGATGCCGGCCTTGAAGCCGAAGCTGTGGAAGAACGGGTTGACCACGAGATAGCGGTCGGCGCCGGACAGGCACCCGCACTCGGCCCAGGCCCGGGCGACGGCCAGCGACTGCCGGTGGGCCGTCATCGCCCCCTTGCTCCGCCCGGTCGTGCCCGAGGTGAACAAGATGTCGCTGACGTCCCCCGGGCTTACCGCGGCGGCGCGCTCGCTGGCCACGCTGGCCGGGACCGTTGCCGCCCGCTCCAGCAGCTCGCCCCAGCCGAGGGTCCCCTCGCCCGCTGCGCTGGCCGGGCCGGCCTCGATGGGCACCTGCACGATCAGGCCGAGCCGGCCCAGGCCAGGGCCGGCCGCGTCTCGTTTGGCATCGTCCGCGGCGCGCAGGGCGGCGAGGCGGTCGGTGCCGAGGAACGGGCCGGCCACGATCAGGGCGCGGGCGCCGCTGCGGCTGATCACGTCGAGCGCCTCATGGCCGGTGAACCTGGTGCTGACCGGGACCAGCGTCGCGCCGGCGTGCAGCGCGCCGAGCGCGCCGAGCACCCAGTGATGGGTGTTGGGGGACCAGATGGCCACCCGGTCCCGGGGGGCCACGCCCTCGGCGATCAGCGCCCGGGCGACCGTGGTGACCCGCTCATGCAGCTCGCGGTAGCTGAACCGCGGCCCGCCCGGCTCGGCCAGGGCGGGCGCGTCGCCGAACTCCCGGGCCGCCCGCCCGACCGCGGCCGGGATGGTGGTGAGTTCCACCGGGACTCCTATGGCAAGCAAGTGCTTGGTAGGCTGAGCCTACGCGCGGGGACAGTCGCTGGCCAGACACGGTGCTCCCGCGGGCCCGCCTCCCCCCCGCGGGCCCGCGGGTCCGTCCCAGGGGAGGCACGGGTGCGGCTCAGCCCGCAGGACGAGCAGTTCCGCGACCGGCTGCGGCGGTGGCTGGCGGAGAACCTCACCGGCCGGTTCGCCGCGCTGCGGGGGGCGGGCGGTCCCGGCCGCGAGCATGAGGCCCACGCCGAGCGGCTGGCCTGGAACCGGCACCTGGCGGCCGCCGGCTGGACCTGCCTGGGCTGGCCGGCCGGGCACGGCGGCCACGGGGCCACGCTGGCGCAGCAGGTCATCTTCCACGAGGAGTACGCCCGCAGCGGCGCGCCCACCCGGGTCGGCTACCTGGGCGAGGAACTGCTCGGGCCGACGCTGATCGCGTTCGGCACGCCGGAACAGCAACGCCGGTTCCTGCCCGCGATCAAGGCGGTCGATGAGCTCTGGTGCCAGGGCTACTCCGAGCCGGGCGCCGGGTCGGACCTGGCCGCCGTGACCACCACCGCGGCCCTCGACGGCGACGAGTGGGTGATCACCGGGCAGAAGATATGGACCTCGCTCGCCCACGTGGCCGACTGGTGCTTCCTGCTCGCCCGCACCCAGGCCGGGTCGCGGCGCAGCGAGGGCCTGTCCTATCTGCTCGTTCCCATGCGCCAGAGCGGGATCACCGTCCGCCCGATCCGGCAGCTCACCGGCACGTCCGAGTTCAACGAGGTGTTCTTCGACGGCGCCCGCACGCGGCGCGACCTGGTGGTCGGCGGGCCCGGCGACGGCTGGCGGGTCGCCATGGGCACGCTGTCCTTCGAGCGGGGTGTGGCCACCCTCGGCCAGCAGATCGGGTTCGAGCGTGAGCTCGGCCGTCTGGTGGAGGAGGCCCGGCGGACCGGCGCGGCCGCCGACCCGGTGCTCCGCGACAAGCTGGCCCGGGCGTGGATCGGGCTGGCGGCCATGCGGGCGCACGCGCTGCACACGCTGGAGGCCGGCGCGGCGGGCCAGGAGGCAGCCGGCCCAGAAGCAGCCGGCCCAGAAGCAGCCAGCACCGCGCCGTCGGTGCTGAAGGTGCTGTGGTCCCGGTGGCACCAGGAGCTCGGTGAGCTGGCGATGGAGGTGCTGGGCGCGCCGTCGATGGTGGCCCGCGGGGCGCCCTACGAGCTCGACGACTGGCAGCGGCTGTTCCTGTTCAGCCGGGCCGACACGATCTACGGCGGGTCCGACGAGATCCAGCGCAACATCATTGCCGGGCGGGCACTGGGCCTGCCCCGGCAGGCCCGCCCGTGATACCGCCTGCCCCGGCAGGCCCGCCCGTGATGCCCCCGGGGCGGGACCTGCTGGCCGGCAGGGTCGTGCTGGTCACCGCCGCGGCCGGCACCGGCATCGGCTCGGCCGCGGCCGCGCGCTGCCTGGCCGAGGGCGCACTGGTGGTGGTCAGCGACCGCCACGAGCGGCGGCTCGCCGCCGCCCGCGACGAGCTGGCGCGGGCGCACGGGGACCGGGTGTGGTCACAGGTCTGCGACGTGACCGACGAGACGCAGGTCGGGGCGCTCGTCGCCGCCGCGGTGTCGCGGTTCGGGCGGATCGACGTGCTCGTCAACAACGCCGGGCTGGGCGGCACCAGCTCGGTGCTGGACATGACCGACGAGCAGTGGCTGAAGGTGCTGGACGTCACGCTGACCGGCACGTTCCGCTGCACCAGGGCCGTGCTGCGCCAGATGGTCGCGCAGGGCCACGGCGGTGCCGTGGTCAACAACGCGTCGGTGCTGGGCTGGCGCGCGCAGCCGGGGCAGGCGCACTACGCGGCGGCGAAGGCGGGCGTCATGGCGCTGACGCGGTGCGCGGCGCTGGACGTGGCCCAGCACGGCATCCGGGTCAACGCCGTGGCCCCGAGCCTGGCCATCCATCCCTTCCTGGCCAAGGTGACCAGCGAGGAACTGCTCGCCGAGCTGGCGGGCCGGGAGGCGTTCGGGCGCGCCGCCCACCCGTCGGAGGTCGCCAACGTGATCGTCTTCCTGGCCAGCGACTACGCGTCCTACCTGACCGGCGAGGTGATCTCGGTCAGCGGCCAGCATCCTTGAGGGCTGGCCCGACAAGCTCAGGTGGACGCGGAGTGCCCGTGGCCAGCGCGGGCGGGGCGCACCAGCTCAGAGGCGCTCGATGATGGTGGCCGTGGACATGGCGCCGCCGGCGCACATGGTGATCAGGGCCGTGGTTGCGTCCCGCCGCTCCAGCTCGTGCAGGGCGGTGGTGACCAGCCGGGCGCCGGTGCCGCCGACCGGGTGGCCGAGGGCGATAGCGCCGCCGTTGACGTTGACCCGGTCCGGGTCGGGCCGGTGCACGCCCAGCCAGGACAGCACCACCGACGCGAACGCCTCGTTGACCTCGAACAGGTCGATGTCGCCGATGGCCATGCCGCTGTTGCCGAGCACCCGCTGGGTGGCCGCTATGGGCCCGTCCAGGTGGTAGTACGGTTCCGCCCCGATGAGGCACTGGGCGACGATCCGGGCGCGCGGCCGCAGCCCGAGTGCCCGGGCCCGGCCCGCCTCAAGCAGCAGGACCGCGGCCGCGCCGTCGGAGATCTGCGAGGACGTGCCCGCGGTGTGCAGGCCGTCCGCCAGCACCGGCCGGAGCCGGGCCAGCGCCGCCAGGCTCGTCTCCCGCAGGCCCTCGTCGCGGTCGACGGTGCGGGTTTCGCCGGTCGGCTGGCGATCGGCGTCGAGGACCGGCGCCTTGATGGGCACGACCTCGCGGTCGAATCGCCCCTGTGACCAGGCGAGCTGCGCCGCCGTCTGGGAGCGGAGGCCGAAACGGTCGACCTCCTCCCGTGACAGCCCCCGCCGCTGAGCGATCCGTTCCGCCGCGACGTACTGGTTCGGCAGGTCGACGTCCCAGGAGCCGGGCCGGGGCTGGCCCACGTCCTGGCCAACGTTGGCGCCCAGCGGCACCCGGCTCATGGCCTCCACCCCGCAGGCGATACCGGTCTCGATGGCGTCGGCCGCGATGAGGCCGGCGACCAGGTGCACTGCCTGCTGCGCCGAGCCGCACTGGGCGTCGAGGGTGAAGCAGCCGACCTGGTAGGGCAGCCCCGCGTGCAGCCAGGCGGTCCGGGTGATGTTGCTGGACTGCTCGCCCGCCTGGGTGACGCAGCCGCCGGCCACCTGGTCAATGCCGCCGGGCTCGATGCCCGCCCGCTCCAGCAGCGCGGTCTGCGTGCGGCCGAGGATCTCGGCGGCGTGCAGGCCCGCCAGTGCGCCGCCGCGCTTGCCGATCGGGGTCCGCACCGCCTCGATGATGACCGCAGTTCCCACCGCAGCTCCTCCGTCCGGCCGCCGTCCAGCCCATAGTAGAACGCGTTCTGATTCCGGTGCGAGCGGCCGTTCCCGGGGGCCGGTCGGCGTGGTTCAATCAGCTAGAACGCGTTATAGCGGGAGGCAGCGATGGCCGAGCCGAGCATCCCACCGGGCTTCGACTTCACCGATCCCGACCTGTACGCGAACCGGGTGCCCGCGGATGAATTAGCGGAGCTGCGGCGCACGGCGCCGGTCTGGTGGAACGCCCAGCCACGCGGCGCCTCCGGGTTCGACGACGAGGGGTACTGGGTGGTCACCAGGCACGCGGACGTGCTGGAGGTCTCCCGCCTCAGCGATCTGTACTCCAGCGAGGAGAAGACCGCGATCATCCGCCATGCGCAGACCGTGACCCAGGAGTCGCTCGACATGCAGCGGCTCATCCTGCTCAACCTCGACCCGCCTCTGCACACCAAGCTGCGCGGGATCGTCTCCCGCGGCTTCACCCCCCGGGCGATCGGCCGCCTGCGGGAGGCGCTGACGGCCCGCGCCGAACGGATCGTGCAGACGGCGCTGGCCGAGGGCACCGGCGACTTCGTCACCGACGTGGCGGCCGAGCTCCCGCTGCAGGCGATCGCCGAGCTGCTCGGGATACCGCAGCAGGACCGGAGCAAGATCTTCGCCTGGTCGAACGAGATGATCGGCTACGACGACCCGGAGTACGGCGGCGACAGCCAGGCCGCCGCCGCCGAGCTCGTCGGCTACGCCATGGTCATGGCGGAGGACCGGCGGGCCTGCCCCCGGGACGACATCGTCACCAAGCTTGTCCACGCCGAGGTCGTCGGCGGTCAGCTCTCGGCGGACGAGTTCGGCTTCTTCGTGATCCTGCTGTCCGTGGCGGGCAACGAGACCACCCGCAACGCGATCTCGCACGGGATGCTGGCTTTCCTGGACCACCCGGACCAGTGGGAGCAGTTCCGCGCGGAGCGGCCGGGGAGCGCGGTCGATGAGATCGTCCGCTGGGCGACCCCGGTGACGGTCTTCCAGCGCACCGCGCTCGCCGACACGACCCTGGGCGGCCAGCAGATCCGGGCCGGCCAGCGGGTGGGCCTGTTCTACCGGTCGGCCAACTTCGACGAGCAGGTCTTCGAGTCGCCCGAGCGGTTCGACATCCGGCGCAGCCCCAACCCGCATCTGGGCTTCGGCGGCACGGGGACGCACTACTGCCTCGGCGCGAACCTGGCCCGGCTGGAGATCGATCTGATCTTCAACGCGATCGCCGACGGCATGCCGGCCATCCGCCAGGCCGGGGATGCCGAGCGGCTGCGCTCCGGCTGGCTCAACGGCATCAAGCGGCTGCCGGTCAGCTACCGGTGATTACGGGGTGGCGGCGGTCACCCACATCGAGAAGTACTGCGAGCCGCCTCCGTAGGCGTGACCGAGCGCGGTCCGGGCCCCGGCCACCTGGTGCGCCCCGGCCTTGCCCATGACCTGCAGCGCGGCCTCCGCGAACCGCAGCAGGCCGGAGGCCCCGATCGGGTTGGAGCAGAGCACCCCGCCCGACGGGTTGACCGGCAGCGCCCCGCCGATCTGCGTCTCGCCCGCCTCGGTGAGCCGCCAGCCCCGGCCCGGCTCGGCGAAGCCGAGGTTCTCCAGCCACATCGGCTCGAACCAGGAGAACGGCACGTAGATCTCGGCGACATCGATCTCCCCCAGGGGGTCGGTGATGCCGGCCTGGCGCCACAGCGCGGCGGCGGCGTCGGCCCCGGCCCTCGGGTTGACGTGGTCCTTGCCGGCGAACATGGTCGGCTCGGTCCGCATCGAGGTCGCCCGGATCCAGGCCACCGGCCGGCCGGCGGACTCGGTGGCCTCGGCCGCCGCCTGGTCGCCGATGACCACGGCGCACGCGCCGTCGGAGGACGGGCAGGTCTCGTCGTACCGGACCGGGTCCCACAGCATGGGGGAGGAGCGCACCGACTCCAGCGTGATGTCGGGCTGCCGCAGGTGCGCGTACGGGTTGAGGCTGCCGTTGCGCCGGTCCTTGACCGCGACCAGCGCGCCGACGTGATCGGGCGCGCCGCTGCGCCGGATGTAGGCGCGGATGTGCGGCGCGAAGTAGCCGCCCGCGCCCGCGAGCAGCGGCATGCTGAACGGCGGCGCGATCGACAGCGCCCACATCGCGTTGGACTCCGACTGCTTCTCGAACGCGACCGCGAGCACCCGGCGGTGCAGGCCGGCCTGGACCAGGCTGGCCGCGACGATCCCGGTCGCGCCGCCGACCGAGCCCGCCGTGTGCACCCGCAGCAGCGGCTTGCCGGTGGCGCCGAGCGCGTCGGCCAGGTACAGCTCGGGCATCATCACGCCCTCGAACAGGTCGGGCGCCTTCCCGGCCACGACCGCGTCGATATCGGCCAGCGAAAGGCCGGCGTCGTCGAGCGCGCGGTCGACCGCCTCCCGGCACAGGCCCGCGATGGACACGTCGCTACGCCGGCTGCGGTGGTGGGTCTGGCCGACCCCGAGGACGGCGGCCCGGTGCCGCGTCACGGCCGCGCTTCCATCACGCACACGAGGTTCTGCTGCAGGGCGGGGCCGCTGGTGGCGTGGCCGAGCGCCCGGCCCGCCCGGCCGGAGAAGATCTCGCGCGCCGCCATCCCGATCCGCGCCAGGCCCGCGGCGAACATCGGGTTGCCGGCCAGCGCCCCGCCGGACGGGTTGACCCGGACGCCGTCGCCCAGGCCAAGCGCCGACCGCAGCAGGATCTCCTGATGGGTGAACGGCGCGTGCAACTCGGCCACCTCGGCCGTCCCGGCGCCCGCCGCCAGGCCCGCGGCCGCCGCCGATGGCACCGTGGTCAGGTCACGATCGCCCAGGACGCCCGAGTCGATCCGGTGCTCGAAACCGGTGATCCAGGCCGGGCGGGCACACAGGTCGCGGGCCCGCTCGCCGGACGCCAGGATCGCCACGGCGGCGCCGTCGCCCACCGGCGCACAGTCGTGCGCCCGGAGCGGATCCGCGAGGTAGGGCTCGGCCAGCAGGTCCTCGGCGCGCACCTCGCCGGACACCTGGGCCGCCGGGTTGGCCCGGGCCGCCGCGCGGCTGCGCGCCGCCACCTGCGCCATGTCCTTCTCGGTCCACAGCCCGGCCTCCAGGCCCAGCCTGGCCTGCAGTGCCGCGATGGCGACCGGGTCCGGCCACAGCGGGGCGACCAGGTACGGGTCGAGCTGCAGGGCGAGCACCCGGCGCAGCTCGCCCGCCGACGACTTGCCGAAACCGTAGGCCAGCGCGACGTCCGCCGCGCCGGTGAGGATCTTCACCCACGCCTCGTACAGCGCCCAGGCCCCGTCCATCTCCACGTGCGATTCCACGACCGGCGGGAACGCGCCGATCGCGTCCACCGCCGCGACGAACGAGAACGCCCGGCCGGCCAGGTAGTCCGACGAGCCCGAGCACCAGAACCCGATGTCGGTCCTGGCCAGCCCGGTGCCCGCCAGCACCTC